>Ga0247736_10000683_pt1 | contig 11358 bp, 10 predicted proteins | sample UWRJL193509B2_FD_180935 | JGI IMG/M metagenome (GOLD analysis project Ga0247736, IMG submission 180935) | Plant litter microbial communities from Arlington Agricultural Research Station in Wisconsin, United States - UWRJ-L193-509B-2 | ecosystem: Environmental > Terrestrial > Plant litter >...
GGAAGTGCGCGTCCTGCTCATGCCGATGGCGAAGAACGGCGCGGAACCCCTCGGAGCAATGGGATCGGACAGCCCGGTCGCCGTGCTCTCCGAGCGCCCGCGTCTGCTGTTCGACTACTTCGCGCAGCAGTTCGCCCAGGTCACCAACCCGCCGCTCGACTCCATTCGCGAAGAGGTTGTCACCTCGATGAAGCTCGGCCTCGGTCCGGAGCGCAACCTGCTGGCGGCCACCCCAGAGCACGCGCGCCAGATCATCCTCGACTTCCCGGTGATCGACAACGACGAGCTCGCCAAGATCCAGCACTTCGAGACCATGAGCGGACGCCGTCCGACGGTGACGATCAAGGGGCTCTACCGCGTCGACGAGGGCCCGCAGGCCATGGAGCGCCGCATCGAGGAGATGTGCGCCGAGGTCGACGCGGCGATCGAGAACGGCGCGCAGTTCATCGTGCTCAGCGACCGCGACTCCAACCGCGACCTCGCTCCGATGCCGTCGCTGCTCATGCTGGCTGCGATCCACCACCACCTGATCCGCAAAGAGAACCGCATGAAGGTCGGGCTCATTGTCGAGGCCGGTGACGTTCGCGAGGTGCACCACGTCGCGCTGCTGGTCGGCTACGGCGCGAGCGCGATCAACCCCTACCTCGCGATGGAGAGCGTGGAAGAGCTCGTTCGCAGCGGCATGATCACCGGGCTCACCCCGGAGTACGCCGTCAAGAACCTCATCAAGGGGCTCGGCAAGGGCGTTCTCAAGATCATGTCGAAGATGGGTATCTCCGTCGTCGGCTCCTACGCGGGCGCTCAGGCGTTTGAGGCCCTTGGTCTCAGCCCGGAGTTCGTCGAGAAGTACTTCACCGGCACATCCACCCTGCTTGGCGGTGTCGGCATCGAGGTCATCGCTGCCGAGAGTGCCGCGCGCCACACCGCCGCCTACCCCGAGGACGGCGCCATCAGCGCTCACGAGCGCCTCGCGACCGGCGGCGAGTACCAGTGGCGTCGCGACGGACCGCCGCACCTCTTCAACCCGGACACCGTATTCCGCCTGCAGCATGCGACGCGTGAGCGCCGCTACGACATCTTCCGCGAGTACACGAAGCTCGTCGACGACCAGGCCGAGGGCCTGATGACGATGCGCGGCCTGTTCGGCTTCAAGAAGGGCCTGCGGCCGGCCGTGCCGATCGACGAGGTCGAGCCTGTCTCGTCCATCGTCCAGCGCTTCTCGACCGGTGCGATGAGCTACGGCTCGATCAGCGAGGAAGCACACACGACCCTCGCCGTTGCCATGAACTCCATCGGCGGCAAGAGCAACACCGGTGAGGGAGGCGAAGACGTCGAGCGTCTTCTCGACCCGACGCGCCGCTCCGCGATCAAGCAGGTCGCCTCGGGGCGTTTCGGCGTCACGAGCATGTACCTGACGCACGCGACCGATATCCAGATCAAGATGGCGCAGGGTGCCAAGCCCGGTGAGGGCGGCCAGCTCATGGCCACCAAGGTGTACCCGTGGATCGCGCGCACGCGTCACTCCACCGCGGGTGTCGGCCTCATCTCGCCCCCGCCGCACCACGACATCTACTCGATCGAAGACCTCAAGCAGCTGATCTTCGACGTGAAGCGCGCCAACCCGGCCGCACGCGTGCACGTCAAGCTCGTCAGCCAGTCCGGTATCGGCGCTGTCGCTGCCGGAGTGACCAAGGCCCTCGCCGACGTCGTTCTCGTCAGCGGCCACGACGGTGGAACCGGTGCGAGCCCGCTGAACTCGCTCAAGCACGCCGGCACCCCGTGGGAGCTCGGCCTCGCAGAGACCCAGCAGACCCTCATGCTCAACGGCATGCGGGACCGCGTCGTCGTTCAGGTGGACGGCCAGATGAAGACCGGCCGCGACGTCGTCATTGGCGCATTGCTCGGCGCGGAGGAGTTCGGCTTCGCGACCGCGCCGCTCGTCGTCAGCGGCTGCATCATGATGCGCGTCTGCCACCTCGACACCTGCCCGGTCGGCGTCGCAACTCAGAACCCCGAGCTGCGCAAGCGGTTCACGGGCAAGCCGGAGTTCGTCGTCAACTTCATGGAGTTCTTGGCTCAGGAGGTGCGGGAGTACCTCGCCGAGCTCGGGTTCCGCTCCATCGAGGAAGCCGTGGGGCACCACGAGGTGCTCGACGTCAACCGGGCCATAGAGCACTGGAAGGCCGACGGTCTCGACCTGTCCCCAATCCTGATCGGGCCGGAGTTCGCCGACGACGAGCCTCGCTCCAACCGCACCACGCAGAAGCACGAGCTCGAGAAGCACTTCGACCAAGAGCTGATCAAGCAGGCCCACGGTGCCCTCGAGAACGGCGAGACCGTCGAGATCGAGCGCAGCATTCGCAACACCGAGCGCGCCGTCGGCACCATGCTTGGCCACGAGGTCACCGTTCGCCACGGCGAGCACGGACTGCCGACCGGCACGATCACCGTGAAGCTGGCAGGCACCGCCGGACAGTCCTTCGGCGCATTCCTGCCGAGCGGCATCACGCTGCGCCTCGAGGGTGACAGCAATGACTACGTTGGCAAGGGCCTCTGTGGTGGTGAGATCGTCATCCGTCCGGATCGCACGAGTGTGTTCGCGGCGGAGAAGAACGTGATCGCGGGCAACGTCATCGGCTACGGCGCGACGCAGGGCAGCATGTTCCTGCGCGGCATCGTGGGGGAGCGGTTCCTCGTGCGCAACTCGGGAGCGACCGCTGTCGTCGAGGGCGTCGGAGACCACGCGCTCGAGTACATGACCGGTGGGCTCGCGCTGATCCTCGGTGGAACCGGCCGCAACCTCGGCGCGGGCATGTCGGGCGGAACTGCCTACATCCACGACCTCAAGCCCGAGCGCGTCAACGCGCAGGCGCTCGAGTCCGGGGAGCTCACGCTGCTCCCGCTGGGCAGCGCCGACGTCGCCATCATCACCGACCTGCTGCAGCGTCACGTCGCCGAGACGGACTCCACGCTGGCCGCGAGGATGCTGGACGACCTCGACGCGACACTCGCCCGATTCACCAAGGTGCTGCCGCGGGACTACGCCGCAGTTCTCGCAACCCGCCAGACAGCCGCCGCCGAGGGTCTCGACCCCGACGGTGATGTGGTCTGGGGACGGATTCTGGAGGCCACCAATGGCTGATCCCAAGGGCTTTCTCAAGACGCAGGAGCGCGAGCTTCCTGCCCGGCGGCCCGTCGCGCTGCGCCTCATGGACTGGAAAGAGGTCTACGAGCAGGGCGACTCCGCCACGGTTCGCCGCCAGGCCGGACGCTGCATGGACTGCGGCATCCCGTTCTGCCACCAGGGCTGCCCGCTCGGCAACCTCATCCCCGAGTGGAACGACCTCACGTGGCGCGGAGAGGGCCGTCAGGCGATCGAGCGACTGCACGCGACGAACAACTTCCCGGAGTTCACCGGTCGTCTGTGCCCGGCTCCCTGCGAGTCCTCGTGCGTGCTCGGCATCAACCAGCCCGCCGTGACGATCAAGAACGTCGAGGTCTCGATCATCGACGAGGCCTTTGCGAACGACTGGGTGACCCCGCACCCGCCGGAGCGCCTCACCGGCAAGACGGTTGCCGTGGTCGGCTCCGGTCCCGCCGGCCTTGCCGCGGCCCAGCAGCTCACGCGCGCCGGTCACACGGTTGCCGTGTTTGAGCGCGACGACCGCATCGGCGGCCTGCTGCGCTACGGCATCCCGGACTTCAAGATGGAGAAGAAGCACATCGAGAAGCGCCTCGCCCAGATGCAGGCAGAGGGCACCCGCTTCCGTGCCGGCGTCACCATTGGCGTGGACATCACCTGGGCCGACCTGCGCGCCCGCTACGACGCGGTCGTGGTTGCAACCGGTGCCACGGTGCCGCGCGACCTGCCGGTTCCCGGACGCGACCTGCTCGGCGTGCACTTCGCCATGGACTACCTCGTGCAGCAGAACAAGCTCGGCGCCGGCGACACGGTGCCCAACCAGATCAGTGCTGAAGGCAAGCACGTCGTCGTTCTTGGCGGTGGAGACACCGGAGCGGACTGCATCGGCACTGCCCACCGCCAGGGTGCCCTCTCGGTCACCAACCTCGCCATCGGCAAGCAGCCGCCGAGCGAGCGACCGGGCGAGCAGCCCTGGCCGATGATGCCGACCCTGTTCGAGGTGTCGAGCGCCCACGAGGAGGGTGGCGAGCGTGTGTTCCTCGCCTCGACGGTCGAGTTCCTCAAGAACGACGCCGGCGAGGTCCGCGCGATCCGCGTTGCAGAGACCGAGTACCTTGACGGACGCCGCGTGCCCAAGGCCGGCACAGAGCGCGAGATCCCGGCGGATCTCGTGCTGCTGGCCCTCGGCTTCACCGGCGCGGAGTTCGACTCGATCAACGAGCAGCTTCCCCTGCCCGCCGACAGCCGCGGCAACGTCGACCGTGACGGCAGCTACGAGACCAGCGAGTCCGGCGTCTTCGTCGCCGGCGACGCGGGACGCGGACAGTCGCTCATCGTCTGGGCAATCGCCGAGGGACGTGCTGCGGCCGCCGCTGTCGACAAGTACCTTGAAGGGGAGACATCACTGCCCTTCCCGGTCAAGCCGACCGATCACGCCATCGCGCTGTAGCGCCCCATACTTTCCCAGTTCCCCTACCACCACCAGAAGGACACAATGAGACGCGCGAAGATTGTCGCAACGCTCGGCCCGGCCACCAGCAGCTATGAGAGCCTTCGGGCGATCATCGATGCCGGAGTCGACGTAGCCCGCATGAACCTGAGCCACGGCACCTACGCCGTGCACGAGGAGGTCTACGCCAACGTGCGCAAGGCCGCAGAGGACTCCGGCCGCGCCGTCGCAGTGCTCGTCGACCTGCAGGGGCCGAAGATCCGCCTCGGCAAGTTCGAGAACGGACCGCACTATCTCGAGGTCGGTGACATCTTCAAGATCACCATCGACGAGATCCTCGGCACCAAGGAGATCGTCGGCACGACCTACAAGGGCCTGCCGGGCGACGTCGCCCCCGGTGACTTCCTGCTCATCGATGACGGCAAGGTCAAGGTCAAGGTTGTCTCGGCCGACGACACGGTCGTCACGACCGAGGTCATCGTGGCCGGCAACGTCAGCAACAACAAGGGAATCAACCTCCCCGGTGTTGCCGTCAACGTTCCCGCGCTGTCGGAGAAGGACGAGGACGACCTGCGCTGGGGCCTCCGCCTCGGCGTCGACCTCATTGCGCTGAGCTTCGTCCGCAACGCCGACGACATCGTGCGCGTGCACGAGATCATGGCGGAGGAGGGCGTCAAGCTGCCCGTCATCGCCAAGATCGAGAAGCCACAGGCTGTCGACAACCTCGAGGCCATCATCGACGCCTTCGACTCGATCATGGTCGCCCGCGGTGACCTCGGTGTCGAGCTGCCCCTCGAGGCCGTGCCGATCGTGCAGAAGCGCGCGATCGAGCTGAGCCGCCGTATGGCCAAGCCGGTGATCGTCGCCACGCAGATGCTCGAGTCGATGATCAGCAGCCCGGTGCCAACACGCGCAGAGACCTCTGACGTTGCCAACGCCGTTCTCGACGGTGCGGATGCCGTCATGCTCTCCGGTGAGACCAGCGTCGGTGAGTACCCGGTCATCACCGTGCAGACCATGGCACGCATCGTGGAGTCCACCGAGGAGCACGGCCTCGAGCGCATCCCCGCGCTCGGCACCAAGCCGCGCACCCAGGGCGGTGCGATCACCCTCGCCGCCGCGGAGGTCGCCGACTTCGTCGACGCCAAGTACGTCTGCGTGTTCACCGAGACCGGTGACGCCGCACGCCGCATGTCGCGTCTGCGCTTCAAGATCCCGATGAAGGCGTTCACGCCGAACCCCGAGATCCGTCTGCGCATGGCGCTGTTCTGGGGCATCGAGTCCTTCGTCGTCGAGCGTGTGACCCACACCGACGCGATGTACAAGCAGGTCGACGAGATTCTTCTCGGACAGGGCCTTGCCGAGGTTGGCGACAAGGTCGTCGTGATCAGCGGATCCCCTCCCGGACTCCCCGGATCCACGAACGACCTGCGCGTGCACATTGTCGGTGACGCCGCCAACGCCGCGGCACCCGCCTACCAGGACTAGTCGTTCACCCGCGTGTAGCCCGTCGCCGAGAGGTGGCGGGCTACAGCAGTTTCTGGGCCCAGTGGCGCAGGAAGGCGGCGCCCGCCTCATCGTGCACGAGATCGCCCTCGATGATGACGCGGTAGGGCTTGTCGAGCACGCCGTCGGCGGGCCGCACGTCAACGTGGGCAACCTCGATGCCGACCGAGTGCACGTAGTCCGCCATCTTGTAGTCACTGCGCGAGTCGCCGACCGAGCGCCACAGGGTGGGCAGGGGACCGGTGGCCCGGAAGTGCTCGAGCGCGCGCTCGGCGCCCTTGTCCTTGTCCAGAGACACCGACTCGATGTCGGTCGAGATGATGGTGGGGTCGAGGCGCCACGGGATGCTGCCGTCCACGTCGGGCACGGCACGGTCGCCGAGCTGGATCCCGAGCCCGAGCTCGACGGCGGCCGCGAATGCGGCGTCGTTCAGGCGGTGCTGCGCGTCCTGAAAATCAGTGAAGTCGGCATCCGTTCGCTGTTCTATCGAGATCATGGCGTACTTGGTGTCATCCCAGAACATCGTGTCGGTGAACTGCGCCGCGTGGATCGCCCGCACGCGCTCGACAAGAGCCTCGGGCACGGCGACGCTGCGATCAATCTCGGTCTCGCCCATGCCGTCGGGGCCGATGCTCGCCCAGGCGGCTCCCTTCTCGAAGACGGTGAACATGCGGGCTCCGGGCGTCTCAAGGGCAGCGCCCAGCCCGGCCGAGAACAGGGGAGCCATGACCTGGTCGCGCACGAAGGCGTCAGAGCGACCCGTGATGAAGGCGATCGGCACACCGGCCGAAGTCAGCGCGATGAGGTCATCGATGATCGACGGAATAGCGATGGTGCGGCTGAGCGGGCTGGCGATAGGCCCATCGATGTCGAGAAGAAGGCCAAGGTCGAGCGGTGCATCAGTCACCCCTCATGGTACCTAGCCGAAGTTCGTGGTCGTGTGCGGTGCGCCATTGCGGTCGTAGGTGATCCACTCGCCACGCTGCGCACCGAGCACGAACTGCCCGCTGCGCATGAGGGTGCCGTCTTCGCGGTGCCAGACCCAGGCGCCGTCCATGACGCCGTCGGTGAACGAACCCTCGCCCTTGATGGATCCGCTGCGGTAGAAGAAGGTCCACGGGCCGCTCTTCCTCCCCTCCACCATCTCGCCCTGCCCAGAGATCGTGCCGTCGGCAAATGTTTCGAGGTGCATGACCCCATTCTGGGGCACCGCTAATTGCGCTGAATAGACGGTCTATGCAACAGAATGAACCGGAGCGAAGGGGAGGGGAGGCCATGCTGCAGCGAATTGTGTACCCGCTGATTCGACCGATCATGCGTCTCTTTCACTTCCGCCTCGACCGCCGGCTGAGCCATCTGCCGAAGCCGATCGACGCCCCGCACGTTCACGCGCCGGGCAACGATCCCGACCGCGTGCTGCTCTTCGGCTCCGGGCCCGCCGTCGGCTACGGGGTGCTCAGCAACGACCTTGCCCTTCCCGGGCAGCTCGCCCGGCAGCTGTCTGCGATCACTGGCAGGGGAGCGGACTTCGACGTCGTCGCCGACCCGGAGGTCACTATTCAGGGATCGGTGGCCCTCCTGCAGCAGCACAACCTCTGGCGCTACGACGCGATCCTGCTCACCATCGGTGTGAACAACGCTCTGCTGCTGACCTCGGTCAAGATCTGGCGCACGGCCATTCGCGAGTTGCTGCGGCACGTGACCGAGCACGTGCCACTCAGTACACAGGTTCTCGTGGTGGCGGTGCCCCCCATCAGAGCGATGGACGCCCTGACAACCGTGCCGACGTGGATCGCCGACCAGCATTCCGCGGTGCTCAACCGTGAGACGCGGCGTATCGTCGCGAACTACCCGCGCATCACCTTCGTGCCGTTCTCGCCGCTGTCGATGTCAGACGACATCCGCTTTCGCAGCGCCGAGACCTACCAGCAGTGGGCGACGCTGATCGTCACACCGCTCGCGCACCTGCTCACCGAGGAGCCCCGACACGAGCTGCTCGACTTCGCCGAGAACGAGGACGTGCGGCAGGCGGCGCTCGACGCCCTTGGCATCGTCGGCACCGAGCCAGAGGAGCGCTTCGACCGCATTGCCCGTGTGGCAAGCCAGCTCTTCGGCACGGCTTCGGCGATCACCTTCGTCGACCACGACCGGCACTGGACAAAGGCGCAGGTCGGCTGGAACCACGACGAGATACCACGACAGGGCTCCTGCGCAACCATCGCCCTGCGCTCGAGCGGCGTCTACGCCGTCGAGGACCTTGATCTGGAGACTACCGAGATCGACCACTTCGGACTGCGCTTCTACGCGGGCTACGCGATCGAGTCCGGCTACGGCGAGCGAGTTGGCGTGCTCAGTGTCTTCTCTGCAGAGCCGCGCACTTGGAGCGTCGCCGAGAGCGAGCTGCTGCGCGACCTCGCGCTGCAGGTGCAGAGGGAGCTGCAGCAGCCGTAGGAGCAGAATGGGGCCATGACGAAGCACTGGACTCCGCTCGCACTCATCTGGCTCGCCCTCGCGATCGCCGGTCTCGTACTCAGCACCGTGTTCAACGCCCTCAGCGTGGTGCAGGCCCGCAACTTCTTCGCGGACTGGGTGGGCAGCGGCCCCGCAGTCAGCTCGCTGACGGTCGACCTTCTGGTGGTGGCGGTCGCGGGCAGCATCCTCGTCATCGTCGAGTCGCGACGCGTCGGCATGCGATTCGGCTGGCTCTACCTCGTGGTCTCGGGCGTCACGGCATTTGCCTTCGGCTTCCCCCTGTTCCTCGCTATGCGCGAGCGGCGACTCGCGGCGGCGCGGTCCGCAGCACAGACGCGGGAGCTCGACGTCTAGAGCGGGCTACGGGCCGCGATTGCACTCATGACCCGAGGAACTGCTCGCTGAAGCCGCCGATGGAGTTCCAGAACAGCACGGCTGCCGCGACCGGCAGCACGATCGCCAAGGCTCCCATGATCTTGCCGGGCACCGGGTTGAAGAGCAGGGCGATGATCGCGAACACGACGATGAGGATCACGAGCAGCGGGATAACGATCCAGGACGCGAAGAAGATGACGGTGGCGATGACGCCGGCAACGGTGTTGTTGATGGCGAGAATGGCCAGCCAGATGCCGAGAATGACCCACAGCACCAGAATCGTCGAGGCGATCAACGCGGTCGGCCCGGATCGGGCGAAGCGACGGCGGGTGGGGGCTGGTGTCTCCTCTGCTGTCATGAACTCAAACTACACTGGCGAGAATGAGCACCCTCCCGTACGACGCCACCGTTATCACCGTCACTGGAGAGGAGACCAGCCTCGACAGCCTGCGCGACAAGGCGCTCCTGGTCGTGAACGTCGCCTCCCGGTGCGGCCTCACCCCGCAGTACGAGCAGCTGGAGCAGCTGCAGAAGGAGTACGGACCGCGCGGCTTCCAGGTTGTCGGCTTCCCCTGCAACCAGTTCGCCGGACAGGAGCCGGGTACCGACGAGCAGATCGCCGATTTCTGCAGCGCCACCTACGGCGTCACCTTCCCGGTCTTCGGCAAGATCAAGGTCAACGGCAAGAACAAGCACCCCATCTACGAGGCCCTGCGTGAGAAGAAGGACGCGGATGGCAAGGCCGGCCGCGTGAAGTGGAACTTCGAGAAGTTCCTCGTTGCCCCCGGCGGTGAGGTTGTCGGCCGCTTTCGCCCCACGACGAAGCCGGATGACCCTGCCGTTGTCAGCGCGATCGAGGCGGTTCTTCCGGCGTAGCTGCTACTCGTCGCGCTGCCGACCGCTCCAGCGGGAGTAGAAGACGGCGAGGAAGGCGAGGCCGACAATGAAGGCCGCGATTGCGACGATGTAGCCCGCGACACTCGGCCAGCCGCCGGGTCCTGTCGGATCGATGAACGGGTACGGGTAGAAGCCGTTCACCGCGCCGTGGATGAGCGTGAAGACGCACCAGGCGAGCGGATACGCGATCGCCGCCCACACCCACTTCCACGCGAGCTTGGCGCGCCCGGTGGCGAACAGCCAGTCGAAGAGGATGAACAGCGGAATCCACACGTGCTCGACCTCGTTGGGCCACTGGACGCCGACGTAGCCGGTCGGGGGGAGGCCGCGGAGCAGCAGGTTGTAGACGGCGCCGGTGACGACGGCATAGGTGAGGGTTGCCATCCGCACTCCGGTGTAGAGCACGGTGTCGCGTTTGAGTCGGAAGGCGAGGATGGCGCCGGCGCCGAGCACGACGACGTTCATCATGCTCGACTGAATGGTGAAGTACGAGAAGTACTCGCTTGCCACGAAGACGCCCGCGCCGAGCTGGTCGACGATCTGCGTGATGATGGCGGCGAGAACGAGCAGGGCGGCTGCGCCACGCAGCACGCCGACGGTCTTGCGGGCGGAGGTGGCAACCTCGGTTGACGACACTGTCATGGTGACCACGCTAGACCTCCAGAGTCACCGCCGGCGGGGTTTCGCTGGGCGGTTCTGTGTCTTCTTCGGAGCCGGCTTCACGACCGGTGGGGCGACAGTTCCGCGGGAGCTGTTGGCTGTGCGCCCGCGCACGATGCCGATGAACTCCTCGACCAGCTCTGTCGTGCCGTCCTCGAGCCAGGCGAGCGCGATCCTCGTGGTGGGCTCGTCGCTCAGCAGCCGAGCGATCACGTCTTTCCGTCCGTGCAGACGAGCCACCGACTGCGGCATGATTGCCACACCCACGTTGGCGGCGACAAGCTCGACTGCGTCGCGTGGGTCACCCTCCAGCACGTTCTCGGCAGCGAGATCGGCCCGCGATAGCTCGTCAAAGGCGGCGATCGGATGATCCTTCGGGGCTACCACCACAGCCCGTTCCTCATACAGCGGGATCGCGTTCAGCCGCTCCCGGGCAAAGGGCTCGCGAAGAAGGGCGACGGTCGCATCACCGCGGAGCAGGGAGTCGAGGGCCTCCTGCTCGGAGCTTGGCCGCACCTCGATCGGCACCCGCGGCATCCGCTCTTTCCACACCCCGACCCACTTTGCCGGCGTCACGCCGGGCACGAAAGCGAGCACGAGGGTTTCAGGCACGCGCTCAGGCTACCCTTGGAGGGTGCCAGACCAGACCATGAAGCCCGTGACCGCGGCCAAGAAGCTCGGGATCTTCCTTCCCGCAACGCCCGAGTCGTTCCAAGAGGGCGATGTGACGCGCACGGAGTTCCTCGAACTGCAGGCCAACCCGCCGGAGTGGCTGGCTGAGCTGCGCCGCACCGGACCGCACCCGCGCGCGGTTGTCGCGCAGAAGCTCGGCATCTCGGCGAGCGGCCTCGCGCGC
>Ga0247736_10000684_pt1 | contig 11353 bp, 20 predicted proteins | sample UWRJL193509B2_FD_180935 | JGI IMG/M metagenome (GOLD analysis project Ga0247736, IMG submission 180935) | Plant litter microbial communities from Arlington Agricultural Research Station in Wisconsin, United States - UWRJ-L193-509B-2 | ecosystem: Environmental > Terrestrial > Plant litter >...
GCGATTAACAGCCATTCCTACAGTTTACCCGTAAAAGGAGAGGGCCAGTGAGGAGACTGACTCGACTCACTGGCCCCAGACCACAACCGGCAGGAGAGGGGGAACCGGGAGCAATCTTTATGTGCGGCAGGAGGATACCGCACGTTAAGTCTACATGCTCAAAGCTTCTTCTTGTCTCGGTGGTATTCCTTGATTCGCGCCCGCGCCAGCGAATGAAACACTTGCGGTGAGTGTGTTCGCCAAAGATATTGGAAGTCTTCAATAACGGACTCTGCGTCCGCCAACGCCTCCCGCTCCCAAGCTTCAGTTTTTAGAACAAAACCGGCAGATTCCATGACGGCACGACCAGCCTCCTCGCCATTTTTCCAGCAGTCAGTATGTCCGTGATATTCGTGTGTTCCCTGCCAGCCGCACTGTGCAGCCATGTAGGCAGCAACAATTTCCTCAATAAGCCGTCCGGGGTGAACTGTAATGTCTTCCACCGTAACCTCCAATTCCACCAGCACCCTGCCGGTCAAGTAGAAGTTACCACAGCCGCACAACTAAAGCAACCGAGAAGCCGTAGCCGTCTTCACCAACAAAGAGTTGGGAACAAAGGGGCACCCACCAGTCGGGAGAAAAGGTGAGCGCCCCACAACTATTCTAGCGGGCAAGCAAAAGCCCCCAGCCAAATTAATGACCGGGGGCTTCGCTCCTAGGTAGCGATAACTAGGGGACTTTACGCACCGTCAGAGTAAAGAACTCCGGCAGGCTCGATGACCGTGGCACCAACAACGTGGCGACCGCGGACCTCAACATCATCCAGCTCGAACGAACCCTCGCGGGAAGGAACAGCGCCACCACCAAGGGTGAAGTGGCCCGAGTCCTTGATCGAGATGAGCGGCGTGCGGTAGCCGTCAAGGAAGACCTCAGCGAAAGCCGGGCGGGCCGTGCCGTCAGGCACAAGGAACCACCAGTCGTTCACGGTACCGGGGGTGGTGAAGTTGCCCACGGACTGAAGGGCCGCAAAGCCAGTCGTGCGAACGTTACCCGTGTTCGGGGCAACATCGTACACGTCGCCGCCCTGAGTGCGCTGAACCTGCGTGATCGACAGGATGTTACGCGCAGTCTGGGAAAGCGTGGTCGGAACGACGAGGTTGTAACCCGTAGCCCCAAGCGGACGACCACCAACGGTAGCAGCATCGGCCTGACCGATAGCGACTTCCAGTGAGGCCAGCGACAGAGCCGGAGTACCCGTAACCTGAGTGAATGCGGGGTTGGCGACACCAGCGACCGAAACAAACTGCTTCGCAAGCTTAATGTCCTCTTCCTCCGCAGCATAACGGGCGAACGCGCGGGTAGCGCGGCCAATCATGTCGAAGTTACCCATCTTGATAAGGGACTCCCACGACCAGCGCAGACGCACACCGTTCTTACGCAGTTCCTCGGAAAGCTCCTCAACCGCAAAGTTGATCGCAGGGTACTCGCCGTACTCAGCCACACCGGGGAGGCCAACGCCAACGAACGTGTCGCCATCGTGCTCACCGATAATGTCCGAGGTGTCGAACGAGAAGTCACCGAACTCAATGCCGCCAAGGGTGGGGGCGTTGATAACGTCGCCAACAATCTGGTTCCAGACAATCGGGTAGTCGGCGTACTGTGCAAGGAACTGCACGTTGATGGCGGGGGCAAGCAGTGCCGGAATGTCCGACGTGCTGATACCTTCCTGAAGGGTGTGCTTTGCCTTAATGTCACCCGAGAGTGCACGGAGGTAAAGTTCACCCGCTTCACGCTGACGCGAGGTAGCGCTGCGGTCAATCTGCTCAATAGCGTTCTCGATAAGAAGCTTACGATCAGTCATTGTCTAACTCCTTATCGGTTGAGGTTAACCCACGCGGTACCCGCGCCGGAACCCTTGGTTTTGATGACGGTACCAACGCGGGTGTTGCCGCTGGAAGTCGTGGTGAGTGCGCCCACGGTGCCGAAACCGGCAGCCGGAGTGGTGGATGCGTAGATTGCGGTACCCGCAACAAGTGCACCCGTGAAGGGGAATCCGAAGACACCCTTGACGCGGACGGTAGCGTTAGCAATGCCGTTCTCACGCTCAACCGAATCGGTCTCAGCAACGCCGACGAGGCCGGATGCGAAAACGATAAGGTCGCCGGAGACTGCGGCGGTTGCTACGGCGTAGGGGAGCGAGTCCCCGTCACGGTAAAGCTCATTAAGCGCCATAGTTAAGCACCCTTCAAGGCGGTGAGGGAGAAGCCCTCAGTCTTGCCCTCGACAACGCGGCCTGCGCCAACGGTCGGGGCTGCGGGGGTCAGGGACTCGCGCACAGCGGCAACAAGCTCCTTCTGGGCCTTCAAAACATCCTCGTAGTTTCCTGCGGTGATAGATTCGAGGACAACCGTGCGTGAAGCCTTGGGGAGATTTGCTTCGATAACAGCCTCAACAGCCGCCTCGAAATCAACCTCAGGCTTGTCCGCAGGCTTCAAAGATTCTGCGAGAGTAGCGTGGGCCGTGGCGAGTGCTGTAACAGACTCGACAAGGGTATCCACCTTCTTCGCCAGCTCTTCAATTTCCATGCTGGTGTTCCTTTCGGTTTGGCGGCTCTCCTCGGTCGAGGTGCCGTTATCCTCCGGGGCAAGCCCAAGAGAAGATTCAATTGCGCGGTATGATTCCTGCGCCTTTTCAAAACGTCCGCCGCGTCCGGCTGCGACAACAATGTCCACAGAGCGGTACGGGTCGGTTGCGTCGAAGGACTCGACAACATACTTGCCGCCCTCTTCGTACCCCTCGGAGCCGATATAGATAGAGAGGCCGAGAATGTCAGCAAACTCTTCTACGAACGCACGGTACTCGGCGCGGGGCTTGTACTCGGTGTACAGCCCGAGAACGCCGTCAACCTCACGGGCCTCAACGGAGCCGACGAGACGACCACCGATGTTCTTTACGGAGCGCTCCCACGGCTTGTTCGGGTCTACCGGGTGGTCAAGGAACGACGGGGCTGCGGTGAAGGCATCCTTGTGCTTCTCCAACAGTTCACGCGAGTAAACGCCCGAGCTACCCACGCCCTCCGTGATAATGCGGACGGGGTAGGTGTCGGAGCCGCTTTTTGCTTCGAGGAGAAGTGTTCCCGCCTCATGCACATGCCGTCTGATAGTCATTGTGTTCAACTATAGCAAATATATTGAGGCCATCTCGCCAATTAGCGAATATCGTCCGCACTCTGGTCGCCTGAGCCACCGCCCGTGAACTGCGCGGGTGAACCCTGTGTCGGTGTCAGGTTTCCGCCAGAGGCCGCAGACGTATCAGTATCAATATCCTTGCGGGCCAAAGACTCCTCATTGTTCGGAAGCAGGAAGCCCTCGGGAACCTTGGAAACGGTTGTCTTACCGTCCGCGTTCACAAACTCGGCCTTGGCCTCTTCGCCCTCGAACAGACCGGTGCCGAGTCGGAGCGCAATGCGCTGGTCGCGGCGGTACGCCTCAGTCTCGGGCATAAGGGAGTCGAACCAAATGTCAATGTCTTCCGGGGCACCTAGCCACACCAGAACCTCGCGGTCAAGGTCAATGTGGTACTGACGGCGGGCGGTAGTCGTCAACTGCTCCGGCAGGTCAAGCGCCTGAGCCGCAGAATAGGATGAGCCAGCATCGCCGGGGTTGGAGGTAAGCGCAACAATGGACACGCCGATGGAGGTGGCAAAGTTTGCGAGGATGCTCACACCCTTCTCGAACGCATACGACTGTCCAGCAGTGGACAGGGGAGAGAGCGAGTTCGACGCGCCGATAACCGCAGTCTGCCCGCCTCCGGTCGCCCCACCAATCTTCATGCTTGCGTTATCTGCACCAGCCTGAGAGTTCTGCTTGGCAACCGCCCAAATGTCCGACATGGCCGATGACATGGCAATGCCCTTCAGCATGAACTGGCGGTACTGCTCCGTCCATCCGAGTCCCGCCAGTGCGTCCGGCATCCCGTAAGCCCAGCCGTCGTTGCCGTTGACCGGAGTGCCGAAGATGCGCTTAGTCTGCGAAACCTTCTGTGATTCCCCGTTCCACTGGATTTCTGGGATGCGCCTATCCGTGAAGCCATTGACAAAAATCCATTCGTTCTTCGTCTCTGGGTTGGCAGACCCCTGAGGATAGTGGGACCATGTGCGGCGGTAGGCCCAAATCTCATCGTTCTGGTCGGGGTTACGGTAGTCCGCAGTAATCTCGCCAATCGGAATTGACCGGACCGTCCAGTCCGACTCGTCGCCTACATAGAACGGCTGGGAGTCACAGTACAGCGCAGCCTCACGCCGCTCGCGTGCAGCCTGCGAGAAAAAGTACTTCTGGTTGATCGAGTTATTGATGCGCGCCTTCACGTCTACTCCACGCCCGCGCGCAGAACCCGGAATGCGGGCCATGTCGTAATGAATACCGCCATTCCAAATGTAGGCCGCACGCAAGTCCAGACCACGCTTCACATGCGTGTTCATGGCCCGCTGGTCACGGATACGCATGCTGGCCTTGTGCAACTGGTCGAGAGACGGTCCGGCATCGTTCATGCCCGTAACGTCCGACCAGCCCCGACTGTCAAGGTACATGTCCAGTCGTCCCAGCGCCTCGGTCAGCCGCTCCCGCTCCATATCAGACTGTGCGATAGCGTTGGTCGCCTCACGCAGACGCTCGGTGAGCATACCCTTCTCGTATTCGTGCTGGGTTTCGACCAATTCAATCGCTTTAGATGCCATAAACCCAAGTATAAGGGGTTATTAGCCCGGAACGCCCGGCGACCATGCCTCCTGCTCCATCTGCAACATCTCAAACGGGTCAAAACCCACTCGCGCCTTATCCGGCACCTGATCTATGTACTTGCTTGTGTTGGCGGTGGCATAGATCAAAGCGTCCAAACGGTTAGGCGAACCACCGAACTCTGTGCGGAGCTTTTTCTTGGGCGTAATCTTCACCGCCCCGCGCTCGTTCATCTCGTAAGTGACAATCATCAACTCGTCTTTGGTCTTCGTGTCTGACGGGTCAAGATCAATCTTACGATCATGCAGCAGCTTCTTCAGGTCGGAGTGTTGCTCATCGCGAGCCTTCGCCCACTGGTTCCGGTCAGTGGAACTCGTACCACCACGGATACCGACAAGCTTGTACTCCTTGTCACGGAACTCCCGAAGCTCGTCCAGTTCGTTGAATACGCCGACACCAGCACCGGAAGCATCCACGCGCAACTCTTCCAGCCCAAGGTACTGGGCGATAGCGTGGGCGCGGCGCGCGTTGTCCACGGAAGTAGCCTTGCCCCACACGCCGGAGGTTTTCCCGATGACCTCGCCTGCATCATCGTAGTAACTAATCTCGCCCTCAAAGACTCGGCAATGTCCGCCCTTGTTGACAAAGAAAACTGACTCATCCTCACCCTGAAATCCGGGGTCGAAGCCGCCATAACCGCGTGTGCCAGACGGGTCAATCTCATTCTCGATGGCACGGGTAATGTCCGACTCGGGGAAGTAGGTGGAGTCATCCTCTTCCGGGAACTCGCCCAGAACCTTCGCCTTGAACAGAGCGTTCGGCTTCATGTCGCCATTTGCCTCCTCTGTCCGCCACGCACGCTCCTTGTGCTCAATCCACCGCTTCGTGGTGAGGCCCGAGGTGAGCATAAGCGTCTGACGCTCCTCATCCGGGTACACCTGCTCGCCGGTGACAGTCGGCAGATCATAGGCCGAGATGGTGTACAGGTTCCAGTCATCCGCATACTTCTTCTGCGTGAAGAGGTTGTGGAACGGGGTTGCACGGCGGTCGGGGTTACCGATGCCGAACATGCGCGTCTCATCACCCGTAGTGACCGCCTCAGCCGCAGTAATGAGGTCTTCTGGCAGACCACCCATCTCATCCAGCCCAACGAACGTCCGGCGCTTACGAGTTCCCTGAAAGGACGAAACAATGTCCTGATCGGCGGGCCGCTTACCGAACGCAATGGCCTCGTTACCGGAGCCGTCCGGCTTAAAGTACTTCCACTCCAAAGATTCGTTGATCTTACCAATGGGCTTAAAACCATTCGTGTTCATATACCCATAATTGTCCTTCAGGTACTTGAACACCACCCGCTCAATCTGGTCACGACCGTTAGCCGTGAAGATCGCCAAAGACTCCTCGGGCGGGAAGGCCGTAATCCACCATGTACCCACGTCCGAGAGGGCGAACGACTTGCCGCAACCGTTGGCAGACTTGACTGCTGTGCGCGTCTTCCCGTTGGGCGCATGGGCAACGTTCTCCATGATCTCGGCCATTGTCGCGTAGTACCGGCGGCCCAGAACGTCCGAGGCCCATGCAAGGTAGTCATTCTGATAGATGGTCTTGCGAGACTTTTTCTCAATTTCGTCCATCACCTCGCTGACGATGGAGCCAAGCGTAATCATTCGGTGTTCTTTTCAATCTCCGCAACAGCAATGGGCAACTCGATCATCAGAACCTCGCGCGCCTCACCCTGCGGAATCTCATATCGCTTCTCCAACTCGAATGCCGCCCGCTCAAACGCAAGCTGGATGGCCGATGCCATCACCTGTGCGTAAGCCGTAGACAGTTTCGTGGAAATAAGGTCTACCGACAACTCCGACTTATCCAGCCGCTCCGCAATGAACCGCAATGCCTTCAGGTACTCTGTGCGGGCCTTAGCGTCACCCATGTTCACGTCATCCTGCAACTGCGACAAGAAAATACGGGCATCCAACAGAAGCAGCTTCCGCTCCTCCAAATCGGACAACAGATCGCCCGCCAGAATCTCCTTCAGCCGTAAGGCCGCCTGCTCCGGGGTCAGCCAGCCGTCCAGCGCATCAGAAAGTTGCTTAGGCGTGCGCTTGTCCGACATTGCCGCCTTCAGTAGCGCACGGTCGGCAGCAGCAAGTGTAAGTCTCCCAGTTCCCATAGTAGGAGTCTACACCGCGCGCAGAAAAGCCCCGGAGTCTATTCGCGTGTCCGGGGCTTTTCTTGATTAGGCGGCTAGCGCGTAATCCGCAGCGGTTTGCGAGACTGTACCGTTTTTAGTTGACCAGAACGGGGAACTGTTTACTGTAGCTGAACTAGCGTACTACAGAATCGTCAAACTCTGCAAGTCGAACCCCACCTCAGTCACCGTGAAGACCATGAGACCAGCGTCCGAGTCTGACCCTGCAATATTGCGGAACCAGTCAGAGCCAGAGTCCAGTGTAGGAGCCTGCAACCACCAACGGTTCTTCCCGTTCGCCAAACTACGACCCACCGGCTGCGCCCGGAACGTGTGGAAATGCCCCGTCAACAGAACATCCGACTGCGCCGTAGCCTGAGCGCCGAACGTCTGCTTCTGCCACCATGTCTCAATCCCATTCGGGTTGTTCACCTGATGACCATGAGCCATGCCCACCTGAGTGCCGAGAACGTCAACAGACATGGTTTCATCCCACGGCTCCGGGTACTGGAATGTCACATGATCGTAGGTCGGGTTCAGCCGCAAAGCCTTCTCCAACTGACGCTTCAAATACAGACCAAAGTCATCCTTCGGCAGACCCAGCGCGTTCTTACCTGCACGCCAGCGACAGTGATTCGAGGAAATGCCCCCGACCCTCACCTTCTCGTGCGTCTGCGCCAGATCAGTAACAATATCCAACTCAAACGTCAACTCTAGGTCAAGCTGGTCGGGGAAGCTCAGGTCGTTGGTGAAAGCCTGCTGCGGAGTGTTCTCGAACGACTCCACCTCATCACCCACCGAAAGAAAGTACGCCTCCGTGGTCTCCCACATTCCCGCATACTCTTTGAGCTTTTCTCTCTTCTCCTGCACGCGCTCAATAAGCTCAGGAGTACCGCCCCGTGACCCCGTTTTACCGACCTGCGGGTCAGCCCACACAACCACCAGCGCACGCTTCTGCCCCCAATCCACAACAGCAGGAGGGGTAGCATCACGCTCAGCAATCTGACCGTACAGCAACGGCAGATCATATTCAGACTTAGCAACCTCGCCTGCGGCCATCCCCGGCTTCAGGGTCGCCTTCAGCTGGTTCCAATACGTCCCATCAGAACGCTTGGTGGAGCGGATACCGGGCGCATACATATCCGGGTCATCGCCGGTGCTACTAATCCACTTCCGCCAGTCATCCAAATTGGGTGTGCGGTCGCCGGGAGCCTCGTAAATCTTCTCCCCGTTCGGCTTCGTCTCGTTCACCTCAGTGACAGTCGGGGCAACCGGCAACTCGCCAGCCTGCGTCAGCTTTCCCCGGTACTTGATAACGAAATCGGCGGACACCCCAAACTCGCGTCCCACCTTGCGGGCAGACTTCTCCGACTTCAACGCCGCAATAAACTCCGGCTCGGTCAGCAGATCACTAGCTTTACTCATTTAATCCCCCTTGAATCTCGAATAAGAATCACATACCAACCCAAGCCACGAAAGCTTACAAACTTGGGGGAACGCAGCAAAGCATCACGAATCTGGTTAGCCGAATCTAGGTACTCCGGCTTGTCATCTTCATCAAAGTCAAACTTATTCGGCTGAAGTTTCACCTTGTCAAGCAGGCGCTCATGCAACTTAGCCCACGCCTTAGTTGCGGCACCATAAAGCACCCAGACAACTAGAGCCGCAACAGCCAGAACGGGAAGCGCGAGGAGACCAAGCCAAAACTCGCTCACTCAGTCTCCCCACTCTTCTTCGTGTACGGCCATACGCCCAAAATCTGCTTAGCGGACTCGCTGATATTCCAGTCCTCAGGGGGCACAAAATACTCATCCACCGCAGGCTCCAACACACGAACACGAACCGCATTGCCGCCGTTGATCGCCAACTCCGTGTACCCCGCATCAAGATGCTCACCCTTGGAGCCGCGAATAAAAGAACGCCGGTAAGCCACATCGCCATTCACCACCCACTCTTCCGGGTTGAAATCATCATCAGGCTTCCGGTTCGCAATCAAACGGCGGGCATCCCGCATAATGCGCTTATACATTGCGGCTCTCAATCCAGTCCAGAATCTCACGGTAAACGGGAACTTCATTGGCGGTAATGCCAAACGAGTGGCCGGGGTCATTCGCGTTGATGATGTACATCCGGTGGATTCGATCAAAAGCGCCTTCCGTTTTTTCCACCTCCGTCTTCTCAATAACGCCATAAACCATATCCCAGTATGGATCGGTGAAATTAGGGTCAGTGTCTTTCACGCGGAACTCTTTGTACTCAGACAAACTTCGACCCCTTCCGCGCCTCAACAGACAACGCCTGCAAATACTTAACATCATCCTCAGAAATAGGCTCCGACTTCTGCGCCGCCCACCACCGGGCATTCGCAAACGCCTCCACCGCACTCATGCGCCTACCCATCAGTTATCCTCTGCCACGCTGTAGGGGAAGAAACCCAGCCAGCCATCATAGAACTTGACTTCACCAATAGCCTCATCCATGTCCTGACGCTGAATCTCCACACTCAACTGCCAGACCCCCGTCTCGCCCTCTAGCGGAGTCAGGGCATCAACCACACGATCAATAACATCCGCCGCAGCCCGCAAATCATCAGACGTAAGCGGAATCGCAATCTTATCCTTAGCCTTTGTCATTTTCTAGTCCTCCCTCATCGCATACACAACAGCCTCGACCACATCAGCCGGACTCGCCCCCAACGGAACCTCCACAAACCAATTCCCGTCCACGCACCACACCTCAGTCTCCCCCGAGTCAACCCGGTCGAACCTCAGACTATAGTGCGCCGACTGGCCTATAAATAACTCCATAGCCAAACGCTACACCACATCATCAGGGTTGTCACGCTTATCGGGAAAAAGTTGTGTAGCCAAATAGTTGGGATTGCGGTGCATCCACACGAACATCCCCCAAAAGTAGCCGACGAGCATAGAGCCGTAGGCGACCCCAAGCAGACTCGTCACACCAATAACCCACCACAGCCAGTCAGGCACGATACCACTCCCCAATCTCACGCTTCACGACCACAAACGGGCCATCATCGGGGAAAACGTCCTTAGCGACCTCAATTTCATGCTCAGCCGCCTCAAAAGAGTCATAAGGGCCATCCACATCGCCCTCCGGGGTCAGGATTCCGTACTCAACCACGATCAGCCTCCACATACTTCACCCTTGCCCACGCCGTAGCATTCGCCATAAGAATGCCCTCACGCACGGTTACAGCCTCATGCAAAACTCGACCACGCGGACTGCTCTCCGCAAGAATGGCCTCATTAATTGCATTCTCCCGGGTCGGAGGCTCAACGGAATAGAAAACACCGTCTTCCCACGACCACACGCCCCAATCGGAGGTGTTCTGTTTGTCTTCCATGTAGCTCACTTCGGCTCCACCGTCCATCCGTTCTCGCGCAGCCAGACAATAGCTGCAAGGCGGGTTGCCTCGTCATCCATCGCAGCTTCCTCTCGAATGCGTGCGGTTCCGTAGCCGCCAATAACGAGTTCGTTCGTAAGCCTGTTCTTCTCCCAGACGGTCATTGCATCCAAAACTCGGTCAATGTCCACCTCGACCTCTGTGTCAACTGTTATGTAACTCACTTACTTCTCCTCCCACTCATAAACCCGCAGACTCTCCACCAGCTCCCAACGCAGCCTACCCGACTGCCCGCTCCGCAGCAAGACCCAATCCGCACTTTCCCCAAAACCCTCCACCTGCCACACGAGCCCGCTGCCTCCTATAGTGACGTAGGAGTAGAGGTTAATCACGGGCCAACGCCCCTGCACGCTCCGACTCCATCCGAAGCCTAGCCGCCTGCGCCGCACGCTCCCGTTCACGTACACGCACAAACTTACGGAAAGCGCGCACCAAACGCTTACTCGCAGCCCGTGTGTCCTCGGGACGTTCGATCTCCCTGTACCCGAAAGAAGAAATGCACTTATCGCCAATCGAATGAGCAAAAGTGCCATCATCCTTCTTGATAGATGGCGGCAATGGGATCAAAAAATAATACAGACCAAAAACGGAGGACTTCTGAATCGGTCGGACAGTCTCCACCAAATACAGCCCACCCACATCCGAATACCAGCGCTCAAAAACCCACTGACATCCCTCTGGCGCAGCGACCGGCAAATGCTTTTCACGCATCAGACCTCCTTCACCTTCTCCTTGCGAGCCGTATCAACATAACCCTTAGCCCATGAAGCATTGTTCAGTGTGTAAATGAAATCATCACTCGCGGGCAAAGTGGAGAAAACGGCCCACCACTCCGCAAAGTGCTTCTTCTTGACACCCACCAACTTAGCGAGTTCCCGATACCGGAGCGCAGAATCACTTAGAGAGACCGGCATCAGTCCTCCAACCCCTGAACGTAAGCCTCAGCAGCAACCCACGCATTCGCCAAAGTGCGATACGTCCCACCGCTGGCATACTCCTCGCCATCCACCGAAAGGTAGA
>Ga0247736_10000686_pt1 | contig 11344 bp, 13 predicted proteins | sample UWRJL193509B2_FD_180935 | JGI IMG/M metagenome (GOLD analysis project Ga0247736, IMG submission 180935) | Plant litter microbial communities from Arlington Agricultural Research Station in Wisconsin, United States - UWRJ-L193-509B-2 | ecosystem: Environmental > Terrestrial > Plant litter >...
AAAAGGTTAAGTTTTATCTATTCATCTTTCTAATAGTATTTATCAAGCAAGAGTGCGTTATCGCACAGACGATTTATTTTCAAAATAGGTTTAATTGGCTAAAGCTGCTCATTAAAACTACTAAAGTAAACTCGCATGAAAAAAATCTGGCTATTGATCAAAACCACTGTTGAATCCTGGAATGACGATTACGCCCCCAGCATGGGCGCGGCATTGGCGTTTTATACACTTTTTTCTATCGCGCCATTGTTGCTGATTGTGCTGTCGATAATAGGACTTATTTTCGGCGAAGAAGCCGCGCGCGGTGAAATTGTCGGACAGCTGCAAAACTTGATGGGCGAGCAAGGCGCGATGGCTGTTCAAGCGCTACTGCAAAATGTGAACAAGCCGACAGAAGGCATGTTTGCCACTATTGTTGGCGTCGTTTTATTGTTAGTCGGTGCAACCAGTGTGTTTGGCGAATTGCAGAATGCGCTTGATCGTATCTGGCGCGCACCTGAGCGTGCAAAAAGTAGCGGTTGGTGGAATTTAATCCATATGCGTTTGCTGTCATTCGGGATGATTTTGGGCATCGGCTTTATTTCAATGGTTTCATTGTTGTTAAGTGCGGGTCTTTCTGCCGTGAGTAAATGGTGGGCGCCTATTTTAAATAATGCAGAAAATGACTGGATTGTTTTACTGACCATCATGAATGCGCTCTTAAGTTTTCTGATTACGACCGCCATGTTCGCACTTATTTACAAGTTGATGCCGCGCGCAAAAATCGCCTGGAAAGATGTGCTAATCGGTTCTGTCATTACTTCTATTTTATTTACCGTTGGCAAAATGTTAATCGGTGTTTATATCGGCACCAGCGCAATCGCCAGCGGGTATGGCGCAGCGGGCTCATTACTGGTGCTGTTAGTGTGGGTTTATTACTCTGCACAGGTTTTTTTAATGGGCGCAGAATTCACTTGGGTATATTCCAATATCTACGGCTCGCGTAAAGATAAACAAGTTTCTACATCAATCTAAGTGTAATTTAGCGCATTAATAATCTGCTATTTCAATGTGTTAACTAACGTACAGACCATAAAATTGTATTGACACACTCTGGTCAATATCAACCTGGAATGTTAAGCAGGTTAGTGTAGGTAACGCCATTTGGGTTTCGAATTTAGGTTTCGATTTTTTAATCATGCCATTTTAATATTTAATTTTATAAAGGATTTTTGATGAGTTATATCACCACACAAGATCAAACTAAATTGTTCTACAAAGATTGGGGAACAGGTAAACCTGTAATTTTATTGCATGGCTGGCCACTGTCATCCGATAGTTGGGATGACCAAGCACTGGCAATTGCCAATGCAGGTTTCCGTGTAATCTCTTACGATAGGCGCGGTTTCGGCCGCTCTAGCCATCCTTTTGATGGTTACGATTACAATACGCTCGCTGATGATTTAGCCGCAGTGATTGAACAAACTGGCGCAACAGATGCCACGCTGGTCGGCTTTTCAATGGGCGGCGGCGAAGTGGCGCGTTACATGTCGCGTCATGCAGGTAAATCCGTTTCTAAAGCGGTGTTGGTGGCATCTATCGTGCCGTATATGTTAAAAACTCAAGATAATCCAAATGGCACGCCGCAAAGCACATTTGAAGAAATGACAGCAGGCATGAAAAAAGACCGTGCCGCATTTTTTGCCGATTTCTTCAAAACATTCTACGGCGCAGGTTTGCTTTCAAACCCAGTCAGCCAAGAAGTATTGGAGTGGTCGCGTAATGTGGCGATGCAAGCCAATTTAAAAAGTACGCTCGCCTGTGCGGAATCATTCGCAACAACCGATTTCCGCCCAGATTTAAGTGCATTCAAAGTGCCAACCTTAATCATTCACGGCACAGATGACAAAACCGTACCAATCGATGCTTCTGCCCGCGAAGCTGCAAAAGGGATTCCACACGCAACACTAATTGAATATAACGGCGCGGCACACGGTATTACAGTGACCGAAAAAGATACATTAACGCAAGATTTGTTGGATTTTTTGCATAGTTAATTAAATAAAAGTAAGAAAATGGCGCGGATTAAATTATTAATCCGCGCCATTTTTTATTTAAAGCGCTAGAAAATTAAATCAAATAATACAAATCAAGCTTTACTAATGAGTTATTAACCTAATTCTATTGATGAATGAAGACAAATTTCACCACTCTCTTTTGAGCAAGCAAATGGCTCAATTTCTTTCCCTAATATCCGCTTAGCCTTATTTACATTACCTACAAAAGGCTTGTCAGGCTTAAGTAATATCGTGCCTGTTTTGGCCTCAATAATGCCAAAATTACCTAAATCAGCGCAACCACTACCACTGCAGAAATGATTGATTAAAAACACAAAGTTCCCTTTTGCATTTTTCTCGCAACGAATATGAATAAAGTCTTTTTGAATATCGAACTGGTAAGACTGATGGATTGCATTATTTTTAAGGGTTAAATTAAAAAATGGCTCATTCGCTGATGTTGCATTAGTAACAACGGCATTGGTTTCGCCGCATGATAATGAATCTGCAAATGTGTGAGAAGAGATAAAGATCAGTGAAAAGCAGATAATATGTTTGAACATGGCGAGTTTAAAGTACATTTTTAGCTGAGTTTGATGACCCACGTTATTTTTTGAACTTAGTTAATGAATGATTAAGCTGATTTTTCTAATCTTTCAGCAAGCCATACCTTTATAATAGATTGTCTAGTCACACCTAATTTTCCAGCTTCCCTGTCTAAAGACTCAATCATCCAAGTTGGAAAATCCACATTAACGCGCTTTTGTTCTTGTAGAACGCGTTTAGATTTTGATAAATCTAACATCGTTGTAATATCAACATTTTCATCAAATTGTTGTTCAAAATCTTTAGCTTCTATATTGCTAGCTTTCATAAATTGCGACCTCCTCGGTGCGAGAGCGACGAACAGAAATTAGTCGAATATTAGTATCTCGATAAGTAATAACAGCGGACCAATGCTTATTATCAATAACACCAATTATTAAGTACCTAGTTTCATCTTCAGTTTTTGCAGGAATTTCTAAAAGTTTTGGATCATTCCAAAGCAATTGCGCTTTAATAAAATCAATATTGTGCTTTTGCAGGTTAGCTTGGCTTTTTGCTTCGTCAAATTCAAAACTAATCATGGTATATAAATTATACCTTTATGGCACAAAAATCAAGTTACAAAATTAATAGTCATGTCAAATATGAAGCCTATTGACGTTTTTATTTGGATTAAACTGAACTCATATTGATTAAAGCTTAAGCACAGTAAATCCATATTTCACAAAAACCGCTTTTGCTTTTTCAGATTTTAAATAGTGATAAAAACCAGATGCTTCAGGTTTTGCATTTTTCGTTAAGCTTAGCGGGTAGACAATCGCATCATGGCTGGCATCAGGAAAAGCGGCGATGGTTACTACTTTTTCTGTCACATTTACGTCTGTTTCATACACAATTCCTGCATCGCATTCTGCGCGTTCCACCAGTGTTAGTGCGGCGCGTACATCTTGTGACCCAACGATTCTGGCTTTAATCGATTCCCACCAATTCAATGCTTTTAACGATTGTTTGGCATAGATGCCTGCTGGTACAGATTCCACTTCACCTGTGCACAATTTGCCTGCAAAAGCATTGGCGAAATTAAACTCTGGTTTGAAGTCTACTTTAAAACTTTTGCCTTTAGGCGCGATTAATACAAGGCGATTGCCTAGCAGATTGACTTTGCTGTCTGTTTTTAATAAGTCTTTTTCTTGCAGGTAATTCATCCATTTGGTATCAGCGGAAATGAAAATATCCGCAGGTGCGCCATTTTCAATTTGTTTGGCCAGCATTGAAGAGGCGGCTAAAGAGATTTGAATCTTTTGCGGATTTGCGCTTTCGTAATCCGTCACTATTTCAGAAATGGCATTGGTTAAACTAGCCGCTGCAAACACGGTAACTTTTTGCTCTGCGAATGCATGATTTGTGAGACATGCGAATGCGAGTGAAATAATAAAACTAAGACTTGTTTTGAATGTTTGCGACATTATTGAGACTTAAAAGGTTAAGTAAGAGGTTAGTCAATGTTAAAGAATCGAAAAACGCTTAGCTGATGACTTTTTAAATGATAAACGCTAATGATTGTTGATGCCAATTATTACTAATACTAATAACTGCTGGTGTAAGCGTCTGACAGTGGATTCCCACACGCATTTCCTGAATTATCTGATGTTGGTCATGCTTAAAAAGCTAGAAACTGTGAGCTTAGGCTGTTGCGGATTTATAAAGCTGTTTAACTGGCTTGTGCGCACAACGCTAATTTTAGGAGATTTACATGATTAATAATGACGAAGCTGTTTCAGTATTAAACGGACTAATTGAGGTTTCAATTGATGGTGAGGAAGGTTTTTTGAAATCATCCCAAGCGGTTGATGATTCGAAACTGAAAGCATATTTTTTACATCGTTCACACGAGGTAAAACAAAGCGTGTACGAACTGCAAGCGCTAGTACGTGAACTAGGCGGCAAACCAGCAGATTCTTCCTCTATTAGCGGCTTTTTACATCGTCGCTGGATAGATATCAAAACCGCTATTTCTAGCAATGATAATTTAGCGGTATTAAATGAGGTAGAACGTGGTGAAGATGTGGCATTAAATGCCTATCGCGAAGCGGCTACCAAAACAATGCCTGCAGCAGCTAACTTGTTGATTCTACGTCAATTAAAAGGTGCAGAACGCAATCACGATGAAGTAAAACAGTTGCGTGATATTGCTGAGATGCAAGTGCATTAACTTAATTAATAACTAGTTAACGATCTTAACGTGAAGTTTTACGTGAAATTGTTAACTAGTTTTTCAGCTGTAATTTCCATATTTTACAAGGGTCAAGAATGAATCAATTTATTTCAACAATTTTCGCAGCAGCAGTAGCATTTAGTGCATTCTCGGCCATATCAGCAACCACACCTGAAAATGGTGATGACGGAAGCGCGATTGGTACTTCAGAAACACCGCAAATCAAACAACAAAATTTGCGCACCGATAAAGGCGCAGTTGAAACAAATACAGGCGCAACAAATGATGCGGCTAGCAATTTAGGTAATTCAGAATCGCCACAAGTGGTTGAACAAAACAAACGTACCGATAAAGGTGCGGCTCAATCTGTTGATGGTGAGCAGCATAAAAAAAGCAAATTACAAAAAACTAAAGAGAAAAATGCTGGTACAACCAAAGGCAATAAAGTACAGCCGACTTCACCAGAGGCTGCAGCACCAGCAACAAATTAACATTAATTTAGTCGTATTAAATATTACTGGTACTGATTAATATTAGCCTCAACAGGTTAGCTTTAATGACTGCAGATATGTTGCGAGTCATTCAAAGTTAACCTGTTTTTTTGCGTTTTTTTTGGGCTTAATTATTTACAAATGAATGGTTAATATTAGGACTGTCTGTTTAAGCGGTGCATCAAAACAGTGCATGTTGTAGAATTGCTAGCATTTTATTGGTAGCAATCAATGTGACTAAACTAACTGAGTGGATAAAAGGCTTTTCGCCAGAGCCAATTAACGTTAATTACACAGAACGCCTGCGCGCGAGTATTGGCGCGTTAATTGGCATATTCGTCACCAGTTTGGCGACTTATTTAATTGAAGGTAATGCACAAACATTACCCTATTTAATCGCTCCAATGGGCGCATCTGCCGTGCTTTTATTCGCCGTACCTTCCAGCCCCTTAGCGCAACCTTGGTCAATTATTGGCGGCAATGTTTCCGCTGCAATCATTGGCGTTACTTGTGCATTATGGATAAGCAATTTAGCGCTCGCGGCTGCATTAGCTGTTGGTTTGTCTATCACGGTGATGTTCGCGTTACGCTGCTTGCATCCGCCCAGCGGCGCGGTGGCGCTAACTGCTGTTTTGGGTGGGCCTGTTATCGCTGAACAAGGTTATAGCTTCGTTATTTCACCAGTCGGCATTAACTCTCTGTTGTTATTAAGTGTCGCGTTGATTTTTAACAACGTCACGCGCAGAGCTTATCCGCATGCGGTTAAATCAGTAGATTCTCATCAAACTAAAGATATTCCTGCAGAAATGCGCTTTGGGTTTACGCCAGCCGATTTGGATGAAGTGCTGAAACAATATAACCAAGTGTTGGATGTCAGTCGTGAAGATCTGCAAACCCTACTGCAACAAACTGAGATGCATGCTTATCGGCGCAAATTTGGCGAAATCACTTGTGCCGATATTATGTCGAAAGATGTGATTAGCGTGGAATTTGGTACTGAATTAGAACAGGCTTGGGCATTATTAAGAAAACATAAAATCAAAGCGCTACCAGTGATTGATCGGGCAAAACGTGTGATTGGCATGATTACGCAAATCGATTTTATGGAAAGTGCCGATTTAGACGTGTACGCAGGATTCGAAGCCAAGCTGAAACGCTTTATTAAAGCCACCACTGCGTCGCATTCTAAAAAGCCAGAGGTCGCAGGGCAGATTATGACTTCGCCAGCGGTGACAGCGAATATCAATCTGCATATTATCGAACTGATTCCCTTAATGACGCAAAAAGGTGTGCATCATCATATTCCAGTGGTGGATAATGATAGGCGCTTGGTTGGAATCGTGACGCAGTCTGATCTGGTCTCTGCGCTTTATCACGGCCGTGTCGCCAATCTGCGCACGCTGGGATTGTCGTCATAATATTGATTAATTCGATATTTATAATCACAATTTATGCATTATGATTCAATTTAACTTTTAAATCTTTCCGTTTAGGCTAAAAAAGTATGGCTATATTAATTACAGGTGGTGCGGGTTATATTGGTTCGCACACGGTTTTGCAAATATTAGAGGCTGGGCACGAGATTGTTGTAGTCGATAATCTATCGAATAGTTCACCAGAATCGCTCGCCCGTGTGCAGCAAATTACTGGTAAATCCATTGAATTCATTCAAGCTGATGTTCGCCACAAACTAGCGATGCGCGCAGTTTTTGAAGCGCATACGATTACTGCCGTCATTCATTTTGCAGGTTTAAAAGCAGTAGGTGAATCAGCCGAAAAACCACAACTGTATTACGATAATAATGTCACTGGTAGTTTGACTTTATTAGAAGTAATGGCGGAATTCAATGTAAAAAATATTGTATTTAGCTCGTCAGCAACTGTTTACGGCGACCCAGCTAGTGTGCCGATTAAAGAAGATTTCCCGTTAAGCGCGACCAATCCGTATGGTCGTTCTAAGTTAATGGTTGAAGATATTCTGCGCGATTTACATAAAGCCGACGACACTTGGCGCATTGCTTTATTGCGCTATTTCAACCCCATTGGCGCGCATAGCAGCGGCTTGATCGGTGAAGATCCCAATGGCATTCCGAATAATTTATTGCCGTATGTGGCGCAAGTGGCAGTTGGGCGTTTAGCCAAATTACGCGTATTTGGTAATGATTACGCCACGCACGATGGCACGGGTGTGCGCGATTATATTCATGTGATGGATTTAGCCGAAGGCCATGTGGCGGCGCTGGATTATTTAAGCAAAAATCAACAAATGATTACGGTTAACTTAGGCACGGGCATTGGTTACAGCGTGTTAGATGTGGTGAATGCGTTTGCCAAAAGCAGCACAAAAAATATTCCCTATGAGATTTTGCCCAGACGTTTAGGCGATGTGGCGATTAATTATGCCGATTCCAACGTAGCAAAAGAATTGCTGGGCTGGACAGCAAAACGCAGTTTAGACGATATGTGCGCCGATACTTGGCGCTGGCAATCAAACAACCCGGATGGATTTAAAAAAGTGAGCTAATATTAATGTTAAGCCTTTAATATTAAGAACAATTTTGTGACTTAATTAGTAAACGTAACGCGCAAGTGGTGCTTGGTGTTGCAAATTAATATGCTCTAAATTCAAGCGAATAATGTCATCTACTGTTGTTGTGCCAACGCCAATTGTGTCTGAGTATTCGTTTTGAATATAAGTATTTTCGCTCTCTGCTTCATTCAATTCTGCCGCGTAATAATCGTTGCGTAATTCGCGTAATCTGTTTAAAAGTTTCATGGTTGATATCCTCTGTAAAAACCACAGTATCACTGCGAAATATTTCAGTTTGATTTAATCAATATGTCAGTTTTGTGATTGTTGAGTTTTACATTAAGGCTAATGTGTATTGAAATTCTCTTAAAACAAGCTGTCTTGCGGTGATGCAAACGGTTCCGCAACCCGACAAATCACCGCATCATTTACCGATAATTCGCCGCCAACTATTACTTTCGCCGTCACGCCGCCATGTCCGCGCATGGCGTTATAAGCGCCTTTGCCCAATGATATTTCCATTTTAGAACATGGTTCACACGGCCCAGTGATTTCCAATATTACTTCGCCAATCTTTAACTGCATGGTTTGGTCTCTGAACAAACTTTTGGCCGCTAACAAGTTAATGCCTGAAACGACTAAGTTTCTTCTTAATAAAGCCGCCTCAATAGGTTTGCCTAAAAATTGGGCAATCACGGCAATATGTTCTGCCTGAATCAAAGTGACTTCGCGTTTAGAATCTTGGCGTTTAGAACCAAGTGGATTACGCGATTGACTTGCCGCACTTCTGTCGCCTTGTAAGCCTTGCCCAATTAATGCAGCGGCGCTTTGCACTTGCGTACAGGCAAGCCCGCGTGCGGAACGTAAATAGATTGCATCTAATTTGCCCTGTTGCGCAAATTGGGTGGTTAAATCACGTATGGACAAGCCGCGTGAGTTTGAATGTGTGGATTGTGATATTGTCATCAGTGATATTATTTACCGAAATTGTGCAATCACGCACGTTTGCATGATTTGATTGATCTGATTTATTGACACAAAAAAGCCGTTAAGTATCCATTATGCTGCCAATTATTACCTATTTAGATCTTGAAACGACAGGTGCAACGCCTTTGCGCGACCGCATCACGGAAATCGCTTTAGTACGATTCGAAAATGGTGTCGAAGTTGCGCGCTGGCAAACATTGGTGAATCCCGAACAGCCGATTCCGCCATTTATTCAGCAGTTAACCACTATCAATAATGAAATGGTCGCCAACGCGCCGTTGTTTGCCGATGTGGCAGATAAGTTGATGACTTTCTTGGAAGGCTCTGTATTGGCGGCACACAATGTGCGATTCGACCACGGTTTTCTTAAAACGGAATTTAAGCGCATTGGCATTAATCTGCGGCAAAAAGTGCTGTGCACAGTCAAGTTATCGCGCCTGCTTTATCCGCAACACAAAAGTCACGGTCTAGATGCGATTATGCAGCGGCATCATCTCACAACGATTGCGCGGCACAGAGCTATGGGCGATGTGGAAGTGATGTTGGCATTTTTAGAATCGGCAAAGTTAGAGTTGGGCGAAGCGCCGATTTTACGTGCTGCAGCACAGTTAATGAGTCAGCCAACATTGCCATCTCACTTAGATGCAAAACTGTTAGACGATATGCCCGAAACGCCTGGCGTTTACTTGTTTTATGGCGAAAACGATTTGCCGTTGTATATCGGTAAAAGCGTGAATATTCGCGCACGCGTGCTAGCGCATTTCAATTCTGACCATGCTTCGTCTAAAGAAATACGCATTGCGCAAGAAATCAAGCATATTGAATGGGTAACTACGGCGGGCGATTTCAGCGCGTTGTTGTTGGAATCTCAATTAGTCAAACAACGCCAACCGTTGTACAACCGCCAAATGCGTAGCGAACGACAAATATATAGCTGGAAACTGAATGCAGATTCGCAAGCAAAAAATCTGTTAACTCTTGTGCGCGAAACCGAAATCAATCCGACAGAATTGGGTGTGTTGTTTGGCACATTCAAAAGCAAACAGCAAGCCATCGTGGCTTTGCGAAAAATAGCCGAAGCACATCAGCTTTGTCCGCGTTTATTAGGCTTAGAACCCGCGGCAAGCGGCGCATGTTTTGCCAGCCAAATCAAACGGTGCAAAGGCGCATGCTGCGGCGGGGAGTCGGTTGAAATACATTATTTGCGCCTGCAACAAGCGTTAATCCCGCACAAATTAAAAGCATGGCCATACGCTGGAAAAATTGGCATACGCGAACACAATAGCGAAAACGACAAAACGCAATTGCATGTCTTTGAGCATTGGACATATTTGGGTGCGATTGAGTCTGACGCAGACTTAACCGAAAAATTACGTGAAAAAGTAAACCTTAAATTTGACTTGGATACGTATAAATTATTGCTAAAAGCCTTTAGCCATCCCAAAACACATGTTGTTCAGTTAGCACAAAAGTAGATTTTAACGCTACATAATATAAACGTCTTTTATACGCGGCTTGCCTTAAATCAGGCAGGTTGGCAGTGTACAATTCCAACCATGATAGTCTCCCCAGCACAGCAGCGCCTGCACGAAGTATTCGGTTATTCCAGTTTTAGAGGTGAACAACAGGCCATTGTCGAACACATGGTCGCAGGCGGCGATGCCTTGGTATTAATGCCCACGGGCGGCGGAAAATCGCTATGTTATCAATTGCCCGCTTTGTTGCGCGATGGCGTTGCGATTGTGGTTTCGCCGCTGATCGCGTTGATGCAAGATCAAGTCGATGTGTTGCAGCAATTAGGCGTAAAAGCGGCTTTTTTAAATTCCAGTTTAAACGCAGATGAAGCGCGCCAATTGACGGCGCAGTTGATTCAAGGCGATCTGGATATTCTATATGTTGCGCCTGAGAGATTGTTGTTAAGCGGCTTTTTAGCGCAGCTGGAACAAGTAGAAATACACACAGGAATCGCGCTATTTGCCATTGATGAAGCGCATTGCGTATCGGAATGGGGCCATGATTTTCGCCCCGAATACCGCAAACTCACTGCATTGCACACGCGCTTTCCCAATGTGCCGCGTATCGCGTTAACCGCCACTGCCGATGCGCCGACCCGTGCTGAAATCGTTGAGCGATTATCTTTAGAAAACGCACAACAATTCGTCTCTAGTTTTGATCGCCCGAATATTCGTTATCGCGTTACGCCCAAACATAAAGCGCGCGAACAATTAGAGGCATTTTTAGAAACCGAGCATGCCAACGATGCCGGCATTGTGTATTGCTTATCGCGTCGGAAAGTAGAAGAAACTGCCGCTTGGCTACAAGCACGTGGCTGGGATGCATTGCCATATCATGCAGGTTTGGATGTGAGTGTACGCAACCAGAACCAGCGCCGTTTTCTGCGCGAAGAAGGCGTGATTATGGTTGCAACGATTGCCTTTGGCATGGGAATCGATAAGCCGAATGTGCGCTTTGTTGCGCATTTGGACTTGCCCAAAAGTATGGAAAGTTATTACCAGGAAACAGGCCGCGCAGGCCGTGA
>Ga0247736_10000687_pt1 | contig 11343 bp, 13 predicted proteins | sample UWRJL193509B2_FD_180935 | JGI IMG/M metagenome (GOLD analysis project Ga0247736, IMG submission 180935) | Plant litter microbial communities from Arlington Agricultural Research Station in Wisconsin, United States - UWRJ-L193-509B-2 | ecosystem: Environmental > Terrestrial > Plant litter >...
CTCGCGCCCGGCATCGTCGTGGTGCTTGCTGTCTCGATCATGTCGACCATGACAGACCCGCGCACCGAGCGCGCGATCCTCGTCATCGCACTCGCGCTCGTGGCGATTCTGCTCGGCAACAGACTGCGGCTCGCGGCTCCCTTCTTCCTCGGCATCGCCGCGCTGCCGCTCGAGAACCTCATCGTTTTCGGGGTGCAGATCGGCGACAAGATCGAGGCAACCACGTGGTGGATCACCCTGGCCAGCGCAGGTGCGGTGCTGCTCGTGCTTGCGGTGTCGTCGGAGCGACGCGCGAGTGGCGAGGGTGGGGTCGCGGCGCGGTTGCGGGACCTGCGGTAGTGCAACTCTAGAGTTGCTTTTCGTGAGGAGTTAATGCAACTCTGTAGTTGCACTATCCAACCGAAGGGAACAGACTCATGAGCATGACCAGCAACGAGCAGTCCGTCATCGACGGGTTCACCGTGCGCCGCACGATCCACATCAATGCCGCCGCCGACAAGGTGTGGGCAGCCCTCACCCAGCCCGAGCACATTGCCCAGTGGTTTCCCGAGCGCGCCACACTCGAGCCGCTCGCCGTCGGCGCCGCCGGCGTCTTCGAGTGGTCGGACTACGGCGCGCAGCCCGTCCTCGTCGAGGCGCTCGACGCGCCACGCTCCATCTCCTACCGCTGGGGCAACGCCACCCCGAATGCTGCGACCGTTGACCCCGAGCACTCGACGGTCTTCACCTTCACCCTCGTCGAGGTGGCCGATGGCACGCAGCTGACGGTCGTCGAGACCGGGTTCGAAACGCTGGCGGACCCCGCGAGCAGCCTCGAATCGAACCGCGGCGGCTGGAACAGCGAACTCGACGAGCTCGTCGCCTACCTCGAGGGCAGCGCGTGAGCTCAACGGACCTCGTCACCGTGTTCGCCGCCCTGGGCGACGAGACCCGGTGGAGCATCCTGGCGGCTCTCGGCGAGGGCGACGCGTCAGCGTCTGCCCTCGCCGGGCGCCTGCCGGTGACCCGCCAGGCCATCGCCAAGCACCTCGCCGTGCTCGAGCAGGTCGGACTGGTCACCAGCGATCGGGTGGGCCGTGAGCTGCAGTACCGCGTACTGGGATCCGAGCTCGCTGACGTGGCCGCGCGCCTCGACCAGCTGGGCACCGAGTGGGACCGCCGTCTTGCCACGATCAAGCGCATTGCCGAGGGCATCTAGGTCCACCGCTTCGCAACCGGCTCTACTGCTCCTCGCTCGGCGCCGCCTACCGTGAGACCGTGCACCTCTCCCGAATCGGCCTCCTCTGGGGCTTTGTAGGGGTGCTCGCGTTCTCCTTCACGCTCCCCTTCACCCGTGTCGCCGTCGGCGGCCTCTCGCCGCTCTTCATCGGCTCCGGGCGGGCGGTGATCGCCGCGGTGCTCGCGACCATTGCGCTGGCGGTCATGCGACAGCACCTGCCGACCCGCATCCAGTGGGCCCGTCTCGCGATCGTCGCCGGCGGCGTGGTGTTCGGCTTTCCGCTGCTCACCTCCTACGCGCTGACCCAGGTGCCGGCCAGCCATGGCGCCGTGGTCATCGCGATCCTGCCTGCAGCGACCGCCGTGATGGCGGTGCTGCGCGGGCACGAGCGACCCCCTCGCAGCTTCTGGATCTTCGCCGCTCTCGGCGCCGTCGTCGCCCTCGTCTTCGCATCCATTCAGGGCGGAGGAATCGGACACCTTGGCTGGGCCGATCTGCTGCTGTTCGGCGCGGTCATCGCGGCAGCAATCGGCTACGCCGAGGGTGGGCTGCTCTCGCGGGAGCTCGGCTCCTGGCAGACCGTCTCGTGGGCTCTCGTGCTCGCCGCCCCGGCAATGCTGGTGCTGACGTTTGCGTCGATCGCTCTCGAGCCGCCGCATGCCTCGCCGATCGAGTGGACCGCGTTCGGCTACCTCGCGGCGGTGAGCATGTTTCTCGGGTTCTTCGCCTGGTACCGCGGCCTGGCGATCGGGCCGATGGCGCAGGTCAGCCAGGTGCAGCTGATTCAGCCGGTGATGACAATCGCGTGGGCGGCGCTCATTCTGCAGGAACCGCTGACCCTGCCAACGGCTCTGGGCGGCCTGGCGGTGATTGTGTGTGCGGCGCTGGCAGTGCGCACGCGGCTCAGGAAGCCGGCGTAGCGACCTCGGCCGGCGCGCTGGGGGTGGCGTAGGTCGCCGAGATGTGGCGGTACGACTTCGTGAGGAACGCGAGCACAGCGATGATCATCATGATGACGCCGGCGGCGAGAAACACGAGGGCGATGCCGCGGGCCTCGCCGGTGCCGAGCAGCCAGCTGAAGGTGCGCTCCCCCGCATCCGTTCGCATGTAGGGGATGATGAGAAACTCGGCGATCGGCGCGATGAGGAAGGCGGTGACGGGTGCGGCCGCCGCCTCGAAGGCCGCGGCGAAGCCGAACACGCGGCCCTGCGTCGCGAAGGGCACGACTTTCTGGATGACGGTCTGCTCCGAGGCCTCGATGGCCGGGATGATGACCATGTAGGCCCAGATGCCGACGGCGTAGAGCAGCCACGACTCGCGGATGGTGAAGAGCGCGCCGATGGCTCCCATGACGATGACGAGGGTCAGCATCGTGCGGATCGGGTTCTTGCCGAGGCCGAATCTGGCGACGAGCAGGCCGCCGATGATGAAGCCGGTCGAGCTGATGCCGAGCACGACACCCCACCACTCGACGGCGAAGAGCTCGAGGCCGTAGGGGTCCATGAGAGCCATGTAGACGCCGCCGATGAGGTTGTTGAAGCACGAGAAGATGATGAGCGCGAACAGGCCGGGAACGAGACGGATGGCCCCGACAGCACCCCTCACATCAATGAGTGGCGCCTTCGCATCAACGACCGGCTTCTCTTCGGGAATGTGCAGCGTCAGCAGGTGAACGAGCACCGCCGCGGTGAAGACGATGGAGATGAGCAGCGTCCACCCCATGCCGAGCAGGCCGATCGACAGGCCCGAGAACACGCTCGTCACGAGGAAGGCGATTCCGGTGACCGTGCCGACGAGCCCGTTGGCGTTGGCGTGCTTCTCCTCGTCAACCAGCAGCGTGACGGTGGTTGATAGCGCGATGTTGCGCATGTTCTCGATGACCCCGCCGAACAGGATGATGCCGGAAAACAGCCAGAACCACGGCCCGCCCAGGTCGAGCAGCACCGCCTCGGGAAACAGCAGGTAGAGCGTGCCCGCGATGCCAAAGGCGACGAGAGTAGTGAAGCTGGCGAAGATCATGGCCTGGTGCTTGCGGTGGCGGTCGACGATTGTGCCGAAGACCATGCCGAACAGGGCGACGAGCAGCATGTAGGCGCCGCCAATGACGCCGGTGGCGAGCACGGACCGCGTCTCGAGGTAGACCCAGAAGGTCAGCGCGAACCAGAGAAAGCTCGTCGTCACGTTGGCGACCGCCGTGTTGATGAGCACCTGGATGAAGGTGCGGCCGCGCTGGAGGGTGTCGGTCATGGGACGAGGTTAGGCGAAACCCACGACTTTATGAATCATCTGGTGAATTCCCTCCCGAGGCCTCCTAGTCGGACCAATTGGATTGCGCTCCAGAAAGCAGTCTCTCGTCGAGTGCGAGGCCCGCTCGCGGACACAACTCTGCGGCCGGACTGCACGGCATATGACCGAGGCGCCTATTCCCTCGCGGCGTCGCGCGCTCTTTCGAGGTCGTAGGTAGTTCCGCAGTCAATTGCAATCCCATCAAACTCTATGAACTCCAGCTCGCCGCGCTTCATCGCGGGCGCCCATACTAGATCCAGGAGGCCCGAGCGAACCGCCTCAAGCGCCAGTGCGTCCTTCGCAGGGAGGAGACTCCAGCCAAGGAACCGCTTTGTACCGAAATCTGCTTCAGCCCGTGTCTCTTGAACCAGTAGCCGCGGAAACTCTCCTGACCAGTCTCGCCACAGCGCATCCGGCGCAGATCCAAACCACATATCTGCATTGCGAATCATGAGTGCTCGCCCCTTGAGCCAAGGCTTAATATTTCCGACTGCCCCAGCCGAGCCAAGGGGGTTGGGCTCCACAGCCACGTGAACGGGGCTGTCCGCTAGATGGGCCTCGATCTGAGATGCGAGATAACAGGCATTGACCGCGATGGTCGAGGGTTGGAGAGGCATCGACTTCAGCGCACTATCCAGAAGAGTGGAACCGCCGACCTCAATGAGCGGTTTCGGTATGGTCTCAGTAAGCGGACGAAGCCTCTCACCTTTGCCTGCCGCCAGAATGAGCCCTGCTAGCTCGATTGGTGGGATCAATTTATTCATAGCTTTGCATAGAAATGATTTCGTAGAGTAAATGTCAGATACTCCTGCTCCCATCACCGATCCTATCCAGGTCACTCGCTCTGGCATCACCAAGGGCTTCGGTCATGCCCTGGTGTGCTCGGGGTACTTAGTCGAAGACGGCCGCGTTCTACTGGTGCACCACAATAGATTCGACAAGTGGGTTCCGCCGGGCGGTCACATTGAGGCCGGCGACACCTTCAGCGGCGCAGCCGCTCGCGAAGTGCTTGAAGAGACCGGCTTGGATGTTGAAGTCATCAGCGCGACGCCCGCACTTATCGATGACGACAACGCCACGCCGCTGCCCGGTCCGTTCTACGTGGATCTTGAAGGTGAGGGCTTCCCAATTCCTTCGATCACCCAATTCTTCTGGGTTCGTCGCAAAGACCGAGCTCAGGAAATTACTGCCCAGTCGCAGGAAGTGCACGACGTGCGTTGGTTCACCGCCGAAGAAGTCGAGACGATGCAGTCGTTCGAACAGGTACGCGTCTTATGCCGCTATGCGCTCAAGAATCACCCTGACGCGTGAGCAGGCGGTAGATCTTCTCTCTGCTCGCGCCGGGAACAACCTCCACCAGAAGGCTGACCGCGCCGCCAGACTTTTCGCGAACGTCGTTGTTGAGCCGACCGATATACCCCGAGATCACGTTGGCTTTCACGCTCGCCTCGACGGCGAGCTCTTTTGCAGTCAATCCGCTCTTGGCCATGTCGAGCGCGTGGATGAACTCGCCTTGCTTTGGACTCAGCTGAACCTTCACGGTGCCTTCGGTACCTTCGATCGTTATCAGCGAGTCCGGGCCGAAAGTTATGTTGCGCAGGGTGCCGAACGGCTCGACGCCGAGACGAGGCGGAACAATCGTTCTCGTGTGGGGCAGCACGCTCTCAAACGCCATGACCGTGTGGTACGCCGCCGGAATCGTGGGATTGCCTTTTGGTTCAGTCCACAGCCCATCTTGCTTTGACCAGAGCCGCGTCATATATGACCAGCTCCGTCTCAGCACGGTCCAGGTACCGTCGCGACCTGCGGCTAGCCCACGGACACACTCTGCGTAGTCGAGGTGGCTCCAGTCGGTTGCCTTTTCCTGGGGATCACTCGATGTGCCATGAAGCCATCGCGTGTAGTGCCCAAGAAGCCAATCCGATGTTTTTCTTTGAAGTTCTCGATAGTCGGCACGGTCGTCCACGAGCCGGTAGTACCCGAGTGCGGTGTTCGCAATAGCGGTTTTGGACAGACTGAGCGGGCTGCCTGGGTTGGGGTCCACCGTCCACGCATGACTCTCGTCGTCGTACTCTCTCACCAGGTATGCCGCGGTGGACTGCGCCATGGCATGCGCAGCATCGAGTAGCTCGTTCGGAACAGCTTCGTTTCCGGGAGTCACGAGCAACTTCGCCGTGGCGATCAGTCCGCGAGCAGTCGCATGGTACGACATGGTCTCCGATCCCGGCTTGGTCGGAATTGCGCCCCTGACTTGAACGGCACCAATGTTGTCGAGGCAGAAGCGAATGGCGTTGATTCCCTCAGGCGTGAACGCCACCGTTGGAATGGTCACGAGCCCGTCGAGCCCAAAACTCAGATAGCGCAGATTTTGCCCGCGGGTTGGTTGCGATGGATCGGCACTTCGAGGAGCGAAGTGAATTGGAAGGGCTCGGGTGATGAAGCGAGCGGCTTCAAGCGCACTGCTATGAGATTCGAGACCAGCAGCCTTGATTACGTTTAGCACCTCTGCCGTGTTGACCAAACTCGATGCGCTATCCGGAGTTCTGCCCCAACCCCAGTCGGGTCCCTGTCGTTCGAAGAGGCTCATCGCGGCGGTCTGACGCTGAGTTTCGTATTCCTCATGTTCACTCATAAGCGAAGCATGGCATGCGCCCAACACCATCGCCATAGTCCAACAATGTTGGACTACGCGCTCATCCAACGAGTGCCAGAGTCGTTAACGCGAAGGGTGATCCAGCTGGAACTGGATCACCCGCGTCACGGCTTCAAACATCTGTCGCGATGAAAGGAACTACTGCTATGACAAAACTGAGGCTACCCGCCGACCTGCCCGTTGAACAGTGTCCAGCGATGATCCCCAAGGATCTACCGCCCCTGTTGCCGGCGAAGGATGCGCGCCACGCAGAGCAGGTTCGCGAGATCATCAGGCGTTGGTGCCCCGCCCAGGAAGAGCAGGCGACGAAAGAGGGACGCCCGCGGGTGATCGCAGCAGCCGATACTTCAGCCATGTACGGGCCGGATGCGGACTTTGACCCGATTGAGAGCCGGCTTGCCGAGACCGTCGCCATCGTCGAAGCGCTTGAGCGCTAACCTCGGGCCAGTTTCTGCTTCTTCTGACCGCGTCCCCCCACTTTGCGAGCCGTGGATCGGGACCCATAGACCACTGTTCTTGACTAGGACAGTGCCTTGAGCGCCTGGCGGTCGGCACATCGCTTGGTTCGGCGATCCTTGATACCCGCGAGACAAGTGAGCCGATCGCTCTCCCAAGCTCCGGTTGGAGACATTCACGATGCGGAGAAGGAGTACCGTCAGCCACGGGATCGGCAAATCAAGAGTTCGGATCCTACGGCGCGTGCCCAACCCGTCAAACTCATCGGATCGCCTTCAGCAGGGCTTCTTGGAGCTCACGGCAGGGCAGAATACTTTCCGTAGGGCGGACGGGACTTGAACCCGTGACCGACGGATTATGAGTCCGCTGCTCTAACCAGCTGAGCTACCGCCCCGTGCGGTCAGAAACCGCAGAGGTTCAGGATACCGGCTCGTCGGATTCCGCCGTGCGCCCCAGGCCGAGCGCCTTCTTCAGCGCCGCCCGCTTGGCGCCCTTCACCCGCGGCTGGAAGTCGCCGACGATCATGTCGTCGGCCACCTTCTCGCCACGGTAGAGCGCCTCGAAGATGTCGAGCGTGCGGTCGATGTCGTGCGCCTCGACGATGCGCAGGCTCTCGCGCTTGAACTCGTCGAGCTTCGACTGCTCCATGGTGAGAATGTCGGTGAGGCGGCGGGCCAGCTCGTCGACATCCCCCGGCTCGAAGAGAAATCCGTTCTGCTTGTGGTGCACGAGGTGCGGCAGCGCCATGGCGTTGGCGGCGACGATGGGCAGACCCGATGCCATGGCCTCGAGGGTCGCGATGCTCTGCAGCTCCGCGATCGAGGGCATGGCGAAGACGGCCGCACTGGTCAGGTGCTTGCGCAGCACCTCATCCGACACGTATCCGGTGATGGTGACGCGCTTGCTCACACCGAGCTGGGTGGCGAGGGAGCGCAGGCGCCCCTCCTCCTCACCGTGCCCGATGAGCACGAGCTTCGCGTCGAGCGACGGGTCGAGCAGCGCGAACGCGCGCACGAGCTTGTCGAGCTGCTTCTCACCGGTGATGCGGCCGACGAAGACGATCGTGTTGTCGGTGCGCGGCTCGAAGCTGGGCGTGTAGTCGTCGGCCTTGATTCCGCACGAGATCGCAAGAACCGGGTGGATGTTGATGGCTTTCTCGAGAAAGTCCGCCGCCTTGCGCGTCGGCGACGTCACTGCCTCGGCCCGAACGAACGAGCGGTAGGCCGCCGCCCACGCCTGGCGAATCGCGAAGGCGTAGATGAACTTGGGCAGCTTGGTGTGCTCGAGCAGGTTCTCTGGCATGAAGTGGTTGGTGCCGATGAGACGGATTCCGCGCTCGACGGCCCCCTTCGACAGGCCACGCCCGGTGACGATGTGCGACTGAAAGTGCACGACGTCGGGCTTGACCTCATCGAGAATGCGCGCCGAGTTCTGCTCGATGCGCCACGGAAGGGCGTAACGCAGCCACGGATGCGGGTACCAGCGCCAGCTCTTGAGGCGGTGGGCGATCATCTTCTCGCCCTCGACCGTCTCTTCCCAGGTGCCGTGCTTGCTGTCCCCTGCGGGGGCGACGATGTGCACCTCGTGGCCGCGGCGAACGAGGCCCGCAGCGAGACGTGCGGTGAAGATGGCGGCGCCGTTGATGTCAGGCAGAAAAGTGTCAGCGCCGATGAGAATCTTCAGCGGTTGTGACGTAGGACTGTCGGGCAATGAGGTGTTCCTCGCGCTCTGCGCCGGGTGGGAATCACCGGCGGTATGAGCTTCCGATTCTACTCAGTGACAGACTTGGCGTGGTTTTTCGCCAGCAGCAACACGCCGTAGATGGCAATGGCCCCGGCGATGAGGAAGGCGAAGATCGCCCACAGCGGCGCGTGCGAGGCCTCCCCGAGCACGATGATTCCGATCGCGATGGCGACCAGTGGGTCGATGACGGTGAGTCCGGCGACGACGAGGTCAGGGGGTCCGTTGGAGTAGGCGGACTGCACGAAATAGGAGCCAAGCAGCGCGGCGACGAGCAGGCCCACCAGGCACAGCACGGTCAGCCACTCCTCGGGGCCGAGCTGAAACCCTGAGAACGACAGCGTCTTCACCCGGTCGATGACGACCTTGGCGAGCGTGGCAACAAAGCCGAAGAGCACGCCAGCGCCAACGACGTAGAAGAGGGGCGTGAAGTGCTTGCGCAGCAGGGCGAAGGCGACCGCGAAGGCCACGAGCACGACCGCCAAAATGATCAGCACGATGCGCAGCTGCAGCTCGGTAATCGGGCTCGACTTCGCGGTGAACGCGGCGATGGTGACGAAGAGCCCGACGCCTCCCACACAGAGCACAATGGCCCGCACGGCCTTGCGAGTGAGACGCACCCCGCTCTGCCGCGAGTTGACGATCGCGGTGACAACGAGGGCGATCGCGCCGAGCGGCTGCACCACGATGAGCGGTGCGAAGGCGAGGCTGGTGAGCTGGAAAAGAATCGCCAGACCCATCATCAGGGTGCCGAAGACCCAGAGCGGCTGGGCGATGAGGGCGAGCAGCTGGCGAATGCTCAGGCCTGCCTTCGTGTCAGCCTGCGCTCCCACCCGCGCGACGCCGGTGTGCTGCAGTTGTGTGCCGATAGAGATGAGGATCGCACCGAAGAGGGCGATGGGGATGCCGATGTACTGATCCGGGGTCAGGGAGACGGACTCCGTAATATCAGCGAGTTCGGGCGGCACCCGTCGAATCTACCGGCTCCCGCGCCGATATTCTTGACAAATGGCCGTACTCGCAATTCGCATCACCGGAGACCCCGTGCTCCACTCCCCGGCCCTTCCGGTCACCGACTTCGACGATTCGCTTCGGCAGCTCGTTGCCGACATGTTCGAGACCATGGACCTCGCCCCGGGCGTCGGCCTCGCCGCGCCCCAGGTCGGCGTGGGCTTGCGCGTCTTCGTCTACAACTGGGTCGACGACGACGAGAAGCACTGGCGCAACGTCGCCATCAACCCGACGCTGCTCGTCACCCCCACCCCGATAGGCGAGGCGGATGAAGACGACGAGTCCGAAGGCTGCCTCTCTATCCCGGGCGAGCGCTACCCGCTCCGCCGCTCAGAGCGCGCGGTGCTCACCGCCCTCGACCTCGACGGGCAGCTCTACGAGGTGGATGCGCAGGGCTGGCTCGCCCGCATCTTCCAGCACGAGTTCGACCACCTCAACGGAATCCTCTATGCCGACCGCATCGACTACGCCGACCAGCACGCGCTGGCAAAGGTGATCAAGAAGTCGAAGTGGGGCGTGCCCGGCAAGTCGTGGATGCCGGGCGTCGATGACTTGGATGCCTAGAAGCTCAGACGCCTAGGCCCGCCAAGCGCAGCAGCGCGGCACACAGCGCCGCGGCGATGAGCACCACGATGAACGGCACCCGCAGGGCGAAGAGCACGCACGCGAGAACGATTGCGGGAAGGCGCGCGTCAAGCACGATGTCCTGGTTGGTCGTCACCGTGTTCACAGCGACGAGTGCCGAGAGCAGCGCAACGGTCAGCAGGCCGCTGACGCGGCGCGGCGCCGTCTTCTCGAAGAAGGCGGGCGGCACCAGATAGCCGGCGAGCTTCTCGACGAGCACGATGAGCGACGCGACGATGATCAGGGTCCAGAGGGTCACCAGATCATCTCCTCGTTCTTGCCGAACCAGTCGGTCACGCCGATCACCACGGCGACAACTGCGGCGGCGATGATCGGGATGCCGGGCGGCACCCACGGCGTCACCACGGCCGCGACGACGGCAGCGGCAACGGCGACGACGACTGGCTGCAGCTGCTTGAGCCGCGGCCAGACGAGTCCGAGAAAGGCCGCCGCCGCCGCTGCATCGAGACCGTACTGCCGCACGTCACCGAGCAGGTTGCCCAGCAGCGCTCCGGCGAGGGATGTCAGATTCCAGCCGATGAAGATGCCGATGCCGGTCACCCAGAACCCCAGTCGCTGCGACTGCAGGTCGGGCTGCACCGTCGAGACGGCGGTGCTCTCGTCGATGGTGATCCATCCAGCGGCCACGCGCTTGAAGAAGCCGGGGCCGATGATCGGCGACATGCGGATCGAGTAGAGCGTGTTGCGCGACCCGAGCAGGGCCGAGGCCGCGATCGCCGCCGGTGCAGCGCTGAGGCCGCCCGAGGCGACGAGGCCGATGAGGGCGAACTGCGATCCTCCGCTGAACATCAGCAGGCTGAGCACGCAGGTCTGCCAGACGTCGAGCCCCGCGGCGACGGAGAGCGCCCCGAACGAGATGCCGTAGGCCGAGACCGCGATCGCCACCGACAGTGCGGAGCGAACCGCCGCCCTGCTACTCGGCTGCACGCTGGTTCGCTGCGCCCCGCACCGCGTCGAGAAGCGCGGCCGAGGGAACGTCTTTGTAGAGCACCGCGTAGGCACCCACCTTGGCGGCCGTCGGAATGTGGTCGTCGAGGTCGAGCGCGGTGACCAGCACCACGCGCGGCGGCCGGCCGAGCGACTTCACCTGGGCGTCGCTGAGGATGCGCTCGGTGGCCGTGAAGCCGTTGACGCGAGGCATGCGCACGTCCATCAGCACGACATCCGCCGGTGTTCTGCGGGCGAGTGCGAGAGCCTGCGCGCCGTCCGCGGCCTCGCCGACCACGGTGATGTCACGCTGCGAGTCGAGCACCAGTCGAAAGCCCTCGCGCTGCAACGGCTGGTCGTCGACGATGATCACCGAGATCGGTACGAGAGCCATCAGGCGCCCAGG
>Ga0247736_10000689_pt1 | contig 11337 bp, 10 predicted proteins | sample UWRJL193509B2_FD_180935 | JGI IMG/M metagenome (GOLD analysis project Ga0247736, IMG submission 180935) | Plant litter microbial communities from Arlington Agricultural Research Station in Wisconsin, United States - UWRJ-L193-509B-2 | ecosystem: Environmental > Terrestrial > Plant litter >...
GTCGATTCGCGCACAAAATAACGGTGAAGCGCCAACTGTAGTTATTTAGCCGCGCAAAATGTTAGCCAACGCATAGTGATGTGACGCGTTGAATAACTTTATGAGTAGCTTCATTCACAATTTGGAAAAATAATATGTTTAAGCAAAATCAATGGATTATTTTTTTCTGCCTAGCGTTTTATGGTGTGATAGTAAACGCAGCACCTAAAAGTATTCAACTGGAGTATGACTTAAAACGCGACGGCAAATTATTTGCCAAAGTAGTCGAAAACTATAGTCAAGAAGGCGATCAATATAAGATCGAATCCATCACAAAAGGCGTTGGTGTTTATGCCTTGTTGGGTGAGCGCAAATTACTCAGTAACGGCAGCGTGACAAAAAGTGGTTTAAAACCGAAACATTTTGAGTTGCACCAAGGGAATAACCAACGAAAATCTTTAATTACAGATTTTGATTGGGATAAAAACACGTTAAATATGCAGGTAAAAGGCGCAATAAAAACAGCGGTTTTAGAAAAAGGCACGCAAGATTTACTGAGTTACGCCTATCAATTTATGTTTGCACAGCCGACTAAAGCGCGTGCTGGTGAAACCATCAATGTGACATTAACCACTGGCAAGAAGCTGAATCATTATCAATATAAAATAATCGCGCGCGATTTAAAATTAAATGCCGCTGGAAAAGATTTTAAAACCTTACATATTGCCAATGCGTCGGTTGATAGTACTGATAAAAAAGAGGTTTGGCTGGCAAAAGATCAAAATTACTTACCTATACAATACAACTTAACCGATGAAGATGGCGCAAACTTTGAGCAAATATTAACCAAAATACATGTTGAATAAAATCGCTGAGTTTGTTAAAACTTCAAATACTAAAAGGCTAGGACTGGCAATTGTAATTTCTGTAGTTTTGCACGTGTATTTGATGGGCGGCATCAATATACATTTACCTAGTCAAAAACAAGAAATACAAACTATCGAAGCTACATTACGCCCCCCGAAGATAGTCGCCACCCAAGAAAAAATTATAGATAAGCCAACAGAATCCAAAACCTCACAACCGAAAAAAGAACCAAAACAAAGCATTAAAGAAACAGTTTCTCAAAAACCTCAGATAGAAGAAGTAGTAGAAAACTCAGAAGAAACAGTTGAGCCACTACAAACAACAGATCTAACCTCAGTAATTCCTGAAGTTGTAACAACTGAGCAACCAGATGAAGCACCCTCCGTTACAAGCGAAGATATACAAGAAATTGAGCCGCAACCAATTGATACTGGTTTGGCGGTAAACGAAAATGCTTATCAATATGTGGAAACTGATTTTGATGTGCGAACTGAAATAGATGGAGCTAAACAGGGAAGTGCCAAAATTACCTATAGTTTGAATGGGCAGCAATATCAGCTAAAAAGTGTGATGAAGCCGCAAGGTCTAGCTGCGTTAATTATCGGTGATTTACTGCAAACCAGTGATGGCATTCTTACAAAAAATGGTTTGCAACCCGATAACTATCTGTATCAATATAGCGATAAAGCGGATAAAACTTATAGTGCCAAATTTGATTGGTCTAATAAAAAAGTGAATTTAATGACAGTTAAAGGCACGAAAACTGCAGAAATTGCCGATGGTACACAAGATCTGCTTAGTTTTATGTATCAGTTTATGTTTATTCCCCCTTTGGAGCGTATGCAAATTAGTATTGCAACAGGCAAAAAATTGGCGACTTATGACTATAGTTTTGATGGGGAACAGAACATTAATATTCCTTTAGGTGAAATTAAAACTTTGCATATTGTTCATACAGGGGATGATAACGACGAAAAAACTGAGCTTTGGCTGGCGTTAGATTATCAATATGTGCCAGTAAAAATTCGCAAAACTGAAAGAAATGGCAAGATATATGAACTGGTCGCTAGGCAGATTAATACCGCGCGTCCAGTACTAAACTAGTCAATAAAATAGCAACACAGTCACACTACCTTAACTAAAATTTGTTTAAAAAAGTAAACTATGACACCAAATCTACTGCGCCAAGCAGCTATGTTACTCACTAATCTGTTGGATTTTAACAGTCCAGCCGATGCCAAATTAGGCGAGTTTTTTCGTAATAATCGCGATTTAGGCACTAAAGATCGCGCGTTTGTGGCAGAAAGTGTATATGGCGTTTTGCGTCGTTTGCGCTATTTAAGCGCGGTGACGGCGAATGACGAAAATGATCCAGATGATGGCCGTAAGCTGATTTTGGCTTGGTTATTGCGTGTGCAAGGCAAAAGCATCCGTGAGTTGGAGCTTATTTTAAACGAGCAGCAAACCGAGTGGGCGCATGCAATTAAAGCGAAATCTACGCAAGATTTACCATTGGCTGTGCAAGCCGATGTGCGCGATTGGTTGTGGAATAAGCTGGTAGCGCAATATGGCGAAGCGGAAGCGCTAACAATTTGCCGCAGTATGTTTGATCAAGCGGCGCTAGATTTGCGCGTGAACACTATTAAAGGCACGCGCGAAGAAGTGCTGGCGCGCATGCTAGCCGAAAATACCATCAAAGATAACACCATTGAAATAACGCCGTATTCACCAACAGGCATCCGTATGGGCGCGCGCTTGAACATTAGCCGGCACGTGTTATTTGAAGCAGGAAAAATTGAAGTACAAGATGAAGGCAGCCAATTATTGGCGTACTTAGTCGCGCCAAAACGCGGCCAGATGGTGGCGGATTTTTGTGCTGGTGCAGGCGGAAAAACGCTGGCGATTGGTGCATTAATGAAAAATACAGGCAGATTATATGCTTTTGATATTTCTGAAAAACGTTTACTTAATCTAGGTAAACGATTAAAACGTTCTGGCTTGTCTAATTTACATGCACAAGTGATTAGCTCTGAAACGGACCCTAAATTGAAACGCTTAAATGGCAAATTTGACCGCGTTTTAGTCGATGCACCTTGTAGCGGTTTTGGCACTTTGCGTCGTAATCCCGATTTAAAATGGCGTTTTCAAGAGTCTGATATCGCAGAGTTAAATGTTAAACAGACCAATATTTTAGCGCGTGCAGCTAAATTAACAAAAGTGGGCGGCCGCTTGATTTATGCGACTTGTAGCTTATTAAGTGATGAGAATGAATCGATCGCAGAGGCGTTTTTAGCTGCGAATACGGATTTCAAATTAATCCCTGCCAATGAAGTGTTAAGTCATCAGCAAATAAAACTGGATACTGGTCATTATTTAAAACTATTGCCGCATTTACATGGCACCGATGGTTTTTTTGCAGCGGTATTTGAGAAAATTAATCCAGTAGATGATTCAGTTAAAATCTCAGAAGAAATCGTGCAAGAAGCGGCTGAACTGATTGAACATATCAAAGCCTCTGTTGAAGAGGAGGCGGAAGCTGAGGTTACACCAGAAGCAGAACCCGCGCCAAAGAAAAAAGTGGTGGCAAAAAAGGCTGAAACTACAAAAAAGACTGCCGCCAAAACGACAAAAACTAACGAGCCTAAAACAGCAAAAACGGCTAAACCGAAAACCGCCAGTAAAACCGTTAAATCCTAAACAGTTAAGGTGTAAATCCACATGAAAATGCCCAGTTTAAATACGCAGATTTTAATTGGTGCAGTGGTTGGCGTTTTAGGTGGATTATATTTTCATCATTTAGGTACAAATCATCAACTTGTGCAAACGGGGCTGTATGCTTCTGGTTTGATCGGTACTTTATTTATCGATTTGCTCAAAATGATTTTGATTCCGCTGGTGTTTTGTAGTATCGCGGTGGGCATAGCAAACTTACGACAACACAAAAAAATGCACAGTGTTTGGATCACCACGCTGGTATTTTTTGCAATCACCACGTCAATCGCCATCACGCTGGGTTTAGCCGCCAGCAATTATTTCAAGCCCGGTGCGGGTTTAGAAATCTCTCTTTTTGCCGATGCGATGCAAAACTTCAAAGCGCAGCAACTGCCGCTTGCTGAGTTTTTTGCACAGTTTTTACACGGGTTATTTGTCAATCCTTTTGCGGCGATGGCAAATGGACAAGTACTGGCGGTCGTCATATTTGCGTTGATTTTAGGCGTTGCCTTAGTGGTAGGCGGTGATCGCTACAAGAATGTTTTAGCGCTTTTGCAAGAAGGCTTGGAGCTCACCATGCGCATAGTTGGCTGGATTATGGTGTTAGCGCCTTTCGGTATCGCGGCCTTATTAATCAAACTAGTCGCCACGCAAGATGCCGCTATGTTAAGCGTTATGGCGAAATTTATGACCATGGTGATTGGCATTACTTTGCTGCACGGTGTAGTGATTTTGCCGCTGCTTTTGTATTTAATTACGGGCAAAACGCCATTATGGTTTTGGCGCGGCGCGCGCGAATCACTGATTACCGCATTTGCCACCAGTTCAAGCTCTGCCACATTGCCAGTGACCATGCGCTGCACCACGCAACATTTACACGTTAAGCCAGAAATCGCTGGTTTTGTCGTACCGTTAGGCGCAACTGTAAACATGGATGGCACCGCTTTATATGAAGCCGCTGCTGCATTATTTATTGCTAATCTCGTTGGCGTAGAGCTTAATTTTACGCAGCAATTAATCGTCTTCTTCACCGCCATGATAGCCGCAATCGGCGCGCCAGGCATACCAAGCGCTGGCATGGTGACGATGGTGATGGTGTTGCAAAGTGTCGGTTTGCCAGTAGAAGCGATTGCGATTTTATTACCGATAGACAGGCTGTTAGATACCATCCGCACCACCGTGAATGTGGAAGGCGATATGATTGGTAGCTTAGTTGTACAAAAAATGGTGGATAAAAGGAATTAAATTGGTGACCAAATTTGTTAAGAAGTGATGATTTAGCTAAATCATCAATGGTTATATAAGAACTTAACTATTAAAAAAAGCACAAAAAATTCATTCTATATTCAGTCTATTGCTGCTCAACAATATGCTTTTATCAATGTTTGCTTCAAAGCTTATATGAAGCTTTATATTCAAATTTCCCATCCAAAATTAAACATCAAATATTAACGATTGAGATAGTTAACAATGCTACATTTTCATAAAGCCGAATTAGTGGATGCGCAAGAAATCGCTGCGCTGATTAATTCCGCTTATCGCGGCGAAAGCAGTCGCGCAGGTTGGACAACAGAAGCCGATTTATTAGACGGTTTACGCACCACTACGCCAGAAATCGGCAGCATAATCAAACGCGAAGACGCATTTATATTGATTGGCGTGCTGAACGACCAAATCATCGCCACCATTTGCTGCGAGCTACAAATGATCGCAGGTAAAAGCACCGCGCATTTCGGCATGATAGCCGTTAAACCAACCCTGCAAAACCGCGGTTACGGCGTAGAAATTATTCAAGCAGCAGAAGCCATGACACTAAGGCAATGGCGCGTGGCCGGCTTTCATATGGCAGTCATTTCCATACGCAATGAGCTGATTGCTTTTTATGAGCGACTAGGATTTATGCGCACTGGCGAATTCAAAGACTTTCCCGTTGAATCAGCACTTTGGCAACCCAAAGTAGAAGGGTTGAATTTGGAGTATTTAGCGAAAGTGATTGCTCGCTAGGTATTTAATAATTCGCCTTGCGGAAAGCTTATCGCTGTTAGATATTTAAACTTTAACTTTAAGCCAATCAAAGTAAGGTCCTGGATCCGTTTTTCGACCAGGTGCGATATCGGAATGACCCACAATATCTAAAATGCGATAAGTTTTTTTTAGCCCATCAATCAATTCCTGTAGCACCGCGTATTGCGCCGCTTCAAATGCCTCAAAATCACTACCTTCCAGCTCAATGCCGATTGAAAAATCGTTGCAGCGTTCACGTCCTAACCAATTAGACACGCCTGCATGCCACGCGCGTTTTAAGCAAGAGACGAATTGAATCAATTCGCCATCACGCCGAATGAAGAAATGTGATGAAACTTTGCGCGTGAAAATCTCAGCATAATACGGATGTTCATCAGGGTTGAGTGTATTGGTGAATAGCTCGATTACGCCGTTACCCCCGTATTGATTAGGCGGCAGGCTAATATTATGGATAACGATCATACTGATTTCTGCAGTTGTGTTATCAGCGTGCTTGTTAACGCTATTGTCACAAAAATTGTCACTGGAAACGCGCGCATCAAAATTGGGCGAAGCGATATGTCTGGCGCTATCTGCAAAACCATTTTTGTCGATTTTTATTTCAGCCATAATTGATGCTAAATACGATTAATCCGATAAAATACTATCTTACCTAATTTTCAGAGATGTTTAAGCATGGTTTTCTTACAGTTATTTGCAATGCTGATTGTTATCCTAATCGCAGCAGAGGTGTTTACCAACGCGCTTGAACATTTGGGCGAAAAGTTGGGCATTTCAGAAGGCGTGACTGGTTCATTATTTGCGGCGGTTGGTACAGCGTTACCGGAAACCATGGTGCCGTTACTGGCGATTTTTGCAGGCACAGCTAGCATGGCGACCAATCATGAAATCGGCGTGGGTGCTATTTTAGGTGCGCCTTTAATGTTAGCAACTTTATCGCTCAGTTTGATGGCGATTTCAGTGTATAAAAGCCGTGGTGCAAACGGACATTTACGTCCAGAGCGTACTGGTTTAACGCGCGATATTAACTATTTTATCGTTGCATTTATTTTGGCCGCCGCCGCTTTATATGTGCCGCATGAAGAAAAATTAATTCGCTATGGTTTGGGTTTTGCGATGGTACTGATTTATGTGGTTTATGTGTGGCAAACTCTGCGCGCTTCAAAAAGTTTGGTAGCAGAAGGCCATGCGACACAGGCGCATAGCGACATGTTTTTAGGCCGCATTGGTTTGCCAACCAACACTTTCACCATCATATTGCAGATTATCATCGGCTTGGCTTTATTAGTTGCAGGCGCGAAAGGCTTTATTAATGGCGTGGATGAAGCATCAACAATACTAGGTATTTCAGCATTAATGTTATCTTTGCTGATTATTCCAATCGCAACCGAATTACCAGAAAAAGTGAACAGTATTCTGTGGATTCGCAAAGGCAAGGACACGCTGGCATTTGGCAACATTACTGGCGCAATGGTGTTTCAAGGCACATTGCTACCAGCAATCGGTATTACATTAACGCCTTGGGAGCCACGTCCAGAAGTGGTTTGGGGGCTTGTGATTACCTTGCTTGCAGCGCTTTGGATGCGTTATTTACTGCACAAAGGCGGTATTCGCGTGTGGCATTTGCTGGTTAATGGCGCAATGTATGTAACTTATTTGGCAATTGCGCTTAGTTAACATTTATTGAAAATTTGACATTGTTAGAATGAATTAGATATTCATTCTAACAATCTAGTTAATCGTACAGACTTTCATCCGACATATCCGTATCTTCCTCTTTAGCCAAGCCCAGCTTGGCTAATCGATATCTTAAGGTTCTAAAACTAACGCCCAACAATTTAGCCGCCGCAGTTTTATTATTATTGGCTTTAGCTAATGCTTTTAAAATGGCACGCTTTTCAATATCTTCTAAATATTCTGATAAACCTATTTCTAACGTTTTGCCTGAATCACTTTTACCTGACTCACCTTTACTTAAATCGCTTTTGTTCAGTTCAAAACTGATTTTGTCTTCTGCTCTAAATTTAAACTCTTGATCCATCAATAAATCATCGGTACAGATTTTTTGCCCATCACATAAGGCCAGTGCGCGTTCTAGCATATTCTCCAGCTCACGCACGTTGCCGTCAAAATGCAATTTACCAATTAACTTAGCAGCGCTTTCTTCTAAAGCTGGCATTGTAATGGCTTGAGAATCACACAATTTTTGCAGTAATTTTTGTGTTAACTCGGGTATATCTTCTGGGCGATCTCTTAAAGCAGGCATTTTTAGTTGAATCACATTCAAGCGGTAATAAAGATCTTGCCTAAATAAGCCATTGCTCATCATATCGCCCAAGTTTTTATGCGTGGCGCTGATGATGCGCACATCTACACTTTCTTCAGTCGTGCCGCCAACGGTGCGCACTTTTTTCTCTTGAATGGCGCGGAGTAATTTAACCTGCATCGCTAATGGCAAATCAGCGACTTCATCCAGGAAAAGCGTGCCGCCATTGGCCGCTTGGAATAAGCCAGAAGTATCTTGTGTCGCGCCAGTAAAAGCACCTTTTTTGTAGCCGAAAAACTCACTTTCCATTAAGTTTTCGGGTATTGCCCCACAGTTAACTGCCACAAATGATTTATCACGACGTGAGCTATTACTATGAATTAAGCGTGCTGCCAACTCTTTACCGCTGCCAGATTCGCCGCTGATGTAAACAGGCGCTTGGCTGCGGGCAAGTTTTGCAATCATCGTACGTACATAATCCATGGCGGGCGATTTGCCAATTAAATCAACCGTATTTTGTGTTTGTTTGACGTCCGAACTGGATAATTTTAGTGCAGACTCTACTAATGGGCGTAGTTGTTTCAGCGAAATAGGCTTGGTTAAATAATCAAATGCGCCAGCTTTTAAAGCAGAAACGGCATTTTCGGCACTGCCATAAGCGGTAATCACGGCAACTGGCAATCCAATGTAATTGGCTGCGATATACTGTACTAATTCCAGCCCTAATCCATCGGGCAAGCGCATATCAGTTAGGCATAAATTATAGTTTTGGCTCGCCAATAATTGTTTGGCTTCGGCAAGGTTGCTGGCGCTATCGGCTCTAATATCCATGCGCTCTAGCGTTAATACCACCAACTCACGAATATCAGTTTCGTCATCTACCACTAAGCAGTTAAATTGCGCCATTAAATTTAAGCCTTTTTGATGTAAATGATAAATTGCGTGCCAGCGTTTGGCGTTTTATTGATATTGCTAACTTTATGTTGCAGCTTAGCGCCATTCGCATCGGCCAGTTCGCGAGCAATGTAAAGCCCTAAACCTGTACCCGATTTTTCTGTGGTAAAAAACGGTTCAAACAAATGACTACGGACATTTTCAGGTATGCCGCTACCATCATCGCTAATTTCAATTTGAACAGTCTGCGTTTTTACCGATACTGATAATTTTAAGCTGTTTACATTTTGTTGCGAATGCCGCCAGCCATTTTTGCACAGGTTCCACAAGATTTGGTTTAAATGCCTGCGGTCAAAAGAAATTACAGTGTCTTGCATTTTTTCTAGCGCATTTAGTTCTAATTTAAAACAATGTGGCGGAATTTTTTCTACCGCACAAAATTGCGTATAAAAATCGCTTATAAAATTGCCAAGATGAATCATTTCTTGATTAGTACGATCGCGTCGATTCAGTTCTAATACATCTTTTATAATTTGGTCCACGCGCTGCACATTGTCGCCAATGATTTGCAGCATGCGTTTGGTTGCAGTGTCGTTATCTTCTTCCTGCAACAGCTGATTCGCATGGCTAATCGCGCTCAGCGGATTACGAATCTCATGGGCAATATTGGCAGTTAAGCGCCCAAGAGCAGCCAATTTAACTTGGTGCGCCTGCGTTTGCATTTGCGACCAGTCCTCTATAAAAATTACCGCGCCTAGCTGGCGATTATCATTAACAGGTAAAAATCTCAGCCTTAATTCACGTGATAAAGCATTTAATTTTAAAATGTTAGTTGGAGAATCAGGTTGAACATTTTCCTTTTCAAACATCCAAGTTTCTAGCATTTTGCTCATCTCTGGCGATATGTCTTTTAACGAATTTTCCGTCCAAATATCAGCATCGCTATCTGGATTGCTTTCTAAGCCTAACAAGGTTTTGGCTTGCAGATTATGGTGTTTAATTTGAAAATTCTGGTCGACCACTAATACGCCATCCTGCATTTCATGCGTGATTAATGCATTAATTTGCGCCAGATTTTTAACATCTAAACCGCGTTGAGACGCCAATAATTCACTTTGTTGCACACGTTTAGCCAAGCTATGCGCCAGCCACGCAGTCGCAAAACAACTCAAACTTAGCATTACTGCACCAGTATAACTTTGTATCTCTCTATCAATTACAACCATCAAATAGGTTTGCTCAATTAAGATACCAATCGTAGCGAGTGCTGCATAAAATAAAGCCAGACGGCCTTCGCTGATCAAACTTGCGCTGGCAATAGTGATAATCAGTAATAAACCTATACCGCTAACGCCATCTTTTTGTGCGTGCATTAACAACACAATAAATACAATATCGATAATGATCTGCGTGGGCAGGTTGAAATCGATATTGGGCTTTTCTAACGCGGTAAAAATTGCAGATATACAGCTAAAAATAAAATAGCCTAATACCAGATTTGCAAATAAGTCTTTCCCACCAATTTGTAAAAAATTGCCATCGCCCAGCTTGCTTTGCATGATTAAAAACATCAGTGCAATCACTAGGCGATAAACGTTATAAAGCTTTAAACTACGCCAGCGGGTGGCGGTGATTGTTGCGTCGATATTGGAGATTAGCTCAATAACCATTGTTGATTATGTAGATATAATTTGAATGTTTTAAGTATTATTGAATGCGATTACATTCGGGATTAGTGCAGGTAATCAGATTGTTTTTAATGTGGCTATCCGATTCCGGCACATGCAAACCACACTGCGAGCACTGGACGATTTGTTCAGCAGATTTTTCATCCGTTTTATTTGCTGAAGTTGAATTTCCAAATTCTGATTTGGCAAGAATGCGTTTAATTACCGCGTAAAGTATCCAAACTAACAATATCAGCAGTAGAACGCGCGCCATATTTTTCCCAAATAAACAAAAGTGTTAACAACAAGGATTGTAACCAAATGCCCGCCAGTTACAAGCTTATTCAGATTGCTTGAACGTAAATCCAAAGCAAAACCCAAATCAGCATAAAACCTAAAACTGTTATACTGATAGCAACATTTTAATCACTCATTCCATGGCTAGTTCTCAAGAATTATCAGACTTTTTGCGCGATGTAGAGCGCCGCGCGTTTAAGCAAACCGTATACGCGGTGCGCGAGGAACAAGCCGCATTGGATATCGTGCAAGATTCGATGTTAAAGCTTGCGGAAAAATATGCTGATAAACCCGTCACAGAATATCCCATGTTGTTTCAACGTATTTTGCAAAATACCATGCGTGATTTTTGGCGTAGACAAAAGGTGCGCAATTTATGGACAACGTTGCTTTCCTCTTTTGGCGCGGGGCAAGATGGCGAGGATGACCACGATCCATTAGAGACAATTGATGTTGAAGATGAGTCTGAAAACCCGATGACACAACTTGAACGCAGCCAAACGATGAAAGTGATTGAAAAAGCCATCGAAAAATTGCCCGCACGTCAACGAGAAGCCTTCATATTGCGTTATTGGGAGGATATGGACGTTGCGGAAACTGCCCAGTCGATGGGTTGTACACAAGGCAGTG
>Ga0247736_10000690_pt1 | contig 11315 bp, 7 predicted proteins | sample UWRJL193509B2_FD_180935 | JGI IMG/M metagenome (GOLD analysis project Ga0247736, IMG submission 180935) | Plant litter microbial communities from Arlington Agricultural Research Station in Wisconsin, United States - UWRJ-L193-509B-2 | ecosystem: Environmental > Terrestrial > Plant litter >...
TCTAAAGTCTTGCATCCCGTGAATGCCATCGTAATTTCTAACTCTTCACGCAGTAAACGAATCAAATGTGCAACGCCTAATGCGCCAGCAGTTGCCAAGGCGTGAATATACGGGCGACCAATCATCACAGCGGTTGCGCCAAGCGCGCGCGCTTTCACAATATCAGTGCCGCGCCGAATACCGCCATCAACTAAAATTGGCACTGCGCCATTTACCGCATTGACTACGCCGGAAAGCGCAGAAAGTGTCGCTGGAACAGTATCTAAAACCCGGCCACCATGATTAGATACCACAATGCCTGCCGCGCCAGCTTCGACTGCACAGCGCGCGTCATCAGGATGCAAAATGCCTTTTAGCAAAATGGGCAAATTAGTCTGCTTAACTAGCCATTGAATATCTGCCCAAACGGGCGCTAATGTCATTAAGCCATCAAAAACCACACTTATCCCTTCTTGCAATAATGGCAATGTGATGGGCGGAACATTCACTTGCGCGACATCTGCTGGTACTGCAAAACCCGCACGCTGTTCGCGATTACGTGCACCAGATATAGGCGCATCAATTGTTAAAACCAACGCGCGATAACCTGCAGCTTCAGCACGTTTAACTAAATTTAGCGTAGCTTCGCGACTGGATTGCGAATGGGTAGATTGCGAATAACTACCCTGCCAATAAAGCTGAAACCATAATGGCCCTTGCGCGTTTTCTGCGAGTTTTTCCAATGAGATAGATGCTTGTGTTGAAACGACTGCAACGCCGCCCATGACACCTGCCGCAAGCACACTAGCCGCTTCGCCTTCCACATGAAACAGGCGCTGGGTTGCTACCGGCGCCAAAATGACCGGATGTGCCAGCGTGTCACCAAAAAGCGTACAGCGCGTATTTCCGCCACGTACATCAGCCATTGCACGCGGCCACAATTCCAGCGTTTTCCAAGCTTTTTCATTCGCTGAAAGTGTTAACTCGTCTGCTGCGCCGCCTTGTAAATACGCCCAAGCCGCATCGTCAATGTAATCACGCGCGTATCGCTGATAATCTGCGGCACTGACAATATCTGACGGAATCGCAGTTAACGGAGGCCTTTTTAATGTGAGCGACATTAGCTATTCCATTGCCTTAAAAGATTATGGTAATGCCCTGTTAATGCGACAATTTCCTCTGTATTGCCAATTTTCCCGCGCAATTTCAATAGCGTCATATCCAAATCAAACAACATGCTGCGTTGCCAGGCATCGCGCACCAAACTTTGCACCCATAAAAATGAAGCTACACGTTCACCTGCGCTAATCGGCTCGACTCTATGCAAACTAGAAGCGGGATAAATAATCGCATCACCCGCTGGTAACTTAACCTCATGGCTACCGTAAGTATCTTCAATAATCAGTTCACCACCTTCATAATCTTCTGGTTCAGATAAAAACACCGTCACTGAAATATCCGTGCGTAAGCGTTCGCCGTTACGTCTATCGGTTTGCACGGCATTATCAACATGATTACCATAAGTATCGCCACCAGCATATCGATTAAACATCGGCGGCAATATGCGTTGTGGTAACGCCGCGGAAACAAATAAGGGATGCCGTTCTAGCGCGGAAATGATTGACTGTGAAAGCGCGGAGTATTCGGGTGATTCAGTTGAAAATTGCAAATTACGCTTTGACTCAGCCGCGAGCGGTCCTGCGGTTGCCGCGCCATCTATCCAGGAACCTGCATGAAGCGAGTGCCGTAGCGCTGCCACTTGCGATTTAGTTAACACATCAGGCACATGTAAAAGCATAAAGAGTCCTGCAAACAAAAATCAAACGATTAGTAACAAGCTTACAAAAGGAAAAGCCCGCCAGCAAATACTGACGGGCGTTTAGCTTATCTTACTCTACTTAAAATACAAACTCTGCAGTCATCATTGCAGAACGTGGTAGGCCTAAACGTAAGCGTGAACCACCGTTGTTCAATGTATCAACATATTCTTTGTCAAATAAATTGTACACATTGAGGCGCAAGTTTAAATTCTTATTCACAGCATAAGCAACCATTGCGTCAGCGACAAAATAAGATTCGATTTCTGGCATATTATTAGTTGCAGCATTAGCAGTCGTCACTAGCTTCTTTTGCTCGCCCATGTAACGCGCACCTGCACCAACTGTAAAACCATTAAATGCATATTGCGTCCAAAGTGTCGCGCTGTAATCTGGCGTCCATTGCACGCCAGTAGTATCTAAGCCTGTCGCATTTTGCTGGTCAAGCGCTTTAGCATTTAACTTGGTAATACCAGCTGATAACTGCCAATATTCTGTCAATTGTCCCACTGCCAGCAACTCAATACCAGTAATACGTGTTTTACCAATTTGCGCCGCTCGAAGTTGATCATCAAATGAAGTTTGTTTGTCATTTTCAGTACGGAAAATGGCAGCCGTCACATTCAATTGGTTATCCAGCAAATCCCATTTAGTACCAATTTCAATATTGTCGGTTTTTTGTGGGTCAAGCGCACTGTTATTAATATTATTGGCAGCAGCAGACAATGCAAAGTTTGCACTTCCTGGTGGCGTATATGAAGTGGCATAAGAGGCGTAGATACTACCGTTTGTTGCCGGCTTGTACAGTAAACCAGTTTTATAACTGGCCAGATTGTCTGAGTCGCTTAAGTTAGATCTGGTTAGCGTTTGTACAGGCGCTGTACCAGATACAGTACCAACTTTAGCCCTGATATCGTAGCGCTCAAAACGTACACCAGCGTTAGCTTGCCACTTTTCTGTCAAATCTATTGTATCGAATACGTAAGCTGCCATCGTTGACGTGCGGCCATCTGAATCTGCTCCATTTCTATAAGGTATACCGAGCAAATCATTTTCGTTTGGATTATAGAGATTGGCAGCTGGACTAGAAATAGCTGTATAAGGTACGCCGCTAAGAACTGTTGTTGCAGTACCAAAGCCTTTGCTTTTTTGCCTTTCATACATAAACTCAACACCACTAACTAGAGAGTTTTTAAAACCGCCAATTTCAAAAGCACTATTAATACTCGTTTGGTTAACTAGAATCTGATCTTCACGGTCGATTTTTTGGCGTGATCGACTGATAGTCCAAGTGTTTGGATCTGTTACTACAGCGCCTCCAGTAGTTGCATTAATTGCATTGATGCCAGTTGCAACGCGGTTTATATCGGTCTTACCAAAACGTGTAATATTACGAATCGTCGTTGTGGGGTTGATGTCATGCTCGAATTTAGCAGTGACCATATCTGCATCTATTTTTTCTTCGTCATTATCACTACCGTAAAAATTTTCACGATCTGGTTTTCTGGCAGAGTTAATCGCCGCATTCGCATTATAGAAACCATTCCTGCCTAAGCTAGAAATGCCGCCATCAGGCGTATTATCTTGACGAACGTGTTGTGAATACAAGAAAAGACGCGTATCGCCGCCCAAACCAAAAGCAATCGAAGGTGCGATTGAGAAGTTTTGATTATCCACTTCATCGCGTTTTGGCACATTACCATCAGAAATCAAAGCATTTAAACGGATTGCTGTGCTGTCGCCAATGGCTTCATTCAAATCAACCGTTGCGCGCTTTCTATCCGCAGTACCATAACCAACTGTTGCATAGTTTTTGCCGGTTAAACTGGGTAATTTGCTGATTAAATTAATGTAGCCGCCTGCTGCGCCACGGCCAATATCTGCACCTGCCGGGCCTTTAACTACTTCAATTTGCTCTAGATTGTAGACATCGCGTGAAACCGCGCCAAGATCGCGCAAACCATCGACAAACAGTTGGTTTGAAGCATTAAAACCGCGCATAGAGAAAGTATCACCAGCAGAGGTATTTCCATTTTCGCCTAGCTGCATAGTAATACCGGGCGTGTTACGTAAGGCATCCGTCAAAGAAAAAACGCCTTGTTCGCGCAATAATTCTTTTTTTATCACTTGGACAGTTTGCGTGGTATCAATCAGTGGCTTTGTAAACTTCTGGCTAGCGGACACATCCGCTTTAAAAGGCACCTCTTTTTGAGATTTAACACTCACCTCTGGTAACTCTGACACTTCATCGGCTGCATTTGCGTAAGGAACACCTGCAGCGATTGAAAAAGTGGCAGCAACCATCGCCGCGATGCGGGTTGGGTTGTGCTTGCGACTACGGATATGACTCATGGCTCTTTCCTCTATTTAAATAATATATCTGGCTGGCTAGAGGTAGAACCGTTGGCTGGCTTGACTGGATTTGTTAATGCTGGTTTGTAAATCGATGTTGCTTTCATTACTTTCAGTTAGATTTTTGACTATTTTTTAGTGTTAACTGAATTGAACAAAACTGTTAATCATTTCTCAAAATCAAACAACTTAAAGACACAAAGTTATTTACTGGTTTATCTATAAAAACTGTCGTAAAACTGAAATAAAATGTCAAAAAACATCGCTACGATTTGCACATTGAATTTCGATGTAAACTTAGCTAATTAGATGGCTCTGCTAAAGCTGCTTATCAATGTCGAGCTGTTTATTGGCGCGCTTTTAGCAACGATTTATCTCGCACATGTAAATCGGTGTAAATTTTTCAAAAGTTATGTAAATACAGCAGAGAATGATAACTGTTCTCATTTATAATTGCAACTCTTATGTATGATCTGTCTTAAGTTACCGCGAGATGCTTAATGTTAAAAAATTGCAGAATCTGCGCTTGTTAAATTGATTAATAGATTGAATAGTTTGAAAAATAGAATGAACAAATATTTACTCGTCATTGCGTTGGCACATTTAAGCACTTCTGCCTTTGCGCAAGAGTCTATTTGGTACAAAGATGGCGATCCGCTAAAAACGCAGATCAACACCCTGCCCAAAATTCCTGATGGTTACAGAGAAACCAATTCCATTTGTGCTATTGCTGATTTAAACCAGCCGATTACGTTGGCTGAAGTAGCCGATACCAGCCTTTGTAATAATCCACAAACCAATGAAATTTGGGCGAGCGCACGCGTGCAAGCGGCGCAGTTAGGCATTGCAAAATCGGCTTATTTACCATCTGTCACGGCTAATCTTTCCACTGGTTTTAGTGTGTCAAATCCCGAATCTGGCTCGCGCAGTAATCCGAATATGAATTTAGGTTCTAACTTGGCAGCGAGTTATCTTTTATATGATTTTGGTAATCGAAATGCTAATTTGGAAAGTGCGCGCCAATTATTGCTTTCTGCCAGCGCCAGTCAAAGTAGTGTTGTGCAAAGTGTGTTATTAACCGCAGCGGTTTCGTACTATCAAGTGCAGGCGAATATTGCTGCATTAGATGCTGCACGCCAAGCTGAACGTGCCAGTGAAGAAAGTTTTAAAGCGGCTGATGCAAGATATAGAGCAGGCGTTTCAACACCTGCCGATAAACTGCAAGCGCAAACTGCTTTTGCGCAATTGACATTAACGCGTATTACCAGCGAAGGCAATTTGCAGATCGCTTACGGTAATTTGGTGAATGTGATGGGTTTGCCAGCAAATCAGAAGGTCGTGTTGGTCGCCGAAACCAATGACAAAATGGGCAATCCACCCGCCAATATTTTAGAAGATGTGAATAGCTTAATTGAGCAAGCTGGTACGCGCCGCCCGGATTTAGTCGCCAGTGAAGCGCAAGTAAAAGCGGCGCAAGCGAATGTAGATGCCAATAAAGCAGCAGCTAAGCCGACGATTTCTATTTCAACTTCTAATAGTCTGCAAGATGGTTCGCAATTGAATTACAGCAATAGTTCTAATTTAGGATTTACCATATCGATTCCATTATTTGCGGGTTACGCCCCAACCTATCGCATTCGCGCGGCTGAAGCCACTGCCGATCTGCGCGCCGCGCAGCGTGACCGTTTGCGCTTGCAAATATCTTTAGATGTATGGACGGCTTATCAAAACTTACGTACTGCGCTTGAATCGGTGACCGCGACTGAAATACTGGTGAATAGCGCTGAGCAATCTTACCGCGTCGCTTTGGGTCGTTATAAAGCAGGCGTGGGTAATATTATTGATACACTAACCGCGCAAAGTGCGCTTGCCAGTGCGCGTCAACAGAGGATTCAAGCAACTCTCAATTCAAACATCGCGCGCGCTACTTTGGCACAAGCGATGGGCGCTTTGGATAATGCCATGATTCAATCATTGCCTAATGCCAGTACGCTTTCAACTAACTAATAACTATTTATTTCGACACATTTATTCAACACACATAACAGTATTGACTTAACACTATGAAATCACTCAAAAAAATCCTTGTACTTATTGTATTGGCGGCAATTGGATATGGCGCTTATTACTATTATGAAAAAACGCATCAGCCAAAACCAGAAGATCTATATCGATTAGATGAAATCACACAAGGCGATATCGAGCAGACTGTTTCTGCTAACGGCACGCTAAATCCTGTGAGTTTGATTAGCGTGGGTACGCAGATTTCTGGCATTGTGAGAAAGCTATATGTGGATTTTAACGATACGGTTAAAAAAGATCAGGTTTTGCTGGAGTTGGATAGCGCGTTATCTTCAGCCGCAATTACGCAATCGCAAAGTAGCGTGCGCAATAACCAAGCAACAGTTGAATTAGCAACGGCCAATGAAAAACGTATTCGTGAATTATATGCTCAAGAATTCGTGTCAAAACAAGAGTTAGACACCGCCGTACAAGTGCTTAAATCGGCCAAAGCGCAATTAGATAGCGCGCGTGGCTTATTAACGCGCGATCAAACCAATTTAAACTTTACCATTATTCGTTCACCAGTTTCAGGCACTGTGGTGAATCGCGTGGTCGATGTTGGTCAAACGGTTGCGGCGAGTTTTCAAACGCCAACATTGATTCAAATTGCGCAAGATTTGGCAAAGATGCAGATTGATACCAGCTTTGCGGAAGCAGATATCGGCAAAATTAAAGATGGTCAAAAGGTTAAGTTCAATGTGGATGCTTTCCCTAACCGCAATTTTGAAGGCGTGGTTAAACAGGTGCGTTTAAATTCAACTAATACCTCAAATGTGGTGACTTACAACGTGGTGGTGTCAGTCGATAATAGCGATTTGACATTATTGCCGGGCATGACAGCTTATGTGAATATTGCCGTAGCAAATGCGCAACAAGCGCTATTGGTGCCAAATGCTGCATTGCGTTATAAGCCGAAAACAGATGATGAAAGTGCGGAAAATGGTGATAAGAACAAAGAGATCGGCAAAGGTGGCGATAGAAAAAGAAATGGTGCTGGCAGAAATGGCGGCAACAAAAGCGGCAGTAAAGCAGATGACTTAACCGCTGGCAAAATCTATATATTAAAAGATGGCAAACCAACCATGGTGAAAATCCATGTGGGCATTACAGATGGTCGTTTTACTGCGATTACGGGGCGCGATTTGAATGCAGGTGACAAAGTGATTGTCAGCGATTTACAAGTTGATGGTAAACCCCAAGCTGGCGGCAATGCACCGCGCGGCCCAAGAATGTTCTAGGTTCACCTTTATGCAAATCAAAAAAAAGCTACAAGATAATTTAGCCGCGCCGAATGTTAAAGCCGCGCAAAAAAGTGTCATTGAAGTCAGCGGATTATTTAAAGCGTATCAAACAGCTGCAGGGCCTTTCCCTGTGCTAAAAGATGTGAATCTGCGCATTGATAATGGCGATTATGTTGCCATCATGGGGCCTTCTGGTTCAGGGAAATCTACGTTTATGAATATCCTTGGCTGCCTAGATAAGCCGACTAAAGGAAAATACATATTGGATGGGCATGCAGTCGCTACTATGGAAGAAAATGCAGTGGCGAGGATTCGTAACCAAACCATCGGTTTTGTTTTCCAAGGTTTCAACTTGTTAGCCCGTTCAAGCTTATTAGATAACGTTGCCCTGCCCTTGGTCTATTCTGGTATTGATAAACCAGAACGTCACGCGCGTGCCAAAGTGTTATTAGAAAAAGTGGGCTTGGGTAAACACATTAATTCACGCCCTAATCAGATTTCTGGCGGTCAGCAACAACGTGTCGCCATTGCGCGTGCGCTTGTTAATAATCCACGCCTGATTCTGGCGGATGAGCCGACAGGCAACTTGGATAGCGTGACCAGTGAAGAGATTATGGCGCTATTTGGCCAGTTAAATAAAGAAGGCATTACGATTGTGTTAGTGACGCATGAAACCGACATTGCCGAACACGCCAAACGCCAAGTGCGTTTTTTAGATGGCGAGATCGTGCAAGATACGCTAACAAATAGTCATAAACCAGATAGCCAGGAATTAAGTGAGTCAGTAAATGTTTAGCGCAATGTTAGGTGAAGCCTGGCACGCCATGGGCGCAAACCGTTTGCGCACATTCTTAACCATGTTGGGCATGGTGATTGGTGTGAGCGCGGTTGTGTTGATGATGGCGATTGGTCAAGGCGCGGAAGCTTCAGTCAAACGTTCTATTAACGCCATGGGTAGCAATTTATTTATCGTTTTATCAGGACCGCCAAGGGTTGCTGGTGCTAGATCGGCCACAGGCAATGCGCCCTCTCTCAATGTTAAGGATGCGAATGCGATTAGTGAGCTTGACGATGTGATTGGCGTTGCGCCGGTAACGATGGGGAAATCGCAGATTGTGTATGGCAGCAATAACTGGAACACAGATATTATTGGCACAACGCCTGCGTATTTGGATGTGCGTTCTTGGAATGTGACTTCTGGCTATGCATTTTCAGATTCTGATATCCGCTCTGCCACACGCGTTGCGTTAATAGGCAAAACAGTTGCACAAAATATCTTTGGGGATGATATTGACCCAGTGGGTAAAACCATCCGTATTAACCAAAGCCCTTTTGTGATTTTGGGCGTGTTAGATAGCAAAGGTCAGACGTTAGATGGACGTGATCAAGACGATGCGATTATTGTGCCGCTAACCACTGCGCAACGTAAGCTATTCGGCAACCAGCTACCGGGCAGTGTACGCATGATCATGGTACAAGCTGGCTCTGAAAAAGTCATGACGATGGTGGAAGAATCGATGAACGGCTTGCTGAATCAGCGACACAATATTCGCGAAGGTGCAGAAAGTGATTTTTCGGTACGTAACTTGACAGCTATAGCCAACTCAGCCGCTGAAACGGCTCGTACTATGTCATTATTATTAGGCGCAATTGCTTCTGTTTCTTTATTAGTAGGCGGTATCGGCATTATGAATATCATGCTGGTTTCTGTGACAGAGCGCACGCGTGAGATTGGCATTCGCATGGCGATTGGTGCACGTCAGCGCGATATTCTGATGCAGTTTCTGTTAGAAGCCATCATGATTTCAATCGTTGGCTGCCTGATCGGTATCGCAATGGGCGTGGGTGGCGCGGTGTTGGTCGGCATATTTACGCAGGCAGAAATCATTATTTCGAGCAATTCTGTGATTATTGCTTTTAGTGTTGCAGCCAGTATCGGCGTATTTTTTGGCTTTTATCCTGCTCGCAAAGCAGCGATGCTGAATCCGATTGAAGCGTTACGCTATCAATAAAAACTTAACCCGTTTTTTTAGCAAATATTTTTAAGCAAAAAAGCCGCGCTATTTATTTAGTGCGGCTTTTTTGTGATTGAATTAATACTTCAAGCTTTCTGTCGTCTTTTCTTTTGTCAAATATCCAGAGACCGCTTTTTCAGCAAACTGCTGTATCTGTGCAGGCGTTTGTTTTGCACCGTCATTCAAATTTTCAGCATATTCAAACGCGTTGAAATATAGCCCTTCTTTGTCAACAGCACCGCGTAAGTGAATGGGTTTGTTTACTTGGCTTAAGTTAGTCCACTGCTTGCGCACTTCACGCCAGAATGCCTCAGTATTCTTAACATAAGTATCGCCCAAAGAAAAATCATAGCCTTTAATACGCTCATAGCGATCAAAACCCATTTCGCGCGCAATCACAGGGTTTGCAGCAGGTTTTGCATTTTTATCCAGCACTACTTTGTTATTTTGCTGCTCATGCACCCAGCCAGTTGGCAAAATAATATGGCGATTATTGCCCAGCAATAGTTGGTAATCGTTACGCACCGTGTATTCACGGCGCGGCAAAGGACGCCAAGTATCTATGCTATTCCAGCTAGAAAAATTACCGAAATGCTGCCACTTTGCCAGACCACCGTAACGTGGTGAATCATCTACTTGGTACACTGTTTGCGACCAAGAATTTGGCTGATCTATTGCATTAACTGGCGTTGTCGCCCACGAGTTATATCCAGTGTAAACCAACACTTGTTTAGGCTGATATTGCCAATCTTGTCGCCAATGTTTGGTCACCATCGGTGGATTTTTTGAGCCATCTTTATTGACGGTTTGCATCACTAAAACATGTTGTAGCGAAATAAAGTCTTTCTTGTCTTCAAGCACATAGACTTTTTCAGTTGCCCAGCTTTGATATGGCGCTTTGGGTTGATAGTTGTCAGTAAAACCTGCCACTTCAATAAAATCAAAGCTGACCTTGTATTCCCCAACCATGGCTAGAATCGCTCTTCTGTCGCGCTCTAAACCGCTAATGTTTGCTTCTTGCAGCTTTAACCATTCCGGGCTCGGCGAAGCATCCAAAGTGACAGGCACGCCTTTGGATTGCCCGCCACGCGGTTTCAAATTGCTATTTTCTGAGAAATTCCAAGTGAACGTATATTGTTTTTCTGTAGATGCTTGATGACCGCTATTGCCGGTAATGTCATCGGACTCCGCCACTGCTGTAACAGCTAAAAAGCTTAATACCGTGACCGCAAATAGAATGCTAGGTTTAATCATTTGTACCCTTTAATAGATAAATAGCTAATTGACATTGACAATAACGTTGCAACTAAGTTAGCTGTAAATATCAATCTTTGCGTTATTAAGCGCCAAATTTCTACATGCAAAATATTTGTCGGTCAACACATTAAACAATCTGCATTGACACTAAATTACCATTGGTAATGACATGATTTAAAATTAACTTTCAACTTTTGCAGTGCAGCTTTGTAATAATTATTGTCGCTGTAGCTATTAATGAGATTAAGCAATAAAAAAACTGTTATCCCACATTGTGAAATAACAGTCTCTGTAAAACGCACTATCTAGTTAAACTAACTTAACTACGCCCTTCATCATAAAAGCGTGACCTGGGAAAGAACAGTAAAAAGTATAAGCATCTTTAGCATTCAATTTGCTCACCGCAAATTTAGTACTAGTCGTTTCACCACCACCGATAATTTTAGTGTGTGCAATTACGCGAGTATCACCTGCTTTAACATAATCGGTAGGTAAACCAGCTTTATTACCATCTGCTAACACAGCCTTTTCATCACTTGCTTTGCTAATCACCAAATTATGGCCCATCACATTTTTAGGCAATTTGCCAA
>Ga0247736_10000691_pt1 | contig 11308 bp, 7 predicted proteins | sample UWRJL193509B2_FD_180935 | JGI IMG/M metagenome (GOLD analysis project Ga0247736, IMG submission 180935) | Plant litter microbial communities from Arlington Agricultural Research Station in Wisconsin, United States - UWRJ-L193-509B-2 | ecosystem: Environmental > Terrestrial > Plant litter >...
GAAGAGCAACCTGCTCTCGTCACCGATGAACGTCACCTACATGGCCGACAAGCTCGGAATGGTCGAAACCGACCAGACTCCGAACTTCGTGTCGCTGCCGGATGGAAAGATCATCGGTTCGAAGAAGGCGGTGAGTGATTCCACGCCTCTCGGTCCGAACCGCATCGCCAACGCACCGCTCAAGGCTGCGCGGTCGGATGCCCGCAAGGCTGACAAGGCCGGGTCGGGCGAGACCACGCAGACCCCGACCACGCAGACTCCGACCACGCAGACTCCGGCCACTGATTCGCTGCTGCCCGGGATCTCGCAGTAGCCGGTGCCTGCGCGCTGCGGGCTCTGAATGCTGCGAGCACCGTGATTCGCGGTGTGGTGAACGGCCAGTCGGCGGCGGCCGGGTAAGGATGACGGAGTGAGCAACGCAACGAACCTGATCAACCGGCGCAAGGCGAGGCGGCGAACCGCCCTGGCGGCAATCGGGCTGCTGGCCATCGTCTCGGTCTTCGTGGTCAAGCTCGTCGACATCCAGGTCGTGAACGCAGCCGAGTTGAACGTCGATTCGCTGCACAAGCGGTCGATTGCGGCGAAGACCTACGGCTTGCGCGGTGACATCGTCGACACCGACGGTGTCGTGCTCGCCGACAGCGTGGAGCGCTACAACATCACGGCGTCGCCGATCATCGCTCTCGCCGCGCCCACGTTCAAGCGCACAGTTTCGAAGAAGACGGCCACCAAGCCCGCCGTGAAAGAGGTCGTGACCTTCGACCAGGCTCTCGCCGAGCTCGCCGGCGCTACTGGCGAGAAGGTCTCGGACCTGCGGGCGTCGATAACCAAAGACCCCGAATCAGACTTCGCCTACCTGAGCAAGTCCTCGACTCTCGAGGTGCTGCGCGCCGTGCGCGCTCTCAACATCCCGTGGGTCTACGACGAACGACAGCCGTCCCGCACCTACCCGAACGGCGCCGTCGCCGGAAACCTGGTGGGGTTCATCGGCACCGACGGCCCCCAGGCCGGCCTCGAACTGTCAGAGGATTCCTGCATCGCCAGCACCGACGGATCGTCGACCTACGAGCGCGGCGCCGACGGAGTACGCCTTCCAGGGAGCACAGTCACCACGAAGCAGGCAACTGACGGCGGCACCCTCAAACTCACGATCCAGCGGGATTTCCAGTACTACGTGCAGGATGCAATCGCCGACCGGGCGAAGGAGGTCGGAGCCGACTGGGCCACCGGCATCGTCGTGCGGGTGAAGGACGGCCACCTGATGGCGGTAGCCGACTACCCGTCGGTCGACCCGAACAACGTCGGCGGAGTCTCGCCCGGGTCGCTCGGTTCGCTGGCCTTCACCACGCCGTACGAGCCCGGCTCGACCTTCAAGCCGATGACCACAGCCATGCTCTTCGACGAGGGCAAGGCGACAGCCGCGACCGAACTGGTCGTTCCCGGCCGGCTTGCCGTCGGCGGCACCACGATCGGTGACGTCTGGGCCCACGGCGACATCCGGTTCACGACGGCAGGAATCCTGGTCAACTCGTCCAACGTCGGCATCTCGATGCTCTCGGACCGACTGAGCAAGAAGGATCGCTACAGCTACCTCAAGAAGTTCGGCATCGGCGAGAAGACCGACGTCGGGTTCCTGTACGAGTCAGCGGGCAACCTGAAGAAGCCCGCCGACTGGGACGACATCACCAACTACGCGATCACCTTCGGCCAGGGCGTCACGGCGACCTCAGCCCAGGTCGCGAGCATCTACCAGACCCTCGGCAACGACGGGGTCAAAATGCCCCTCACACTCGTCGAGGGCTGCGAGCATGCGGACGGCTCGGTCACCGAGCTGCCCAAGACCAAGGGTGAGCGCGTCGTCTCGAAGAAGGCCGCGAAGACCACCGTCGCGATCATGGAGAACGTGGTCACCCAGGGCGGCCTCGTCGACTCGGTCCCGATCGACGGATACCGCATCGCCGCGAAGACCGGTACCGCCCAGGTCGCTGAGAATGGTCGCTACGGAACCGAGCGCATTGTCTCGGTCGCGGGGCTCTTCCCGGCAGAGGACCCGGAGTACGCCGTAGTCGTGACGATGGGCAAGCCCGATATTATGAAGACGTCGGCGGCCGCAGCGCCAGCCTTCCGAAAAATCCTTACCCAGATCATCAAAGAGTTCCGGGTAACCCCATCGACCAAGAAGGCCGCGAAGATCCCGCTCAACTGGTGATCTGCCTTTGGAAATGAGAATTGCGTGACCGCACGGATACCCCCGGTTCTGAGACCGGAGCATCCCTCGGCCAGGTCCCTAGCCCAGCTCGCAAGCGAGTTCGGCCTGGAGCACCGCGGTTCCCTCGACGGTGTCGAGATCTCCGGAGTCAGCCTCTCGACGGCCGACATCTACCCGGGTGATCTCTACGTAGGCATCCAGGGCGCCAACAGTCACGGTGCCCGCTACGCGGCGGTTGCCAAAGAGGGCGGCGCAGTCGCCCTCCTCACCGACGAAGCCGGTGCAGAACTCGCCGCCGATACCGGTCTTCCGGTGATCCTGGTCGATTCGCCGCGCGCGGCCCTCGGCGAGATCTCGGCCTGGGTCTACCGCACCGCTGAGCACCCGCCGCTGCTGTTCGGAACCACCGGCACCAACGGCAAGACCTCGACGTCGTACCTGCTCGAGGGGATCCTCAAGCAGCTCGGCCTCGTCACCGGCCTCAGTTCAACGGCTGAACGCCACATCGGCGAGCTCACCGTCGTCAGCCGCCTGACCACGCCCGAAGCCAGCGAGATGCACGCATTGCTCGCCCGCATGCGCGAGAGCGAGGTGCGCGCGGTCGCGATCGAGGTCAGCGCCCAGGCCCTCAGCCGCAACCGTGTCGACGGCATCGTGTTCGACGTCGTCTCATTCGCCAACCTCAGCCACGACCACCTCGACGACTACGCCGACATGGAGGAGTACTTCCAGGCGAAGCTCGCCCTGTTCACGCCCGAGCGTGGAAAACGCGGCGTCGTCTCGCTCGACACGACCTGGGGCCAGCGGGTCGTCGAAGAATCCCGCATCCCGGTGACGACCATCTCGGCTACGCCGGGAATCGACGCCGAGTGGACCGTCGAGATCGTCGACGAGCAGGCCGCGTACACCGAGTTCACCCTCACCGGTCCGCAGGGCCGCTCGCTGACCACCCGCGTTCCGCTCATCGGCTGGCACATGGCCGCCAACGGCGCACTCGCCATTGTCATGCTCGTCGAGGCCGGGTTCGAGCTCGAGGCCATCGGCCACGCTCTTGCACCGAGCGAGTCGAACCCCGAGGGTGGCATCAACGCGTTCCTCCCCGGTCGCACCGAGCGCGTCTCGGGCGACCACGGTCCCGCGGTTTTCGTCGACTTCGGCCACAGCCCCGACGCGTTCCTCAAAGCCCTCGACGCGGTGCGCACGGTCACCACGGGCAAGGTCATCATGGTCTTCGGCGCCGACGGCGACCGCGACACCTCCAAGCGCCACGACATGGCGAAAGTGGCTGTCGAGGGATCCGACCTGCTCGTCATCACCGACCACCACCCCCGCTTCGAAGACCCCGCGTCGATCCGCGCCACACTTCTCGAGGGCGCAGCACTCGCGAACACCGGCAAAGAGGTCCTCGAAGTGAGCCCGCCCGAGAAAGCGATTCGCGTCGCGGTGTCGCTGGCCGGCGAGGGCGACTCGATCCTCTGGGCCGGGCCCGGTCACCAGGACTACCGCGATATCCAGGGCGTGCGAACGCCGTACTCCGCTCGCGACGAAGCGCGCGAAGCGCTGCGCGAAGCGGGCTGGGCGTGACGGTCCGACTGGCGGAGCACCGCGGCATCACCACGACGACAGCGCTGGTCGCGGCCGCTGTCAGTGTGGCGCCATCTGCGCAGGACGTCGACGTGCTCATCGTTCTCGTTGAGTCATCCCGAGCGCTTCACGAGGAACTCGGTGCGGCGTCTCCGGCCGTGCTCGTCATCGCAGAAGATGTGCCGGCGATCGCCGGGTTCGACGTAACCATCGTCACCGTCGGGTACTCCTCGCGCGCCGACTACTCGGCGAGCGATATCAGGGTGAGCCTCGACGGAACCCGGTTCACCCTCGCCGCTGCTGGCATGACAGTGCCGGTGCAGCTGGCCATCGTGGGGGAGCGCCACGTGCTTTCCGCTCTTGCCGCGATCGCCGCCGGCGTGGCGAACGGGGCCGGACTCGCGGATGCCGCGGCAGCACTCGCCGCCGTGACCGACCCCGAGCCGGGCAACCTGCAGGTCGTGCCAGTCACCGATTCGATCACCCTCATCGATGACTCCGGCGACACGTCGTCTGCCTCTACCATCGAAGCCCTCAAGACGCTCGCCGAGATCACGACGGCCGGTCACCGGTCGATCGCCGTGATCGGTGAACTGTCGGGAATGGGCGATCCGCTCGAGTCCCGCGAGGAGCACGACCGGCTCGGCCGTATAGTCGTCAGGTTGAACATCGGGCTCCTTGTGGCAGTAGGCCACGGCGCGCGCCACCTGCAGGCTGCCGCCGGGCTCGAAGGTTCATGGGACGGGGAGTCGGTGCTCGTCGCAACAGTCGATGAGGCATACGATTTGGTGCGGGACAAACTGCGCGATGGTGACATCGTGCTGGTGAAGACCGCATCGCCCGGCAGCACGCCCGACACCACCCGCAGCGCACACGCGCAGACCGACATCCACACACTCAGCCAGAGGCTCGGAAGGCTACCCGCGTGAATGCACTACTGATCAGCGCCGGCGTCGCGATGGCGTTCACGCTGTTTTTGACGCCCATCTTCATCAGGCTCTTCAACCGCATCGGCTGGGGCCAGTTCATCCGTGACGACGGCCCGCAATCGCACCACGCCAAGCGTGGAACGCCGACGATGGGCGGAATCGTCTTCATCATCGGCGCGGTGGTCGGCTACTTCGTGGGCCACCTGGTCATGGGGCAACCGTTCACCCTCGTTGCCTTCCTCGTGATGTTCATGATGGTCGGCCTCGGCCTGGTCGGGTTCCTCGACGACTTCCTGAAGACCCGCAACCAGCGCAGCCTCGGCCTCGGCGGCTGGTCGAAGATCCTCGGCCAGGTCATCGTCGCGACGATCTTCGCGATCCTCGCCCTCAACTTTCCCGACGAGAACAACCTCGTTCCGGCGGGTAACGCCACCTTCGACGCCGAGGGCAACTTCACCGGGCTCGAGGTCATGATCTCGGCCGTACGCGACATCCCCTGGCTCAACCTGTTCTTCGCCGGCTCGATCATCGGGGTGATCCTGTTCATCCTCTGGGTGAACATCATCGCCGTGAGTGCGTCGAACGGCGTGAACGTCGCCGACGGCCTGGACGGCCTCGCCACGGGTGCCTCGATCCTCGCCCTGACCGCCTACATCGTCATCGGCTTCTGGCAGTACAACCAGTCGAAATTCAACGACAACCTCGATCCCGCGGTGGCTTTCAAGGCCTACGAAGTGCGCGACCCGCTGGACCTCGCGATCATCGCCGCCGCCATCGCCGGAAGCCTCATCGGGTTCCTCTGGTGGAACACCTCGCCCGCCCAGATCTTCATGGGCGACACCGGATCACTCGGCCTCGGTGGAGCGATCGCCGCCCTCGCGATCCTCAGCCGCACCGAGCTGCTTCTCGTCTTCACGGGTGGCCTGTTCCTCATCGTCACCGGCTCGGTCATCGTGCAGAGGGTCTACTTCAAACTCACCCACGGTAAACGCATCTTCCTGATGAGTCCGATCCACCACCACTTCGAACTCAAGGGCTGGGCAGAGATCACGGTCGTCGTGAGGTTCTGGCTGATCGCCGGCCTGTTCGTCGCGTCCGGGGTCGGGCTGTTCTACCTCGAGTGGTCGAACCGCAGGGGCTAAGCCGCATGGATCTCACTACTCTCACCAGCTGGCACGCCGACTGGCGCGGGCTTCGTGTCGGGGTGCTCGGTCTCGGCGTCACCGGCTTCTCGGTCGCCGACACCCTCACCGAGCTCGGCGCCACTGTGCTCGTGCTCGCCGAGAAAGCGCCAGAGGCCCAGGCCGGGCTCCTCGACGTCATCGGCGCGACCCTGTACACCGGCAGCCTCGACTCTGTGCCGCAGCAGCTCATCGACCTCGAGCCCGAGCTCATCGTCACCTCGCCCGGATTCCACCCCGACAACGCTGTGCTCGAGTGGGCTGTCGCCAAGGGCATCGCCGTCTGGGGAGACATCGAACTCGCCTGGCGCGTGCGCGACAAGGTGCGCGCCGCCGAGTGGCTCACCGTCACCGGCACCAACGGCAAGACCACGACCGTGCAGTTGGCGACCCATATCCTGGCCGAGGCCGGGCACCGGGTCGTCGCCGTCGGCAATATCGGGCTTCCGGTTCTCGACGCCGTGCGTGACCCGATCGGGTTCGACGTACTGGTCGTGGAGCTCTCGAGTTACCAGCTGCACTGGATCAATTCGTCGCCCGAGGCCGCGATCTCCGCCCTCGCGAGCGTCTGCCTCAACATCGACGACGACCACCTCGACTGGCATGGTTCGGCAGAGGCCTACCGGCTCGCCAAGGGCAAGGTCTATGACAACACCCGCATCGCCTGCGTCTACAACAAGGCAGACGAGGCGACGATGCACCTGGTCGAAGAGGCCGAGGTGATCGACGGATGCCGTGCGATCGGCTTCGACCTCGGAACCCCGGGCCCGAGCGACCTCGGCATGGTCGGCGACATAGTCGTCGACCGCGCATTCCACGACGACCGCCGCAACTCGGCCCTCGAACTCACCACCCACGGCGAGCTCGCCGCGGCCGGCCTCGCGGCGCCGCACTCCGTGGCCAACGTGCTGGCGGCATCCGCCCTCGTTCGTGCCTACGGGGTCGAGCCGGCGGTCATCCGCTCGGCGATCTCGACCTTCACCGTCGACCACCACCGCACCGAGACCGTTGCGACGATCGACGAGGTACTCTGGGTCGACGATTCCAAGGCCACCAACGCGCACGCCGCGAACGCCTCCCTCGGTTCGTACGGGTCGCTCGTCTGGATCACCGGCGGACTCCTCAAGGGAGTCGACGTGTCACCACTCGTCGAGAAGCACGCCCCGCACCTTCGGGCTGCAGTGATCATCGGCGTCGACCGCGAGCTGCTTCGGGAGGCATTCCAGCGACACGCGCCGGGGCTGCCGGTCTTCGAGGTCGACGAGACCGACACTGAACAGGTAATGCCAGCCGCGGTCCGGCTGGCGGGGGAAGCCGCAGCGCCTGGCGACGTGGTTCTTCTCGCCCCGGCCGCAGCATCGATGGACCAGTTCACCGACTATGCCGATCGCGGGCGCAGGTTTGCTGCTGCGGTGATCGCCCGCGGCAGCGAGTACGGCGAAGAACCGGCTCCCTAGCACCACGAATCGACGAACAAGGAGGGACGGCATGGCAACCATGAAGCCTCCGGTACCTCCGGCCCGGGCCTCGCAGCCCCGTGCACCACTGCCGCCACGGCGGGCTACACCCCGCCCGCCCGAGCCCACCCGGGTGCCCGAGCCCGCTGCACCGAGCACCGCTGCTGCGCCGCCCACTGCTGCTGCGCCGACTCGCAAGGCACCCCGGGTGTCGGTCCCGTCGGCATCCGTGGCTCCCGAGCGCGCCGAACCGACGAAGCCCGTGGCGGCCGTTGTCGCCGTGCGCCGCATCTTCGCCGCCGAGACGGGCAACTACTTCCTGCTTCTGGGCACCACGCTCTTCCTCGTCGCTTTCGGCCTGGTCATGGTGCTCTCGTCGTCGTCGATCGAGTCGTACCTGCAGAACGATTCAGACTTCTTCGCTGCGTTCTCGAAGCAGGGGCTCTACGCCCTCATCGGGGTTCCGGCGATGCTTCTCGTGTCGCGCCTTCCGCTCGCCTTCTGGAAGAAGTGGGCCTGGCTGTTCCTCATCGTCGCGATGGGGCTCCAGTTGCTCGTCTTCGTGCCCGGTATCGGCTGGGGCTACGGCGGAAACACGAACTGGATCCGGATCGCGGGAATCAGTGGCCAGCCATCGGAACTGGTCAAGACCGCCCTCATCATCTGGACGGCCTGGGTGCTCTGGACCAAGGCGTCGCTGCTGAACGACTGGCGGCACGTGCTGCTGCCGATCGCACCGGTCGGCGGCCTGGCTATCGGGTTCGTGCTGCTCGGTGGCGACCTCGGAACCGCGATCGTCATGCTCTCGATCGTTTTCGGCGCCCTCTTCTTCGCGGGGGTGAAGATCCGGTTCCTCGTGCTTCCGGCGATCGCCGTCGCCGCGTTCGGCATCATCTTCGCCCTGGCCGGCGGATCCCGCAGTGAGCGCATCAGCGCCTGGCTCGGCGGGTGTGCCGACGTCGACACCATCGACGCCTGCTGGCAGCCGGTGCACGGCACCTGGGCCCTCGCCGCCGGGGGTGTCTTCGGGGTCGGGCTCGGCAACTCGAAGGCCAAGTGGTCGTGGTTGCCCGAGGCAGACAACGACTACATCTTCGCGATCATCGGCGAAGAACTCGGCCTCATCGGCGCCATCGTCGTGCTCGCCCTGTTCATCGTGCTCGCGTTCTCGTTCATCCGCATCATCCGCTCGACCGACGACCAGTTCTCCCGCATCGCCACCAGCGGCGTGATGATCTGGATCATCGCGCAGGCTCTCATCAACATCGCCGTCGTGCTCGGGCTGCTGCCCGTTCTCGGTGTTCCCTTACCGCTCATCTCTGCCGGAGGCTCCGCCCTGATCTCCACCCTCATCGCCATCGGCCTCGTGCTGTCGTTCGCCCGCAAACCCGTCGTCGACGATGGGTTCACGCCGCAGACCCCGGCTCAGCAGTCGCGCCTCGCGGCGAGCGAGAGGGCACGGTCACACCGATGACCCGGTACCTGCTCGCCGGCGGCGGTACCGCCGGCCACGTTAACCCCCTGCTCGGTGTCGCCGACCGCATCCGCGATCGCGAACCGGATGCCGAGATCATCGTTCTCGGAACGCGCGAGGGACTCGAGGCGCGCCTGGTGCCCCTGCGCGGCTACGAGCTGCTCACGATCGCGCGCCTACCGTTCCCGCGTACACCGAATGCCGCCGCACTGAGGTTCCCGCGCGGTTTCGCGCGCGCTGTCGCCGAGACCCGCGCCATCATCCGCGACCGCAGGATCGACGTCGTGGTCGGCTTCGGTGGCTACGCGTCGGCGCCCGCCTATGTCGCCGCCTGGCGCGACAAGGTGCCGCTCGCCATCCACGAGGCCAATGCCAAACCCGGCATCGCCAACAAGCTCGGTGCGCGTTTCACGAAATTCGTCGGGGTCGCGTTCGAGGGAACCACTCTTCCCGGGTCGGTCGTCGTGGGAATGCCGCTGCGCCGCGAGGTAGAGAACCTCGACCGGGTCGCGGCAAAGGCCGAGGGACTCGCGCTGTTCGGACTCGATCCGCTGCGGCCCGTGCTGCTGGTCACCGGCGGCTCGACCGGCGCACGAAAGATCAACGCGACGGTCTCACAATCGGTGACGCTCGTGCTCGGGCTCGGCTGGCAGGTGCTGCACATCGCCGGGGAAGCCTCCGAGATCGAAGACCCCGGACTTCCCGGCTATCACCTGCTGCGCTACTGCGACCGGATGGACCTCGCCCTCGCGGTGGCCGACCTCGCGGTCTCGCGCGCCGGCTCGGCGACTGTCAGCGAACTGACCGCCGTGGGGATTCCCGCCGTCTACGTTCCCTACCCCGTCGGCAACGGCGAACAGCGTTTCAACGCCCGCGGCGTGATCGCGGCCGGGGGAGCGCTCCTCGTCGACGACGCAGATTTCACCCCCGACTGGGTTGCCGGCACGCTGGTGCCGCTGTTGTCGGACCGTGCCCGGATCGCCGACCTCGCCGTGCGCTCCGCGTCGGTCGGAGTGCGCGACGGTGCCGACCGGATGGTCGACCTCATCACCCGCGCGGCCAAAGAAAGTAAAATCGTCTAAATGATCAAGCCCGACTTCTCCCAGGAACTCCCCGCCGAACTCGGTGCCGTGCATTTTGTCGGCATCGGTGGCTCAGGAATGAGCGGGATCGCCCGGCTGTTCATCGGCGCCGGACACACGGTAACCGGTTCCGACCGCAGCGAGAACCACAACACCGAGGCGCTGCGCGAACTCGGCGCTACCGTGACCATCGGGCACGACGCGGCCAACCTCGGCGACGCCGACGCGCTCGTCTTCACCGGTGCGCTCTGGCCGGACAACCCGGAGTACCTGCTCGCCGTGGAGCGCGGCATCCCCGTGCTCCACCGCTCGCAGGCCCTGGCCTGGCTGATCAACCGCCAGCGCCTCGTCGCGGTCGCCGGCGCACACGGCAAGACCACTTCGACCGGCATGATCGTCACCGCGCTGCTCGAACTCGGTGCCGACCCGAGCTTCGTCAATGGCGGCGTCATCCAGTCCCTCGGTCTCAGCGCCGCGACCGGCAGCGGCGACCTGTTCGTCGTCGAGGCCGACGAATCCGACGGCTCGTTCCTGCTCTACGACACGGCCGTCGCGCTGATCACCAACGTCGATGCCGATCACCTCGACCACTACGGCTCGCACGATGCCTTCGACGCGGCCTTCGTCGAGTTCGCGGGCAAGGCCAGCGAACTCGTCGTCGCCTCGAGCGACGACGCCGGAGCCGTGCGCGTAACCAAGGCGCTCGTCGCCGCCGACCCGTCGAAACGCGTCATCACCTTCGGCCAGGATGCCGCGGCCGACGTGCGCATCCACTCGGTCGTCGCCGAGGGGCCCGTCTCGTTCGTACTCGCCTACGACGGCCAGGAGTACCCGGCGACGCTGCGCGTGCCCGGCCTGCACAACGCGATCAACGCGGCCGGCGCGTTCGCCGTGCTCGTCGGGCTCGGGTTCGACCCGGTGCAGAGCCTCGCCGGTGTCTCGACCTTCGGCGGAACCGAACGCCGCTTCGAGCTGCATGGTGTCGTGAGGGGAGTGAGCGTCTACGACGACTACGCCCACCACCCGACCGAGGTCGCCGCCGCCCTGTCTGCCGCGCGCACCGTGGTGGGGAACGGCCGGGTCATCGCCGTGCACCAGCCGCACCTCTACAGCCGCACCGCACTCATGGCCGGCGAGTTCGCCGAGACCTACGAGTCGCTCGCCGACTACACGATCGTGCTCGACGTCTACGGTGCCCGCGAAGACCCGGTTCCCGGGGTCACCGGGGCGCTGGTGTCTGAGCGATTCGCGGATGCCGGGCGCGTGTCGTACCTTCCCGACTGGCAGCAGGCATCCGACTTCGCCGCGTCGATAGCCCGCGAGGGTGACATCATCATGACCCTGAGCTGCGGTGACGTGTACCGCATCGTTCCGCAGTTGCTCGAGTCGCTG
>Ga0247736_10000692_pt1 | contig 11282 bp, 11 predicted proteins | sample UWRJL193509B2_FD_180935 | JGI IMG/M metagenome (GOLD analysis project Ga0247736, IMG submission 180935) | Plant litter microbial communities from Arlington Agricultural Research Station in Wisconsin, United States - UWRJ-L193-509B-2 | ecosystem: Environmental > Terrestrial > Plant litter >...
ACAAAACCATTGGATGTGCATTTGATGATAGAGGACCCGGACCGTTATACGGAAGCATTCAAAGATGCAGGCGCTCATACATTAACGGTTCACATGGAAGCCAGCAGACATTTGCACCGTAATATTCAGAATATTAAACATGCAGGAATGAAGGCCGGTGTGGCACTAAATCCTCATACAAACATTCATTCACTTGAAGATATTATTTGTGATATTGACCTGATTTGTGTGATGAGTGTAAACCCTGGCTTCGGTGGACAAAAATTTATTGAAAATACCTTTGCAAAAGTCATCGCCCTCAAAAAAATGATTACCGATAAAAATTCAAAAGCATTGATTGAAATTGACGGAGGCGTTGATCTTAATAACTATCATAAATTATTGGTTTCGGGAGCAGATGTCCTGGTTGCTGGAAATACCGTTTTTTCGAGTGAAGATCCTTTACATACCATTACACAATTAAAACTAAAACAATTATAAACCCTAAAACTCAAAATTATGCCATTTGAATTACCAAAATTAACGTATGCGTTCAACGCACTGGAACCACATATTGATGCAAAAACAATGGAAATCCACCATGATAAACATCACCAGGCGTATGTTACCAATTTAAATAAAGCGATTGAAGGAACAGATGCAGATAAATTAAGCATCGAAGAGATCTGCAAAAATATTTCAAAATACCCTGCTGCTGTTCGTAATAATGGTGGCGGTCATTACAACCATTCTTTATTTTGGGAGATCATGGCTCCAAACGCAGGAGGTCAGCCAACAGGAGATCTTGCAAAAGCAATTGAAACTGATTTAGGAGGATTTGAAAAATTTAAAACCGAATTCTCAAACGCGGGTGCTACCCGTTTTGGATCAGGTTGGGCATGGTTATGCGTAAAAGACGGTAAATTAGCAGTTTGTTCTACACCAAATCAGGATAATCCTTTAATGGATGTATCAGAGTGCAAAGGAACCCCTATTTTAGGAATGGATGTTTGGGAACATGCGTATTACTTAAACTATCAAAATCGCCGTCCTGATTATATGGCTGCATTTTTTAATGTCATTAACTGGACTAAGGTTTCTGAATTATACGCTGCGGCTAAAAAATAAGTCGTATTCTTTATACTAAAAAGGCTCATCCTACGATAGGATGAGCCTTTTTCATTGGATGTATTATTTTAATTGTATGCGATTTGAGTTGATTTTCCTAAAGCAACAAATGTCTCCTGTTGTTTGTTCAGTGCAATAATTTCTTTTTCTTCGGCATTTGTCATTTCAGCCAGTTTTGCCATTTTAGTGCATTGTGCCCTGGCTTCTTCTCTCATTTCTTTTGCGATTCTGAAATTATACTCCGCTTCTTCATTTAAAGCAAGTGCTTGTTTGACCATGCTTTCATTAGTGGCTGATTTTAAAAGCTCTGCAATAAGTTTTCGGTTTTCGTTAAAGGATCTGCAGGAAATAGTTGAATTAACCAATGATATTTCAATTTGTTTATCAGTATATTCATTTTCAAGAATCGAAGCCTCGCTTAATAATACTTGTTTTTCATATCCTCTTTTGTATACAGCCGTAAGTCTTAATTGTTCAGTAGTGCTTTTCATGCCAATAGCCTGTTTAGTGAGTTCAGTTAGGGTGCCGGCTATTTTATAATTTTCACTAGTTACCTGGGTGTTTTCTGACGGGGCAGCTGAAGCAAATTCTTCTTTTAAAACAAATGATTTTAAAGGGGCTTGTTGCGTTAGTAATTTTATCACTTCTTCCTGTTTGCTTAGGGCAATAATTTCTTTTTCTTCTGCATTGCTCAATTCTCCAAGCTGTGCTTCGGGTGTGGGTTGCGCGTTGGCTTCCTGTCTTATTTCTTTTGCTAATTTAATGGCATACTCTGCTTCTGAATTAAGTATTTCAGATTTGTTTAGAATAACCGGTTTTTCAAAGGCGTCTATAAATAAACGTTGAATAGTTGTTCTGTTTGCATTGAATTTCTCATAAACAATGACTGATTTTAGTGTAGAGATCTCAATTTTTTTGGTGATGTACTGATGTTGTATATTAAGTAATTCGGTTTTTAATTTTTGTGTACTAATGCTTAATTCGTCTGCTTCTTTTAATGATTGTTCCAGTTTATTAATATACGAAACCGGCCCTTCAATATTTTGCCCTGTTTCGATAAAACGGGTTGGAGCAAAAATATCCATTCTCATTTTACGGGTTTGGCTATCTTGTGTTTGGCCGTTCACCATTACCTGAATAGAAAGAGCCAATAGGATTAGTGTGTAAGTAGAAGTTTTCATGGGACATAGGTTTTAGGAAGTTTAACTGTTTCATTTGTTTGTGTGGTTGGTTTAATGTTTTTTAAATGTATATTCTGTGTTAATTAATTTTAGTTACCTGCTGCATATTACTATTAATAAGGGTTATAGGTGTGATACAAGCTAACTCTTTGTTTTTTTACGTTAAAGTGAGGCAGAAGGTTCGCTTTATATTGGTTATATTATTAACTAGTGATTGTGAATGAGTGAATGATACTGGCATCAAAGTAGATTGTATTAAGGTTAGAAAAACATTATACTTATGGAAAATCAGGATATACACGAAAAAGAGGAAATGAACACATTAATGGAATGTATTAATGTGTTAAGAAAAAGGGGTTATACTCATAATTTCATGGCCACTGAAGAGGCTACTATTCTTGACGATGAGAAAAAAGAATATAAACCTGATGAAGTTAAAATTAAATCGTTCTATCGTTTTGAAGGTGAGTCTGATCCTGCAGATAGTGCTATATTATATGCTATTGAAACGCATACGGGTATCCGTGGTATGATTACTGATTCTTATGGACCTTCTTCAAATACACACATTACTAAATTCATTAATGATGTGGAAGATATCCATAAGAGAGGCCACAAATAATTTGTAAAGTAGAATTTTTTCTACACTTTATCTTATAAGTTCAGAAACATTTAAGTTTCCTGAACTTATAGTTATTTCAGTAATCATTCAATTAATTGTTTAGAAGTATTTATATTTAGTTTAAGAAAGGTAACCTATGATTTCTGTTGATTATAATAAAAATGAACCATACATTCTCATGGCAGATGATGATGACGATGATAGTTTGTTTATAACCGCAGCATTTAAAGAAGTTGGATTAATGGGAGCTATAAAGAGGGTTAATAATGGAGAAGAACTGATTGTGCAGTTGAAAGAACTAATTGAGAAAAAGGAAAGCCTGCCTTCATTGATCTTACTTGATTTGAATATGCCCAAAAAAAACGGAAAGGAGGCCCTTAAGATCATTAAAGGCGATATAAGATTTAAACAAATCCCCGTTATTGTATACAGCACAAGCAGTACAAAGAGTGATATAATGGAAAGCTACAGTTTAGGGTGTAATGGCTTTATTGTGAAACCGAATGATTATCACGAAATAGAAAAAATTGCACAGAAAATTAAATTGTTTTTTACAGAGATCACCCTTGCAAATCCTGAAAATCAGCCCGAATTTTTTCTCTAAATCTCCAGCAGGTCTTCCGTTAAGACTTCAGCTTTACTCGTGCCGTTATATTGAATGATCAGATGGTTCTTTTCACGTTCAATGATTCCTTTTTGGTTAAAATATCTGTAGTTAAAATTTAAAGGAAGTATAACATACCTGTATTTGTGATGGTTCAGACGTAATTTTTTAATGAGATCGCTTTTTTCTGAATGTTCTATTTCGTTTAAAAATAATGTCTTGGGTTTTACTTTAAAATGCAGGTAGTAGTCAATAGCAATAAGTTCACGTAATACAGGATCATCACTGTGGTGTGTGTTTGTGTAATTAGTAATGATCTCGAAAATATCATTCAAAGAATATTTATGATAATCTTTTACTGTACCGAAATAAATTCCCAATCCAAGTAGAAAATCAAAGCTACTATAATGTGTAGCCACATATTTTAAGGTGTTCACGCATTTTTTTCCATTCCAGTAAATCTCTAAGGCATGTTCTAACTGAACGATCTGTGCCAACTGTTCTTTACTGAGGTAATTGCTTTGAATGATCTGGTAAGGCGGCAAGGGGTCGTATATAAAGCCGTGCTGTTCGAGCTTATCGCGCATAGGTGTGCCTTTTAAAAACTTCAGAAATCCTAACTGCATTTCGGGTGCAAATAAAATAAATACCTGCTCAATGCTGTATTTAATGTCTTCCCAGTGATCCAGTGCCAGTCCAACAATTAAGTCGAGGTGCATTTCCACTTTGTAATCTAACTGCTGGATAATGCTTTTTGTTTTTTCAAAATTCTGTTTGCGGCTTACTTCCAGGTTGGCTTTTTGGTTAACGGTTTGTATGCCTATTTCAAAACGGAACAAGCCTTTTGGTACCCGGTCGTGGATAAATTGAATGATATCGGGATGTAAAATATCCGCAGTGATCTCAAACTGGAACACATTTTCCGGACGGTAATTATCCAGAATAAATGTAAAAATATCGATTGTAAAATCTTTTTTGATATTAAATGTTCTGTCAAGGAACTTAATTACTTTACCATGCTGCATCATATACAGTAGTGTAGATTTAATACACTCATTGGGTAAATAGCGTACTTTATTATCAAGGCTTGCAAGGCAGAATTCACATTTATAAGGGCATCCACGCGAGGTTTCAATATAAAGTACCTTATCGGCAAGCTTTGCGGGATCATCAAAACGGTAGGGCATGCTATGCTGAAAATTTTTCAGGTCAAACATGGGCGCATGTTTATTTTGCTGCACGCCATTTTCTGTTTTATAAATCAGGTTCGAAACCTTTACAGGATCAGGATAAAATTCCAGAAATTCTGTAAAAGGTGTTTCGCCTTCTCCTTCAATGATAAAATCAATATATTCTAAAGCAATAACCGGTTCCCATTCGTAGCTCACTTCGGGACCTCCCAACATTATTTTTGTTGAAGGATTGATCGCTTTAATTTTTTGAGCAACGGCTAAAGTTTGTGTAATGTTCCAGATATAACAGCTAAAAGCAACTACATCAAAGCGTGCGCATTTTTGAGCTACCTCGTCCTGATCTTCTTTAATGGCAAACTCTTTCCACTCCAAACCTTCACGCTGGTGATTTAATTCATACAAAATACGTATGGCTAAATTTGTGTGAATATATTTGGCGTTAAGCGTTGTAAGTAAGGTGCGCATGTTTTGTTGATATGGTCAAAGATACTAAAAATAGCGGTTAATACTGCCTGGAAATTGCTTCAAATAGATGTGTTTGAATTTAAGAAACCTGTTTTCTTTTTTGCCGTATAAGCTTTTATGGAAACGCTCTCTGAAAACTGGATCACAGAAAATCTGATGGATTTTGAATATAAGAAATATGTATTGCTTGGTTATTTAAAGAAGGTGAAAGCTCATTTCAGTGAGCAAAAATTATATCCGGATTTTGCCGAGCTGATTGCGCATTACAAAAACTTATTGAGGTTAAAGGAAAACACCTCTAACCTTGAACAAAATTTCCGAAAAAAACTGAAAGGAATTAATCATACTAACCTGAGCCTTGTTTATGAGAACACGGTTAATGATGATTTACTAAATGAACTTAAACAAATCATTGAATTCAGTGAGCCTTTGATGGCAGGTGAGCTTAATAAAGGCAGATCCATTTTTGATTTTGCAGAACAGCATATTATGTCTGACCATATTGGAATCATTCCCATATACAAACAAGAAGGTTATTTTCTCCTGCATCCTTTCCGTGAAAATCATATTTCTGTATATCATTATCAGTTCTCAAAAATAAACCTTCTGGAAGAAAATGCATATGGATTAAATAGTTCTTATTTTTCAAGCCATACCATTAGCCTGGCAAAACCAATTGATTACATCAAGTATGAGTTAATAGAGGCTAATCCTCATTTGCCAAATCCTGCAGTGTATTTATTTAAAGCACGTGCGCCCTTGCCAGACCAGGAAACATTTTTGCCTATAGCGAAACGATTGCTGTATAAGAAATTACTTGAAGCCGTTTAATCACAGGCGAGAGATAAATTAGTGTAACCAATAAATTTCAGTGTTTTTTGCTGAAACAATACTGGTTATGGAAACAAAAGACAGTAATGGCGCTCCTTTAAATGATGGAGATATAGTAACATTAATTAAAGAAAGGTAAAAGGCTCTTTACTCGTTTTAAAGAGAGGAACAGTGGTAAAAGAAATAAAACTGACGGAGGATGTTGCCGAAGTAGATTGCCGTATTAGGAGGAGTAGTATTGTTTTGAGAACAGAATTTCTGAAAAAAGCATAACAGGTAAAATTGTTAGTTATCGAAATAGTAAGCTCCGGAATTAATTTTCGGAAGTTTTCTGTTTTTTAAAAATCCCTTTTATTTTTTTCCATAAACGGGTAGATTGTTTTTCCTGTTGCTGATCTCCAATCAGGTAACCATAAATGTGTAGTTCGGGAATAGAATCGCAAATTATTTTAGCCACTCCAAGCATAGGAAGGAAAAGTACCACACCTGCAATGCCCCATAGTAAACCTCCGATAAAAAGAATGAGGATAGTAAAAAAGCCACTGATATTTACTTCTCCGCCTATAACGTATGGTTCAATAAAGTAATTATCAATTCCCTGAATAATAACTATAACGGCCAATGCTCCAACTGCAACAGTTGTTGAATCTTCCGTAACTAAGGCTACAGCAAAAGGAAATAAGCCTCCTATGATGGAACCGACGTAGGGGATAATAGTTAATACTGCGGCAATAAATGCCAGCAGGAAAGCATTTTTTAATCCTATAATTAAAAAGCCGGTGGTAAATAAAGTGGTAAATATCAGAATAGAAAGGGCTCTTCCTGTAAGATAGCTCTGGGATACTTTACTAATCCCCTGGATCATTTTTTTGGCTTCGTCGGGTGGTGTATTTTTACAAAGTTGAATAAAGAAAGTTTCATATTTATCGCGCTGAAGCAAAAATAAGAATGTAAATATGAGAACTAAGACAGCGGATGCAAGCGAGCCTCCAATACTGGAGATGAACTGTTTAGCTGTTTTTCCTGCAGAGGAAGACATGGATTTGATTTGCTTATTAATTAACGAATCCTGTTTTTCCTGAGGTACGTTTAGTTTATCACTAATGTATTCCTGACTTTGTTTAATGAATTGCTCTGTTTTTTGCTCAATTTTTGGAAAATCTTCTGCAAGTTTTTTTCCTTGCATATATACTAATAGCCCTATTACAAAAACACAGGAAACCAGGATGAGTAAAGAAATGACGGCAGAGAGGATTCGTGGAATTTTGTGATTTTCCATTTTATTGGAAAGAGGTGTAAACAGCATGGCAAAAAATGCCGAAAAAGTTATGGGAATCAACACCTGTTTTGCAAAGTACAAAATGGCTGTAACTAATACACCAAAAAATAAAAAACGGTTAAGCTGTTTTAAAGAAATATCTGATACCATAACTTTTTAAAGAGTATATGGCAAATTCAATTCCTAACTTAAATAAGAAGAATTAAGCTTTTTATTTTATAATGATGATATTATTGCCCATAAGAGAAATGATATAAAATAAAAAAGGAGTAGAATTTCTTCTACTCCTTCTCTTATAATATGGGAATTAATTATTGTTTTGTCATAACTTCAGTGAAAGTACCACCACCACCAGAAGTAACTTCTGTATAAGTAAGAGTAAGTGTTGTTGAAGTTTTGTTTCCTGTACCAGAGAAAGTTCTGTCAGCAGCAGGGTTACCAACCTGGATAGCTGTTTGGCTAGGTAAATCAACAGTTGAACCAGTTACATCAGCATAGATGCTTGTGTTTCCTACATAATCACCAAATTTACTGAAGATGATACGGTTATTTTTTGTAGATGAAGCAGTAATTGTTTGAGAGAAAGTATATGGACCTGGAGTACCAGATACAGCATAAGTACCATTCATTACATCAGCATCATTTACTACTGTTACTTTTCTTACAGCCGTTCCGGAGTTTCCTGCAGCATCAGTTGCAGTATAAGTAATTTCATAAACACCTTTCAGGTTTGTATTTACATTTCCTGACATTGCAGGTGATAATTTACCATCTTTATTATCTTCAGCAGTAGCTCCCGGATCAGTATAAGTACCTTGTAAAGATACAGTCATGTCGCTACCAATTAAAGTAACTTCCGGATTAGTAATGTCATCTTTTTTACAGCTTGTAAAAACTACTGAACTTGCTAATAAAGTTAATGCTGTTAAAGTTAAAATGTTTTTTTTCATGTGATTTTTAGTTTTTAATAAAATTTAAGGCAAAATTAAGTTAATTTCATGTATTCTCAAGTATCAATGTGTTTTTTTAACAAATTATTTATCAGATAATTAAGACTTGTGAGTATACGCAAATTGGATGCCAGCATGGCGTTAGTGCCTCAACGTTAAATCCAGCCCATTAAGGGTCATTTTTCATGGGTTAAGATAGCTTCTGGATTTTAACAGTTTGTGAATTATTTCATTTAATATTATAAATAAAAAAATTGTTTATCTGAAATAAAATTTAATTTTGCATAAAATTTTAATAAACAAATTTAAATTAAAAAAATGAAAAAATTATTCACATTAGTTTCCGTTATCGGAATGTCTGCTTTTTTAGCTTGTGGTCCTAGCGCTGCTGAGTTAGAAGCAAAAGCAAAAAAAACTTCTGATTCAATAGCTGCAGTTGAAGCTGAAGCTGCTGCTGCTGCTGCTGCAGAAATCGAAGCTCTTAAAGCTAAAGCATCTGCAGATTCAATCGCTGCTGCTGAAGCTGCTGTTGCCGCTACTGCTGCTGCAGAAGCTGCTGCTAAACCAACTAAAGCTGCAACTAAGCCAGTTAAAAAAGCAGATCCTAAACCAGCTGAAGCTCCGGTTGTAAAACCAGGCCAAGGAAGAGGATAGTCTTATTTCTGAACATAAAAAAAGGAGCAATACTTGTATTGCTCCTTTTTTTTATGCGTATCTCTTTAACTAAATCTTTTCCGGAATACGGCTTAAGGTATCCAATAAAAATCCCCAGTATTTCTGTACAGAACTGATCTGAACTTTTTCGTCGGGGGAATGCGCACCTGTTATGTTTGGCCCAAAAGAGATCATTTGCATATCAGGATAATTGGTTCCTAAAATACCACACTCAAGTCCGGCATGGCAGGCACTTACTTTGGCAGATTCATTATAACGTTTGGTATATAATTCGCTCATTAATTTTACAATAGCCGAATCTGGTTTTGGCGTCCATCCGGGATAGGAGCCAGCAGTGTTTACTGTAGCGCCAGATAGTTCAAAAGCAGATACAATGGCATCTTTCAGGTCTGTTTTTTCAGAATCAACTGAACTGCGGGTGAGGCACTGAATCTGATAATTGCCGTCTTTGATAATAACCCTTGCAATATTATTGGAAGTTTGAACAAGGCCTGCGATATCAGGACTCATGCGATAAATACCATTGGGACAGGCATACATACTACGCAAAATATGATTTTGAAAGTCGGGGTTTAATACTTTTGGTGCTTTTTCACAGGCATCAACGGTGATGGTTACGTGAGGATCTGTTGAGTGGTATTCAGCTTTAATTATTCCCTCATAGGCTTTAACACGTTCTTTAAACAAACTTACATCGGTAGAAGAAATTACAATTTCAGCAACCGATTCGCGGGGAATGGCGTTGCGCAAGCTTCCTCCGTCAATGACAGCAATCTCAACAGAGAGGTTTTTTGTGAGGTCAGATAATAAGCGGTTCATCAGCTTATTGGCATTGCCTCTTCCTTTATGAATATCCATTCCTGAGTGGCCGCCTGTTAAGCCCTTAATCGATAATTTAAATGCAGTATCATTTTTTGGCACGTCCATCGTATAGATGCCGGTTGCAGTAACGTCCACACCACCCGCACAACCTATGGTAAGTTCATTGTCATCTTCTGTGTCAAGGTTCAGCATGATTTTCCCCTTAAGTAAACCTCCTTTTAGGGATAATGCGCCTGTCATCCCTGTTTCTTCATCAATTGTAAACAAGGCTTCTATGGCAGGATGGGGAATGTCTGTGGATTGCAGTAATGCCATAATAGAGGCAACTCCTATACCGTTATCAGCCCCTAAGGTTGTTCCATTGGCTTTTACCCAATCACCATCAACCATCATTTCTATACCTTGTGTGTTGAAGTCGAATTGAGTAGCGGCATTTTTTTGATGCACCATATCCAGGTGGCTTTGAAGAACGACGGTTACTTTATCCTCCATCCCTTTTGATGCCTTTTTTTTGATGATCACATTTCCAACTTCATCAACATAAGTCGGCAGGTTTAAGGTTTCACCAAAAGCTTTAATAAACTGAATGACTTTTTCTTCTTTTTTTGATGGGCGGGGTACAGCATTTAAATCTGCAAAATTATTCCACATGACTGTGGGTTCGAGTTTTCTGATAGCTTCGTTCATAGTGATTGTATGGTTTTATAGGCTATAAATATAGAGTTTTCCGGCTATTTTTGTCCCGGTATTTTGTATCCTATTTTTACCCTTGTATTTGGTTTTTCTTTTTTCTCAAGCAGCTCATCAAGGTAACGGAAAACGATTTCTATATTTTTATCCTGGTTGTTGAGTTTTTGTTTGATTTTTTCAATGTCTAAGCGAAGTTCGGTAGTATCAGTGAGCATGGTGCGTACTTTGGTAAAGATCCGCATAATTTGAATATTTACAGTAATTGCAGTTTTACTACTCAAAACACTTGAAAGCATTGCAATACCTTGTTCTGTAAATACCATTGGTAAATATTTCTCTCCGCCCCAACTTGAGGTGCCAAATTGACGCCTCAAGTTTTCGTATTCCTCCTTGGTAAGTTCAAACATAAAATCATCAGGAAAACGGTCACTATTTCTTTTTACCTGCCGTTTTAAGTGTTTGGTTTCAACTTTGTATAATTCTGCCAGATCTTTGTCTAACATCACTTTTTTTGTTTTTCTCAGGCAAGTGCCCTATGTGATAAATACCCAATAGTACGGAGTGGTTGTATCAAAAAAATGTTGAACTTTGCTTAATATTTACTTGAAATTATGAAAAAACTATACACTCTTATGGCTTTACTAAGCCTTTCTATGTTGTCTTATTCCCAAACTACAGCCAGCGAATGGTTTGCTTCTGCTGACAATAAATACAAAGCCAAGGATTATACGGGCGCCATTAAAGATTATGATAAGTGCATAGCGCTTCGCCCCGACGATGCAGATGCCTATTTTAATCGTGGTTTAGCAAAGTACGGCTTGAAAAATGATGACGGCGCTATAGCAGACTATAATAAATCTATT
>Ga0247736_10000697_pt1 | contig 11260 bp, 8 predicted proteins | sample UWRJL193509B2_FD_180935 | JGI IMG/M metagenome (GOLD analysis project Ga0247736, IMG submission 180935) | Plant litter microbial communities from Arlington Agricultural Research Station in Wisconsin, United States - UWRJ-L193-509B-2 | ecosystem: Environmental > Terrestrial > Plant litter >...
AGCTGGGACGGTGACCGAGACAACGCCGACAGACCCCACGACGACCGACCCCGCCACCGGGCTGCGTGTGCGACCGGCCCGACAGGATGAGGCCGCGGCGCTCGCCGAGCTGGCCGCCGCGACCTTCGCGCTGGCCTGCCCGCCGCACACCAGCGCCGACGCCATCGCCGCGTTCCTTCGCGACGTGCTCGCGCCGACCAATTTCGAGTCGTTCCTCGCCGACCCCGACCGGTTGATCCTCGTCGCCGACGGTGCCGACGGTGCGGGACACAGCGGACTGCTGGGGTACACGATGCTGGTCTTCGGTGAACCCCACGACGCGGATGCCGCCGCCGCGATCCGCATCCGCCCGACCGCCGAACTCAGCAAATGCTACGTGCGCGCCGAGGCGCACGGAAGCGGCACGGCCGCCGCACTGATGGCGGCCACTCTCGACGCCGCGCGGGAGCGAGGGGCGGCCGGCTCCTGGCTCGGCGTGAACCAGGAGAACGTGCGAGCCCTCCGCTTCTACGGCAAGAACGGCTTCGAACAGGTGGGCATCAAGAGGTTCCTGGTGGGCGAGCGCTACGAAGACGACTACGTCCTCGAGCGCGCCCTCTAACCACCCGCGAACTGTGAGAAAAGCCCCAAAATTCGCGCGCTTTCGGTGCTTAAGTCACAGTTCGCGGGCTAGGAGACGGGGCGGGACGCCTTGACCTGGTCGTAGGCGGAGAGGGCGGCGCGGCGGGTTTCGGCCAGGTCGACGATCGGGGCCGGGTAGGCATCGGTGCCCCACTCCGGCACGTTCTGGCGCACGTACTCGTTGGTGGGGTCGAACTTGGCGGCCTGCAGTTCGGGGTTGAACACCCGGAAGTAGGGCGCGGCATCCGCCCCCGAACCGGCCACCCACTGCCAGCCGAACGGGTTGCTGGCCGGGTCGGCGTCGACGAGGGTGTCCCAGAACCACTGCTCGCCCTGCCGCCAGTCGATGAGCAGGTTCTTGATCAGGAACGACGCCGTGACCATGCGCACGCGGTTGTGCATGCTGCCCGTGCGCCACAGCTCGCGCATGCCGGCATCGACCAGGCGGAAGCCGGTGCGACCCTGCTGCCAGGCGAGCAGGGCTCGCTCGTCGAGCGGCGGCCACGGGAACGCGTCGAAGCCTGGACGCAGGTTGGCGGTGGCCAGATCGGGCGCGTGGAAGAGCACGTGGTACGCGAACTCCCGCCAACCCACCTCGGTGAGGAACCGGGTGGCACTGGTGGCGGCGGCGCCGGTGAGGCCGCGGCGGGCCACGTCGGTGGCGTGCCAGATCTGGTGCGGGCTGATCTCGCCCCAGCGCAGGTACGGCGAGAGCCTGGAGGTGGCCTGCTGTGCGGGCAGGTCGCGTTCGGTGCCGTACTTCGGCAGGGATTCGTCGAGGAAGCTCGCGAGCATCTCCTGGGCGGCACTCTCGCCGGGCGTCCAGGCTTCACGGAGGCCATCCGCCCAGTCCGGCCGGCGCGGCTCCAACTCCCACGAGGCGAGGTCGTCGCCGGCCAGGGCGGCAGCGGCGTCGGTGAGCTCCGCCGGCGCCGGGTATGGCGCCCGCGGCGGCGGCCCGGCGGTGCACGCCCGCCAGAACGGGGTGAACACCGTGTACGGGGTGCCACCGCCGGTGCGGATGGTCCACGGTTCGAACAGGAGGGAGCCGGCGAAGCTGTGCGCCGTGACACCGGCGTCGGTGAGGCTCGTCTTGATGCGGGTGTCCACGTCGCGCTCGGCAGCACCGTACCGGCGGTTCCAGAACACGGCGCCGGCGCCCAGGTCCTCGACGAGCCCGCCGATCACGGCTTCGGCCGCGCCGCGGCGGAGCACCAGGCGGCCGCCCAGCGCCGCGGCATCGGCGGCGAGCGAGACCAGGCTCTGATGCAGCCACCAGCGCGCGGCACCACCGAGCGGGCGGATGCCGGGGGAGACCTCGTCGAGGAGGTAGACCAGCGCGATCGGGCGGCCGCGTTCGACCGCGGCGGTGAGGGCGGGGTTGTCGCCCAGTCGCAGGTCGTCACGCAACCACACCAGCGAGGGCCCGTCCGGGCGGGCCGGGGTGGTGTTCGCGGCGGTGGCGCCGGTGTCGCCTGTCACGCTCACGCCGCGCTCTCGTCGGCGTCCGAGACCCGCAACACGATCTTGCCGCGGGTGTGCCCACCCTCGAGGGCCCGGTGCGCGGCGGCGCCCTGGTCGAGGTCGAAGACCGCGTCGATGTTCACCCGCACGCTGCCGTTGTCGATCAGCGTCGTGATGGTGTCGAGCACCCGGGCGTCCGCGGCGACCTTGTACCCGGTGGCGCGCACCCCGGCAGCGGCGGCCTCGGCCCGCATGGTGGGCCAGCTGCCGGTGGGGGCGTTCACGAGCAGGCCGTCGGGCCGGAGCACCGCGAGCGACCGGGTGCCGGTGGCGTCGTGAACGTTGCCGATCAGGTCGATGACGCTGTCCAGACCGGAGAGGGTCTCCTCGAACCGGGTGGTGCTGTAGTCGATGACCTCGTGCGCGCCGAGGCGGTGCAGGAACTCGACCGAGGCGGTGGAGCCCGTCGCGGTGACGTGGGCGCCCAGGTGCCGGGCGAACTGCACGGCGAAGTGACCGACGCCGCCGCTGCCGGCGTGGATGAGCATCCGCTGGCCGGGTGCCGCACCGGCGAGCGTCACCATGCCCCAGGCCGTCATGGCGGCCAGCGGGATGCCGGCGGCCTCGATGTGGCTCACCGCGGCGGGCTTGCGGGCCACGGACAGACTCGACACCGCCAGGTACTCGGCGTAGCTGCCCGCGATCCGGGGCGGCCGGGCCATGCCGTACACGGCATCGCCGGGCTGCAGCGGGAAGGTGTCGTAGGGCGCGCGCACGACGATGCCGCTGAAGTCGTTGCCGAGCACGACGGGGTAGCCGCCGATCGCGGCCGCGGCGCCGGAGCCGGCCCTGGTCTTCGCGTCGATGGGGTTGATGCCCGCCGCCACCACGCGCACGAGGAGTTCGTCGCTCACCGCGACGGGCAGCGGCAGGTCGGCCAGGTGCAGTTCGTCGGGGCCGCCCGTGCGGTCGATGACGAGGGCGCGCATGGACGTGGGCAGATCCGAGGATGTGGGCATGTGTCTATTCTGTGCCACGATGCCGACACGCTTCCTGTGCCCGGTCCGTCAATCCGGGCCGGTCGCCTACGTTCCGGAAGGGCCGCGGCTGGCGAAGCGTTGCTGCAACAGCACCGCCACCACGATGATCAGGCCCTTGGTGATCTGCTGCACCGAGGTGTCCAGGTTGTTCTGGGTGAAAACGTTGGTGAGGGTGCTGAAGATCAGCACGCCCAGCACCGTGCCCACGATGGTGCCCCGCCCGCCGATCAGCAGGGTGCCGCCGACCACCACGGCCGCGATGGCATCCAGCTCGTAGAGCAGGCCGTGGGTGGAGGTGCCGGCGGTGGTGCGGCCGAGCATCATGATTCCCGCGATCCCCGCGGTCAGGCCGCTGAGCACGTAAACGTAGACCAGGTGCCGCTTCACCCGGATGCCGGAGAGCCTGGATGCCTCCCGGTTGCCGCCGATGGCCACCGTGCGGCGGCCGAAGGTCGTGCGGTTCAGCAGGAACCAGGCCACGATCGCGACGACGAGGAAAATCCAGATCAGCAGGGGGACACCGATGATGCTGGACCGGGTGAACTGCAGGAACCCGGTCTCGATCACGATCTGGGTGCGCCGGCCGGAGATGAGCTCGGCCAGCCCGCGGGCGGCGACGAGCATGGCCAGCGTGGCCATGAAGGCGACGACGTTGCCGTAGGCGATCACGATCCCGTTGATGAGTCCGGCCGCGATTCCCACCCCGATCGGGATGAGGATCATCAGGATCCACGAGCTCTGGGTCGCGGCGACCTGCACGGCGGTGAGGCTCGCGACCACGGTGGCCAGGCCCATCACCGACCCGACGGAGAGGTCGATGCCGCCCGTGATGATCACGAAGGTCAGGCCGATGCTGATCACCCCGATGATCGATGCCAGGCGGAGGATGGTGAGGAAGTTGTCGTAGCTGGCGAACCGGTCGCCGGCGGTGATGGTTCCCACGATCACGAGCACCACCAGGGCGATGACCAACCCGAGGTTGCGGCCGACCGATCCGCTCATGATCCGGCGGAACGGCCCTGGACGGTTCTCACCTCCGGCCGCTGGGACGACCTTGGCCGCGATGGTGCCTTCGTTCTCGCTCACGCTGCTGCTCCTTTCATGACCAGATCGAGCACGCCGGCCTCGTCGATGGCGTGTGCGTCGGTGGTGGTCAGCACCTCGCCGTCGCCGATGACGAGTACCCGGTCGGCCAGTCCGATGACTTCCTCGATCTCACTCGACACCAGGATGATGGCGGTGCCGGCGGCGGCCAGCCGGCGAATCAGGGCGTAGATTTCGGCGCGGGCGCCCACGTCGACACCCCGGGTCGGTTCGTCCAGCAGCAGCACCTTGGTGCCGTGCAGCAGCCAGCGGGCGAGGAGCACCTTCTGCTGGTTGCCGCCGGAGAGGGTGCGGGTGGCCCGGTCGGGGTCGGCCGGCCGCAGTTCGAGTGCCTGCATCTGCTCGAGTGCCAGCTGCCGTTCGCGGCGCTCGTCGAGGAAACCGCCGCGGGCGAACCTGGCGAAGGTCGACAGGGTGACGTTGCGGTACACCTGTTCGTCGAGGATGAGGCCCTGGCTCTTCCGCTCCTCCGGCGCCAACCCGATCCCGGCCCGTACGGCCGCGTTCACCGAGCCGGCCGTCAGCCGCACCCCCGTCACGGTGACCTGTCCGGCCGAGGCCTTGCGCGCCCCGTAGATGGTCTCCAGGATCTCGGACCGACCGGAGCCGACCAGCCCGGCGAGGCCGACGATCTCGCCCGCGCGCACGCTCAGGCTGACATCGGAGAAGTATCCGCGCAGGCTGAGGCCCTGCACGTCGATGAGCACGGGGGCGTCAGCGGGCACCGGAACCCGGTCGGGGAAGACGTTCGCCACGGCTCGGCCGGTCATCAGGGTGATCAGGTCGGCGGTGGGGGTGTCGGCAACGCTCAGGCCGACGGCCATGCTGCTGCCGTCCTTGATCACGGTGATCCGGTCGCCGATCTGCCGGATCTCCTCGAGGCGGTGCGAGATGTAGACCACGGCGACGCCCTGGCTGGTGAGCTCGCGGATGACCCGGAACAGGTTGCGCACCTCCTCGGAGTCCAGCACCGCACTGGGCTCGTCCATGATGATGAGCTTGGTGTCGTGGGACAACGCCCGTGCCATGCTGACGATCTGCTTGTTGGCCGCGGACAGCCGGCCCACCTCGGTGCTGGGCGACAGGTTGCCGTGGCCGAGCCGCTCCAGCAGGGCCCGGGCTGCCCGGTTGGCCTCCTTCACCCTGAGCAGGCCGCCGGAGGCGCGCTCGTGCCCGAGGAAGATGTTCTCCGCGATGGTGAGGCCGTCGACGACGTCGAGCTCCTGGTACATCGTGGCGATGCCCAGGCTGAGGGCGAAGACCGGATGGAGGATGGACACCTCGTCGCCCTGCCAGCGGATGGCGCCGCCGTCAGGTTGATACACGCCGGAGAGCACCTTGATCAGGGTGGACTTGCCGGCGCCGTTCTGGCCGAGGAGACAGTGCACTTCGGCCGCGCGAACCTCCAGGTCGACCCCCTTGAGAGCCTGCACGCCGGCGAACGCCTTAGTGATTCCGTGCACCCTGAGCAGGGGTTCCGAATGGTCGTCATCGATCATGCAGGCAACATAACACACATATGTCGATGCACGAGATTAAGTCGGCGATATTTGGAATACTTCTGCTAGTGTGTGCTGCGTCAGCGTTGACAGGCCACCGGGATGCACCCTTCGCCCGGTTTGCTGCGCACCTCTTCGTTGGCGAACACTGCGATTCACCAATAAGGAGGACCACACATGCATGCACTACGCACCGGGCGCCACAGGATGCTCCTGGCCGCCGGCACCTCGCTCGCCATGGTCGCACTTCTATCGGCCTGCACTCCCGGCACCACCACCGAAACCGACACAGAACCCACCGGCGCGTCGGTGGAAGAGAACGCCGAGACGGGCGACACCGTGGTCATCGGCTTCTCCGGACCGGCGGCCGACCACGGCTGGCTCGGCGCCATCAATTCGGCCGCGATCGCCGAGGCGGAGAAGTACCCCGACATCGACCTGCGGGTCGCCGAAGGCACCAACGACGCCAACCTGCAGATCAGCCAGGTGGAGGGCTTCATCAACGACGGCGTCGACGCCATCGTCCTGCTGCCCACCGACGGCGCCGCCCTCACCGAGGTCGCCATCCAGGCCATGGAGGCGGGGATCCCGGTGGTCAACGTCGACCGGGAGTTCTCGAGCACCTTCGCCGCCCGAACCACGGTCCTCGGCGACAACTACGGCATGGGGGTGAGCGCGGGCACCTACATCTGCGAGCAGGTCGGCGACAACCCCGACGCCGTCGTCGCGGAGATCGCCGGGATCGACTCGCTGCCGCTGACCCAGGACCGCAGCCAGGGCTTCGCCGACGCGCTGGATGACTGCGGCCTCTCGGTGGAGAACCGGGTGGCGGCCGACTTCACAGTGCAAGGCGGCGAGGCGGCGGCATCCCAGCTGCTGTCTGCGGCCCCGAAGATCGATGCCCTCTGGAACCACGACGACGATCAGGGTGTCGGCGTTCTTGCGGCCATCGATGCGGCCGGCCGCGACGAGTTCATCATGGTCGGGGGTGCCGGTTCGGCCAACGCGATGCGGGAGATCCAGTCCGGTGACAGCGTGCTTCAGGCCACCGTCATCTACCCGTCCACCCAGGCCGCTGACGGCATCCGGCTGGCCCGGCTGCTGGTGCAGGACAAGGCGATGAGCGACCTGGTCGAGGTGGAGGTACCCAGCCGCATCGTGCTGGATGCCCCGGTCGTCACGAGCGACAACGTCGACAAGTACCTGCCGACCGCCTTCGAATCCTGACCCGGTCCGGATGCCCGCGGCCGCGGCCGCGGGCACCCGGCCCGCTCCTGCCCTTTGCACGATCTCAACAGCACCTGCCGAAAAGAGGACCAGTGGACACCCCCAGCCTTCGTATCGCCATGGTCGGCCACGGTTTCATGGGGGCGGCACACTCCCAGGGCTGGCGGGCCGCGCCGCGGTTCTTCGACCTGCCGGCCCGGCCTGAGCTGGCCCTGCTCGTGGGCCGCCGGCCCGACGCCGTCGCCGCCGCCGCCGCCAAGTGGGGGTGGTCCCAAACCAGCACCGACTGGCGCTCGGCGATCACCCGGGACGACATCGACGTCGTCGACATCGTCACCCCCGGCCACAGCCACGTTGAGATCGCTATTGCCGCCCTGAACGCGGGCAAGCACGTTCTCTGTGAGAAACCCCTGGCCAACACGGAGGACGAAGCTGCCCAGATGGCCGCTGCGGCGGCCAGCGCGGCCGTGAACGGGGTCTTCGCCATGGTGGGTTTCACCTACCGACGGGTGCCGGCCGCCACCTTCGCCCGCGACCTGGTGGCGGCGGGGACCATCGGCGAGATTCGTCAGGTGCGCGCGTCGTACCTGCAGGACTGGCTGGTCGACCCCGCGGTGCCACTGGCCTGGCGGTTGCAGAAGGACCTGGCCGGGTCCGGCGCTCTGGGCGACATCGGCGCGCACGCCATCGACCTGGCCGAGTTCATCACCGGCCAGCGGCTCACCTCGGTGAGCGGAGTGATGGAGACGTTCGTGACGGAGCGTCCGCTGCTCGTCAGCTCGTCCGGGCTGGCCGGCACCGCCTCGGCGGAGCGCGGCCCGGTGACCGTGGACGACGTCGCCCTGTTCACCGGACGCTTCGACGGCGGCGCCCTCGGCTCGTTCGAGGCCAGCAGGATGTCGACCGGGCGCAAGAACGCGCTGCGGATCGAGGTCGCCGGCTCCCTGGGCGCGGTGTCGTTCGACCTGGAAGACCTGAATGCCCTCGGCTACTATGACCGCACGGCGCCGACCGACCGGCAGGGATTCACCCGCATCCTGGTCACCGAGCCGGAGCATCCGTATCTCTCGGCCTGGTGGCCGGCCGGTCACCTGCTCGGCTACGAACACGGCTTCACCCACCAGGCGAGGGACTTCGTGGAGGCTATCGTGACCGGTCACCAGCCGACGCCGTCGTTCGCGGATGGTCTGCACGTGCAACAGGTGCTCGCCGCGGTCGAACGCAGCGCCGCAACCGGCAGTGCCTGGACGCCGACCGTCTGGACGCCGACCCTCGAAAACGTCTGATCCCCTCAACAGCACGGTTCCACCGAGTCCCAGGAGAGTACGATGCCCCGTCCAGTCACCCTGTTCACCGGCCAGTGGGCCGACCTGCCCTTCGAAGAGGTGGCCCGGCTCGCGTCCGGCTGGGGCTATGACGGCCTCGAGATCGCCTGCTGGGGCGACCACCTCGACCCCTGGCGGTGGGACGACGACGCTTACGTGGCCGATCGGCTGGCGATCCTGGCGAAGTACAACCTCAAGGTCTACGCGATCTCGAACCATCTCAAGGGGCAGGCGGTGTGCGACGACCCGATCGACCAGCGGCACCGGGACATCCTGCCGGACGTCGTGTGGGGCGACGGCGACCCCGAAGGCGTGCGGCAGCGGGCGGCGGAAGAGATGAAACACACCGCCCGGCTGGCGGCCAAGCTCGGGGTGAAGACCGTGATCGGCTTCACCGGCTCGTCGATCTGGAAGTACGTCGCCATGTTCCCGCCGGTGTCACAGGAGGCCATCGACGCCGGGTATCAGGACTTCGCCGACCGGTGGAATCCGATCCTCGACGTGTTCGACGAGGTGGGGGTGCGGTTCGCGCACGAGGTGCACCCCAGCGAGATCGCCTATGACTACTGGACCACGGTGCGCACCCTGGAAGCGATCGGCCACCGTGAGGCGTTCGGGCTCAACTGGGATCCGAGCCATTTCGTCTGGCAGGATCTGGACCCGGTCGGCTTCCTCTGGGACTTCAGGGACCGGATCTACCACGTGGACTGCAAGGACACCAAGAAGCGCATGGTGAACGGGCGCAACGGCCGGTTGGGTTCGCACCTGGCCTGGGCCGACCCGCGTCGGGGCTGGGACTTCATCTCCACCGGGCACGGTGACGTGCCCTGGGAGGACAGCTTCAGGATGCTCAACACCATCGGCTACGACGGCCCGCTGTCGGTGGAGTGGGAGGACGCCGGCATGGACCGCCTGCTCGGCGCGCCCGAGGCGCTGGCGTTCGTGCGCTCGCTGGCATTCGAGGCGCCGACAGCGTCGTTCGACGCCGCCTTCAGCAGCCGCTGAACCCGGGCTATCCAGCCCGCGCCGCGGTCTCCATGAGGTCGAGCACCATGGCGTCCACCCTGGCGGGGGACAGTGCGTGGTGGATCGCCAGCATGCTGGCCCCGATCACGGCGGCATTCGGGCCGGCGCCGGACTGCGTGATCTGCAGGTGCTGGGTGGCCAGCGGCATCGACCGGGTGTAGACCACCTCTCGCACGCCGGCGATGAGGTGCTCACCGGCCTGCGCCATCGAGCCGCCGATCACGATGACCGACGGGTTGATCAGGCTGACGCAGGCGGTGAGCACCACGCCGAGGTCCCGCCCGGCCTGGCGCACGGCCTGGATGGCCTCGAGGTTGCCGCGCTTGACCAGGTCGACGACATCCTGGTTGGTGCCGATGTCCAACCCGCGGCCGCGTAGCGCCGCCGCCAGCGCCGGACCGGATGCCAGCGCCTCCAGGCAGCCGCGGTTGCCGCAGTGGCAGGGCACGTCGGCACCGCGCGGCACCTGCACGTGGCCGATGTCACCGGCGATGCCCTGCGCGCCGCGCTGCAGGATCCCGCCCGAGATCACGCCGGAGCCGATGCCGGTGGCCACCTTGACGAAGATGAGATGGTCCACATCCGGCCAGGCGGTCTCCCGTTCGCCGAGCGCCATGATGTTGACATCGTTGTCGACCAGCACCGGAACGTGGAAGTGCGCTTCCAGGGTGCCGCGCACGTCGAACCTGTCCCAGCCGGGCATGATCGGCGGGTTGATCGGGCGGCCGCTGCTGTATTCCACCGGACCAGGCAGCCCCACCCCGATCGCGAGCAGGTCGGAAACGGGTCGGCCGGAATCGCGGAGCAGCGCATCGCCAGCCTCGATCACCCAGCCGAGAACCGCGTCGGGGCCGTCGGCGACGGCGATGTCGGTGCTGGTCTCGTGCAGCGGCCGCCCGGTCAGATCGCTGACCGCGATCCGCACGTGCGAGGCGCCGATATCCACGCCGAGCACGATCTTCATGCCGGTGGCCAGCGCCACCTGGGATGACGGCCGGCCGCCGGTGGACGGCGCATCAGATGTGGGGCCGACCAGGCCGAGCTTGACGAGGGAGTCGATCCGGAGGGCGATGGTGGAGCGCGCGAGCCCGGTGAGGGCGGCCAGTTCGGTGCGCGTGCGGGAGCGGCCGTCGCGAAGGATCTGGAAGAGGTCACTCGTGCCGGTGGAGCCCAACGCGTCCCCACGACTTATGTCGATCATGGCACCATCAAATCACACCATTCGACTTATTTCGGTCGAATGAAATCAAATGGTGGACGCGCGGTTCAGCGGCCGTAGTCGTAGGGCGGCGGCCCGTCGGCCCGCTCACGCTCACGCTGATGGTTGAGCAGGTCGATCAGCTGGTCGGCGAACCCCACCAGGATGCTGATCTGGTCGTCGTCCCGGTCGATCCACCGGCACTCGGGAACCGCGGAGCGAGGCACAAAATTGTCGTGCTCTTCCCACACCAGCAGGGTGCGGTCGGCGCCGAGCACGTACTGCTGCCACCAGATCTGGCGCAGGTACGAGCGGGGGATGCTGCGCCAGGGCTTGCTGGTGGTCTTGATCTCGGCGAGTTCGAACACCCCGTTGCCCGCCAGGCCCAGGCCGTCGGGAGTGGCCAGGTGGCGGCGCTGCTCCGCCGCGTGGAAGAGGTTGGTGCTGGGCTCGATGCCGTAGTTCGCCAGCACCCAGGCGGCGATCTCGGGCTCCCGTGCGCGACCGTGATCGGTATACGGGTTGCCGCTGAAACCGCTGCCGTTGATCTTCTCCCTGGCAGCGGTGTGCACCGACTTCTCCGTGGCGAGCTTGGCGACATCCGTGGCGGTGATGCCCTGGCTGCGCGCCCGGAGCCAGGCGACCCGGTCGGTGGAGTCGGCGACAATGCGCGACAGGTGGGAGTGCGCGGGTGGCGGTGGCGGTGGCTGCGGCACGATCAACTCGGCAGACTCCTCGCCCAGGTCGAACAGGGCG
>Ga0247736_10000698_pt1 | contig 11259 bp, 10 predicted proteins | sample UWRJL193509B2_FD_180935 | JGI IMG/M metagenome (GOLD analysis project Ga0247736, IMG submission 180935) | Plant litter microbial communities from Arlington Agricultural Research Station in Wisconsin, United States - UWRJ-L193-509B-2 | ecosystem: Environmental > Terrestrial > Plant litter >...
ACCGCCGAGGCCAGCGCCGCCGAGGCCAGCGCTGCCACGGCCAGCGCTGCCACGGCTAGCGCTGCCACGGCTGGCGACACCCTTGTCGACGATGCCGAAGAATTTTGGGATGCCGCGATGGCCTCCCTCCCCCGCACGGGCGATTGGTTTCCCCGCGTCGAATTGCGCGCGGCCACCGATGAAGCCGCAGCGACACTGCACCTCACCCTGCGCGCGGCTCCAGAACAATTGCGCTCGGTGGTGGTAGCCACACTGCCCGGCGAGGATCCCCGCACCGCGCCGAACGTGAAGGGACCGGACCTCGAGCGGATGGCCCAGGCCCGCGAGACGGTCGCGCCCAGCGGTGCTGGCGAGGCGATCATTGTCACGTCCGAGGGTTTTGTGGTGGAGGGCGCCTACAGCGGTCTCCTCTGGTGGCGAGGCAGCATCCTCTGCGCTCCGTTGGCCGAGTTCGACCGGGTCGACAGTGTGACGGTGCGCAGTGTTCTGGCATTGGCTACAGCGCTCGGTATCGAGACCTACACCGAGGCGGTCACTCCCGCAGAGCTCGAAGGCACCGAACTCTGGGCACTCAGCGCGCTGCACGGAGCCAGGATTGTGACCAATTGGGTGGACGGCCCCGCCCTCGCGGAATTGCCCGGACGCCTCGGGCAATGGCGCACCCGACTCGGGGCACTTCGTCAGCCTCTCTAGATAAGCTCGCACCGTGACAGACATTCTCAGCTGGTTTCCCGACGCCATCACCGGATTCGGTCAGATGCTGAGCTCGGGTCTGGACTGGATCCTCACGGTGGTGCAGTCCGTGCACCCCGTTGTGCGCACCCTCCTCGCTGGCATAGGAATCCTCCTCGAAACGTCCGTTCTTGTTGGCCTGATTGTTCCGGGCGACACCATTGTTCTCGTCGCGGGCACCGCGGTGAACGGGCCGGTCGAGTACATCTCGCTGGTGCTTGTAGTGATTGTGGGCGCATTAGCCGGCGAAAGCATCGGTTTCGCGCTGGGCCGCTACTTCGGCCCGCGCATCCGGGCCTCCCGCCTCGGCAGACGCTTGGGCGAGAAAAACTGGGTTCGCGCCGAGAACTATTTGGATCGGCGCGGCGGCATCGCGGTATTCCTCTCCCGTTTCCTCCCCGTGTTCCATTCGCTGATCCCCCTGACCGTGGGGATGAGCACGATGCGGTACCGCCGGTTTATGACCTGGACGATTCCTGCCTCGGTTATCTGGGCGTTCGCCTACGTATCCGTCGGCTCGCTGGCCGCGGGAAGTTACCGCGAGCTCTCCGACCGCCTGCACTCGGCGGGATATGTGTTTGTGGGCATCATCGCCGCGTTCCTCCTCGCCGCGTTTATTGTCAAGAAGGTTCTCTCGCGCAGTGAGGCACGCCACATGGAGCGTGCCGGCGATGGCGACGCGAACACCGTCGAAGACCTCTCAACCCCGCCGACGGCAGTGCAGCAGGCTCCGGCGTCGAACACTAAGGTTCCACACAACAAGGCTTAAAAAAATCGGGGGTGGATGCTCCGGGCGACTGGACCGGGGCATCCACCCCCGATTTCGAAAGCAGAACTACGTGGTGTGCGCTGTTACAGCAGGTCGTTCGCCGTCAGCCAGTCGGTGGCAATGTCGCCGGCGGAACGCTGGTCGTTAACACTCTCGGCGTTGAGGCTGACGAGGTCTTCGAGGGTGAGTGCAGCACTCACGCCGTTGAGGATCTCCGCAGCGTCATCGTTCACCTTGTCGGAGACAACCGGAACAACGTTCGCCGGCAGGAAGAGACCGTCGGGGTCTTCGAGCGCAACGAGGTCGTTGGTCTGGATGTTCGGGTCAGCCGTGTAGATGTTGGCGAGCTGAATCTGGTTGTCGACGAGCGCCTTGACCGTGAGGGGTCCGCCGCTGTCCTGAACCGCGGTGAAGCCCGCGATGGTCACGCCGTACTTCTCGGCCAGCGCGTCAGGTCCGTAGGGACGGGTCTGCAGCTCAGAGTTGCCTCCGACCGTGATGGGCTCGGTGACGTTGGTGAGCGACGCGAGGTCGGTCAGGCTGTACTTGTCGGCGAAGGCCTGGGTGACAGTCCAGGAGTCCTGGTCGGATGCCTCGGCCTGGTCGAGAACGCTGAGTCCGTCGGGAAGCGCCTCTTCGAGCTGGGTGTAGATCTCCTCGCTGGTGCCCGACGGGTCGCCGTCGGACAGTGCGGTGAGAAGGCTTCCGGTGTACTCGGGGAACACGTCGATCGCGCCCGACTCGATGTCGGGCAGGTAGACCTCACGCTGTCCGATCAGGAACTGGCGGTCGACCGTGAAGCCACCGTTCTCCAGGGCCTGCGAGTAGATCTCGGCGATGATCTCGTTGGAGTAGTACGCCTGCGAACCAACGATAAGGGTCTCGGAATCCTCGGAGCCACCCGAAGACAAAGGATCACTGGACGCACACCCTGAAAGGGCGAGTGCCCCAACCACGACTGCGCCAAGTGTGACGAGTCGGCCTCTTCCTGCTGTGAACATTGATGACTTCTTTCTGTATGGGGCATAAGCCCTAAGCCGTACGAGACCGGACCGGTCTTGTACGGACGCGTGGGGATTGAGTTGCGGTGACCCCTGCGGGCACCACAAGTCGCTGGAGAGTACTGAAGATAATTTCGAAGATGATGGCCAGGACAACAACGACGATGGATCCGGCGAGCATTTGGGAGTAGTCACCGGTCTGCAGACCGAGGAAGATAAACGACCCCAGCCCTCCCCCGCCGACGTAGTCCGCCAGGGTGGCGGTCGCGATGACTTGCAAAACAGCGGAGCGCATACCGCCCATCAGGAGGGGAAGTCCGAGGGGAATCTCGACTTTAAAGACAATCTGCATCTCGGTCATACCGACCGCGCGGGCGGCGTCGATGATCCGGCGGTCGACCGCGTCGAAGCCGGCGTAGGCACCGGCAAGGATGGAGGGAACGGCCAACACCACCAACGCGATGATCGGTGCCTGCAGACCGATACCGAGGTTGAGCGCGAGCAGGATCAACAGTCCCAGCGTGGGAAGTGCGCGCACCGCGCCGGCGAGAGCCACCACTATGCCGCGGCCCTTACCGGTATGTCCGATGAGGTAGCCAATGGGGACAGCGATGACGGTCGCGATGCCCACAACAAGGAGACTGATGGCGATGTGCTCGATGATGCGGGAGTCGATGCCGTTGGGTCCACCCCAGTGCGCGGAATCGAAAATCCAGGCGATGGCGTCAGCGAAGAGGTTCACGAGAGCACCGCCCTAACTGCCGTGCGGTCACGCTTTTTCGCCCGTGTGGTCGCGACCCGGGTCCACGGCATCACAACCCGGCCGAGCTGCACAATCACAAAGTCGAGAATCAACGCGAGCCCCATGGTTATGATGATTCCCGCCCAGATCTCTGCCTGGATGTTGCGGGCGAACCCATCGGTGAAGAGGCTTCCGAGGCTTTGGATCCCGAGAACGGCTCCCACGGTGGTGAGGCTGATGGTGCTCACCGCGACCACCCGGAGCCCAGCGAGAAGCACCGGCCCGGCAAGCGGGAGATCAACTTTCCAGAATCGGCCAGCCGTGGAGAATCCCATTGCCGTGGCGGACTGGGCAACATCGGAGTCGACGGACGAGAACCCGTCCGCCGCGGACCGCACCATCAGCGCGAGTCCGTACAGCGTAAGGGCGACACCCACGTTGATGGGGTCGCGCTGCGCGGTGCCAAGAATCGCTGCGAGGGCGATGAACAGAGGCAGCGAGGGAATCGCGTACAGCAGTCCCGCAATGGTCAGCACCAGGCCGCGCGTCGACGCGAAGCGATTCGCCAGCCACCCGAGTGGAATAGCCAGCACAAAACTGAGCAGGATCGGAGGGAGGGCGATGGCGAGATGCTGGAGCGTCCGGTCACCGATGAGCTCCAGGTTGTTGGTTATCCAGTTCATAACCCCACCTCGTTATCGCGGCCGTTGCCGCTCAGCGCGCGCATCAGGCGTCGCCCGCCTGGTCGGTTTTGTTCGAAATGCTGCGGGACTGCGGGCTGGATGACGTCGAGGCGAGCACCCCGCCCGGTGCGGAGATGACGCCAGCGACGTATCCCGACGGGTCGACCAGCACAAGGTCGTCGCTGTCGGGGTTCGCACGGGTGTCGACGGACAGTCGACGCTTACCCCGGTCGGATCCCACAAAGTTCGCGACGAAGTCGTTGGCAGGATTCGCGAGGATCTCTTCGGGTGTTCCCCGCTGCGCGATCTGCGCTCCCTTGCCGAGGATAACCACCTGGTCACCGAGGAGGAACGCTTCATCGATGTCGTGGGTGACAAACACCACGGTTTTGTCGAGCTCACGCTGCAGGCGCACGATCTCCCGTTGGAGGTCGGACCGCACGATGGGGTCGACCGCACCAAACGGCTCGTCCATCAGAAGGATATTGGGGTTCACCGCGAGGCCGCGGGCGACTCCCACTCGCTGCTGTTGGCCGCCCGAGAGCTGGCTCGGGTAGCGGTTCGCCAGGGCGCGGTCGAGACCTACGGTGTCAAGCAGCTCGAGCGCATGGGCGTGAGCCTCTTTGCGCGACACTCCCTTGAGCAGCGGCACGGTCGCCACGTTGTCGATGACCTTGCGGTGCGGTAGCAGACCGGAGTTCTGCATCACGTAACCAATAGACCGACGCAGGTCGACGGGTTTGATGGTCGAAATGTTTTCGCCATCGATTTCGATGTCGCCGCTGGTCGGATCGACCATGCGGTTGATCATTCGTAGCAGCGTTGTTTTTCCACACCCGGACGAACCCACAAAAACAGTGGTTTTACGGGACGGGATTTCAATACTGAAATCATCCACCGCTCGCGTTCCATCGGGAAAGGTTTTGGAGACGTTGCGGAACTCAATCATGGGACGTGCGGCTCATTCCTCGTGGCTACCCACGGATCGACACTTGCCAAAGACAAAGCTAAACACTATTCGGCACCACTGTCACCGGCGGATTGGTAGAGAAATTGTCACAGCTCGGGCTGTGCAATCCAGCCCGGTGCAGCGACTCCTGCTCTGCAACTCAAGGGGAGATACAAATCATTCCCTCCCGTGCGGAGATTCGCGAGAAATAAGGACAAATGTGACGTTCACCGGGCGCACCGTGCCGGGTTAACGCAGGAGAGGAAGCCCCGTTGGACAACGGAGGCTTCCTCTTCTGTGGCGAACAAACTCAGACCGGTCAGGACGACCGGTCGGGGAAATGTACGTCGAGGATGGAGCGGACGATGGTTCGCGCCTGCTCCAGAAACGCCGGATCGCCGGAGAGATCACGAGCGAATGCCCGCGCCACAAGGGCGTCGGTCACCTCGATCGCAGTCTCGAAGGCGAACTGTGTCTCTGGGGTCTGCTCCAGGTCGAAACGCTCCGCAAGGATACGAAGCATCTCCTCGGCGATCTTGGAGTTGAAGGTTGCTGGGCTGGGCGCGGGGCGAAGGTCGATGACATCGCCGACGCGCAGCGACCGAAAACCCGGCTCGGTGCGGAAGGCGTTAACAAAGACGTCAAACGCGGCCCCCAGGGCGGCAACCCAGGTGGTGTGGTCATCGTCGGTGAATGCGACTCGAATCTGCCCGAGGACACGATCGAGGTTTCGCGCTGCAAGCGCCTGAAGCACTGCAATGCGATCGGGGAAGTAGCGGTACACGGTGCCAATTGAGGCACCTGCGCGCTCCGCAACCATGGCGGTAGTCAGCCTCTCGTAACCGAGTTCGTCTACTACAGACGCCGCGGCGTCGAGTAGGGCTTCCAAACGCGCGGCGCTGCGGGCTTGGACGGGCTCGTTTCGAAGTTGCGCTGATCTCCCGAGCTGCACTTCGGTGAGGTCTGTGAACGGCACTGCGTCTCCTTAATGTGGTGACGAAATCCTACCGCGCCCCCGCAACGGGGGCGGCAGAACCGCCGAAGACGAGTACACCGTGTTTTTGAGATGATGGATGTATGTGCGGACGATTCGTCTTGGACCGAAAAACGAGCGATCTGGTCACGCTCTTCGATGTCGACATTGCTGGCGACGATTTACCCGGCCCCTCATGGAACATCGCGCCGACCCAGCGCATTCCCGTCATCATCGACACAATCCCGCGCGCAGACGACGTTTTCGAGCCGGTCCGGCGCCTCGCCTCCGCGCGGTGGGGACTTGTCCCCAGTTTCGCCCCAGACCCCACCGGCCCTCCCCTCTTTAACGCCCGCAGCGAGACGGTGACCCAGAAGCCGTCCTTCCAGGCCGCGGTGGTCTCCCGGCGCGCGGTGATCCCCGCCTCCGGGTACTACGAGTGGTCCGACATTGACGGAGTCAAAACTCCCCACTACATCTCTCTTCCCGGCGACGAGCTGTTGTTGTTCGCTGGGTTGTACGAGTGGTGGCGCAATGCCGCTGCCCCCGAGGGATCGCCGGACCGGTGGATGCTCTCAGCCACCATTCTGACTCGCCCCGCGGCATCCGCCCTGGCCACCATTCACGACCGAATGCCGGTTTTTCTCGACGGCGACTTTGTGGAGGAGTGGCTCGACCCACACACCGAGGGCGACGACGAACTCATCGAGCAGGTGGTTTACGGCGCGGGCGAGGTCGCCGAGAGGGCCGTCTTCCACCGTGTGGATGCGGCCGTAGGCTCCGTGCAAAATAACTCGGAAACGTTGGTACTCGCGGTCGAGTGAGCGCGATTCACTCGCGGCGGACGTGCGAGACTTGACCCATGGCGCGCGCACCCCGCAAAACTCCAACTGTCGCTGAGCCGATCCTTCACCGTGCAGCGCGAATGGAAGATTCTTTCCACGCGTTTCGCGAAAAGCGGGCTCGTAAGCGTGGTTTGACCCCCACCGTTATCGCGTACGCCGGCTACGGCGGGCAGGGTTGGATCCGCGTGCTGGGTCGTGTTCTGCTCTCCAGCGCTCCGTCACCGACCGAGCCAGAAGACATCGAAAAGACCCGGTACCTCAACATTCGGGGATGGCGCAGTTTCACCAGCGTTCCCGTCGACGACGTCTCCGTGATCATCACCGCCGGCGGCCAGGAGTTCCGGGTCACCGCCGACCGCGGTGGTGTGGTCGACGCGCGCATCTCTGTGGAACTCCCTCCGGGCTGGAACACCGTTCAGCTACGCACCGACGAATCCCCCGACGTCAACGCGCCGATCTACGTTGTTGATCCGACCGTGCGATTCGGGATGATTTCCGACATCGACGACACGGTGATGGTCACCGCCCTCCCCCGTCCGTTCCTCGCGGCGTGGAACACCTTTGTACTCGACGAGCACGCACGCCGCCCCGTCGCGGGAATGTCGGTGCTCTACGAACGCCTCGCGCGCACCCACGAGGGTGCGCCCGTCATCTACCTCTCGACGGGGGCGTGGAACGTCGCGCCCACGTTGACGCGCTTTCTCAGTCGCAACCTCTACCCGGCGGGAGCGCTGCTGCTCACCGACTGGGGCCCCACCCACGACCGGTGGTTCCGCAGCGGCAAGGAGCACAAGCAGAAGAGCCTGCGCCGACTTGCGGAGGAGTTTCCCGACATCAAATGGCTTCTTATTGGGGACGACGGGCAGCACGACGAGGAGATCTACGGAGAGTTCCTGCGGGAGCACTCCGACAACGTCGCCGCGGTCTGCATTCGAGAATTGTCCGCGGGTGAGGCGGTTCTCGCCGGTGGTCGCAGCTCCGATGGCCACGGCAAAAACTCCGACGTTCCGTGGATCTACGCGCCCGACGGTGCGGGGCTCGTCGAGCAACTGCTCGAAGTGAACGTGCTGCCGGAATCGGCGGACTAGCCCAGAGCATCCGCCCCGGCATTTGGCCACCACAGGCATTTCTCCAGCAGAGGGATGCCAGTATGACCCCATGCCCCAACACATCGAGGACTACGCACTCATCGGCGACTGCCACACGGGTGCGCTCGTCGGCACGGACGGCTCGATCGACTGGTTGTGCCTTCCACGGTTCGATTCCGCGTCGGTCTTCGGCGCGCTGCTCGGCAGTGAAGACCACGGCCGCTGGCAGCTCGCGCCCGCCGACGCGGATGCCACAAGCACCCGCCAGTACCTCGAGGGCACCTTTGTGCTCGTCACCCGGTGGGTGACCGCCGACGGCGAAGTCGAGGTCACCGACTTTATGCCCCACGGCGACCGACGCGCTGACGTGATCCGCCGCGTGCGCGGGATCTCCGGCTCGGTCGCGATGCACCAAGACCTCCGGATGCGTTTCGACTACGCCGCCGCGATTCCGTGGGTTCGCCAGTCCCCCTCGGGCGGCACCAACGCGATCATCGCCGTGGCCGGACCGGACGCGCTCGTTGTCCGAGGCCCCAAACTCACCCCCAGCGACCACTTCCACGTCTCCGACTTCACGGTCACCGCCGACGAGGTTGTCGACATCGTGATGACCTGGTACCCCGCACACCGCTCTGCACCCGATGCGCTCGACGTGAGTGGCCAGCTGGAGCGCACCACCGTGTGGTGGCGCCAGTGGTCCGACGCCATCCAAGCGACGGGACGCTACGAGGAGATCGTCAAACGCTCGCTCCTGGTGTTGCGCGCCCTCACCCACGAAGACACGGGCGGCATCGTCGCCGCCGCGACCACCAGCCTGCCCGAGTCAGAAGGCGGCAGCCGAAACTGGGACTACCGCTACGTCTGGCTGCGCGACGCCTCCCTCACCCTCATTGTGTTGATCAGCCACGGGTTCGAGAACGAAGCGGCCGACTGGCGCGCCTGGCTGCTGCGCGCCATCGCGGGCGACCCCGGCGACGTGCAGATTATGTACGGCCTGTCGGGCGAACGTCGCCTCACCGAGTGGGAAGTCAACAGCCTGCCCGGCTACGAGGGGGCGACCCCCGTGCGGGTCGGCAACGGCGCCTACCTCCAGTACCAGGGCGATGTGTTCGGCGAGGTCATGCTCGCCCTGCACCGCGCGCGGGAGGCCGGGGTGAAAGACACCGAGTTCAGTTGGTCGCTCCAGCGCGCGCTGCTGCAGTACGTCGAAGACAACTGGCAGCGCCCCGACAACGGCATCTGGGAGATCCGCGGACCCGAGCGGCACTTCACCCACTCCCGGGTGATGCTGTGGACGGCACTGGACTGCGGTGTTCGTGGTGTTCGCGAACACGGGCTCGACGGACCGGCCGATCGCTGGGAGCAGTTGCGCGACACCCTTCGCGACGAAATCGAGACCCAGGGCTTCGACCCGGAGCTCGGCAGCTACACGCAGTACTACGGCAGCTCGAGTGTCGATGCCTCCCTCCTCCAGCTCCCCCAGGTCGGATACCTCGACGCGAATGACCCGCGTATGCTCGGCACCGTCGCGGCCATCGAGGCAGAACTCCTCCGCGACGGCCTGCTGCTGCGCTACCTCACCGGCTCCGGCGTCGACGGTTTACCCGGCGACGAGCACCCCTTCCTCGCCTGCTCGTTCTGGCTCGTGGAACAGTACGCCCGCACCGGCCGAGTCGACGACGCCACCGCGCTGATGGACCGCCTGGTGGGGTTCGCGAGCAACCTCGGTCTGCTCAGCGAGGAGTACAACGTTGCGGCCGGCCGACAGGTGGGTAACTACCCGCAGGCGCTGTCGCACCTGGCATTGGTGCGTGCGGCGGATGCTCTGGCCGAGGTCACTCGCTAGCTCCGAACGTGCCCGTGGAGCATCCCGAATCGGCCCTTGATGTGGCACCCCCGATTATGGGGCAGGGCAGGGCTTGACCGGGCGAGTGGGGTGCTGCAAACTTTCCAGAGTTGCTTCGGTGGTCCCCCATAGTGAGGACACACCGAATCGATCAGTTTCGCGAAGAGTTCGGAAGCGGTGGCGCGCTTACCCCGCCCCCGACCCGAGCCCATCGGACCACCGAGTGTCGCTGCGAGTCGAGCGCAGTGCACCACGGGTTGTACCGCTCGTTATTATGAATCAGTGCGAGTACCCGGAAATTTTCGTGTCACGTCGCGCGCCCCCCTCACCCAGGTTCTGAAGACATCCGCTGCGGCTGTTCTGGCCTGGCTGGTGTCTGCCGCGCTTCTGGGACAACCCCTGCCCATTTTTGCCGCCATCGCGGCCCTACTGGTGGTGCAGCCGAGCGTCAACCAGTCGCTGTCCCGCGGTGTCGAGCGCAGCATCGGGGTCATCCTCGGCGTGATTCTCGCGTCCATCGCGCAGACTTTCTTCGGCCCGAGCAGCTGGATCGTGCTGATCATCATCGTCGCCTCGCTGCTCCTCGGCTGGGCGCTTCGTCTTGCGCCGGGATCGGCCAACCAGATTCCGATCAGCGCGATGCTGATGCTCTCCATCGGCGCCAACACCCCCAACTACGCCTTCGACCGGGTGCTCGAGACGATCATTGGTGCGGCGGTCGCGATGATTGTGAACCTCGCCATTGTTCCGCCCGTGCTCCTGCTTCCCGCCCACGTCGCTGTGGGCCGTCTGCTGCGCGAGTGTGCGGCGACCCTCGACCGGCTGGCCACCAGCCTCAGCCACCCCCAAAGCGGGGCGGAGCTGGAAGCCTTGATGCTTCAGGCGCGATCGCTGAGAAAACTCGACGCCACCGCGGCATCCGCCATCGCCACCGGTGAAGAGAGCCTGACCCTCAATCCGCGTCGAGGCAAACACCGGCGGGTTCTCGAGCGCGATGCCGAGATGCTCGCCCGATTGAGTGTGCTGGTGCGGCGCATCATCGGGATGGCCCGTGCCGTGCGAGACCATTACGACGAAAGCCTCCACACCGAACCCACGGTGCGGGACATCGCGCAAGAACTCACCCGCGCCGCCCACGACCTGCGTCTTCTCGGCCAGGAAAACGAAGGTCCCCAGCGCGACGAAGAGGGTCGTGAGGTCGCCGACGATTCGATGCCCGCCCTCACCGCTCCCCTGCGGGTGTTGCGTCCGCACCCCGACCACTGGATTCTCATCGGCTCGTTGCTCGAAGACATGCGGCGGGTGCGCGAAGAAATCGTCGGAACGGCGGACGAGTGATGCCGGGGCATCCACCCAGCGATCATTCACACGCCGATCAACCAGGCCGCGCCGCGCCGTACGCTCCCTACCCCCTGACTCTCGACCCCGCACTTCTGGGTCTCGACCGCATCGAGGTTACGGGCAGCACTGAGGTCATGGGCAGCACTGAGTTTAAGGGCAGCATCGGCACTGCCGTCGCGCACTACCGCCGTACGTCCCGGTCTACGCGCGCGACGATTTTTCTGCACGGCGCGGCCGGCTCCTGGACCACCTGGACTCCTCTGCTGCAGGCCGCCGACGACGCCGGGGTG
>Ga0247736_10000700_pt1 | contig 11243 bp, 13 predicted proteins | sample UWRJL193509B2_FD_180935 | JGI IMG/M metagenome (GOLD analysis project Ga0247736, IMG submission 180935) | Plant litter microbial communities from Arlington Agricultural Research Station in Wisconsin, United States - UWRJ-L193-509B-2 | ecosystem: Environmental > Terrestrial > Plant litter >...
ATCACATCTTTAATGCAGTAAGTTTTGATACGCTCAATATTTTTTTCTTCATAAAATACTTTAGCGATCTGGCTGCCGTCAATATCATCTTTTGGTGAAGGCACGTTAAACACATGCGCCAGTAAATTTAAAGACGTGAAGTTTTTAATATCGCCGAAACGCCACATTTCCATTGTATCAAGGTGCTTTACTTCCCATGGCTTAAAGCCCTGTATCTGCAACAGTTTTGGAAGAGGAATCCTATTTACCAATAAACGCCTGCATAAGAAAGGATAATCAAATTCTTTCCCATTGTGTGCACATAAATAATGCTCTTTGGTATTAAAAAACTGGGCCAGTAAGGCCGAGAACTCCAGGAGGATCTCTTTTTCATCATCGCCCGCAATAGCTTTGGTTCTGAACTTTCCTTCGGCCATAAAACCAAGGCCTATACATACCACTTTGGCAAACTCAGCATAGATGCCGGCTTTGGCATATTGCTGCTCAGCAGTTACGTCCCGGCTGTAAAGCCATTTTTTATCCCACAGTTCTTTTTCTGCAGAGGATAGAGTATTGTATTGATAATTAATAGGGGCAGTTTCAATATCGATAAATAAAATGTTTTCTAATTTAGCTGCATTCATACATTTTTTTGTTTTATAGGTAATTAGGCCTGTTAATTTTTAGATTTATAGAACAAGGACGTGTTACTTTCTTACAAATTTTTGAAATGTATAGTCAAATTTATTTTTTTCATCGGAAAGGTGTTTTTCTTCCCATACCAGATCAAAAATTGCTTCATCAATTTCCGGAAAAAACACATCTCCGTCAAGAGTAGTGTTTACAAGGGTCAGATACACATTATCGGCTAATGACATGGATTGTTTAAAAATTTCTCCACCACCAATAATGAAAATTTCTTTTTCTGAAGCTAACGCATCAAGGGCTTGCCTTAAGCCAGGAGCAAGTTCAATATCAAATTGTTTATCTGCATTAAATAAAGAATCCCTGGTTATCACCACGTTTTTTCTTCCAGGCAAAGTTCTGCCAATAGACTGAAATGTTTTACGCCCCATCACTACAGGGCAACCCATGGTGGTCGTTTTAAAAAATTTCAGATCTGCGGGTAAATGCCAGGGTAGCTGGTTATCTTTACCAATAGCGTGGTTTAAGGATGCTGCTACTATAAGTGAAACGGTCATAAACAATAAATAGTTCCCAACCTGCGGGAACTTAACAGGGTTTAATAAAATTAATAGGCCAAATCCTCAATAAAGAAAAAGAACACGACTGCCGCCACCCACTCTTTTCTAACACCTTTACATTCTCCAATACGGCTGCCGTTATAATAAATATCACCGTCTTCTTCTATCAATCCTATGCGGCTGCCATTCTTATACACATCTCCATCCGACTCTATCAATCCTACACGACTGCCGTTCTTGTAAATATCGCCGTCTGATTCTATTAACCCTACCCTGCTTCCATCAACATACACATCACCATCCGCTTCTATGAGTCCTTTACGTGAGCCGTTAATATAGACGTCTCCGTCTGATTCAATTTCACCCTTCCTGCTTCCTTTAATGTAAAGGCTTTGCGCTGTAACAGCGGTGTAAAGGAATCCGGTAAACAGTATCAAAAAAAGTTGTTTCATATGTGTTTTTTTTAAAGCAAAGATTTAAGATTTCAAACTTTGATTATTTCCTATAGCTCACTTCTACTTTGTGAAGATCGATAATTGGTTTTAAAAATTCTTCGAGATCATATACACATAACTGAGAAGCCGCGTCGCATAATGCTTTTTCGGGCTCAGGATGTGTTTCAATGAACATTCCGTCAATACCACTTGCCACACCAGCTCTTGCCAATACCGGTAAGAACTCACGTGCACCACCTTTTTTATCAGAACTTGGAATGCCGTATTTACGCACACAATGGGTAACATCAAATACAACAGGGTAACCGATATTATTCATGTGATAAAAGGCACGCGGATCAACGATCAAATCATTGTATCCAAAAGAGTAACCTCTTTCCGTTAAGATCACCTGGTCATTTCCGCTGTCAATACATTTCTGCACAGGATGTTTCATATTATCAGGCGCTAAAAACTGCCCGTGTTTAATATTGATCACACGTCCTGTTTTTGCAGATGCCACCAATAAAGAGGTTTGCATACATAAGTATGCCGGGATCTGTAATACGTCACACACTTCAGCAGCTGCTGCTGCCTGATCATGAGAGTGAATATCTGTTAATACCGGAAAGCCAAACTGTTCTTTTATTTTTCCCAATAATTTTACACCTTCTGCAAGGCCCGGACCCTGGTAATAATCAAGACTGCTGCGGTTATCTTTGGTAAAAGATGATTTATAGATAATTTTGATGTTCATGCGTTCAGAAACTTCTTTCAGTTTCTCCGCTGTCTTCATCATAATCAATTCGTCTTCAATAACACATGGTCCTGAGATCAGGAATAACTCATCGCTTCCGCAATTGATATCTCCTACTTTAACTATTTTCTTTGTCATATTTTCTTAATCAAACTCAAATATCGGTTTTTATTCAAACGAAAACAACATTAATCGACGAATAAACCTGTAAAAAAAGTGAATTGAAACATCGTATTCCACTGATAGCATCCTGCTTTGTTCCAGGCAATTGAGAAAGGAAATAAAAGACTTATTCTTATGAGGACTTTATACTAAACCCAAAATCCGTCTCACATTGGTGTTACGCCAGGATCCTGCTCCGGCAAGTTAGTAGTTGCTTTTTTAAACAACCAGTAAGCAATAGCTATTTCAACTACCGGCAATAACAAGAGCATACAAAACATAAAAATAATTCCACGCTTGATCCCTTTAAAGAACTTATCCAGCTGGATCTCAACAATTTTGGTGATGACTCCCTTTTCGAGCAGTTCATTTATTTTCACGCTCATTACCTCTTTGGTTACTTCTTCATCCACACCTATACTTTTTTCCACAAGTTTTACCAGTCCTTTTTTAATGGCGTAGGAGATGCCGTCTTCTTTAAAGAGTTTAAGAAAGATGCCGGCTACTTTTCCCGTCATATCTCCTTTATGCGAATTCACTTCCTGGTAAAGCAGGTCGCCATAATTACGGTATAATACAACAGATAAAGTATCAATCACATCATTGGTGGAAATTTTCATGGTGCTATCTGCTTTTGTACCTGTTACCAGTGATTGTAAACTTCCAGCTACATTTTTATTATACACACTGTTCAGGCCTTTTGTATAGGCCGTTAGATGATCTTTTAAATCATGATGGATGCCATTTACCAAACCCCATTTAAACCCAAAGAATAAAGTAAGAATGGGAATAAGTACAAAATAGGAAATACTTAAGATCCTTAAGAGGATATGCCTACGTTTAATTAAGATGATCTTCCTCAAAAAAACCAGCACCAGCACAATTACCAGGAAAGCAACTGTAGTACTTCCAATAGCGCTTAAAATAATTTTAAACGGGTTGGTAAATTCACTTATTAAGGTCCAGTATTCTGAAATTGTTTGAAACATAACCAACAATGATGCGATAACTAATTTAAAAAAGTAAATAGCTGTAAACAGAATGAAGAATCATCATTATACATATACAAGTTTTTCGTGATGCACAGTTAACTATTCTTACAATCTTCTGAAAAGATCTTTGATATAGTCCATGGTAGCAATTTCTTTATAGTTATCGCCAAATGCATGGTTCCACATAAATGGCAGGTTATAGGATACAGTTGCCATTGCAGTAATGGTTTCTTCACTCCATTCTTTACTTAAATTTTGTGGTAACACGATGTTATGCTGCTTAAGCATTTCCATAAACTCACCATGGCCATTTTTATAAATGTCGCCCAGGTGCTGGAAAATGATACAATTAGCATAGCAATGGCGCGTACCCAATATTTTTGATAAGCCGTAACTAATGGCATGGCACACACCAACTTCGCTGTACGTTAGGCTTAAACCTCCCATCAGGGAAGCGACCATGAGTTTGTCATTATTTTCGGGGGTTTGTCCTGAGTTTTCACCAAGGTATACTTCCCTGCACAATTTCAAGGATTGTTCGCCATAAGCCAGGCTAAACGCATTGTTACGAATGCCTGATTCAGACTCTATGCAATGGATATACGTATCCATCCCGGTATAAAACCACCAGTCGGTTGGAACAGAAGCGATTAATTCCGGATCCAGAATTACCTGGTTAAAAACAGTCCAGTCGCATTTTAATCCTAATTTTTTTTCAGGGCCTGTTAACACAGCTGTCATAGATACCTCGGCACCAGTACCTGAAATGGTAGGAACACCTAAATGGTAGATGCCTGCTTTCTTCACTAAATTCAGTCCCTGGTATAACGTTGAGGAACCTTCGTTGGTGAGCATAAGTGATAACGCTTTTGCAATATCCATGATACTGCCGCCTCCAATACCTATGACACCACTCGGTAAACCTTGTTTGGCAAGGATTTCATCACGGAGTGTATCAATCTGGTCAGTTGTAGGCTCATGTGGGTCAACATCAATATAATAAATTAAATCTTCAGACTTATTCTGTAACTTATTTGATAATTCTTTTCCTTTGAAATAATTATCTACCACATATACAAAATAGTGATTGTTTTCTTTACGAACCGGTTCAACGGTTTCTGCCAGTTGAGAAAAGGAACCACGTCCGTAAGTTACTTTATCAATGTTTTTAAAATTTTTATGCAGCATTTAATTTACCCCCTCACCCTCTCTTAGCGAGAGGGGAGTTGGATTTATTTTAATAGGATTTTTAATTTTGATAGCATTGAATACCAGAATAACAACAAACGTTATGCAGTAGTTAATTTCATAGCCTTAACAGCAGCCGCAGAAATGTTGTTTGCCAGAGCAGTCATTTCTTCTTCTGTCCATGTACAACGCACACCAAATGAGATCAGCCGACCTACTACATTTTGTGATTTTGGTAAATCGAGGTTATTATAATCCTGTGGCGCACCTAATACCTCAACAGGTAATTTGGCAACAGTTTTAAGGTCTTTTAAATGATTCCATTGATTTATAAAATGGTACATGTTAGTGAACCAGTAGTTAAAACCACCTACACCTGCAGCGTTCAGTTCTGCAACCATTTGTTTTGCAATTTCCGGGGTAGGCATTAATAAATTTAAGAATGTTGCCGAATCGCCGGATGGATCAGCCAGGCGTGCAAAGCCAATACCATCTGTTTTGGACAATATATTGGTAAGAAATTTTTTATTGTGATTATTTTTTTCTTTGATGCCCGGTACCTTGCGTGTTTGTGCTACACCCACCGCTGCATGTAGCTCAGAGATGCGGTAGTTGAACCCCATAAAAGGATGATCTTCCATGCCACGGTTATTACCGATATGGCTATGACCATGATCACTGTATACATCTGCTTTTCTAAAGATCTCTTCGTCATTGGTAACAAAAACACCACCTTCGCCTGCTGTTGCTATTTTAAAGAAATCAAAAGAATAACTTCCTGCAGTACCAAATAAACCTGTGCTAACGCCTTTGTAAGAAGCTGCAAACGCTTGTCCCGCATCTTCCACTAAAACAAGCTTATGTTTTTTAATCACCGCCATAATCGCATCCATATCAGCCATTCCGCCACACATGTGTACAAGGCATACGGCTTTTGTATTTGGTGTAATGGCTTTTTCAATCCCTTCTGCGCTTAAGCATAACGTTTCGTCTACTTCTGCAAACACAGGCAGTGCACCTACAAACATAACGGCTTCCACAGAGGCAATAAATGTAAACGGCGGAACTATCACCTCATCGCCTGTACCGATACCGCTGGCGGCAAGGGCTGTAGCAATGGCAGTAGAGCCAGAGCTCATGGCATGTGCATATTTGGCGCCTGTAATTTTACGCACTTCTGCTTCAAATTCTTTTGCTTTCCAATGGTTATTACGCTGAGCATCATGTCCGTAACGGAATAATACTCCTGTTTCCATCACATCATTCACTTCCTTGCGCTCTTCTGCGCCAAATAATTCTGTTCCAGGCATTGTATTTAGTTTAATTAGTTTGTTTTAAAATTTAATTGCTGTTCAATACGAACATTGAATGCATTTATTGTTTGGGTAATTGACGTTTTTAGTTCGGTAAAAAATCAAAGGTACCGTGTTCTTCAATGACACCAAAGTTAATTGAGGTTAATTTTCCGTTCTCAAAATAACAGTCGAGGCCTGCTTCGTCAAAGCTAATACGCTTTTCACCCCACTCCTGTTGCTCTGTATCAGACAACGAAAAGCCCTGTTCTTTCATCATATCTACTAATTGCTTTTCTTTGAGTTCAAAAACCCTGGAAGAAAACAGAACGGTTTCTTCATTATCAACTTCTACGCTACTGAATTTTTTAGAATGTTTATTGTCAAAAAATAAAGAAAAGCCTGATTCCCAATAATGTAGCACTGTACAGGATGTTTCCAGGATCTCATCATTCAGCTCCTGTGTTTCTTCTGCTTTTCCAAAAATCGTTTCTGCTTCGGCTATTGATTGTCCAAAATTTAAATCTGAAAAGCCTTTTAGTAAATTTATACGGTAATTAGAGTTCATAATCGTGTATAAAAATAAAGTTTAATGCCACTAAAAACAAGGAAAGGCAAACAAAATAAAAAAAAGATAAAAAAAATTTTGCAAGTTTAAAAATGCTTTATATATTTGCAGCCCGAAATAACAACAACAGTTCTTTATTTCATGATTCTGTAGCTCAGTTGGTAGAGCAATACACTTTTAATGTATGGGCCCTGGGTTCGAGTCCCAGCAGGATCACACGATCTGTTTTTCGGAAATTAAAAAGGAGGCTAATAGCCTCCTTTTTTCGTTTGCAACCCTTGCAATCACTAGGCTTCTTAAGGTCATTCTTCTAATTATCTACATAACACAAAAATCAACCTGGTCATTTTAGGTCATTATAGGTTACTTCATCGGTGACCTATTCGGTTACCACAAACTTGTCGTAATCTTGAGTAACCGAATGACTTTGGAAACCTTGATTACCAAGCGTTTATAATCAATTGCGTTCGGAAAAGAGCTAACAAAAAACTAATTGTTAAACCTTTAAAACGACCTAAAATGAAAAAAATTCCAGCACTAAGTATTCTTTATTGGCTAAAACCAAATAAGTATAACGCAGATGAACCATTCCTTTATTGCCGACTAACCATTGATGGCCTAAGAACAGAGATTTCACTTCAACGTAATGTTTCCAGGTCCCTGTGGCAAAATGGAAACGTAATTGGAAAAGGAGCAGTTGCTAAACAGTTAGAAGATTACCTTGCACTATTTAAATCTAATGTATTACAACACTTTAATAATTTAATAGCTTCTGATAAAGAAGTAACCGGTGAAGCATTAAAAAATGCAATACTTGGTATTGAAAGTGAAACCGAAAGTAAAAAAACATTTTCGGAAATGGCTCAATTGATGAATAAAGAATTTGCCGATAAGGTAAAAATGAAAAAGCGTTCTCAAAACACTTTAGACAAACATGAGATTTCTCAAAAATTCTTTTTTCAATATCTCAAGGAAGAAAGAAAAATCGACGATATTGTTTTAGAAAAATTGAACATTTCTTACTGTTACGATTTTGAACATTTTTTATCCATCAAACAAAATCATTCTCATAACACTTACATGAAGCATATTAAAAATGTGAAACAGGTTCTGATTTTCGCAAAGAAAAAATGTCAAATAAAAGCTAATCCGTTTGATGGGTTTAAATGTTCTTATCTCGAACCAAAAATTGTTTTATTGGAAGAACATGAAATCGATACAATTTACAATCACAACTTTACAATAAACCGTTTGGAGTAGGTCAGGGATTGTTATATCTTTTGCTGCTATACGGCTTATGCCTTTACAGATTTAATGTCCTTAACAATGGACAACATTATCAGAAGTTTAGATTCCGAACTTTGGATCTGCAAAGACAGAACTAAAACTGATACAGCTGAGAATGTTTTATTGTTACCAATTCCTAAAGAGATCATTGAAAAATACAAAGACCATCCTTGTAGAGAAGCAGGCTTTTTACTTCCGCAAATATCGTTAACAAATTACAACGGCTATTTAAAAGAGATTGCTGATGTTTGCAGCATCAACAAAGAACTGACTTCACACACAGCCCGTTTTACTTTCGCAACCACGGTTACTTTAGAAAATGATGTGCCTATCGAAAGCGTTAGCGCCATGATGGGGCACAAATCTATTCGTACTACTCAGCGCTATGCAAAAGTTACAAAACGCAAGCTTACAAATAATATGCAGGCACTTCGCACAAAATTAATACAACTGCCCCTACCCGTCCCTGAAAATAATTTTCCACAAGCAGTTGGATAATAAAAAAAGCATAGATGCATCTATGCTTTTTTTAAATTTGATAACTAATTAAAGTTTACGTTTTCCAATTGAACAGTTAACGTAACGCCATCAAATGAACTTTGAAGCAATTTAATCCTCGTAATCATATTTTTATTAGCCAGGTGTCCCGTTGGTATTTCAACAGTAGAACCTATAGATATACCGCCACCATTTTCTATTGTTTCCGCAATAGAATCCTCAATTTCTGAGAGATGGAAATCATACATCTTTTTAGCTTTTTTAAATGATTCCAAATTGTTTGGAACATCATCATTATTTACGTTCCCAATGCTAGCAAATGTGTCAAAATCGATTTTAATCTTCATGTTTTATTTTTTAATAAGTTAATTCCTATAAAATTATGTCAACACTTGACAGAAAACAGATTCTTTAATAACAGAAACCATAGTTTCACTCATTAATCAATATCAAATTTAATATACTCATCATTTCGTTTTTCTTTCCGCGCAATACAATTTGATATTCCCCATAGCTTCCAAATGTCTAAAGACACGGCAAGTTTATCTTCCTCGTGTAAGTCTTTGCGCATTAGTAATATGAAGTTTCACTATTCTATCTTTTTCTTTACCAGTAACCCAATTTCCGCCTATAATAATAGAACCTTGTTTAACCAATTTATCAAAATACTTTAATTCATTCTGATTTGGAGTATGTTTAAAATACATTTTAGCCAGTTCTTCTCTTGATGAACTATATCCACCATACGCCCATACTTGATCCGTTGTTAATCTTTCAATTTTTAAAATCACTTCGGCTTCTTTATTCATAAAATATCCTATGCCAGTTTTGTAACTGGATATTTCATTTTTATGTTTTTCGCAAGCGGCCAAAAAATCTGCGTCTTTAAACAATTCAAATAGATTTATAACAACTTCAAATTCTGGCACTCTATTATCAACTACAAATATTACTCCTAGATAACCAATTGGAGGAACGCCTCCATTAAAATTTTGAGAAACTAACTTATCATAGGTCCAAGAAGAATATGTTTCTGGTAATTGCATATTTGCGCCAAGAAGTAAAGAGTTCATTCCAGATAATGCTATTTGACGGTAACATTTTGCATTTAATTTTTTGAACTCCAATGGCAACTCTGTTGAATGTTCAATAATTCTTTCCGCAATCTGAGTCTTATTAATTCCTATACCTGTTGCCTGCCAGTCATTTATTGCTTGTAATAATTCTAATGTATACATATTAAATCAATATCAAACTTAACCTACTCATCAATTCATTCTTTTTTCGGCGCGATACTTCGCAGGTTACACCATCACTCATTAAAACAGAGCCGCCATCGCCTTTTGTGTATTTCGTTACATGCGCTAAATTGATGAGGCATGAATTATGAATCCTAAAAAAATTAAATGGTTCTAGTAGATCGCCGGCATAAACAGTATCTGTTTCTTGTGGCGTGAATGCGTTATGCGGCCAAACAATAGTTTGTATGAATGAATATATTTTCTCTTCATTTAATTTCTTAAATAGTTCATCCTCATTATTTCCGTTTATAATACATTTAAAATAGTGATTAGCTATTCCCGCCATTAAGTCGGCAATTTGTACTACTGAATTTTCTGAAGAATCTGTCTCAATTAGGTCATTTAATTTTAAGGGAAGGTCCAATGTACGCCTGTCAGTCCCAATAGTTTGTTCGTCCTTAATGTTTTTTATCATTTCTAAATGCTTGGTAAAATGCACCCAGTTTTTATACTTATCTACGTATACGTCAAAATTACATGAAGCTTTTTGTCCCCAAAAATTAATTTGATAAATAAATGCAGTTAGATAAGAATCAAAATGACTTGAATTGAAATTTTCAAGAATAGCATCTAATTCATTTGCCCCATCTGTTATGATTTCTAAAAGTTTTCTAAAGTCATCATCGATACAACTATTTTTCAAATAGTCAGAAACAACAAAAAACTCTAAAATGCTTGAATTATCTCTATCTCGAAATAATCTATTAAAGGATTTTTTATAATCGTCCACAACTTCTTTATTGCAAAAAACAGGGGAACAATAATGAAAAAAATTTGTCATTGATATATTTAACCCATTCTCGTACACATCCATTCCTGCTTTATGATACATGTGCTATATAATTCGATCAACCGTATGTACCCATATACAATATTCTTTATGAAAAACCGAAAGCCTAACAGTTTCCGGATTTATATATTCATGGTTTAATAATTTTTTAATTGCAAAATGATGTTTACCATATTTTTTTAATTTATTGAATTTTAATTCTGGCGTATTACCTGCAACTTCAAAAATGCTTTTTAATTCCTCCGCTTGTTCAGGAGTTAGCTTTACAGATGCAAGAATAAATACCGGTTGTCTTTTATCCAGCAAATCAGCGCCGGTGTTCCCGGACTCATCAAATGCAATTTGTTCCATTTTTTAATAAAATTAGGTATTATTTATCTTACTATTAAATATTAACTGATAAGAGCTTTAACTTTTTTAAGCGTATATTTATTTCAAAATTACTCCACTCTTTTTAAATTTATTTAGCATTAAAAATGGCAAAACAAATTGCAACATCGAAGCAAACCAGCGGAGGTGGGTTTATATTTGAGGATAAGTTATCTGCCTGGATATTGGCAAACATTGTTTCAAACAATATTGTATTTACTGAAGAAATAGGGCCGGTTTACAGAATCGATTATCAGGTTCGGCAAGATGGGTGGCTTCTCGATGATTTTTTACTATCGTGTGCAAACGAAAATCAACAGATATCAAGAATTTCAGTTTCCGCAAAAAGTAATACTTTACAGGTTAATTCCGAAGGTTTTTCTAAAACTTTAGTAAATGATTTGTGGTCGCAATTCCTAAA
>Ga0247736_10000702_pt1 | contig 11232 bp, 5 predicted proteins | sample UWRJL193509B2_FD_180935 | JGI IMG/M metagenome (GOLD analysis project Ga0247736, IMG submission 180935) | Plant litter microbial communities from Arlington Agricultural Research Station in Wisconsin, United States - UWRJ-L193-509B-2 | ecosystem: Environmental > Terrestrial > Plant litter >...
AAGCTTTCTTTTTCGCCTCTAAACAGGTTAAGAGTGATAAATCACAAACCTCTAGAATAATTAAGCTAAAATTACTGTGACCATACTTAATTAAACTATTATAAATTTGACTACGTGTTGTACTTTTGAGAACAGATGGACTGAAATAACTACTTATTCGTCGACCACCTTGTAATCCGCTACCTATGTATATTTCCTCCGTGATTTTATTAAAAAACATATAGATAATGGTTTTATCTTTAAATTCTTTTATTATATCTTTTTTTGTGTATACGTATACACAGCGGAGCACTAACACATTATCATATAATTTAACAGGTTTAAAATCAGTATCCGGAGGATATGAAAATATTAACGACAATACTTGAAGGTTCACTTGACTCATGTTAGATAAATACCTTCCTTCGGAGTGTTCGTATTAATGTATTTGCGATTAAGGGTACTCTACCGAATGAAAATCCTGTTATAACTATACCTGCCAAACCCCCGCTACCCTTTTTGTGTATACGTATACACAAAAAAAGAGCCACGAGCGTACCCGGTGTTTACACTACGAAGTACCCACTTTCCTAATATGCAGACCGGGGTGCTTTGCAGCCACACAATAGCTCTTTTATTAGATAAAGAGTAAAACTTATATATATCATTATTATTTCTATTATTTTCATGTTAAGTTATTAGGATTTGAACCTAAATATTCCCTTTACCTAAAACTAAAGATTAATTCTAAAATTTTCAGCCCACTTGATAACATAGGAACCTATCTTTGATAATCTCCTTTCATATAAGAACTACCTAAAATGTTTTACCGTTAACTATAACTTATATATTTCTTATTTTTTATTTAGAAAATATCACTTATTATTTTATAATACATTTAAAAATCCCCAACCCTACCAGGATAAGGTATCCTAATCCGGAGGATATGGCTTAACGTCCAGCGGCCTAATAAATTAGTAATCCGGAGGATATGGCGCATTTTTTTTCTTGAATATCATTCTTATCAAAAATGCACTTTACCTGTTAAGTTAAAAAATTTTTTTAAGAAATAAGAGGATCGAACTCATAACCTTCCGTGTGTAAAACGGTCGCTCTACCATTGAGCTAATTTCTTTTAAATTCAGTTTTTTTGTTTTATAGTTATAACTATTGCCCCTACCATTGCCAATAATAAGATAAAACTTGCTATTATTAACCATATATTATAGTTAGTATACATTACTCGACAAGATATTAAATATAAGTTGTTCGTTTACTGTTCATATTCGACTGTATTTGACGTATTTTATTAAGACCTTCAAATGTTAAGTGCTCCTTATTCTTCATTAATCCTGCAATCTTAGATAAATCTAAGAAATCTTTCGATTTTACTGCTCCGCGCTCCGCGCTCCGCGCTCCGCACTAAAATAGGATATTTTTCAAAGAAAGGTAAGATTTTTTGTTCTATGTCCGAGAATTTAGTCACTTTTAAATCTACCGCATCTTCACGTCCAAATATATTACCACATTAAAAAAATTTCATCAAGCACATCATTAGTTGTTGATCTCGTACATGTTGAGTAAGAACAAATAATAATTTAACTGCTTCGCCTAAAGTAGTTTTAGCTTTATAAATTTGTGTGCTTCCTTACGAAGTATGGAGCAAGCAAAATTACCTTCCCCCTGAAGTGAACCCTGCAACCCATTGTGGGTCGGGAATAATAGGGTTTGTAACTAAAGGTCTTTCTATGCTTAAATCAATATTAGGAAAATTCTCTTGTAATTTATCTGATAGACTTCATTAAGACCTTGATTTCTACAATTTTTATTAAAGAGTTAAATGGCTTTTCATTTTAATTAAGTCAAAGCTTTGTTTAAAGAATAAAAATCTGTTTGTTTTTGATAAATTAAAGGATATTTATCGAAATGTTTTATTATTATTTATAAATCCTTCTCCGATGTAACATGATAACGTACCACTTCAGATCCTTGCATGTAAATACTTCCTGCGTACGAAGTATGCACTCCAAAAGAATCTTTTATTTCATTTAATAAATAGCCAGCACCGTGTATACATAAAAGCATGTCTTCTTTTTTTAATCCTATACTAAACACAAGTTTTACTCGTCACCCTGTCTTATATTTACTATCTTTAGTTAAACTAAGTGTAAAACAGCCATCACCGTGTATACACAGTGAGTGCGCAAGCTACTGTTACAAATCAAGGGTCCAATCTCGATTCTTGTCTAGCTAAAGTTGAAGAATATCTTTTTGATACTTTTGGTATATTAGAAGAAGAATTTAACAAGTAACTAGTGCTATTACTTCGTTACTCTTGTAGATATATCTGAATCTAAATGAGGTAATTTCATAACAATAACTATTGAACCTACCATAGCTAACAATAAGATAAAACTTGCTATTAATAATCATATATTATAGTTAGTGTACATCAAGTTACCTATACTTGTAATATGGTTATTTTCAGCTAAATTCCCATCTCAGATTTTACTAGTTACAAATAATAAATCATTATCTTTATTAGTATTAACTATATAATTAAAATTATTTTGTGGTTCTGGTTTATTTATAGAAATATCATATAAATTATAATTTAATTTACTATTAAAATTACTTAAAATAGCTATATCATAAGGTAATAACTGAAATAAAGAATAACTAATAGATATTCCAATAATTATTGTTAAAGGTATACTATTATTAGTGTTACTTTGAAGTTCACTTATTCTAATATTTATCAACATTAAAATAAATAAAAATAATATGGATCAATTCTAATTAACTAAGATATAAGTCTATTATATCTTAAGGTGATATTATCACCCGAGAGTTTCTATCCACGTATACAGATCATACCAACAACTCGTTGATGGTATTGCCCCTCCTCCCTATGAAATTATTCATTATAGAATCCGACTGTACATTCGGACAGGTATTACAACCTAGCCCCGGTGAACCAGTCTGTAGCGACATTTACAACTGCCGACGGTCTTCAAATAGGACTTCGTTAACCGTTTTCACCTAATTTTTCTGCAAGTATGGAAATTGTACGGTTGTAACCTTCTTTCATTTCCTCTAATTTAATTCTTTTAATTTTAATTTTTTTTTTCCTTGCTTACTTCGTACTTCGTACTTCGTACTTCGTACTTCGTACTTCGTACTTCGTACTTCGTACTTCGTACTTCGTAGCACTCCTCCGAAGTATTCCTACACTTCGTAGTACTCAATTACTAAACCTTAATTTATTATAACATTAGCTATAAAAACGGGGACTCTTCTAATTTTATAATTCTTTATTACTACATATTTATCGTTAGTATTTAACGTTTCTGACGATAAGTGTCTACCTACCGTTCTGAAATCTACTCCTAATATTTCTGCTGCATCGTTTAATGTCGATGCTAAAGATATCTCCCCATTGTCTTTAATAATTTCAAATGCGCAGTTACTTCAACGTCGGTTAACTGGTTTTCCTGTTAGTAGATCTAACATACGACCATCTTCTAAACATCTAACGGAAGGTTTAGCGTTAATGATCATATCTCTGTCTAAACTAGATAAACCGTCTAATTTATTAACATCCGAATTAGTAGATAATCTATAGTTATTCATAGAATAAGATAAATTAACAATTAATTCTTTAATCTTATTTGTTCTATAAGATCCGTTATATATAGCCAGACTGATTAGGTTAAAATCTTTATAATCTAAACCCTTTTTAGTGACAAAAGTCATTTTATCTAGATAAGGTATTAAATAATTTACTAAAACACTAATATTTTTTATTCTAAGTACACTTAGAGGTTTACTATTTTTTTCAGCTTTCCCTTTTACCACTGAAATAAGAGATGTATTGTTTAACTTAAATAAAGAGTACTTATCAAAGTCCAACCTTTGGATCAAGAAATTTTTTATTTCCTCAATAAGAAAAGTTTGTACATGACTTTGTACTATTGAAAGCACAAGTTCCATTTTTACTCTATCTAAGTAAAAAGAACCGTCTCCTTCTATTAACCCTAATAACCAGTAATCTGTAATAGTGATTTTATGGTCTTTAAGAGCAGTATAATCAGTTCGACTATTGTTCATCCCGCTTTTAATATCTAATAGTCTATTAAAAATTTTTTCATCTTTATCAGATTTCTCTTGATATAATTTAAAAGCTTTTTTAAAATCCAAATAGTCTAAATATTTTGTAGTATTTAAGCTATACTTATCTAATATTTCTATTAGTTTATAAATATCTTTAGAATGTGTAATTGTAAATTTACAACTATTACCATAGACTCGGATATCATTACCTAAGTTCAATCTTTCTTTTATTGTATTTAAAGCATCCTTATCGTCGACATGTAATTCAATTGTAAATCTAAAAGTAACACTAGTAATATTACCCGATTTATCTTTATAAAAAGTAATGTTAAAGTTCCCTTCTGCATCTGAAAACCCTGAAAATCATCTTAAAAAGCTTTCATCTGAGTGAGTTATGGTAGAATAATATCTTGTATTAGATTTATTTAATCTAGACTTTGATTCTTTTGATTTGAAAATATTCAACAATGGTTGTTCTTTAGAAGTAGAATACATATTTATGTAAATATGTAAATAAATGAAAGATAGTAAATATTGATTGCTACGCACGCAATTTGAGGCGAAGCATAAAATTTTTATAATTAAAGGTACCTTGCAGAGTCAGATTTGAACTGACGCGGCGTTTTTAATACGTGTCTTCACCGCTCCAATGTAAACAATTAAATAAGATAAACCTATAAAATTTAACCCCAATATAATTAAGTAAGAAGAAATACTAGCAAATAGTCCTATTAAAAATAAAACTGAGATAATAGGATTTTTATTTACAATAACGGATATAGCACAAAAAATTGCAAGTACAGTCATTATATCTAATATGTTAGATATATAACCATTTGTAAATGTTTCATTTATTAAAATTAAATTGTTATTCATTATAAGATGATAATTATTATACCTTAATATAAAGGAGATCCCTATTAATTCATTTGATTATAAAAAAAAAAGATTTTTTATTAAAAACCAAAACCTTATTAAGTAACGATTATTTTATAATTAATCATTACATATAATTTTTATTTGGAATTGAGGTGAATCGAACACCTAAGTGATTAACACAATATTTAGCAAATATCTCGCCTTACCGGTAGCAACAATTCCTTTAAACTTAAAACCAATATCTAGTATTATTTATAACAATAAGTTCTTTAAAGACTAAACGATATAAAACGAACTAAGCCGGTCTCGAACCAGCATCTCCTTCCGTGACAGGGAAGTCCTTTACCAATTAAGTTACTAATTCTTCTTTTTTTTTACGCCTAGTGAGACTCGAACTCACACCAACCGATTGGAAGTAGGGCATTCTACCATTAAATTACAGGCGCTTATTAAGTTAAGGGAATATTGGGACTTGTCGGATTCGAACCAACATCTACGAGATTAAAAGTCTCTTGTAATAACCATTATACTAAAATCCCTATTATTCATTATAATTAAATATTTATTCATTCTACTACTATTAATTCTATTGATACAATATAAAGTAATATATACAAGAGTACTTAGATTCGAACTAAGATTAAAAAGGTTGAAGCTTTCTGTTTTACCATTAAACAATACTCTTTTAAATGATTGTATATTAATATACAATCATTTAATAATTTATTAAGTTAAATTATTATATTATGATCCTCAATAATATATAGATACATATAAAAATAATCAAACTACATCTACAAAATGTCAATATAATATACCACCTTCAACAATTATGTTAAAAAAAAAAGAATTCATTAAAACAACATAAGCACACACCAAACAAAGGTGCCTTATTCAGATTTTTATTTTTTTTTCTTATTTCCACATCTCACGATGTGGTTCAGACTATGTCTTCTCATGACTTTACCTAGGTCTAATTGACCTTTTTATAAATTATTATTATATTTATAAATTTCAGTTCCGTACAGAGGAGGATACTATGAAGTATAAATTTGATATTAATTACTTCTAGTCGTTGAACATTCTTATAAAAAGGGATTTACTTCGACTTCGTTAAGACTATAAAAAAAATCTTAGCCGGAGCTAGATAATGTTAACCCTAATCATAAGCTTCGCTTCAGATTAACTCTTAAATTATGGAATAAAGATAAATAAACCAGAGGGCTAGCCCTTAATACTAAAAAAATTAGTAATATGACAATTAAGTCTCTTTATATTTACTAGACACATAAAAGTTTTTCCTGAAATTCATCCTCTTTTTTTCTTATATCATTAAAATATGGTGCGTGCGTGCGTGCGTGCAGCAGCAGCAGCAGCATGAATATAAGAAGGACATTATACCTTTTTTTTCTTTATTACCTAACATCAAAAAAAAGAGTATAATAGGGTAACAAGCCCAGTGTTTTCTAAAAACAAAATACCGTCTACGGAGGTAGGGACTAAAATAGTACACTACACATAAGTGCATATATATGGGCGTGCTAAGCCAGAGATAGAAGCAAGCTAGGCTACTAACTACACTTCGTAATCATCGTTTCATATCTTAAGTATTCTCTCCTTGTATTCTGGTTTTCAACTTGCTACTCTACCGACTCTTTTTAAATGTTCTCCGCTTTCTATAATTTTATAAATTGTTATCATTTTTTCTAACCGTAAAGTTTTTGATCCATGTAACGGATAAATAGAAAAGTGCTTGGCAATAACTTCTTTTCAAAACTTTTTACCTGCTAAAGTAATCTGGACAGATTTTTTACCCTTACCGTGACTATAAACATTTAAACCTAATGTAAAAAATTCTAGAATTTCCTTCATAAGAGGACTATTAACAACGTGTTGAGAAATTTGTAAACCCATACTTCCAAAATTAGATTTTGTTCTTAAGAATAAGCAACCATCTCCAGCTATAAATCCATTAATATAATTTCCATCTATAGGTATAAACTCTAAATTAGCTTTTATAGTGTGAACCGGGGGCATTTTACTGTAATCATTACGTAAAGAGTTCATACCCTCAGAAAGACTAACTAATAATTCAAATTCCTCCTTAGAACGATGTAAGTTTTGCTCCATCAGCTCTAAAGCTCGCATAAAATCTAAAAAATCTAAATGTTTAGATCCTCTTAGAGGATATTTAATAAAATGGTTTTTAATAACTTTAAGACTGATTTTATCTCGAACAATGTAATTTATAGTACCATATCTTTCATCAATATAAAAAGAACCTACTCCAAAAAAATCATGAACTTTTTTAATTAATACTGTCTCATTGACTAACATAGTAATTTTAAATCTTAACGAAACGGTCATTCCAAATTTTGCTCTAGCATCACGATGTTTAACAATAGAAAAACTACCTTCAGATTCTACTAAACCCGTAACAAAATTAGGATCTAACTTTAATTCTCCCTTGCGTTCGTATGTAGCATTTAATAGTCGGGTGCATGCACTACTTGAATAACTTCTAATTAGTCCAGCCCCATGATTAATACTACATATGTATTTAAAAGAATTAATTCTTAGAGAAATAGTAGGGAGGTTACTCCGCCCTAGGTAACTATGACAACTATTACTTACATAGCTTACACCCAAAAACTGATAAATAGTAAATACTATTACAGAACAACTTGAGAAAGATAATTTAAAGAACAAACGGCTGCTCGCTAAATTTATTAACGCAGAAAAACAACTTAGCTTAAAGTATACACTACTCAATAAAGTTTTAATGTCAAATAAATAAAGAAAAAAAAGAAGATATCCCAAATGATGGTTATCTGTTAAGTGATACGCAAATATTCTTCATAATGCTACACCTAAGAAAATAGTACCAATTATAACATGAACAAATTTATTATCAATAATTCGCATTATTGCTTAGACTATGTCATCATATTAGTGCTTATTAAAAAAAAAAATAATAATTTTAATAATTAATATGAAAAGTTTAATGCCATTCTTTACTTTAATTTTTAAAGTACATATATTTATTGGCTAGTCGTTGAACCTTTATATACGCTATACGCGATATATACTCGGCAGCAAATTTTCATTAAACATGGTACACCGAATAATGACTTTTTTGCTATTAACTTTTTTTTTAATAAAAAAATATATAATATTATTTACTATTTTAGAGTAAAATTATACCCTTTATGAGATTTACCTGTAATTAAACATTCTTTAATTGTACTTCTTGAAATCTTCAGGTTTTTAGCACACTCAGACATACTATTATAAATGTCTAGATTGTTATTACTATCTGTAACAACAATATTAGCAGCCTCACTGACTAATTTATCAGTATTTCTAATAAACCGAACTCCGGAAGGTTTTATCTCATAAGGACTGTCTGATAAATAAAGCGCGGATAATAGATTTTCTATTTCTACAATAGAAATACCTTTTTTACCCTCAAGTAAAGTTGTATTAGTTGTTAATCTAAATTTGTTCATATGTAATTTAATTGCATCAAATATATATTTACCTTCAGATATAGTATGATAACCATTATAGTAAATATCTACTAATTTAAATCATAATGAAAAATCTTGAGCCTTTAAAGTTTTTAATAAAACTTCTTTATTATGGTTATACATAAGGGGTATAAGATTAACCCGAAGCTCATTAACTTTATTGATTTCTAATACAATAGTAGGATTACTATTAACTCTAGACTCTCGGGGTGTAGTTAATAAAAGATTACCGGTTTTAAGGAAATCCTTTATTTTATTGTACAGTTCCAACTCTTTAATATGGCTTTCCAGCTTAAACCGAGGCACATATTTATTAGTTGAAAAACAAGCTTCCGCATCGATATATCCTACTAATCAATATTTAGTTATATTAATTTTTTCTTTAATAGAACCTGGAATTCAATTACCTGACATCTTAGACATCTCTTTTTTATAGCCGATTATAGACAATTTACCTCCGGCGGATAAATGACTTTTATCTTTAGCTAACAATACTGCTTTTTTAAATAATACAAAATGGTGATATTTTGAGCTATTAAGATTTACATAGTCAAATAAGGGTATTATAACATATAATAAGGAGTTTATATCATTAACAAAATAATTTACTTTATCTTTAGACTTAGAAATATGTCCGCACTTCAGAGTATTTTTAATGTACTCTAATACCTTTATCTCATCTTTGTGAAGACCAATTTGAAATGTAAATTGAGCATGTTTATATGTAGTGTCCTTTAAATCTGTTAATCTTATATGAAAATTGCCTTCCCCATCGGTAAATCCTACAAGTCATTCTATAAATTCTCTATCTAAAGGATAAGGTCCCTCAGGGTGAGAAATCTTTAATTTTTTATTTAAAATTGCAGTCTTACTAGCTATACTGCTATAGTATCTTGCTACTATGCGGCAGAATGTTAGTTTAATATTATATATTATATTATTAGGGCTACTCGTTAACCCGTGGAAGCCAGTACTAAAAAAGAAACATGTACCAAAAGCACCGTCACTTATAGTAAAAGAAGATACACTATATTCAATTCCCTGGAAGCCTGTAAAGATAATTGCTAATAATATAGTAGCAATAGATCCATATAAAGCTCCTTTTCTTTCTCCATGTATTAAAGCATGATGAGCATAAGTTACTGTAGCCAAATCTCAAAATAATAGGTTATTTATGCTATTATCTATGTAGTTCATATTAGTTTAAACATTTACCCTTAAATATCACTAGAATTAATTGTAAATTTAATATGAACCCTTGTATCTCATTTTTTTTTGTTTATGAGAAGAGAAACCGACTGTACATTAAGCAGCATTTCAGCCACCCACGATGAACCAGTCTGTAGCGATCCCTATAAAGACCGACGGTCTGGACTTATAATATTAATCTTTAACCGTTAACATCGTCTCCTGTAAATTAATATCTCTATATTAATTTACAAAATATCCTAAAATATTTTATTGTTTTAAATAGTATTTTTTTTATAGAATTACATACTATAATCCAATAGGTTTATAAAAAAAGATTTAATAAATAGAACCTTTTAACCAAATAGTGCATCTTATATTTCTTTTTTATCTAAATTATTTAATTTATACTTAAAAAAAGGGTGCATAAAAGGTGAAACAAGAGGTACCAAAATATGTAAATTAGATTTAGGTATATAAATAGCATATTGGTTTAAAATTCCTGTTTTAACTATTGATACCTTTAACCCATATTTAGTTGTTAAAATATCTACTAGTTTTTTTACATCAGATAGAGTAAAATTATCCGTACATAATTTAATTCCCCTGTCTTTAATTCAAGTACCATCATCCATGATTCATATTGCTAAAGCAATAGGAGATAAATATTGCTCTATTCAAGAAGGAAGAGCTTTTTTACCTTTACCGTAAAACCCCTCGTATATTCAATCAAAAGAACTAAAAGTAAAAGTACGGAATCTACAATAATAAGCTAGCTCACCATTAATTCCTAATCTACTTTGAATTTGAGGTATATTTTCTTTACAATAACCATGTTTAAATACTTGTGCATGAAGTCATACTAAATATTCAATATGATCCCCTTTTTGATAAAAAGCAAATCTATACCCATCTGTACTTTTTTCCATAGAACCATCACCTAGTAAAGATCCTATTAAAATACTTAATATTTCATAATTATGAGGACCTATACGTTTGATAGAAGAAATTCTACTGGAACTAAAAGGTAAAACAGGAAAAATAGATGAATAAAGCATTTTCTGGTTTAAAGATCCTATTTTTGTATTTTTATCTGTAATCTTTTTTCATTTTGGGCGCGCAAGCATTAAAGCACCACTAGATAATAGTATTACTGTATTAAGTAATGGTAATTCAAAAGGATTTACAGGTTCTATACCTATAGGAGGTCACGCTGCTCCTAACTCTATAGTTGGAGTTAAAGCACTATGGAAAAAAGCTCAAAATATAGCTAAAAAAAATAATGCTTCAGAAACTATAAAAAGTATAATACCTAAATTTAATCCTTTTTGCACAGCCAGGGTATGATCTCCTAAAAAGGTCCCCTCAGAAATTATATCTCTAAATCAAAAAGACATAGATGAAATAACTAAAATTAAAGAAATATAAAATATATAATAACTATTATTAAAGTTATGCATAGATAAGGCAGCACTTGTGGTTAAATTTAATAAGCAAATACTTGTGTATAGAGGTCAAGGAGAAGGGGATACTAAATGAAAAG
>Ga0247736_10000703_pt1 | contig 11221 bp, 6 predicted proteins | sample UWRJL193509B2_FD_180935 | JGI IMG/M metagenome (GOLD analysis project Ga0247736, IMG submission 180935) | Plant litter microbial communities from Arlington Agricultural Research Station in Wisconsin, United States - UWRJ-L193-509B-2 | ecosystem: Environmental > Terrestrial > Plant litter >...
GGTCTCGATCAACGGCGGAACCGCCATCACGCCCGAAAGCATCGCGTCCAACGGCAACTCGCTCGTCTTCATCACCCCGGCAGGTGCAGCCGGACCGGTGAACGTGCGAGTGACCAGCGCGACCGGCACGAGCGCCCCGCAGGTGTTCACCTACCTGGCACCGCCGGCACCGGCTCCGACCGCTGGCTCGCTCACCCCCGACAGCGGACCGGCCGCTGGCGGCACCGAGGTCACGATCTCGGGAACGGGCTTCACTCCGGGCTCGACGGTCTCGATCAACGGCGGCCCGGCGATCACGCCTGAGACGATCAACGGCGCAGGAACGAGCCTGACCTTCATCACCCCGACGCACGCGCCCGGCGACGTGAACGTCACGGTGACGGCCGCGGGTGGAACGACAGCTCCGTTGATCTACTCCTACGACCCGATCCCGGATCCGGTACCCACCGCAACCGGAATCAGCCCGGACCATGGCCCGTCGACCGGAGGAACCGAGGTGACCATCACGGGCACCAACTTCACCCCGGGCGCCACGGTCTCGATCAACGGTGGAGCCCCGATCACCCCGGACGTCATCAATGGTGCCGGTACGTCGCTCACCTTCACCACCCCGACTCACGCTCCGGGAGACGTCACCATCACCGTCACGACGGCCGAGGGAACGACATCCGGACTCGCCTACACCTTCGACGCTCCGATCCCGGATGCACCGACGATCACCGACCTGGACCCGGACAACGGCCCGGCCGCGGGAGGAACGAGCGTGACCGTCACGGGCACCGACTTCACCCCGGGTTCCACGGTCTCGATCAACGGTGGAGCCGCGATCACGCCGACCTCGGTCTCGCCCGACGGCACGACGCTGGTGTTCAACACCCCAGCCCACGCTGCAGGCCCGGTCGACGTGCGCGTCACGACGATCGGCGGCACGAGTGACCCGGCCACGTACACCTACAACGCGGCTCCCCCGACCCCGCCGACGGCAGCCACCATCAGCCCGGACAACGGTCCGGCCGCTGGAGGAACCGCGGTGACGATCACCGGCACCGGCTTCACCACCGGAACCACGGTCTCGGTCGACGGCGGACCGGCGATCACCCCCACCACCATCAACGGTGCAGGAACGTCGCTCACCTTCACCACCCCAGCTCATGACGCCGGACCGGTTCCGGTGATCGTGACGACGGGTGCGGGCAACTCGGGCGCGCTGACCTTCACCTACAACGCCGCTCCCACCCCGGCGCCGACGCTCACCGGGCTCGCCCCGAGCACCGGCCCGGTCGAGGGAGGCACCGAGGTGACCATCACAGGCACGAACTTCACGCCCGGTTCGAGCGTGACTATCGGCGGCATCGTCGTGGAGCCGGACAGCGTCGCCATCAACGGCAACTCGCTGACCTTCACCACCCCGGCACACGTGGCGGGCAGTGTGGATGTCACGGTGACCACGGGTGCAGGAACCACGGCTCCGCAGGCCTTCCTGTACACCGCGGCTCCGGTGGCGATCCCGACGGTGACCACCATCGATCCCGACAACGGCCCACAGGCGGGTGGAAACACGGTGACCCTGACCGGCACCAACTTCACGCCGGGAACGACAGTCTCGGTCGACGGTGGCCCGGCGATCACGCCCACCATCAATGGTGACGGCACCTCGCTCACCTTCATCGCCCCGGCTCACCCCGAGGGTGAGGTGCCGGTGACGGTGACCAACGGCGACGGTACCTCTGCGGCCGTCACCTACACCTACAACCCCGCGGCAGCTGTGGCACCGACGATCGGGGCCCTGGCCCCGGACAACGGCCCGATCGTCGGAGGCACGTCGGTGACCATCACCGGCACCGGCTTCACGATCGACTCCGTGGTCACGATCGACGGTGTGGACATCACGCCCAGCAGCGTCGCGACAAACGGCAACTCACTGACGTTCACCACTCCGGCCCACGCGGTCGGGCCGGTAGACGTCACGGTGTCGACGGCCGCGGGCGAGACCGACGCGCGAACCTATACCTACAACCCGACCGTGATCCCGGTGCCCACGATCGGCACCCTGACGCCGAACAGTGGTCCGGTAGCGGGAAACACGACGGTCACGATCACGGGTACAGGCTTCACGCCCGGTTCCATCGTGACGATCGATGGTGTGGATGTCGTGCCGAACACGGTGGCGGGCAGCGGCCAGTCGCTGACCTTCACCACTCCGGCCCACGCGGTCGGGCCGGTCACGGTCACCGTGCGGACCGCGGGCGGCACGACAGCCGGTCGCACCTTCACCTACGAGGCCGCGCCTGTGCCGGCCCCGGTGATCGCCACGATCTCACCCGACCACGGGCCGATCGACGGCGGAACCACCGTCACCCTCACCGGCACCGGGTTCGGCCCAGGCACTACGGTGAACCTCGACGGGTTCATCATCGTTCCGGACTCGATCTCGCCCGACGGCACGGAGCTTACGTTCACCACTCCCGACCACGATGACGGGGTCGTCGATGTCACGGTGATCGACCCGGTCGCCGGCGAGAGCGACCCGGTCGACTACACCTACGACCCGGAGAACGCTGCGCCGCTCCCCGAGCCGACCATCACCTCTCCCGGCGACGGCGACACGGTCACGGACTCGACCCCGACGATTCGCGGAACGGGAAACCCCGGTGACGACATCGTGGTGACCGAGGGCGGAGACGTGCTGTGCACGACCACCGTCCGGTCCAACGGAACGTGGTCCTGCACGCCGGATGTGCCGCTCGGCGAGGGCGATCACACGATCATCGTGACCGAGACCGACAGCACCGGCCAGGAAGGAACCGCGACGGTCACGTTCACGGTGGATTCCGACCTCGGTGGCGACGGTGACAACAACGGGGGCGGCGACGGAGACGGTAGCGGCAATGGAAGCGGCAACGGGGCGGGCGGCGGCCTCGCCGCAACCGGTGTCGACATCGCCCTCCCGGTCACGATCAGTATTTCGCTGCTGATCGCCGGCCTGCTGCTGATGCTCCGCCGTCGTCGTCGCGGCGAGGTGACCGACTAGCCAGGGAATAAGAGAATGCCCCGCCGGCCTTGCCGGCGGGGCATTCTCTTATTCGGCGCTCTCTCACACTGGGCGTAGCACCGTCGAGGTGTAGGCGTTGCGGAACTTCTGTTCGGGATCGCGGCGCTCCACGAGCTCCCGGAAGTCCGCGAGGCGCTCGTAGCGATCCCCAACGACCTGCGAGTCGAGACTGGCGACCTTGCCCCAGTGGGCGCGCGGGCTGAACTGCTCCAGCGCGGCCTCGATCAGCGGGATCGTGGCCGCGACCTCGTGCGGCAGGTTCTTCCAGGTGAAGTGGATGCAGAGCGAGTCGCGCTCGTACGCGGTGCTCATCCAGAGCGAGTCAGCTGCAACCGTGCGCAACTCGGTGATGAGAAGCGCGGGCTCGATCAGGGGGCCGAGCGGGCGCAGCGCGGCGAGGGCTTCGGCGGCATCCGCCCGGTCGACGAGGTATTCGGTCTGGATCTCGTCGCCATTGCTCGGTGTCGCATCGAAGCGGAAGTGCGGCAGGCGCTCGGACCAGGGGCCCGGGATGCCGCCCTGCTCGGTCGTGTTGTCGAGAAAGTCGCCGGCCGGTGAACGCTGGGCGGTGACCTCGAGCCGGCCGCCGAACAATTCGGCCGGCAGCGAGCCATCGTCGCCCTCGGCGAGGCGCGTCTTCACCCACATCCGCTGCACGGAGTCGCCGAGCCAGTTGGTGAACAGGCTCACGCTGTAGCCGCAGCCGGTCACCTCGTCGAAGGACCCGAGAACCGTGGACCACAGCAGGTCCGCGTAGATGTCCTGCCGCACCCGGTAGCTCGGTTCGATGGCCAGCGTCACGCGGGCGGTCACGCCGAGCAGGCCGAGGGCGACGACGGAGCCCTCGAAATGCGGGTCACCCGCGGCGACCGCGCTGGATTCTCCGTCCGCGCCGATGACCTCGAGCGCGCGAACGGCCGTCGCGAGGTTGCCGTTGCGGTTTCCCGAGCCGTGGGTGGCCGTGGAGATCGCACCGGCCACCGAGATGTGCGGAAGCGAGCCCATGTTGTGCAGCGCGAAACCGCGGCGCTGCAGCTCGGCCGCGAGCACCCCGTAGGTCGTGCCGGCCGAAACAGAGACCGTCGACCCATCAGCGGCGATCTCGATTCGCGGGTCGAGGTCGACGAGCGAAACCAGCACGCCCGCGGAATCGGCGATGTCGTTGAACGAGTGGCGGGTGCCGAGGGCCCGGATCCGCGGGGATGCCGCGACCAGTTCCTGCGCCTCGTCGAGGGATCGCACGTTGACGATGCGCTCCGCCCCGAAGACGTGGGTCCCCGCCCAGGTGGACTGTTTCTGGTCTGGCATCGTGCCCCCTTCAGCGCGGTACTCGCGAGACCACTCTAGAGACCGCACCTCCCACGAGGATCACAGGCACGGCCGCAGCACTATCCCGCCGGGCGCCGGGCGAGCATGATCGAGTCATGGCCACCGACCAGAAACTCCCCGCCCTTCGCGATGTCATGCTCGCCAAAGCCGTCGATACGATCCCCGAACCAGACTCTGTCGAGGGCGGGCTGAGTTATGAGCCCAAGTGGGACGGCTTCCGCGCCGTGGTCGCGGTCGGCGATGGCGCAGCCGAGATCGGCAGCCGGGGGTCGAAGCCGCTGACCCGGTACTTTCCCGAGCTCGTCGCCGTCCTCACCGACCAGCTGCCGGTGTCGTGCGTTCTCGACGGCGAGATAGTGGTGCGAACCGGAACCGCGGGCAGCGAGGTCCTCGACTGGGAAGCACTCTCGCAGCGGATCCACCCGGCCGAGAGCCGCATCCGCCAGCTCTCCGAGAGCACCCCGGCGAGCTTCGTCGCTTTCGACCTGCTCGAGCTCGACGGAGAGGACTATGGGCCACGGCCGTTCTCTGAGCGCCGCGCTGCCCTCGAAAAACTCTTCGCCCCGCTGGCGTCTCCCCTGCACCTCAGCCAGGTGACGCGGGATGTCGAGTTGGCTCGCACCTGGCTCGTGCAGTTCGAGGGGGCGGGGCTCGACGGCGTGATGGCCAAGCCTCTCGCCGCCCTCTATGCGCCGGGCAAGCGTGCGATGTTCAAGATCAAGCACCACCGCACCGCGGATGTCGTCGTGCTCGGCTACCGGGTGCACAAGAGCGGGTCGGGAGTGGGGTCGATTCTTCTCGGGCTTTACGACGACGGTGAGCTGAGGAACGTCGGCGGAATGTCGGCCTTCAGTAACGCCCGACGCCTCGAACTCGTCGACGAACTCGAGCCCTATGTTTGCCGGGATGCGAACGGCGAGATCGTTGCGGCCGAGACCGAACGCAGTCGTTTCTCCGGCTCGAAAGACCTGTCGTTCGTGCCGCTGGAGCCCTCGCTCGTCGCTGAGGTGCGCTACGACCAGCTCGAGGGCAAGCGATTCCGCCACTCGGCACAGTTCGAGCGCTGGCGGCCCGACCGCGATGCGACGTCGTGCACGTTCGACCAGCTCGATATCCCCTCGGCGTACGACCTGGGCAGCGTGCTGGCCTGACTGGCTAATCCGTCTTCTTCGCGCGGCTCGGTTGCACGCGCGGCGGCTCCCCGGGCATCTTCGGAAAGTCCGGCGGGAACGGCAGCTCGCCGAGACCGGCAGCAACGTCGCGTTGCCACCACTCGAACAGCACGTCGAGCTTTCCTGCCTTCTCGTGCATTTTCTGCCACGGGTCGCCGGTCGTGGCGAGTCGCTTCGGTACCGTCTCGACGGTGAACTGCCCCGGCTCGACCGACTCGAGTTCGTCCCACTCGACCGGGCACGACACGGCGGCGTTGGCGAGGGCGCGCGGGCTGTAGGCGCCGGCCATCGTCCGGTCGCGGTTGGCCTGGTTGTAGTCGACGAAGATCTTCTCTCCGCGCTCTTCCTTCCACCACGCCGTGGTGACCTGCTGCGGCATCCGTCGTTCGAGCTCGCGGGCCGCGGCGATGACCGCGTGCCTCACGTCGAGAAACTCGGTGGTCGCCTCGATCGGGGCGAACACGTGCAGGCCGCGATTGCCCGAGGTCTTGATGAACGCCTCGAGGCCCGCTTCGGCGAGCAGCGCACGCAGTTGCTGGGCCACCGGGATCGCATCACCGAAGTCGGTGCCGGGCTGCGGGTCGAGGTCGATGCGCAACTGGTTGGGAAAGTCGGCGGCACCGGCGAGCGATGCCCACGGGTGAAAGACGACGGTGTTCATCTGCGCTGCCCACACGGCGCCGGCCGGTTCGTCGATGACGAGTTGCGGATGCGACCGCCCGCTCGGGTAGGTGACCGGAACCGATCGCACGTAGTCGGGGGTGCCCTTCGGCGGGTTCTTTGAGAAGAACTGCTCACCGTCGATGCCGCCGGAGAATCTCTGTAGCGAGATCGGGCGGTCACCGTTGGCGCGGACGAAAGCGTCTCCGACCGCGACCAGGTAGTGTGCCAGGTCGAGCTTGGTGATGCCGGCATCCGGCCAGAGAACCCGGCTCGGACTGGAGATACGCACCTCGCGCACGATGCCGGGACCGGGCACCTCGATTACCGTTGCTTCGCTTGCCATTTGCTCAACCTAGTTGGCGGAGCGATCGGTCGAAACCCCTTGGCTCGTTCCCAGCTGGCTCTCAGGCTCCCAGCTAACTCACCGAGTTTCTCGGTACTACCAATACATGAGTAACACTGTCGAGTGCGTGACCGATTGGATGACCCGGCAGCGCTGGTACGCGGGAAAGGACCATATCCCCCGCCTGCGTATGCTCGCGAACGACGAGATCCCGTCTGACGACCCCCACGCACGCATCCGCAACTATCTCTTCATGGATGACGACGGCCACACCCCCACTCTCTATCAGGTGCCGATAGTCGAACGCACCACGATTCCTGGCGGCACCGGGCCGTACTTCATCGGCAAGACCGACGACGGCGCCTACCTGTTCGACGGCCCGCACGACCCGGTCTACACCCGCGCACTGCTCTCGATCGTCGCCCCGGAGGTCGCTCCGCACGGCACCGGAAGCGCTGTCATGAGCGGCGAGCAGTCGAACACCTCGATCGTCTTCGACATCGACGGCGTGCCGACCCTGGTCGCCAAGGTCTTCCGCACACTGCACCACGGCGACAATCCGGATGTCGAACTCCAGTCGGTGCTGAGCGCCGCTGGCTCCCCCGACGTACCCCGCTTCTTCGGACAGCAGACCGGTGAGTGGCTCGACGTGGGTCGCCGCAGCGGTCACGCCAGCGGACACCTCGCTTTTGCCCAAGAATTTCTCTCCGGTGCCACCGATGGCTGGAAGATCGCCATCCGCGCCGCCGAAGAGGGCCGCGATTTCACTGCGCAGTCGAGGGCGCTGGGAGAGGCGACGGCACGCGTGCACACCGCACTCGCGGAACTCATGCCCGCCGGCCCGGCCGAGGAATCCGATGTCGAGGTGACTGTCTCCGGCTGGGAACGCCGGCTCGACATCAGCGCGAGCGAGGTTCCCGCGGTCGCCGCGCACCGAGTGGGCATCGAGCACGTCTACGAAGCCGCCCAGCAGTTCGCTTGGCCGCGCCTGCAGCGCATCCACGGCGACCTCCACCTCGGCCAGGCCCTCTGGATCGAGGGCCGGGGCTGGCTGCTCATCGACTTCGAGGGCGAACCGCTTCGCCCGATGTCCGATCGCAATCGTCCCGACTCGCCGTTGCGCGATGTCGCGGGCATGCTCCGCTCGTTCGACTACGCCCAGGGTGCCACCCCGAGCGCTCCCGAGGGCTGGGCAAAGGCGTGCCGTGAGGCATACCTCGAGGGTTACGCCTCGGCCACCGCGACCGGTCGCGACCTGAACCTGCCGTTGCTGAACGCCTTCGAGCTCGACAAGGCCGTCTACGAGGCGATCTACGAAGCCCGCAACCGGCCGTCGTGGCTGGGCATCCCGCTGCATGGCATCGAGCGGATCCTGAAGCGCAGCCTCACCCGCAGCGTCTGACCATGGCCTCGATTCCCGGCAAGGCGCGGGAGCTCATCCGCCGTAACCCGACCACCAACCGCGTGTACCGCACGTCGGTCGGGGTGGTCGGTGCGGGCACGGTCGCCCTGGGCGTCGCGCTCATCCCGTTGCCCGGCCCCGGCAGCCTGATCGCACTTGGCGGGCTTGCGATCCTCGGTTCAGAGTTCGAGGGTGCGAAGAAAACGAGTCGTTACGCCAACGACAAGGCGCGAAAAGCTGCCGCGGCCATAGCCGCCCGGCGTGCGCGGGCGAAGCCGGCGAAGCGGGCGTTCTAGCGACTTGAGATCGTCGCGATGCGTGACAGCCTTGCGACATCCGTAGTCCTGCGTTCCGGGCTCACTCTGGCTGTACTCCCTGCTCGGACATCGCGCAGCGTCAGCCGAGGGTGTTCTTCGGCAGGCTGACCGCGCTCGATGTCGAGTAGCTCGTCTTCGAGCCGGTGATCCTCACCGTGATCTCCTTGCCGGCATCGGCCGACGTCAACCTGTACGCGGACGACGTTGCCCCAGCGATGTTGGCACCGTCGCGGAGCCAACGGTAGGTCTTCTTCACTCCGGCCGACGGCCACACGAGCGGGGTCTTCGCGGTGAGCTTGCTACCGACAGCGACAGTTCCCGAAATGATCGGTGTTGCCACCCCGACCGTGCCTGTGGTGGGCTTGAGCTTGGTAGTCGTGCTGCTTGAGAGGCGGGAGGGCGCAAGACCGATCTTCACCGCGCGGGCCGACGACAGCGACGTTCCACCGAACCAGGTCGTGCGGTAGGCATGATAGGTGAGATCGACGAGCTGGAACTTGTAGGTGCCGGCCCCGAGGCTCTCCACCGTGAACTTTCCCGACGAGTCAGTTGCGGCGCGGAAATCGAGGTCGCGGTAGTGCCCATTCGGCTGGCGTTCCCAGACCTTCACGTTGATATCACTCAGTGGACGCTTCTTCGCGTCGTCGACGGCCTTCGCCGTGAACGTCGACACAGAGGGAAGCTTCGCACTGATGGTCGCTGACTTTTTCGTGCGCAGGTCGAGTTTCGCGGAGCTGCTAAAAGTCGGCTTGTTGCCGAGCCAGACCAAGCCACGCGTCGGGTCGTCACCGGACGGGCTGAACAGAACTTTGTACCGGCCGCGAGGAACCATGATCGGCTCGGATTCCCCCTCGTCGCCGACGTAGCCGTCGGTGATCCGGACTCCGTCGAGGTCGTAGATGGTGGCGTAGACCGAGAGGGGTTTTCCCGACCCGGTTGCCGAGACCCTCACCGGGATGAGCTTCTTGATGGTGACGGATGCTGCGGTCGTGGTCTTCCCGGCCCGAACCACCACGGAGTCCGACTTCCGATCGCCAAAGGTGCCGTCGAGGTGCTGGCCGTTGGCGAAGGAGAGCTGGAATTTTCCCGGCGCGAGATCGGTGAACTCGTAGTTGCCGTGTTCATTGACGAGCGCGGACTGCGGCACGCCGGGGTCGAGTCCCGGGCCTTCGATTCCGACCTCGGTGCCAACCCCACCTGTCACGTGTCCAGAGATCGAACCGGGGGCGTGTACGGCGAGCTGGGCGTCGCCGAGTTCGGTGGTCACGCCGGCTTCGAGCGTGACCGGCGTCGCGGTGACACGACTGCTCGAGTCTTTCCACCATCCGCCGATCAGACGGCCCGCCGGGGGAACGAACTTGACGAGGTAGCGACCAGCCTTCACTGCGCTCAGCGAGTACGCGTCCTGATAGACGTACGCCGAGGTCAGCACCTCGACATTCTCGCTCACGAGCACGGCCCTGGTTCCTGCGGTGTCAACATCGATCGCGGAGATCGTGCCCGTGAGGGTTGCCGTCGGCGCCCGGGTGATGTCGATATTGCGAACCGATCTGCCCCGGGTCACGACGATCGGAGTTGCCGACTTCGGGCTCGAGCCGCCTCCGTAGTACGTCACGGACTCGTCCTCGCCGCCCCATGCCTGCACGATATAGCTGCCTGACGCCACATCCCGGAACGTGTAGTGCCCGTCGGCCGGCCAGTCGTCAGCGACGAACAGAGCGGATGCGAATACTCCGCTGAGCGCGGCGATCGCGCGGGAGGAACGGGAGGCGGTGACCTGGAACATGGATCCGACTTTCTGCAATCGACCCTGGCAGGCGCCCGTCGCTTCGTCATTGAAGGATAACTCACTACAGCGTGGGATAGTGACGGATATCGGCATCGCGGCAGCCTTGGTCACCGATGTTCACACACTAGGGAAGTGCTCCAGCAATGTCAGTGGCTTTCGGCAGGATAGGGGCATGAACTTCGAATGGACAGTCGCCGATGAGGCTCATCGATCACGGGTCTCACGAGAAAAAATGGCCTATTCTCCATTCACAATCATCGCCGTCGCGGAGTCATTCACACACCACAAAAGTGCGCTGCGAATGTCGGTGGCGGCGGGCAGGATAGGGGCATGAACTTCGAACCCGCACCTCTCGAACCGGCCGCTGCCGCACCTGCCGCGCGCCGGGAGCTCGAGGTGTTGGAGCACACGGTCGAGAGCCTGTCTGACCAGACCCGGGCGATCAACTCGGCCCATGCGACCCGGATGCGGACCATCGAGCAGGGCCGCCGGCAGATGGAAGCCATCCAGGCGAAATCGCTGGAGGAGCTCCGCAGGACGGGTGGGGTGAAGTTCGAATCGAACGAGCTCGCTCGCCGCTCGTACCGGCTCGAAGTCGGGGTCGCACTCGGCATCCACGAATACACGGCCGGCGCGCTGATCTCCTGCGCGGAGGAGCTCGTCAACCGGTACCCGCTGGCTCTCGAAACCCTGGCCAAGGGTGCGATCACGGAGCGGCACGCGCAGGTCCTCACCGAAACCGGATTCGGACTCCCGGACGAGCACCGCGCCGAGTACGAACGCCTCGCGGTGAATAAAGCCCAGCAGGAGACCCCGACCCGGTTCAAGACCTCGGCCCGGAAGATCCGTGCCCGCCTGCACCCGGAAGAGTTGGAAGAGCGACACAAGCGGGCTTTCGAGAACCGCCGCATCTTCCTCGAACCCGCCGCCGACGGCATGGCCCGGATCACGATCGAGAACTCCGCGGTGAAGATCTACGCCCTCGACGACCGCCTCACCCGCGCCGCCAAATTCCTCACAGACTTCCCCGGTGAAGAACGCACCCTCGACCAGCTCCGCACCGACATCGCGGTTCGGCTTCTCCTCGATGGTGACGTTTATGCCGACACGACGGAGGATACCTCTACGCTGGATGCCGACGAGGCGTTCACTCC
>Ga0247736_10000704_pt1 | contig 11205 bp, 8 predicted proteins | sample UWRJL193509B2_FD_180935 | JGI IMG/M metagenome (GOLD analysis project Ga0247736, IMG submission 180935) | Plant litter microbial communities from Arlington Agricultural Research Station in Wisconsin, United States - UWRJ-L193-509B-2 | ecosystem: Environmental > Terrestrial > Plant litter >...
CCGAGGGTGGAGAAAAATGCCCGGCGGCTGGCGCGGGGTTCGGCGGGTGGGGTGTTGTCGATCCACGCGAAGACCTTGCCGGTGATGCCGCCGGCTGTCGCGGGCTCGGGGGTGGCCGTGCCAGCGGGGGCGGTGCTGTCGGTGCTGGGGTTCGGGGTGGATGCTCCTGCCGAAGCATCCCGAACCGCATTCGCGTCGTCGATCGCAGCTCGCTCGGCGTCGCCTTTACGCCAGTACCGCGCGATGACGGGCAGCTTTATTGCGATGTGGATCGCGAGCGACCCGATGATGACGTACGACAACGCGTAGTGCGTCTGGCGGAACGGGAAGGGGAAGAGCGCGTACCACTGGAAGGTGTTGAGCATTCCGATAACGATCTGCACCAGCGACGACGCCACAAAAACCGTGATGGAGGCGCGCTCAAGGAAGTGGGGGAAGGAGCGTACGGGCGGGGTTTGGAACAGCTCGGGGAAGACTGCGTAGAGCTTGCCGAAGATCAACGGGAAGCAGAGGATGCCGGCCGTGATGTGGATGCCCTGGTTCAGTTGGTAGAGGAACACCGGCCGGGTCGGGAAGTGCATCCAGGGCAGGGGGTTCTGGAGGAAATGACTATAGATTCCCGTGCCGAAGCAGAGCAGGAAGGCAATGGCCAGCAGCCTGCCGAGCACCACGGCGGTGCGCGGGGTGCGGGATGGAGCAGCAAGCGAGCGGCGCATGTGCCCCAACAAGTGCTGCAGTCGCGGTTCAGCCATACTCCGTGCCTCCTCGCCGATGGGACACGTGGTGTGAAACCCCGTGTCTATTGTGTGGTGTTCGTAACCGACCCCGATTCCGACAGGATGGGTTTGTGCGCATTGCCCTCACCTCCCTTTTTGTCGCGGCCTCCGCTGTTCTCACAGCGCTGTCGGTCACCGTGCTGCCGTACTACAACGACAAGTCCGGGCAGCTGGAACCGCTGGTGTTCTACACCCTCGGCCTCTGGGCGCTGTTCGCCCTCGCGCTGATCGCACTACGCCGGGTTCCCCGTCGTGCGGCGGTCGCCCTGGTGCTCGCCGGATCGTTCCTCATCAGCGGGGCCGCGCTGCTCGGCCCACCCAACACCAGCACCGACTCGGCGCGCTACGCGTGGGACGGTATTGTGCAGAACGCGGGCATCTCCCCCTACGAGTACGTTCCGGCCGACCCGGCGCTCGAGCACCTGCGCACCGACTGGTTGTTCCCCGCCGCTGGTGTTGACGCTGACGGCGAGCCCGCCTGCGAGGGCGCCCGGGTGATGACCACCACGGATGTCGGAACCGATGATCTGCTCTGCACCACCATCAACCGCGCGAAGGTTCCCACCATTTATCCACCGACAAGCGAGCTGGTGTTCGCCGGGGTTCGGGCGATCACGGGGCCCGACGCAGAATACGCGCCGATGCAGATCCTGGGGCTGCTCGTCAGCCTCGGTGTAACCGTTCTGTTGCTGGGCACTCTCCGCCGCACGGGACGCGATCCCCGCTGGGCCGCACTCTGGGGATGGTGCCCCCTGGTCGCAACAGAAGGGGTGACCAACTCCCACATCGACATTGTGGGGGCGCTGTTGCTGGTGGTGGCGACGATCCTCGTCTCCAGCGGCCGCACGTGGACGGGCGGTCTCGCGCTCGGAGCCGCGATCGCCACCAAACTCATTCCGGTGATTGGTGCACCTGCGCTACTGGGGCGCCGACCATGGCCTGTCATCGCGGCATCCATCACCGCCTTTCTCCTTCTCTACGTTCCCTATGTACTCGGTAGCGGCATCGGGGTGCTCGGCTACCTGCCCGGCTACCTGACCGAAGAGGGGTACAGCTCGGGATCGCGGTTTATTCTGCTGTCGCTCATCGCCCCGGGGTCGGGTTCGCTCATCCTTGCCGCGGCACTCGTGGCCATCACGGGGCTGCTGGTGTGGTGGAAAACCGACCCCACCAACCCCTGGCTCGGCCAGCTCGTGATGATTGGGGTGACCATGCTGGTGGTGACCCCGCGTTACCCCTGGTACGCGCTGCTGCTGGTTCCGATGATTGCCGCGACCGGACGCTGGGAGTGGCTCGCGGTGCCCCTGGCGCTCACCGAACGGCTGCTGATCTCGGACGTCACACTGGCTCGTATCACGGTCACACTCGCCATTGTGCTCATCGTTGCTGTCTCGCTCCACCGCGCCGGCCCGGGTGCACTGGGGCGCCTGATTGGTGCACCGCGCAGGGAATGGGAGCAGTTTCGAGCGCGGCGCCTGGTGGCGCGATCGTGAAAATTCCCAGTAAAACACTGGTATGCGCGGGGTGTGAGTACTCGTTTCCGTTTCTGGGAGCGCGCTGGGAAATGTAACAGAAAGGTCACGGATCAGATCAATTCCAATCCGGTTGGGCGTGAGGGACGAACCCCTGTCAACACCGACAGCAACTCCTCCACAGCAACACCAACAGTCAAAGGATTGACACCATGCGCAAGTTTTCGAAGCTCGCCGTAAGCCTCACCACCGCCGGCATCCTCGTCGCTGGTCTCGCCGCCTGCTCCTCCACCACCAGCAGCGACACCCCCTCTTCTTCCTCCTCCTCGTCATCGTCGACGTCCCCCGAGCCGCTGGCCTCGATCCCCGCCCTCGACGGTGTTGACACCCAGGTCACCCTCGACGCCGGCTTCGTTGAAGCCCTCACCACCCTCGGCCTGACCCCCGGAGTCATCGGCGGCGCCACGCTGACCGACGGCGTCCTCGCCTTCCCCATCACCGGTGGAAACGTGGACTACTACGACCCCGAAGAGTCCTACCGCCCGTACGTCCAGGGCTCCATCAGCCACGACGGATCCGGCATCTCGCTCACCGCTGGTGAGACCGTTGTTGAACTGACCGACTTCCGCATCGACCCCGGAACCAGCCAGCTGTTCGGCACCGTCACCGCCAACGGCGAAAAGGTCGGCGACGACATCTACATCTTCAACCTCGACGGTTCGACCCTGAACCCGCTGGCCGAAGACGCTGACGGCAACGCCGTTCTTGAGGGCACCACCGTGCTCATCAGCCCGGACGCCGCTGGCCTGCTCAACAGCACCTTCGGCACCGACGCCGTCACCGACGAGCTCGTTGTCGGAATCGCGAAGATCACCGCCAAGGCTGCCGAGTAACCCTCCGCACCACCGCAGCACGCGGCACAACCGCAGTCTGCACGATGCACCACGATCTACCCGATGCGACACCTAGCAGACGCATCATTCCGCACGGCACAACCGTGCACAAAGGTAAGGCCCGTCGAGAACACACTCGACGGGCCTTCCTGCCGTTAACGACGACTCAGCGTCCCAGGACTCAGGGCGTGAGCGACGCAAGCCAGCGCGTGAGCAGCGCCTCAAGCATCGACGCGTGAGCATCGTCACGCGAATTAGCTCGTGAGTAGCGCCTCGCAATCCAGCACGTGAGCAGCGCCTCGCGAATTAGCGCGTGAGCAGCGCTGCGCGATCGGGGTGTTTATCGAACCATTCACCGACGTACCAGCACATCGGCACAATGTGTCGTGATGAGTTTGTCTCCACGTCATTCACAGAGAACTCCGTAATCTCTGCAGCCCTGCCCTGCCCTCGATGGGCGGGGGTTGTGTAGGCGCGGGTAAACGAGATCGCGTCGCCGTTAATTCGATAGTCGACGGTGGCCACGAGCTGATTGTTGATCCGCAGCACATAGCGGTTGGCGTCTTCTTCGTGGAGGAATTCTCTGGTCACGTCTCTCACTGTAAACCCGACGCCGTGTGCGCGCCGGGTCTGGCACTACCCACCATCTGGCGCTACTCGCCACTCGACCTCACCGTGACATTGCCGTTGGTTGTGCTGGCACGAATCAGTCGGTCCGCTCCCGGCGAATTGGTGACACCATCCATATCAATGCGTCCGTTGACCGTGCTCGCATCGATTGCGTAGCGCTCGATAGTGGCGGGCAGTTCAATTAAGACCGGACCATTGGTGCTCGAGGCCACCACGCGGACCGGGGGAGCGACGAACGAGAGATCCACATCTCCGTTGACGGTGATCGCCTCCACAGAGTCAGAAGCGGCGCCGACCACACTCACTGACCCATTCACGGTGCGCAGATCCACCGGTCCCGAAGTGCCTTGAGCGTCAATCGAGCCATTTCGTGTTGTCAATTCGAGCGGTCCCTCGAGGTCACTGGCACGGATACCTCCGTTCTGCCCCGCGACGCTGACCGGCAGCCGTGCGGGCACCTCGATCCTGACCGTCAGGCGGCACAGGCCAAACCAGCCGTTGCGGCACCCGCCAGAGATAACCGTCGCACCGTCACTGCTGGTGATATCGACCGATGGTCTGTGCCCGAAATACGAACCCCGGACAGAAACAGTGACCTTATCGTCAGTGCTCGGCACCAACGTGATGGCCGCATTGGTGAGCCGAGCGTCGATCGCAGTGCCAGCGACAACGCTCTCAGTCGCGGTGATTGTGGTGCCACGCAGCGCGAATGCGCCGAGCACAATTCCGCCGAGCAGAAGCAGAAACAACACCGGAAGCGCCACAAACAGCACAAGTTTGGCCCAGAGGGGCAGTCGTCCCGACGCAGGCGGCGCGGGGCTGGCGCCTGGTGTGATGGACATTGTCGACCTCCCACACGTGGTCACGATGGAGCATCCACATCGGATCCGGGGCGGATGCCCGGCGGCAACACCACGCAGCCGGTGCCGTCTCCGTCGAGGGTTTCACAAAGCGGTGGCGCAATCGACCCCGTCGTGCAGAGTGCAGAGCCCGCGCTCTCCCCAGGGACGGGCGTTGGACCTGCGGTGTCGGACACCACAACTACCCTGAGCACTATGAGAATCCTGCACACGTCCGACTGGCACATCGGCCGGACCTTCCATGGGCACTCCACCCTCGGCAACCTGCGGACGGTTCTCGACGCCCTGGTGACGATTGTCCGTGAGCGCAATGTGGACGTCGTGGTGGTGTCGGGCGATATCTTCGATTCCGCCACACCCGCGGCCGAGAACTACGGTGTTCTGACGTCCGCGCTTCGCGACATCCACCAGACGGGCGCCACCGTGGTGATGACGAGCGGCAACCACGACTCGGCCACCCGGCTAGGTTTTCAATCCGAATTCGCTGGGCTCGCGGGCATCCACATCATCACCCAGCACCAGCAACACAACCAGCCCGTCACGATCATGGACGCCGACGGCCCCGTGCACTTCTACGGCATCCCGTTTCTTGAGCCGTCTCTGGTGCGACACCATTACCCGTCCACCGAGCTGCGCACCCACACCCAGGTTCTGGGCTTCGTGATGGACCGAGTGCGGACGGATCTCGCCGAGCGCGGCGGTCGTTCGGTTGTGCTCTCGCACTGTTTCGCGGTCTCGACGGCGGCGGCGGACACTGTCGTCGCTCCCGAAGCTAGCGGTGCGACCGAAGCTGGAGGTGCGACCGAAGCCATCGGCGCTACCGAAGCCAGCGATGTGGAGCGCGACATCACCGCGGGCGGTCTGGACTTTGTGCCGGTGAGCACCTTCGACGGCGTTGACTACGTCGCACTCGGGCACATCCATGGGCGGTCGACCCTCACCCCGCGCGTTCGGTACTCGGGTGCACCGTTGCACTACTCCTTCTCTGAGGCGCGCAAACCCCGCGGAGGGTGGCTCGTTGACCTCGACGCGAACGGACTCGGCGAGGTCGACTGGGTGGACCTTCCCGTACCCCGGCGCCTCACTGTGCTGACGGGCGACATCGACGCGCTCCTTGCGGACGAGGGGAATGCTGCCGTCGAGAACGACTGGGTCTCCGTGGTGCTCACCGATCGAGTGCGTCCCCTCGACGCCATGCGCCGGCTTCAGGCCAGGTTCCCATTCTGTGTGACCCTCGAGCATCGTCCGGAGGTGTCGACCACGGCATCCACCGTCAGCTATTCCGAACGGATCCGGTCCAAGAGTGACAGCGAGATTGTGGCCGGTTTCCTCGAGTACGTGCGCAACGGTGTGGGCCCAACAGACTTCGAACGTGACCTTGTGAATGACGTTCTTGCGCAACAGCGCGCCGCGGAGAGTGCCCTGTGAGAATCACGCGGCTCACCCTCGCGGGTTTTGGCCCCTACAAAAACGAGCAGGTGGTCGACTTCGACCGCTTTGCCGACGACGGCATTTTTCTGATCACCGGGAAAACCGGGGCTGGAAAGTCGAGCATTCTCGACGCCATTTGTTACGCGCTTTATGCGAGTGTGCCGCGATACGAGCAGGCGCAGCAACACCTGCGCAGCGACCACTGCGGCGTCGATGACCCGACGTTTGTGGAGCTCGAATTCACGGTGAATGGCACCAGCTATCGGGTGCGGAGGTCGCCGGAGTTCGAGCGACCCAAGCAGCGCGGTACCGGTACAACCAAACAGGCAGCCACCGCCGAACTTTCCCAGAAGGTCGGCGACGAGTGGCAGGGTATGTCCGCCCGCGCCGTGGACGTGGGGCGCGACCTCGACCGTATCCTCGGGCTGTCCAAGGACCAGTTTCTCCAGGTAATTTTGCTGGCGCAGAACCGGTTCCAGAAGTTCCTCAAGTCCACCAACGATGAGCGTCAGTCGGTGCTGCGCACCCTGTTCGGGACACGTCGGTTTGAACGCATCGAATCCATTCTTGTGGAGCGCCGCAAGGCGCTAGAGGCGGACCTCGATGTGGTCGCGCTGTCGCTGCGTCACCGCGCCGAGCAGGCCGTTGCCCTGGTCGAGCAAGCTGACATTGGCGAGGCCGGCACTGAAGGTGGGCTCGGCGGTGTTGGCGTCCAGGGCGATGGTGACGAGCAGACGTTCAGTGACGAGCCAGCAGTTGACACCGTTATCCCCGAGAACCTCGCGCCCGAGTGGTTCGAGCAACTGGGCAACCATCTCTCCCGCCTGCTCGCTGTCGCGACTGACGCCGCCACCGTGGCCGACGCACACGCCGCCACCGCAGAGGTCGAGCATCGACGACTGGTCGACACCCGGCGACTCCAGGAACGCCGGGCCGCGGGTGAACTTGCCCTACGCGCTCTCGATGCCCAGAGCGACGCAATCGCCATCGAACGCACCCTCCTCGCGGACGCCCAGCGTGCCGCCGTGGTGTGGATCCTGATTAGTGCGAATCGCGGAGCAGAGGCAGCCTTGCAGGCGGCAACCGTCCGCGAGGACGACGCCCGAGCCAGCTACGCCACACTCGTCGAAGCACAGTCGAGCGCACTGTCCAGCACACAGTCCAGCGACGCACTGGACACCACCATCGACACAATCACGCGCACCCTCGGGTCCCTCGCTGACAGCATCGCCGACGAGAAGCGCTTCCCGGCGCTAGTCGCCGACATCGCCCGCGCGGCCGAGCGTCTCGCGGCCCGCGAGCGGGAGATCACCGAAGCAGCAGCCCAGCTCGTCAGTCTGCCTGCCCAGATCACCGCGCTCGGGGAGGCCGCCGCCGAGGCGAAAGTTGAGGCTTCACGGCGTCCGGATGCCGAGGCAGCAGTCACCCGCGTCGGCACAGCACTGCGGTCCGCCAGTCTCGCCGTGTCTCTCGAGGGCGACCTCGCCGCTGCCGAGACCACGGAGCGCCAGCGCAGCGCCACCCACACCACCGCGGCCGTTCGACTGGACTCTCTGCTCGAGGAACGACTCAGCGGGCATGCCGCGGAACTCGCCTCCACTCTGGTCGACGGCAGCCCCTGCATGGTGTGTGGCGCGACGGAGCATCCCGAACCCGCAACCAACGACAGCGAACCCGTCACCGAAGCGCGCATCATCGCGGCACGCGCCGAACTCACGGCCGCGCGGGAGGCCATGGACGCGGCCCACACCGTGACACAGACCGTCGACACCCGGCTCACCGAGGCACGGACCCGCGCGGATGGGAAAACAGTCACCGAGCTTGAGCACGAACTCGCCGATTCCACCGCGGCACTCGAGAAAGCGCAGGCCGCGTTCACACGCAGCGTCACCCAGGATGCCGAGCTGGCTCACCTACGGGCAACGCTGGACGACGCCACGTCCGCCCTCGCCGCGCTGACCGAGGCCCGAACAACAGCGCAGAAGCAGCTCGCCGAAGTCCAGCACACCGCCGACACAGTCTCGGCACGAATTGTGGACCACCGTGCTGACTTCGCCACAGTCGCAGCCCGGGCAGACCACCTCCGCACCCACCTCGCGGCAGCGCGTCTACTGCTTGCCGCGATCGCCAAGACCGACGCGCTGCGGGTTGCACAGTCGACGGCCCAGGCCACGCTGACGACGCAGCTTCGCGAGCAGAATTTCGATTCCGAGGCCGAGGCAATCGCGGCGCGGCGACCTGCCAGCGACGTCGCCGCTCTCGACCGGCGTATCCGTGAGTATGACCAGTCGGTCGCAACCGCACGTGCCACTATCACTGACCCCGAACTGGCGGGACTGCCGGAGGATCCGGTGTCGGCGGATGCCGCGGCGGACACTCTCGCGGCGGCGCGCACGGCCCGGGACAACGCACTCCGGACATCGAACTCGCTCGCAGAGCGGGTGAGCAGGCTGGCCGCAACAACGTCGGCCGCCCTCGCGGAGATGGCCGGCACCGAACGGGCGCGACGTGAGTTCGCGCAACTGAAACAGCTGGCCAACGCCGTGCAGGGACTCGAGCCGAACACCAAGCGGATGCGACTCGAGACCTTTGTACTAGCGGCCCAACTCGAAGAGATTGTTGCCGCCGCGAATGCGCGACTGCGCACGATGACAAGCGGACGGTTTGTGCTGGAGCACAATGACGGACTGCAGTACCGCAACACGCAGTCCGGCCTGGGTCTCAGCATCCTCGACCAGCACACCGGGCGTTCCCGTGCGACACATTCCTTGTCGGGCGGGGAGACATTCCTCGCATCGCTGGCCCTGGCACTCGGCCTCGCCGAAGTGGTGACCAACCAGACCGGCGGGATCACGCTCGACACCCTGTTTATCGACGAGGGATTCGGCTCGCTCGACAGTGAGACCCTCGAAACCGCCATGAGCACACTGGACAGCCTGCGGGCGGGTGGTCGAACAATCGGTCTGATCAGTCACGTCGACACCATGAAAGAGCAGATCCCGGCAAAATTGCGCATCGTTGTCACCGACCGTGGCTACAGCGAGATCGAGGTGAGCGTCGACGCGGGATAGTCACCTGCGCTAAGCCGCGTGAACCGAAATGCCCTTCTACCTCACCCCGTCAACAAACGTGCCCCGGTACGCTCGAAGGCATGCCGCACAAGACTCGCCCCATCATCCCCGCCGAAATCGCTCGCTCCTGGCTCTTGGTTCCCGGAACTCGTCCGGACGCCTTTGACACCGCCTCCACCTCCCATGCCGACCAGATTGTGCTCGACATCGAGGACGCGGTCGACCCGAAGCTCAAGCCCGCCGCCCGTAACGATGTTGTTGAGTGGCTGTCCGGCGCCGGTACCGGTTGGGTTCGGATCAACGATCACTCCACCGACTTCTGGTCTGACGACGTCGACGCCCTCGCCGGTATTCCCGGAGTCGTCGGCGTAATGCTGGCCAAAACAGAATCTCCCGCCGACGTCACCGAAACCTTTGACCGTCTCGGTGGCTCCGTGCCTGTGCTCGCCCTCATCGAGTCCGCACTTGGCATCGAAGAGGCGACCTCCATCGCGAAGGCCCGCGGAACGTTCCGTCTCGCCTTCGGCAGCGGGGACTACCGTCGCGACACCGGCACAAGCGCCGACAACCTGGCAATGGCCTACCCCCGCTCCCGCTTGGTCGTCGCCAGCCGAATCGGCAACCTCCCAGGCCCCATCGACGGACCCACCGTCGGCACCAGCCACCCGATGTTGCGCGAGCAGTCGGCCATGGCCGTCGCACTCGGCCTCACCGGCAAACTGTGCCTCGACCTCGAACAGCTCCCCGTCATCAACGAGGTCATCAGCCCCACCCAGTCGGATGTCAGCTGGGCCCAGGACTTCCTTGAAGACTTCGAGGCACGCGGTCGCGTTATCCGCGACGGCAGTGACCTGCCCCGCCTGGGTCGTGCGCAGAAGATAGAGAAGCTCGCCCGCGCCTTCGGAATCACTGCCGCGTAACTCGACTCCAGGGGATCTCTGACATGACCGCGACACCAGGCAGCTCCAACACAACGGCACCGGGTACCTCGAACACCGCGACACCCGGTACCTCACGCACCGGGACACCGGGATCTGACGAGACCAGCGTTTCGTCCGAGGTCTTGTCTGGTGATGCCCTCGCTACCCGGTACACCGCCGACGGTGCCGTCATCGAACAGCTCGTCCGGCCAGCCCGCGCGATCGAGCTGGAATTGGAGCCGCATCCCGAGGGCGGGTGGTACCGCCGCACCTGGACGTCAGACGTGACGGTGGATGTTGTCGCGCCCGACGGAAGTGTACGGACCCGCCCCACGGCCACTCTCATCCTGTTCCTACTGCCGCCCGGGGAGTTCTCCGCGTGGCACCGTGTGACCTCGGCGGAGACGTGGATCTGGAACGGGCTCGCCCCGGTCACGCTCGAGTTGGGCGGCACCGGAGATTCCCCGTCGGAGGTAACGAGCCACGTGCTCGGCGCCGACACCCCCGCAGGCGAAGAGGTTCAGGTCACTATCGCGGCCAACACCTGGCAGCGCACGCTCCCCACCTCATCCGACGTGCTGGCGAGCTGTGTGGTGTCGCCGGGCTTCGATTTTGCCGACTTCTCGCTCGACGAACCGGTGAAGCCAGCGTCGGCGCAGCAAACGTCGGCGTAACTAGCGTCGGTCTGGCGCGCGGTGTAGTCAGCGACAGTGCAATCAGGAGCAGTGCACACGCCGGGGCATCCCGAATAGATCCAGCATCTCGAACGAACGCAGCACCACGAACGAACGCAGCATCTCGAACGAACGCAGCACCTCGCATCGCATCGCAGCAACATCACAAACCGGCTCCCGGCACCAACGCAGCATCTCGTCCAACCCCAGCACGAACTCGCAAAGGAGCATCATGAAGGCCGTCGTTTACACCCACACCGGACCCGCGGACGTTCTCGAGCTGGTCGATCGCGATATTCCTGAACCCGGTACGGGCGAGGTTCGTGTGCGAGTAGTGGTCTCGGGGGTCAACCCCACCGACTGGAAGTCCCGTGCAGGCAGCGGCACTCCCGAAAAACTCCCCGAGGCGCGGGTTCCCAATCAAGACGGCGCCGGCGTCGTTGATGCCGTCGGCGAGTCCGTCACCGGCATTGCAGTT
>Ga0247736_10000706_pt1 | contig 11193 bp, 9 predicted proteins | sample UWRJL193509B2_FD_180935 | JGI IMG/M metagenome (GOLD analysis project Ga0247736, IMG submission 180935) | Plant litter microbial communities from Arlington Agricultural Research Station in Wisconsin, United States - UWRJ-L193-509B-2 | ecosystem: Environmental > Terrestrial > Plant litter >...
CCGTAGAGAAACAGCATGAACGGCACGATGTCTTCGGCGATTCCCCCGACGTCGGTCAGCCAGGGCGCGATGTAGGTCGAGTAGATGTTCTGCCCGGTGAGCATGAGCAGGATCACGAGGCAGAGCAGGATCACCGGGGTGAGGCTCTTGTCCTTGCGCAGCGGGATCGCGATCTCGCCGGTCTTGAGGGTCACGTGGTGGTCGACAGCGGGCAGGAACCTGATGACGACGACCGCGAGCACCACGACGATGCCGGCGATGATGAGAAAGGCCGCTCGCCAGCCGAGCGCGTGCCCGAGGGCGGTGCCGACCGGAACACCGAGAACGAAGGCGGCGGATCCACCGCCGGCGGTGATGGCGACGGCGCGGCCGAGCTGGTGCTTCGGCACGAGGTGCGCGGAGTACGCGGCGACAACGGCCCAGAACAGGCCGTGGGCGAGTCCACCGAGGATGCGCGCACCCACGAGGATCTCGTAGGTCGGAGCGATCGCGGCGAGGGTGTTGGCTGTCGCGATCACGAGCAGCACCACGACGACGAGTGCCTTGCGCGAGTAGCGCCGGGTGAGGATCGACAGCGGTGTGGTCGCGATGACGACTGTCGCGGCGAAGATCGTGATGAGGTAGCCGACGGTCGAGAGGCTGACGTTCAGGTCGCTCGCCATCTCGGGCAGCAGGCCGGTCGGCAGGAACTCGCTCGTGACCGAGACGAAGATGGCGCCGGCGAGGGTGAGAAGGCCGACCCAGGGGAACGGCGTGGACGGAGTTGACGGGCTGGAGGCAGCAGAAGACATACGCGAAGAAGATCCGGTCGTGGAGAAATGCGGCGTGATGGAATGCGGGCCACCGACGGGATGCTGCAAGTACGCGGCATCCCTCTCATCGTAACGGCTCGGTGCGCGCCCGGACAGGAGCGAGCGTGCGCTGCCCCTACGCTGGAGGGGTGACTGCCGACTCAACGCACTGGATCCTCACTCTCGTCTGCGAAGACCGCCCGGGAATCGTCCACGCCATCAGCGGGGCGATCGTCGAGGCCGGCGGCAACATCACCGAATCGCAGCAGTTCTCGAGCGAAGACACCGGCACCTTCTTCATGCGCCTGCAGGTCGAATCCGAGGCGAGCCGTGACCGGTTCGAGACAGCCCTGGCCCCGGTGGCCGCGCGGTACGCGATGACCTGGACCGTGGATGTCGTCGCCCGCCCGCTGCGCACCCTCGTTCTCGTGTCCAAGGCCGGGCATTGCCTCAACGACCTGTTCTACCGCCAGCGCGCCGGCCAGCTCACCGTCGACATTCCGATCGTGCTGAGCAACCACGGCGCCCTCGCCGGGCTCGCCGAGTTCTACGACGTGCCGTTCGAGCACCACGCGGTGACGGATGCCGCCGAGAAAGCCGCGTTCGAAGCCCGTGTTCTCGAGGTCGTCGAAGAGCACGACATCGAACTCGTCGTTCTCGCGCGCTACATGCAGATCCTCTCCCCCGAACTGTGCGCCGCACTCAGCGGCAAAGTCATCAACATCCACCACTCGTTCCTTCCCGGCTTCAAGGGGGCGAACCCCTACAAGCAGGCGCACGCCCGCGGGGTCAAGCTCATCGGTGCGACGGCGCACTTCGTGACCAGCGACCTCGACGAGGGACCGATCATCGAGCAGAACGTGGTGCGCGTCGACCACTCGCGCACCCCCGGCGAGCTCGTAGCGATCGGCCAGGACGAAGAGTCGCGCACGCTGACCCAGGCAGTGAAGTGGTTCGCGGAATCCCGCGTTCTTCTCGACGGAGCCCGCACGATCATCTTCAAGTGAGCGAGCTGCGCGAGACCTTCACCCGCTGGAATGCGCGGCTGAACGGCTCGCCCTGGCGAGCGGGTATGGCGAACGCGCATGGCTGACATCCGCCCCGCCATCACGCGCTGGCAGCAGCGCATCAGTGCCTCGACCGGACTCGCCCTTGCGGTGCTGGCCGGCCTCGTGATCGTCACGTTCGCCCTCGGAATCGCTGGCGGGGGTATTCGCAACACTCTCGTCCACTCGGCACTCGCCGCGACCGCAGGAGGCGGTGCGGGCATGGCTCGGGTGGTGGCATTCGGGCTGATGCTGGCCCCCGGCATGGCGCTCACGCTGAGTTGCGCGGTGTTCGTTTCGCGTTTTCGTACGAGCGTATTTGTCGCGGTGGTGGCATCGCTCGCTCTGGTGGTGCTCGCCGGTGGAGCCGCGTTTCCCCTGCGCGACCGCAACGAGCCACCCGTGCAGCCGCTGACCGGGATCCTGGTCGGCCAGGGCGCCTCGGCACCCGTGGCGACAGCGGTGACCGACGCGCTCTGGTTCGGGCTGCTGGCGCTCGTCATTCTCGCCGTCGGCGCACTGTGCTGGTCGCTGGCGCTGGTCTATGCCCGACCTCCTGCTGCCACAACCACGGGAGTGCTCCGGGTCTACTCGTGGATTGCCCTGTCGTTTCGCTGGGCATACCCGGTGGCACTGGTCGTCGCGATTCCGGTGGTCGTGCTGAACTTCGCCTGGAACACGGCGTGATCGCCTGGTGGGTACTCGCAGACGCTTCGCTACGCTGAGGCTGTGGACAACGAATCGCCCTCGGGCATGATCGGCGACGTACTCTTCGAGCACGGGCGCAAGCTCGATGCGCACGGACAGGTCGACGACTTCTGGATGCTCGTGCGCGACGGTGTCATCGTCGAGACCGGCAACGGGCTGTCTCCGGATGCCGGAACCGTAGTCGACCTCGACGGCCACTGGCTGGTTCCCGGCTTCATCGACCTGCACGGGCACGGCGGCGGCGGCCACTCCTACGACGACGACCCCGACGAACTGCTCGCCGCGATAGCGATCCACCGCACCCACGGAACCACCCGCACCGTCGTGAGCCTCGTCGCAAACCCGGTCGCCTACCTGCGCGCGAGCCTCGGCATGATCGCCGACCTCGCCGCCGCCGACCCGCTGATCCTCGGCTCGCACCTCGAGGGCCCTTTCCTCGCACCGGAACGACGTGGTGCCCACAACGGCGCCTACCTGATCGAGCCCGACCCGTACCTCATCGAAGAGCTCATCGGTGCCGCGCGCGGAACCCTGCGGCAGCTCACCATCGCTCCCGAGCTGCCCGGTGCGCTCGAGGCCATCGACGTGCTCGTCGAGGCCGGCGTCGTTGTCGCCGTCGGTCACACCGAAGCGACTTTCGCGCAGGCCTCCGAAGCGTTCGACCGTGGGGCACGCCTGCTCACCCACGGATTCAACGCGATGCCCGGCATCCACCACCGTGCTCCAGGCCCGGTGATCGCCGCGTTCGAAGACGACCGCGTGACCATCGAGCTGATTCTCGACGGCCTGCACATCGAGCCGCACGTCGCGAAGCTCGCCTTCGCTTCGGCGCCCGGTCGGATCGCCCTGGTGACGGATGCCATGGCCGCTGCGGGTTCGCACGATGGTGATTACACGCTCGGCTCCCTCACCGTGACCGTCAAGGAGGGCAAGGCCGTGCTGCGGGGAACGAACACCATCGCGGGTTCGACCCTGACCCAGGACGTAGCGCTGCGGAACGCCGTGACGCTGGCGGGAATCGACCCGCGAGTTGCTGTCGAGGCCCTGACCCTCACGCCCGCGCGGGTGCTCGGCCTCGAGCACCGCCACGGCTTGCTCGCCCCCGGCTACGCCGCCGATGCCGTGGTGCTCGACCACGCCTGGCTCGTGACCCAGGTCTTCGCCGACGGCCACCCCCTCGAGCTTCACCCCTAGATACCGGGTCGCAAACGGGTTTCGATACGGGCGGCCTCCTACGTCGGTCGTACTACTCCTCCAGCGTTCGGGGGGGGCGTCACCCGGCCGTAGGCGAGGCAGCCGAAGGCGAGGCAGCCGAAGGCGTCCCTCGACCGCTCTGTCGATTGGTCGCGCATTCGCCCCGAAGTGAGCCGCGCCGCGCGAAGGGTATGGCCATTTTCTTGCGAGTTTTGAGTCGTTCCGATGGACACGCTTTTCGTCCGTCGGAACGACTCAATGTTTGAGCTGAAAATGGTTATGCCCTTCGCACGGCGCAGCCCAATGAAGCAAGAATCAAAAACGCTCCCAGTCGAAGCGGTTCTCCCAAGCGTGACGGTAGTAGTCCGCGTTGGCCAGGCCAGTAGCCGCAGCCTCGTCGACGATCACCGTCACTCGCGGATGCAGCTGCACGACAGATCCGGGTACTGACGCAGACACCGGCCCCTCGACCGCGGCCGCGATCGCTTGTGCTTTCGCCTCACCGAATGCCAACAGTACGAGGTGCTTCGCCCGCAGGATCGTTCCGAGTCCCTGGGTGAGGCAGTGCCGCGGAACGTCGTCGACCTGGTCGAAGAAGCGCGCGTTGTCGGCCCGGGTCTTCTCGGTGAGCGTCTTCACCCGCGTGAGTGAGGCGAGCGACGAGCCCGGTTCGTTGAACCCGATGTGCCCGGTGCGGCCGATGCCGAGAACCTGCAGGTCGATGCCGCCGGCCGCGACGATGTCGTCTTCGTAGCGGTCACCCGCTCCCTGGATCGGCAGGCCGTCGTCACCCGGAACCCGGATCAGCGACGGGGTGAGACCGAGCGGCTCGACCACTTCACGCGTGATGACGGCACGGTAGCTCTCGGGATGCCCGGCCGGCAGGCCGATGTACTCGTCGAGCGCGAACCCGCGCACGCGGGACAGGTCGAGGCCGCGCGCCCGCAGCGCGGTCCAGGTCGAGAGCGGTGTGGACCCGGTCGCGAGCCCGAGCACGGCATCCGGCTTTTCTACGACGACGGCCGCGATCGCGTCTGCCGCGATCTCGCCCGCTTCTGCCGCGCTGTCGACGATCACTATCTCTGCCATCAGGCACCTCCGAGGTGGGCGGCGCCGAGAGCGGCGACCGGTGTTCCGGGCGGCAGCAGGCGCACCCGGGCGGCGAGGTCGAGCGACTGGATGAACGGCGACTTCGCCGACCAGGCGCCCAGCACCGCGTTCACCCCGGTCATCAGTCGGTCGCCGAGCCCGCCGATGCCGCCGCCGATGACCACGAGGTCGACATCGACTGTCAGCACCAGGATGCGCACGGCGCTCGCCACACCGTCGAACAGGCGACGACGGATCTCGATCGCCCGCTCGTCCCCGGCATCCGCGGCATCGAGCATCGCGGTCACCGCGTTGTCTTCGCCGGTCGCCCACTGGCGGGCGATGCCCGACCCGGAGGCCATGACCTCGAGCCCGCCGTGCTGGCCGTCGAGGTCGAGGGGGCCGGCCGGGTCGACGAGGATGTGCCCGATCTCACCGGCAGCACCCCGCGCCCCGCGCCACAGTTCGCCCCGCAGGACGAGTCCGGCGGCGAGGCCGGTGCCGAGGTTGAGGTAGCCCATCGAGGCATCGGCGGGCTGCTCGAGCGCATAGAACGCCCCGAGTGCCGCCGCGTTGACGTCGTTCTCGACGCGAACCGGAACCCCGAGCGCGCTCTCGAGAGCCGTGCCGAGGTCGAGCGACTCGACCCCGAGGTTGATGGCGTGCGAGACGCGGCCGGCCGCGCTGTCGACGGTGCCGGGAATGCCGATACCGATCGCCGCGAACTCCCGCGGGTCGAGCCCACAGCGATCGGCGAGGCCGGTGACGGCGGTCACCGCCGTCGCGACGACCTCGCTCGCACCGAACCCGGTGGGCATCCGCAGCTGCGCGGTCACCGAACCGTCGTCGGCGACCACAACGGCCTCGGTCTTGGTGCCGCCGATGTCGACGCCCACCCTCACGAGCGGCATCCGCTCTGCTGCGGCCACGATGTCTGGCTGGTCATGGTGTTGCTCCTTCAAGCCAGGCGAGAAGTGCCTGGCCTCCGTGTTTCGATGCCCCGAAAGTCGCGATGTCGGCGTACGCCCTGTCGTCGTCGGGCCAGCCCATGTCGACGACTATCGTCGACGGCCGTGTTGCCCTCGCCTCGTCGATGAGCGCCCGCACCCAGTCGTGCCGGTGGTTGTCTTTGCCGATGATGACCAGCTGGCCCGGCATCCCGGGCAGGGTTCCCACCTCGGTCACGCGTGCCGAGACCGGCGGACCCCACGGGGCGGTGCCGATCGCGATGTTCGCGACGGTGTCGAGAGCGAGCAGAGTGCGCTCGGGCTCGACGACGACTCCGGGCTGCACGTCGAAGACGGCAAGAGTGCGCCCGAGGTCGAAGACGGGGTCGATGTCATCTCCTTCGAGAGGTGCCGCGGATGCTTCAGCCGCCAGCACGCGCGCGAGGGCGACGTTCCGCTCCCCCGCCTCGGCCAGTCGGCCGGCATCCAGCACCCCGTCGTCCACCGCGGTCTCGAGGGCGAGCTCGATGCTCGCGAGTTCGTCGTCGGTGTTGTTCGTGCCGATGCAGAGCAGGTCGCAGCCAGCGGCGATCGCGCGTACCGCAGCCTGCGGGATCCCGATCTCGCCGCTCGCCCCGACCATGTCGAGGGCGTCGCTCACGATGATCCCCTCGAAGCCGAGGTCGTCACGAAGGAGCTCCTGCAGGATCCGCCGCGAGAAGGTCGCCGGGTTGTCCGCGTCGAGCTGGGGCAGCAGGATGTGCGAGGTCATGATCGTGCGGGCGCCGGCCTCGATGGCCGCGACGAACGGTACGAGTTCACGCTCGCGCAGCCCGGCGAGCGGCAGGTCGACGACGGGAAGCGCGAGGTGCGAGTCCTGCGCGGTGTCACCGTGCCCGGGAAAGTGCTTGGCGCTCACCGCGACGGCTGTGCGCTGCAGTCCGCGCGTCCACGCAGCGCTGTGCCGGGCCACGAGATCAGGATCGGTGCCGAAGCTGCGCACACCGATGACCGGGTTGTCCGGGTTCGAGTTGATGTCGACATCCGGGGCGAAATCGAGGGTGACGCCCGTGCGCCGCAGCTGCCAGCCGACTGTCGCCGCGACCTGCTCGGTGTACTGCTCGTCGTCGATGCGACCGAGAATGGCGTTACCCGGATACGGCGATCCCTGGTCGAAGTAGAGCCGGGTAACGTCACCCCCTTCCTCGTCGATCGCGATGAGCGAATCAGGATTCGCCGCGCGGATCGCTTCGGTCAGTTCGCGCAATTGTTCACGCGATTCGATGTTTCCACCGAAGATGCAGACGCCGGCGAGGCCGGCGCGAAGTCGGGTCTCGAGCCAGGCCGGCAGGGTGGTGCCGACGAAGCCGGGAAGCAGCACGCGGGAAGCGATACCCGGTTTCTGCGCAGGCGCGCCCGCGTCGTGTCGAACGGTCATCCCTTCACCGCCCCGCTGACGAGGCCGGACGTGAGCCGGCCCTGCACGATGAGGAAGAACACGATCACCGGCACCGCGACGAGGGTCGAGGCGGCCATCACCTGGCCCCAGTCGGTCTCGCGGGTCGCGCTCGCCTGCACAAACCCGCGCAGCCACAGCGGCAGCGTCTGGTTCGCTTCGGACGGCAGCAACACGAGGGCGACGGTGAACTCGTTCCAGGCCTGCAGGAACGCGTAGACCCCGGATGCCACGAGCCCCGGTGCGAGCAGCGGGAAGGTGATGCGCATGAACGCGCCGAAGCGGCTGAGGCCGTCCATCATGCCGGCCTCTTCGAGGTCGGCGGGGATGCCGGCGACGAAGCCGCGCAGCATCCAGATCGTGAACGGAACGACGGAAGCCGTGTAAATGATGCTCGGACCGATCACCGAGTCGAGCAGCCCGACACTCGAGACCATCTTGTACTGGGCGATGAACAGGCCCTCGGCGGGCAGCATCTGCACGATGAGCACCGCGATGACGAACGACTTGCGCCCACGGAAGCGGAAGCGGCTGATCGCGACAGCGGCGAGGAACGCGAAGACCAGGCAGAACGCGACGACGATCAACGTGATCGAGATACTCATACCGAGGGCTGCGAAGAATGAGCCGTCGGCGAGCGCGCCGGTGTAGTTGTCGAGGGAGCCGTTCACCGGAAAGAAAGTCGGCACGAACGACTGCAGCGCGACGTTTGGCAGCAGCGACGAGTTCACCATCCAGTAGACCGGGAAGACCCAGAGCAGCGCGATGACGATGGCGACGACACCCAACAGGGCGCGCGAAACCCTGACGCGGGTCATGATTCGTCTTCTTTCAGCAGCGAGCGGATGTAGAACCAGCTCAGCAGGATCGTGATGGCGAGCACGAGGATCGACACGGCCGAGGCCATTCCGAAGTCCTGCGACTTGGTGCCGAGTTTGTAGATGTAGGTGCCGAGCAGGTCGAAGTCGCTCGACTTCGAACCGGCATCCTGCAGCATCGTGATCTGGGTGAAGACCCGCAGGTCCCAGATGATCTGCAGCAGGAAGACGATGGCGATGACGGGGCGGATCATCGGCAGGATGATGCCCCAGAACCGCTGCCAGGGCCCGGCACCGTCGAGCTGCGCGGCTTCCATGACCTCGTCCGAGACCTGGGTGAGCCCGGCGTAGGCCGAGAAGGCGACAAACGGCACCGACATCCAGATCACGATGACGCTCGCGACGATGAAGAAGGTGAGCGGCGACTCGAGCCAGTTGAAGCGGTTGGTGTCGATGCCGGGAATGGCATCGAGAAGGTAGTTGATCGCACCGCGCCGGCGGTCGAAGAGCCAGATCCATACGGTCATCGCGGCGACGACGGGCATCGACCAGGCGAGCAGCAGCGCAATCTGCAGCACGAGGCGCGGACCCTTGGCGACCGCGTTCATCAGCAGGGCGAGCAGCAGGCCGACCGCGAGGGTGGCGACGGCGGTGACGAGGCAGAACAGGATCGACTTGCCGACAACGACCCAGAGCGACCCCTTCGTCGCGAGCTCGATGTAGTTGTCGAAGAGCACGAACGGCGCCGGCTTGCCGAACTGCTGCTGCAGCCCGTATTCCTGCATCGACGTGACGATCTGCCAGACGATGGGGTAGCCGAGGCCGACCAGCAGGATGCCGATGGCGGGGACCAGCAGAAAGTAGGGTGCGCGCAGCTTGCGGCGGCGATAGGTTGCGGAACTGGGTGCCGGGCGGCCGGGCGGTGTGTCCTGGCCCGGCTTATCGGTCACCGGTGGTGCGGTACTTACAGACATGCGGCATCCTCCTCTCGGGGCTGAGTGGTCGGTGGGGGTAGCGGTGCTGTCGGCCGGGCGAGGTCGTCGCCCGGCCGACAGCGGAACACGGTGACTAGCCGTTGATCAGTTCATCGATCTTCGAGTCGTACTCGGCGGCGAGGGCGGGGATGTCTCCTCCGCCGTTCACCTTGCCGAAGAACTCCTCGAGCAGTCCGGAGCCCTCGACGGCTGCCCAACCCGGCGCGGCCGGGGTGAGCTTCGAGTTCGCGGCGGAGTCGATGAGTGCCTTGGCGAACTGGTCGTCACCGAGCGACGACGCGTAGTCGAGGTTCGCCGGTCCGAGGCCATTCTCACCGAGCATCTTCTGGTAGTCGGGCGAGAAGATGATCTTCATCAGCTCTTTCGACGATGCCTGGTTCTTGCTCGCTGCCGAGATGGCGATGTTCGAGCCACCGGCGAAGACCGGGGCTGCTGCACCATCGGCGCCGGGGAGGACGAACGTGCCGAACACGTCATCGTTCCACGTGGCGATTGACTTCGTGTCGTCAGCCGGGTCGGGAGCGAGGTCACCGATCGACCAGTGCGCCCAGCCGGGAGCGATGATCGTGGCCGCTTCAGGCTTTCCGGTCGACTCGTTGTCGTTGATGTTGACCCACGGGGTGCTGTCCGACTCGGTGACCGGGGCGAGGGACGCGTCGGTGAACAGTGCCTGCAGCTGGGTGAGGCCGGCAACGGTCTTCGGGTCGGCCAGGGTCGACTTCCAGGTGTCGCCGTCCTTGGTCGCGAGGTCTCCACCGTTGGCGAAGATCCAGGACACGCCATTGCGCCAGTCTTCACCACCGATGTAGAAACCCGACTGCTTGTTCGTCTTCAGCTCGGCCGCGGCCGTGTTGAATTCGGCCAGCGTCGTCGGAACCTCGAGCCCGGCCTTCTTCCAGATGTCCTTGCGGTAGAAGGCATAGCGTGAACCGAAGTAGTACGGCAGCGCGTACTGTGCGCCGTCGACCTCTCCGACCTCGACGAACGAGGGCAGGAGCTTGTCTCCGCCGAGCTCCGAATACATGTCGCTGAGGTCTGTGAATGCCCCGGCGTTTGTGAACGTCGGTGCCCAGGTGTTGCCGATCTCCACGACGTCCGGGGTATTCTCGGCATCAGGCAGTGCTGTGGTCAGCTTCGCAAGAGCATCTCCCCATGCCTGCTCTTCAATAGTGAGGGTGCCCCCGGTTGCATCTGCGTACTCTGTCTTAAGGTAGTCGCGCAGGGCATCCGGGGTGTCACCTCCATTGAGCCACAGGGTGATGTCTTTTCCGCCCTCGTCGACCGGGGTCGACGGAGTGGATGCGCACCCGGCGAATAGCAGAGCGGCGGCGGTTGCTGTTGCAATCGCGGCGATCTTTCTCTTCATGGTGTCTTCCTCTTATTTTCTGGGGATCGGAGTGCCGAGCGGCGACTCCGTTTCGGTGCAGGGAGCGAAGTGTCAGGAGACACCCAATTGCCCGGCGAGAACCATGACGGCAGCGCCGCGCATGACTATGTCTTCGCCGAGGGTTGTCATCCGCAGGGTGAGATCGCCGTGGAATTCGGCCATCGTTCGCGCACGGAGGGTCTCGATGGTGGCTGTGGCCAGCACGCCATCAAGCAGGTGGGTCGGACCACTCAGCACAACCTCGGCGAGGTTGAGTGCTCCGACGACGGGGGCGAGGGCGATGCCGAGGCGCTGCCCTGCCTCCCGCAGAATCTGGTCGGCCGTCTCTGCCGACTGCGACCGCGCGAGTGCCGCCTCGAGTCTCGGTACGGCGAGCCAGGTCTCGAGACACCCGTTCTTTCCGCAGACGCAGGCCGCGCCGCCGTCGGTGCCGACCACGACGTGGCCGATCTCGCCCGCGGCGAAGCGGCTGCCGAAGAGCGGGGTCCCGTCGAGAAGCAGGCCGGCGCCCACACCGTGGCCCACCTTGACGAGCATCATGTCGCTGTCGGCGTCGCCGAAGCTGTGTTCGGCAAGCGCGGCAGCGTTCGCATCGTTTGCGACCAGCACGGCCAGGCCGAACCGGTCGGTGAGCTGCTGCTGCAGCGGCACCCCGACCCAGCCGAGGTTGGGGGCCGAGAGCACCACACCGGCGAGGTCGACCACACCGGGCGAGCCGACACCGACGCCGAGCACGGGAAGGGTCGAGAGTGCGACGAGCTG
>Ga0247736_10000710_pt1 | contig 11164 bp, 9 predicted proteins | sample UWRJL193509B2_FD_180935 | JGI IMG/M metagenome (GOLD analysis project Ga0247736, IMG submission 180935) | Plant litter microbial communities from Arlington Agricultural Research Station in Wisconsin, United States - UWRJ-L193-509B-2 | ecosystem: Environmental > Terrestrial > Plant litter >...
TACGCTTAATGAAAACCGGATTAAATTATCAGTTGACTCTATCACCTATTGGAAAGAGTGCAGTCATAAGCCCGTTGAAAGACCTAACACCTCAATTGGCATGTATGTATGGCAACAGAAAGGCTCAGCGATTACATTAACACGTGAAAACAGCAAGAACTAATTTTTATTACAGACACTGATGAAACCATGGACAGGAATAGCATTAATGCCGGAAACAGAATTCATTGCTTCTGCCTTACCTTTATTTCAGGAAGAAGCCATTGAAGTCCTTGAGTGGTCTTTTGACACGCTTCATGCCGGGCAACGGGAGCTTGAATGGCTTCCTTTACTGTTAAGTGATTTCGCGAAAAAAGGAAGACTAATCGGGCATGGGGTACGTTACTCCCTGTTAAACGGCAACTGGACAAAAAACCAACACACCTGGCTTAAACAACTTGAGCTGGAAGTTGCCAAATACCATTACAGACACGTAACAGAGCACTTTGGCTTTATGACCTCCGATCATTTTCACCATGGTGCGCCTTTGCCTGTTCCCTTAACCTCCACCACCCTTGCTATAGGCCAGGACAGGTTAAAACGATTACTACAATATGCCAGTGTTCCTGTGGGAATAGAAAACCTGGCTTTTGCCTTTAGCCTGGAACAAATAAAAGCACAGGGTGAATTCCTGGAAAAACTGGTTGAGCCTGTAAACGGCTTCCTCATTTTAGACCTTCACAATATCTGGTGCCAGGCCGTTAATTTTGATATAGACCCACAGTACCTCATTGATTCTTATCCTTTGGATAAAGTACGGGAAATTCACATATCGGGAGGCAGCTGGTCTTCCGTTAGTTCTTCGGAGAAAGCCATTAGGCGAGATACCCATGATGAAGCCGTGCCTGAAGACCTGTTTGATCTTCTAAAATATGCTTTACCAAAATGTAAGTATACCGAAGCCGTTATCTTTGAAAGAATGGGAAATTCAGTGAATGATGTCCCTCAACAGGAACAGTTCAGAGCTGACTTTAGGAAACTAAAACAAACCGTTGCAGATATTTCGGGTAATGAGCAAGGTCCATTAGAGCTCATTAAAAAAGCAGAATACACCATGGCAGAATTAGGTGATCCTCTGGAAAGTAAAGAATTAAGCAGGCAACAAGCCCTTTTGATCACATTGCTTAGTACCGACAGTGCTATTGAACAGGTGATCACAAGCATCAGGGCAAATAAAGAACTACAGGACAGCGGCTGGAATACCAGCTCCTGGACCGTGGAAATGATAGAGACAGCGACGCAGCTTCTTAGAAAATGGAATTAGCCACCGGCTTGAATTTTTCATGAAATTCTCTTAGATTTAATCTAACGCATCAATCATATTTTATGGAGAAGATAAAAATTGCAGTAGACACTATCCGCAACACCTACATTGCACTGGCCAAAGGAGACATCAAATACAGGGTGCTGGAAAAAGCCACTGATGCGATGCTGGCATCCTTTGAAAAAAAGCTGGGTGAAACCTTACCCGAAGATTTTAAACTCTTTTTAAAACTCAATGATGTGGCTATGTCGTTTGACGGAGGCTATTACTGCCTGTCTCTGGGGGAGATTGTCAGTATATGGAATATGATGCTGGAACATGTGGAAGAAGGGACTTTTGATGATGGCAGAGTGGAAAGGCATATAAAAGAAGACTTTGGGAACTGGGACGGTAACTATCTTAAAAAAGTATGGTGGAGTACCAAATGGATTCCCTTTGCGGAAGATGGTTGCGGAAACACTAAATGCATAGATCTTGGCCCTGGTAAAAACGGAAAAAAAGGCCAGATTATGTCTATGGAGATTCAGGATGCCCAAGGTCCTTTTATTGATCCCGATCACCACCACTCCTTTTCTGACTATCTTCATACACAATTGGGCCATTATACAAGTAAACGTTATAACCTGGGAGAATCCTGGGATGGAAGTGCACGGATTGATATTGATGCTTACCTGTAAATAATGACTAAACGTTTTTTCAAATACCTGCGTAACCTTAGTATAGTGGCAATAGCGTTGTACCTAACGATCTGCGTACTGCTTTATGCCTTCCAGGATAAGCTCCTGTTTCATCCTCAGCCCAAAGATAAATCGGAAATTGCTGTGCTGCTAAAACGATCTCCTGCGTTTGATACACTTTTTTTAACCATGAAAGATGGTACCAGGATTGGAGCCTACATACACAAAGATACAGGCTCTGCACCTATGCCATTAATCCTTTATTTTGGCGGTAATGCAGAAGAAGTATCACACATGATGCTAAAGAAACCTTATTTCAAAAACTGCCATTTAGTGCTGGTTAATTACAGGGGATTTGGCTTATGCGGAGGGCAACCTTCAGAGAAAACGATGTTCAGTGATGCCCTCGAAATCTATGATCACCTGCAGAAACAGTCATACACAGATCCTGGAAATATATTGGTTATCGGAAGAAGCATCGGCACAGGAGTAGCAACCTACCTCTCTTCTCAGCGGAATATAAAAGCAAGTATCTTAATTACCCCCTATGAAAGTATGATTGCTGTGGCCGGAGAAAAATACAAATTCATCCCCATGAGTCTTTTACTACAGCACCCTTTTGAATCTGATAAGTACGCACTGGCCATTACCTCGCCCATGCATGCACTCATTGCTAAAAATGATGCGGTTATTCCCAGGCACCACGCCTACACACTTTTAAAAAAATGGAAAGGAAAAACGACCTTCCTGGAAATTGACGCCGATCATAACAGCATTATGGACAAGGATGCGGTGTGGAAAAGCATAGAAGCATTTATAATGCTGAACAGTAAATAATCTCCCTGAAATACGGTACAATTGCCTGAAACAAGAAGTTACTTTTTCCTGTTTTTGAAATAAGTGATCACAACGGGAATAGCTGTAATCACAATTAACCCGATAACAATGTATCCCAAATAATCTTCCGTTTGAGGAAACCTGATGCCTAAAAAATAAGCGATACTGCCGATGCTGCCTATCCATGCAACTGCGCCAATGATATTGTATAGCATAAAGGTTTTAAAATCGATATGAATAACCCCGGCAAGTATGGGCGCAAAGGTTCTGATGATAGGCAGAAACCTACCCATGATCAATGTTTTGCCTCCATGCTTTTCGTAAAAAGATTTGGTGGTTTCCAGGTGTTTTTTTCTGAAGAAGAAGCTGTCTTTCTTTTTATAAAGCGTCTGCCCGGCTTTTCTTCCAAACCAATACCCAACCACATTTCCAAGGATAGCCGAGCTCATCAGGAGCAATAATAAAGGAATAAAGGTGATACCCAGTAATTCTGGCTTTGTGGCACATAACAATCCGGAAATGAAAATAAGGGAATCACCAGGAAGAAAAAACCCCACTAACAAACCTGTTTCAGCAAATACCACAAACAGGAGCAACCACAATCCACCATAATGAATAATACTCTGGGGATCGGTTAACGTTTTTAAAAAATCGAACATGCTTTTGGGTTAGGGTCGGAAAATAAATCAGGCAATAGTATCAGACAGTCTCTTTTTCTCAATACTGGCGCGTATATCCGTCAGCTGGCCTTTGGGAATAGAACTGATCAGATTTTTTGTATAATCAGATTGTGGATTTTCATAAATAGCATCAGCATCTCCTGACTCTTCAATCTTTCCTTTATTCATCACCACCATCCGGTCACTCATAAATTTCACAACGGATAAATCATGTGAAATAAAAATATAGGTAAACTTAAACTCACGTTTCAAATCGTTCAATAAATTCAATACCTGCGCCTGCACAGAAACATCGAGTGCACTCACGCTTTCATCGCAAATAATAAATTTTGGATTAAGAGATAAAGCCCTGGCAATACACACACGCTGACGCTGACCGCCACTAAACTCATGCGGGTAACGCCCGAATTGTTTTTCTTCCAGTCCAACTTTTTTCAACAACTCATACACACGCTCTTTACGCTGATTGTTATTGGACAAAATATTATGCACCTGCATTGGCTCCATCAAGGCTTCACCAATAGTAATGCGGGGGTTTAGAGAGGAATAAGGATCCTGGAAAATGATCTGCATATCTTTCCTCATATAACGCATGTCTTCGGCCTTTAACTTAAGCATATCATTGCGTTGAAAAAATATTTTTCCTTCGGTAGGTTCAGTAAGTCTCAGGATGGTTCTTCCCAGGGTGGTTTTGCCACACCCGCTTTCTCCAACCAGGCCAAGGGTTTCACCTTCATATACATCAAGCGTTACATCATCTACCGCTTTTACCCATTCGGTAGTTTTACCAAAAAAGGATTTGGTTTTAGGGAAATAGGTTTTAATATTCTGGATCTCCAGTATCTTTGAACGGGCATATAGTTCCTTATGTTCTCCGTCACGTTGTTCTTTGGTAATGATCACGCTGTTCAGAGCTTCGCTTACGGTTTTAGGTATTTCTACCATCACCCCATGCTCATTTACTTTCATAAAGTCGGAAGAAACCGGTAAACGCAGGAGGACGGCATGCCAGTAAACTTTTGGTATAAGGATGTTTTGGATTACTGAAAATTTCCAATACAGGTCCCTGCTCTACTACCTTGCCTTTATACATCACCATCACGGTATCTGCCAGCTCGGCAATAACACCAAGATCATGTGTAATGAACATGATTCCCATATCCTGCTCGCGCTGTAGTTTCAGCATGAGATCCAGTATGGTTTTCTGCACGGTTACGTCCAGTGCGGTAGTTGGTTCATCGGCAATTAAAATACGTGGGTTACAGCTCATTGCCATGGCAATCATCACACGCTGTTTTTGTCCACCTGATATCTGGTGCGGATATACGCTGAATATACGTTCAGGATCCGGTAGCTGAACCTGCTCAAATAATTTAATGGTTTTTTTACGGGCTTCTTTTTTAGATACTTTCTGGTGCAGCAGGATCACTTCCATCACCTGGCTTCCGCAGGTATACACCGGGTTAAGGCTGGTCATTGGCTCCTGGAAAATCATGGCAATTTCATTACCACGAAAAGAACGCATTTCCTTTGTTTCCAGATTGCGGAGGTTTACAGTTCCTTTATGTTTGGAATGGTACAGAATTTCTCCACCGGAAACATAGCCCGGAGGATTTGGGATCAGCTGCATAATGGAAAGAGATGTTACGGATTTCCCGGACCCGCTTTCTCCAACAATACCAATGGTTTCACCTTTATGCAAGGTAAACGATACGTCGTTTACAGCTTTCATTAACTCTCCGTCGGACTTAAACTCAGTAACTAAGTTCTTTACCTCTAACAAGATCTCTTTTTCCATAATTATAGCATTACGAATATAACAAATTACCTTGCAAAACAACTATTTTTAGCTACTCAAAACCCGGTGTTGATCGAATAATTCAGAAAAACAAAAGGTCTCTATTCTTGCCATTAGCCGTACAACCGACAAGCAAAACAATTTCCGGGTTTGCTTCCTAGGCTTTATAAAAAAGCCACTTTCCTATCTCTTTCCAACTCGCTTTTTTACCATACATTAAAATACCTGTACGGTAAATTTTTCCGGCAAGCCAGGTAAAGAATAAAAATCCTGCTACCAATAAAATCATAGACGTGATCAACTCCCACAATGGCACACCAAATGGAAGCCTTACCATCATGACAATAGGTGAAGTTAACGGAAATATAGAGAAGAATTGGGCAATACCCGAATTAGGATTGGTAACCACCGTTTGAGCGATGATAAAGCCAAAAACCATTGGTACAGTAATTGGCAAAATGAACTGCTGCGTATCTGCCTCACTATCCACAGCTGAACCAACAGAAGCAAATAAAGCCGCATATAATAAGTAGCCTATTAAAAAGTAAAACGCAAAGCAACCAATGATTAAAGGAATGTTTAACGTTTCGGCGTAATTAAACATATTGATCACTTCGTTAGGTGTATCTACTTTCTGCATTTTATCAGAATTAGCCAGGATATCATTTTTCATGACCTGCTCTACCTGCCCGTTTTGCTTTACTTTATCAGAGATCTGATCTTTAAACAAAGTGCTTGTTACAGTGGTACTGATAATAAGCGTAAGAACAACCCACAAAACAAATTGTGTTAAGCCAACCAAAGCAACGCCAATAATTTTACCCAGCATTAACTGAAACGGTTTTACAGACGATACAATAATTTCAACAATTCGGTTTGTTTTTTCTTCAATCACTCCACGCATAACCTGTGAGCCATATAAAAAGATCATAAAATAAATGGCAATGGCACAGGCAAAACCAACCAGCATATTTAATTCAGTATTTACTTTTTTATCCTTGCCGTCCTCTACCTTAGTAGCTATAAGAGTTACAGGCCTTCTTGCCTTATCAATTTTCACCCTGTCGATGCTGTCTCCCTGCAGTCTGTAATCAAATAAAATATTCTCCAGCGTGTTGGAAATATATTGCTTGGCACTCATACCGGGGTCTTTATCGTAGTAAAGGTAAGGCGTGGCTTTTTCTCCATTGATCAGGTCATAATGAAGTTCAAGCACCAGATCATAAGGCCCATCAGCCAGTTTCTTTTTAGCATTTGCCAATTGATCGGAGCCATAAAAGAATTTCAGCTCTTTGGTGTTAGGAATTTTGTCAACGAAGGCTCCGCTCCTGTCGAGCACTAATACCTGGTGATCTGTTTTGTCGCGCAGGCCTAACCAAACAGGGACGATCATGACACCCGCCATTAGCAAAGGCCCCAGGATAGTCATTAGCAAAAAGGATTTTTTCTTAACCCTCGAAAAATATTCACGCTGTATAATTAAAAGTAGTTTATTCATGGTATAGGTAATGAATGATGTGTAATAAAATGAGTAAGTAGGATTATTCAGTGAAGGAACTTTGCGTATTTAAGGCCTGCTTGTTTTCTACAACAGAAATAAAAATATCGTTCATGGAAGGAATAATTTCATTAAAGGATAAAATTTCCGCATGGCTTAGTACCGCCTGCAACAGATCATTTGGCTTATTCTGGCGCATCATTTTTACAGTGACCGTATGCACATCTTCTTCTGATTTTTTATCCAGGATTTCCGCTCCGGCCCATATAGCATTAGTAAAACCTATAAGGTTTCCCCTGAATGTAATATGGTAAGTACTGCTCTTGTAGGTTTTACGAATGTCTTTCACGGTTCCGTCAAGCAATTTCTCTGCTTTGTTAATCAGGGCAATGTTATCACACAACTCTTCCACGCTTCCCATATTATGGGTAGAAAAAATAATGGTGGCCCCTTTATCCCTTAATTCAAGGATTTCCCGTTTAATTAATTGTGCGTTAATGGGATCAAAGCCACTAAAAGGTTCATCCAAGATCAGCAATTGCGGTTCATGCAATACGGTGACGATAAACTGGATCTTTTGCTGCATCCCTTTACTTAGCTCCTCAATCTTCTTATCCCACCAGTTTTCTATTTCAAATTTTTTAAACCACTCCGTCAGTTTTGCTTTGGCATCATTTTTTTTGAGGCCTTTCAGCTGCGCAAGGTACATGACCTGCTCGCCCACCGACATTTTTTTATACAGTCCGCGTTCTTCCGGCAAATAACCAATAAAATCAACATGTTTGGGAGATAAGCGTTCGCCGTTAAATAAAACCTCACCACTATCCGGTCCTGTGATCTGGTTAATAATACGGATCAGCGATGTTTTACCGGCTCCATTGGGACCAAGTAATCCAAATATTTTTTGTGGCTCTACTATTAAGCTCACGTCATTTAAAGCAACATGATTGGCATAGTGCTTACGTATATTTTTTACTTCTAAAATAGGTGTCATGGTGAATATTACTTATGCGAATTTAACTAATAAATACTAAAAACCTTAACTATTAAGATAAGCGGTTAAATACGATTACAGGAATTACAATATGTAATATTTTTTAAAAACATCCCGGATATATGTGCCCATAATCCAAGTAAATTTTACATTCATTAAGTAGTAGTAAAACAAATTAAAGATCTGACCATGTAATCTTTTATAATTATTGATTTTTCGCCACACATGGCATGTTTACATTTGAATCATAAATTATAGAAATCATGAAACAAATCCTATTGGCTATTTGCCCGTTCTTTTTCTATTCAACTTCTTTCTCACAAGTTGATTATACTACTATCAATGGAATTAAAGTAGAAGCGTATTCTACTGCCACAGAAATACCGTTAATAGTATCGGTCAATAAAACAAAAAACATTTCGATAGAAAAATTCCCACAATGGTTTAAAAAAGAGTTTCTGCAAAACGAAAACGAATCGCTTGTGCTTTCAAAAATTGAAAAAGATCCTTTTGGAACAGAACATTATCGTTTTATCCAGAAACACATGGGCCTGAAAATAGAAAACACCATGTTGCTAGTTCATTGTGATCAAGCCTGTGTGAAGTCATTTAACGGAGACTGGTTTTCAAAAATAAATCTATCAAATACAATATCATTAACAGAACAACAGGCTTTACAGTTTGCTTTAAATAAAGTAAATGCTAAAAAGTATAAATGGCAAAATGAAGCAGCAGAAAATCACATGAAACTAGCCTTAAAAGATTCATCATTTAGCTATAAACCCAAAGGTGAATTGATGATATTTCCAATAATAGATCTTATACAAAAAACTACTACATTTTTATATGCTTATAAATTCAATATCTATGCTGAAGTACCCTTATACAGGGCTAATCTATTAATAGATGCATCCACAGGGAATTGTATTAATGAACAGAATTTAATATGCACTGCAAATATCCCTGCTACCGCAAATACTAAATACAGTGGTGTACAAACCATTACTACTGATAATGCCGTTGCCGGATCTTATAGATTACGCGAAACAGGTCGTGGAAATGGTATTGAAACTTACAACTTAAATAATGGTACTGCCTATATCAATACTGATTTCACTAATAACAGCACTACATGGTCATCAACAGGATCCGATCAGATTGCAACGGATGCCCACTGGGGAGCTGAAAAAACTTATGACTATTTTAAATCAACCTTTAACCGGAACAGCATTGATGATAATGGCTATCCCTTACTAAGTTATGTACATTACGGTGTAGATTTTACAAATGCTTTTTGGGATGGTCAATGTATGACCTATGGCGATGGGAATCTGGCATTGGGACGTAAAGAATATACAGAGTTGGATGTATGCGGACACGAAATAACTCATGGTATTGTACAATATACAGCCCAGCTAAATGGAGGAGAATCTGATGCTCTTAACGAAGCATTTGCAGATATTTTTGGAACTTCTGTTGAATGGTATGCGAGACCCACACAAAGTAACTGGTTATTGGGAGATGAAATTAAAACAAATGGCACACCCTTCAGAGATATGTCTAATCCAAACGCATTTCAACAGCCCGATACCTATTTAGGAAATGACTGGGATCATTCAGGAGAACCACATACTAACAATGGCCCATGTATTTACTGGTATTATTTATTATCTGTAGGTGGTAGTGGCACAAACGATAACGGACAAAATTATACCATAACAGGCATTTCAATGCAGAAAGCCTCAGCTATATCCTATAGGGCATTAAGTGTATATATGACTCCAAATACAGACTATAACAGTGTGCGCCTATATACTATACAGGCAGCTAAAGACCTTTATGGTTCCTGTTCCAATGAAGTTATTCAAACTACCAATGCCTGGAATGCAGTAGGAGTTGGCGCTCTGTACACAACAGGTTCTATCGCTCCTGAGTTTATTGCGGATATTACAATGAATTGCACAGTACCGACAACTGTTCAATTTACAAACCAAACGAATAATGCATCCTCTTATACCTGGCGTTTTGGAGATGGAAATACTAGCACGGCAGCCAATCCTGTTCACACCTATACAGCTAATGGTATTTACTCTGTAAAATTAATTGCCTCCTCTTGTAGCGGATCAACAATGGACAGCATTTTTAAAACAGCGTATATTGATATAAATACAAGTAATCCTTGTTCATTTAGTATGTCCGGCCAGGCTACAACAAACAATTCGTGTACAGGCATATTGTATGATGATGGCGGAGCTACATTAAATTATTCAAATAATACCCATAAAAAGTTTACCATAGCTTTAGCCACCGGAAATACTATCACGCTCAACTTTAATCATTTTGATATGGAGCTCAACTATGACTCCTTATACATTTACAGAGGACCTGCACAAGCTGGTAATTTAATAGATTCATACACCGGTAATAGTTTACCAAATAATGGCGCAGCCATTATTACCAATACCAATGTGATTACCATTGTTCAAACAAGCGATGGATATACAACTGATTCAGGATTTGAAATGCTATGGAACTGCTCTGCTTCATCTACAGTATCGCCCGTAAGTGTTACGGAGACAGATGTTACAGAAGAAATTTCTGTATACCCCAACCCGGCACAAAACCAGCTTACTGTAAGTAATATTAACCGGATTAACTTGATTGAACTTATAAATGCCTTAGGTCAAACAGAACAATCCTTTAAGATTGACCATTTAACTTCTACTACCCTGTTTATTGATAACCTTAGTGCGGGTATTTATTTTATAAAATTACACAGCAGTAACACTATTATAACAAGAAAAATAATAAAACAATAATTAGATCATGTAATAATCACATAAGAAAGAATGCTTATTTATTATAAAAATACCGTCGAATGAGATCATTATAATGACGAAACATCAATAAACATTAAACACATAATTTGATTATGTAATAATTTTAAATTATCGTTTTATAAAACACTTGTACCGCTCTACTTTTGAATTAATCAAATTAAAAAAATATCATGAAAAAATTAATTCTCTCCCTTGGTTTTATTGCTTCGATATATTTACTAAAAGCACAAAACCCTACCTTTCAATGGGTTAAAACTACTGGTACAATAAACGAAAAAACAGCAGGAAATGCGATCACAAAAGATGCTAACGGGAATACTTACACCACAGGTGTTTTTTCCGGGACTGTAGATTTTGATCCGGGAACGGGTATCTATAATTTAAGCTGTCCTAGTGCTCCGGGTTCAGGTATTTTTATTTTAAAACTGGATCCTAATGGAAATTTTATATGGGCCAAAGGTATAGGAAACACTGAATCTTTTAATACTTCAACAGCTATTCAACTTGATAATAACGGAAATATACTTGTTGTTGGTG
>Ga0247736_10000711_pt1 | contig 11161 bp, 10 predicted proteins | sample UWRJL193509B2_FD_180935 | JGI IMG/M metagenome (GOLD analysis project Ga0247736, IMG submission 180935) | Plant litter microbial communities from Arlington Agricultural Research Station in Wisconsin, United States - UWRJ-L193-509B-2 | ecosystem: Environmental > Terrestrial > Plant litter >...
GCTCTTTGCGTCATGTGGACCGTACGCCAAGCAGGCCAGCGCTGGCCGCCGCGGCATCCGCCACCCCGCCCAACAACACACTCACCCCGCCCGCCGCGAACACCTCAGCCGGAGCAACTACATGACCCCCGTCGCCAAAACCCATCGCGACAGCGTCGACTTCAAACCCGTCGACTGGACGGGTCTGTACCCGCCGCAGATTCCCGCGAAGGCGATTCCGAACCACGTTGCGATTGTGATGGACGGCAACGGGCGCTGGGCGAACGGCAAGGGGCTCACTCGCGTGGAAGGCCACAAGGCGGGGGAGGCGTCGCTGCTGGATGTTGTTGCCGGCGCGATCCAGATCGGTGTGAAGCACCTCAGTGTCTATGCGTTCTCCACGGAGAATTGGCGCCGCTCGCCCGACGAGGTGCGTTTTCTGATGGGATTCAACCGTGACGTGCTGCACCGTCGCCGCGACCAGCTCAACGACTGGGGTGTGCGGGTGCGCTGGGCGGGACGCGAACCCCGTCTCTGGCGCTCCGTGATCAAGGAGCTCCAGTTCGCTGAGCAGCTGACTGCCGGTAACAACGTGTTGACCTTGACCATGTGTGTCAACTACGGCGGACGTACCGAAATTGCGGATGCTGTGCGCTCGATTGCGTCCGAGGTCGCAGCGGGTCGGCTGAAGCCGTCGGGCATCACAGAGAAGACGATTGCTCGGGCGTTGTACTCGCCCGACATGCCCGATGTGGACCTTTTTGTGCGAAGCTCCGGCGAGCAGCGCACAAGTAACTTTCTGTTGTGGCAGAGTGCCTATGCAGAGATGGTTTTTCTGGACACATTGTGGCCAGATTTTTCACGGTCGCAATTGTGGGATGCGGTCGCACTGTACGCTTCGAGGAATCGTCGATTCGGGGGTGCCATTGATGCGCCGACCAGTTAGGGAATGCGCTTCATGAATCGCAAAGTTGGACTCATCACTTTTGTTGTGTTTCTGCTGTTTGTCGCCGCGGGTGTTGTCGCGGTTTTGAGTCTTGGGACGTCCACCGGTCTTCAGATGGGTGGCAAGGTCGTCAACGTGGGTGTGGGTACCGTCGAGGCGCCCTACCGCATGCAGGCGGGCTGGATTCGCAACAATTCCCCGTGGCCCGTCACGATCAGCGCGATCAACGTCGATTCCAGTGGCACGGTTGAAGAACCACAGATTTTCCTCAGCACCACCGACGATGAGCCCGCGCCCGTCGACGGTGCTGTACCGCTCTGGGCGACAACTCCCGTCGAGCTTCCGTACACGCTCGAGGGCGGAGCGCTCCGCTACCTCGGATTCAGCATGGTTCCCGAGGCCGGAGAAATCGCGTCCTTCGACACCATCACCGTGGACTTCGCTGGACCCGTGCCGTTCCAGTTCAGCACGGAGTACACCGGTGTTGTTCTCGGAGGCGCTGCCACCAACCTGACGCCCGAACTCGTTGCCGCGGATCCGACCGAAGACGAAGAGTCCATCGACCGTTACGTTGGTGTGCTTCGTGCGGCACTTGTCAGCGGCAGCATCGAGCAGCTTCAGGCCGCTATGGGCGACGGCACCACCCCTGAAGAAGCGACGGCGCTTCGCGACTCGCAGGCCGGGTTCGCGGCCGAGATGCCGGTCGACTCCGAGGTTCTGCGTGATTCACGCTCATGGACCATCCAGTTCTATGCCACAGACCCGGCTGTTGATGGGCTCCCGCCGTTGTCGGTCAAGTGGGAGAACTTCCGCTGGTACGCGAGCGTCGCCGGCTAGTCGTCTCAAGCCGCAGGGAGTCGGGCGAGCCAGTCGTCGAGTTGGCGCTGGCTTCGTAGCCTGACGATCTGCACCTGTGGCGCGGTCTCAGCGAGGCCGCGCATAAGGTCGCGGTAGGTGCGGCTGCTGCTCAGTGCCCATCGGATCACTCCGTCTTTTCCCGTGACCAGGTGCCAGAGCGGCGCTTCGACGTTGCCGTTCCACAGTTCCTGATGGGTGAGTCGGCGCCACACCGATCTCCTAATCAGACGGGTCAGAAAAACGGGCGCGGGATAGTCCAGCCAGACCAGCAGGTCGGCGCGCGAAGCTAACTGCGCGCGGGCGCTGGAGTACTGCCACTCGGTGACCCAGCGTGCGGAGGCGCTGAGAGCTGCGACGTCATCCAGAAACGACGGCCTCGGCGTCCACGCTGGCCCGTGGTAGAGCGCATCGATCTCTGTGTAGGGGATATCGAGCTCGCGGGCGAGACGTATAGCTAACGTCGACTTGCCCACGCCCGTTACTCCGGCGACCAGTACTCGCTGCGGTCGGGCGGGGAGGGGGTCAGAAGCGCGAAGCATTCGCCCAGTCTAGGAAAACCGTGCTGCTGCCCTGCCACGTTCGGGAATTCAGGAGAATCGCACTCCGCACGGCGAACATCCGCGAAGTGACGCGCCCCATTGTGAGCTTCCTCGCCGTTGTCCTGAATTCTCGACGTTGGCGGTCACAAAACAAGGCGGGCGAGCGCATCTGCTGCTCGCCGGTAGGCTGGAGGTTCGCATTTGACCGGGCACCCAGCTCGGCTATCAACTCAGGAGCTATACGTGGCCACGCCTAACCCCCTCGACGCCGTCATCGCCCTCGCTAAGAGGCGAGGATTTGTTTTCCAAGCCGGCGAGATCTACGGAGGGTCTCGATCCGCGTGGGACTACGGACCGCTCGGAACCGCACTCAAAGAGAACATCAAGCGCCAGTGGTGGCAGTTTATGGTGCAGGGCCGCGAGGACATCGTTGGCCTCGACTCCTCAGTCATCCTCCCGCGTAAGGTCTGGGAAGCATCCGGCCACGTTGAGGTCTTTTCTGACCCATTGGTCGAATCTCTCCACACCCACAAGCGCTACCGGGCCGACCACCTGCTCGAGGCCTACGAAGAGAAGCATGGTCACCCGCCCGTCAACGGACTTGCGGACATCCGCGACCCCGACACCGGCCAGCCGGGCTCCTGGACCGAGCCGCAGAACTTCTCCGGTCTGCTAAAGACCTTCCTCGGCCCCGTCGACAACGAAGAGGGAATGGCCTACCTCCGTCCGGAGACCGCCCAGGGAATCTTCGTCAACTTTGCAAACGTGCTCGGTTCGGCCCGTATGAAGCCTCCGTTCGGAATCGCGCAGATCGGCAAGAGCTTCCGCAACGAGATCACCCCCGGAAACTTCATCTTCCGCACTCGCGAGTTCGAGCAGATGGAGATGGAGTTCTTCGTCGAGCCCGGCACGGACAAAGAGTGGCACCAGTATTGGATCGACGCGTCGCGCGACTGGTACCTCGGACTCGGTATCAACCCCGACAACATCCGTCTCTACGAGCACCCGGTCGAGAAGCTGTCGCACTACTCCACCCGCACCGTCGACGTCGAGTACCGCTTCCGCTTTGCGGGCAGCGAGTGGGGCGAGCTCATGGGCATCGCGAACCGCACCGACTTCGACCTCAAGACGCATTCCGAAGCATCGGGAACCGACCTGTCGTACTTCGACCAGACGAAGAACGAGCGCTGGTTCCCCTACGTGATCGAGCCGGCGTTTGGTCTCACGCGTGCGCTGATGGCCTTCTTGGTTGACGCGTACTCCGAGGACGAAGCCCCGAACACCAAGGGTGGCGTCGACAAGCGCACGGTTCTTCGCCTCGACCGTCGCCTCGCGCCGATCAAGGTCGCTGTTTTGCCGCTGTCGCGCAACGAGCGTCTCACCCCGCTGGCGAAGTCCGTCGCGGACGACCTTCGCAAGTATTGGAACATCGACTTCGACGACGCCGGCGCCATCGGTCGCCGGTACCGTCGCCAGGACGAAATTGGTACTCCGTTCTGCGTCACGATCGACTTCGATTCGCTCGACGACAACGCCGTGACCATCCGTGAGCGCGACACCATGGCGCAGGAACGTGTCTCGCTGGACCGTCTCAAGGGCTACCTCGCAGAGCAGCTCATCGGCGCGTAGTTAGCGCGTTATCACCGGGAGGTCGCTTCGGCGGCCTCCCGGTTTTGCGTTGGCTGGCTTTCTGGTTGTCTGTTCGCCGGACAATCCCGGAGTTCTTCGTCACACACAATCACTTCTCCCCACCTGCGCTAACCATCAGTTTCTCCACGGACTACGGGTACCCGACAGCGACTCGGTTTCTGTCCCGTCACGCTGAGGGAATGGCCGACATTGCAGCTCTCGTTCAGGGGTTCGGGGGAGTGGCACACAAACAACAACTGGTCCGCCGCGGGGCACGCGACAGCGAACTTACCCGTGCCGTCCGGGCAGGCGAGGTCTACCGGATCCGCCAAGGCTGGTACACCACACGTGCCGACGATGATCCCGCTGTCCGTGCGATTCGGGTTGGGGGACGGCTGACGGGAATCTCCGCTATCGTCGCGGCCGGCGGGTGGGCGCTGGGCAAGTTTCCGCTCCACGTAGCCGTGCCCCGAAACGCCAGCCGTTTACGGCACCCTGGTGATCGCACACGGCGGCTCTATCTGCAGAGCCGAAACGTTGTTGTGCACTGGGTGCCAACGGATACCACCGACCGTGGCTCGACAACTTCAGTCTCGCTGAGGGATGCCTTGGCTCGGGTCGTACTCGACGAGCAGCTGGAGGTCTCGGTCGCCGCCCTCGACTGGGCGCGGAGGTCGGGTGAGATCGATGCCGCCGAGTTCGACACACTCATTCAGATGTTGCCGCAGTACAAGCGCAGCATCCGGCTGTGGGTTGCTCCCGAGTGCGAGAGCCTTCCCGAAAGCCTGACGCGGACCCGCCTCCGCCTGTGTGGACACAAGGTCACACCCCAGGTACTCACGGGATCACGTCAGCGGATTGACATGGTGGTTGATGACTGTGTTGCAATCGAGACGGACGGCGAAGAGTTCCATCTAACTCGGTTCAACGAAGACAGACGCAAGGACATCACCATCACAATCGATGGCTATCACGTGCTTCGCCCGAGCGCGCGAATCGTCTTCTACGAGTGGCCTCGCTTTTATAAAGCCGTAATGGCAGCTCTCGAAGCCCGAAAATCTGCGGCCCATCGTGATGGCGTGAGGAGTGGCCCACGAATCAGTGCGCCGATGCGGCCGCCGCCCCGGCGGGGTCATCGTGGCAGGGCGCAGTCGCGGGTGGCCTCGGTCTCACGTTAGCCGTGAAGGATATTTGAGGGACGGGAATTCACCGCGGTCCCTGACGGTTGTTCACAGAATGAGTGAACCAATCAAAGTAGACATCTGGTCCGACGTGCAGTGCCCCTGGTGCTACATCGGCAAGCGTAAGTTTGAGGCCGGAGTGGCTGAGTTCGATGGCGAGGTCGAAGTTGAGTACCACTCTTTCGAGTTGTCGCCCGACACCTCGCTCGACTTTGATGGAAACACCGTTGACTACCTCAGCCAGCGCAAGGGTATGCCCGTGGACGAGGTCAAAAAGATGCTGACCCACGTCAGCGGCATTGCCGCCGACGTCGGACTCGACTACCACTTCGACGACGTCCACCAGACGAATACCATCAAGGCCCACGAGCTTCTCCACTTCGCCAAGTCCAAGGGCCGCCAGATCGACATGAAGGAACGTCTACTCAAGGCGTACTTCGTCGACGGTCGCCACGTGGGCAAGATCGATGAGCTCGCAGACCTCGCCGCCGAGATCGGTCTCGACCGCGATGAAGCCCAGCGTGCGCTCGACGCCGGTACCTACACCGCAGACGTCAAGGCCGATGTTGCCCAGGCCCAGGCCTACGGCATCCAGGGTGTCCCGTTTTTTGTCATCGACGGCAAGTACGGAGTGTCCGGAGCACAGGACTCGTCCGCATTCACCAACATGCTGGAGCAGGTCCAGAGCGAACGAGTCGAGATCCGATGACCGACCTGTCAACCACACCTCTTCTGGTCTTGGGCACGCAGGGCGTCGTCTGCGAAGGCGATTTCTGCGCGGTTCCGCAGCCGTCCGAGCAGGCGATCGTCAACAACATGCTCGACAACGGAGAGTTCTAAGTCTCAGAACGCTCGAAACGTTCCCTCCCGCTCTGATCCCTGCGGGAATTCAGGAATATCGACGTCCGCCGGTCGCTAGACCGGCATAACCACACGGCAGTGTCCGGTGGCGGCGTCCGTATTCCTGAATTTCCGTTGGGGGGAGGCGGGGAACGGCGGCGTTGTAGCCGCGTGGACTGACAAAAACGAGTCAGTGGGCCCCTCAGCTAGTCGGTGATGTCCGCGACAGTCGCGCCGAAGCCCGCGATGAGCTCATCCGCGTCAACAAATGCCGAGACACCGTGCGCTCCCGCACCCATCGCCACCCGCTGGCCGACGATCCGCTCGTCGGCAAACACGGGCCACGCGGTGGTGCTTCCCAGCGGAGTGATGGTGCCGCGCTCGTAGCCGGTCGCCTCAAGCGCAACGGCCGCCTCGGGCAGGCGCAGCTTGTTGACCCCAACCACGCTCCGCAGCTTTCCCCACGAGATCTGTCGGTCGCCCGGCACCAGTGCGAACAGGAACGTGCCGTCGTGGCGCTTCACAACCAGCGTTTTCACGATGGTTGAGGGGTCGATGCCAAGAATGGATGCCGCTTCCTCAAGCGATTCCGCGGCCGGACGCTCCGCGAACTCCACCGTGATCCCGCGCTCGGCAGCGTCTGCGGCGACACGGGCACGCCCGTCAGTGGTCTCTGTCAGATCAGTCATCGGAGGTTTCCTTGGGGTTGGTGACGCGTTGAGTGATGCTCTTCTTGCGGCGGTTTTGTCAAACAGTGGTGCTGCTTGGTGGTCAGCGACGGTGCACGTCGCGAGTTTCTGGGAGAATTGCTTCAATGTCCACTCTCACGGCACCTGTTGCAGCCAACGATTCAGGCGCGTCCGGAATTCCCGACCGCGCCACCACACCCCTGCGCATCGGTTCACTCGAACTGGATGTGCCGGTCGTCCTTGCCCCCATGGCAGGTATCACCAACACCGCGTTCCGTCGGCTGTGCCGCGAATACGGTGCCGGGCTGTACGTCAGTGAGATGATCACCAGCCGTGCCCTTGTGGAGCGAACGCCCGAGAGTATGCGGCTCATCCGGCACCATGAGTCCGAGACCACACGCAGCATCCAGCTGTATGGCGTAGACCCCAAAACGGTTGCTGAGGCCGTGACGATGCTGGTTGATGAAGACCGTGCTGATCACATTGATTTGAATTTCGGATGCCCGGTGCCCAAAGTCACCCGCAAGGGTGGAGGCGCGGCGCTTCCGTGGAAACTCGGGTTGTTCCGCGACATCGTTGAAGGCGCGGTGAAGGCCGCGGGGGACATCCCGTTGACCGTCAAGATGCGCAAGGGAATCGACTCCGATCACCTCACGTACCTCGAAGCGGGCAAAGCCGCCGAGGGCGCCGGGGTGGCGAGCATCGCGCTGCACGCGCGCACGGCTGCCGAATTTTACTCGGGCCACGCTGACTGGTCCGCCATCCAGACACTAAAAAACACCATCACCTCGGTGCCGGTACTCGGCAACGGGGACATCTGGAGTGCCGAAGACGCACTTCGTATGGTGGACGAGACGGGCTGCGATGGAGTTGTGGTGGGCCGTGGTTGCCTCGGTCGTCCGTGGCTCTTCGGCGATCTCGCCGCGGCCTTCCGTGGTGAGGCCCGCAAAGCCCAGCCGACCCTGGGCGAAGTTGCCCAGGCGTTCAAGCGTCACGCGGAGCTTCTCGTCGAATTCTTCGAGGAAGAGGACCGCGCCTGCCGCGATATCCGCAAACACGTCGCCTGGTACTTCAAGGGCTACTCGGTGGGTGGCGACATGCGCTCCCACCTCGCCATGGTGCAGACCCTCGACCAGCTCGACGACCTATTGGGCACCCTCGACTGGGACCAGCCGTACCCGGGAGCCGACGCCGAAGGCCAGCGCGGCCGTGCGGGAACCCCGAAACGTCCCTCGCTTCCCGACCACTGGCTTGACAGCCGCGACCTGGGTGACGCGCACCGGGCCGAATTGACGCACGCAGAATTGAGCACCAGTGGCGGATAACGGGTACACAAGCGCTGACGCCGAACGCTGGTTTCCCGAGGAGCACTCGAGCCGTCGCAGCGACTTTGCTCGCGATCGTGCCCGGCTTCTGCACTCGAGTGCTCTCCGCCGATTGGCCGCGAAGACCCAGGTACTGAGCCCGGCTGCCGGACTCGACTTCGCCCGCAACCGTCTCACCCACTCGCTTGAGGTCGCCCAGGTCGGTCGCGAGCTGGCTTCCAGCCTCGGACTCGACCCTGACGTTGTTGACACCGCCTGTCTCGCCCACGACCTCGGGCACCCCCCGTTCGGTCACAATGGCGAGCGTGCGCTGAGCGAATGGTCCACGGACATCGGCGGTTTCGAGGGCAACGCGCAGACCCTGCGCCTCCTCACCCGCATCGAGCCAAAGGTCTTCAGCGCCGATGGCCAGAGTTACGGTCTGAACCTCACCCGCGCCAGCCTTGACGCGAGCTGCAAGTACCCGTGGCCGGCATCGCAGGGTGTCGCTGATCCGAGTGGTCGCAGCAAGTTCGGTTTCTACTCGGAGGATGTCGCGGCCTTCGAGTGGCTCCGCGCCGGAGCGCCTGACCGCCAGCGCTGTGTCGAAGCACAGGTGATGGATCTCAGCGATGACATCGCTTACTCCGTCCACGATTTTGAAGACGCAGTGGTGAGCGGTTACATCGACGTCGCAGCCCTCAGCTCTCGCGCGAACCACGGCGAGCTGGTCGATTCGATGGAGGTGTGGATCGGCGGACAGGTGTCTCGCGACGAGCTCATCGCCGCATTCGACCGCCTCGACCACCTCGACATCTGGCTGGACTCCTTTGACGGAAGCCCGCGTGCCCAGGGCCGTCTTAAAAACCTGACCAGCGAGCTCATCGGACGGTTCTCTGCGGCAGCGACTGCGGCCACCCGCGAGGCGTATCCGTCGGAGTCGCTCACTCGCTTCCGAGCCAACGTTGTTGTTCCGCGAGATATCGAAGCGGAGATCGCAGTGCTGAAGGGCATCGTTGCCGCCTTTGTGATGTCGACCAACGCGCGCCGCCCGATTTACGCGCAGCAGCGGGAGACCCTCACCGAACTCGCCGAGGTGCTGTACAGCCACGGTGCCTCCCACCTCGACATGGGGTTCGCGAGTGAGTGGAATGCCGCCGCGTCTGACGCGGAACGCAAGCGGGTAGTAGTTGACCAGGTTGCCTCGCTCACCGACCAGTCCGCGATCGCCTGGCACACTCGCCTCGTCTCCGGGTAACTCAGGGGAGTCGGTGCGACATCCCGCCGACCGGCAAAATAATCCGCTGCTCCGTCCAGAACCCACCCCCGGCACGCGCATCGCCGAGACCGGCGAGGCTGCCCCTGTGCGGGTCGTCCCTGTGCGGGTCGTCCCTGTGCGGGTCGTCCCTGTGCGCGAGCACGCTCCCGCCCACCATCGTCACAGTGTCTGCGGCACTGCGGTCGGCGAAGTCGAGGGCGACCGTCGAGTCGGCGCCGACAATGTCGAGAAATCCCACGGACCCCAACCGCTCGAGAAGTTCCAGCGCCTCCTCCGGGGATGCCCACGGCACCACAACGGCGATCGCGCCCGTCACGGTGCCGCCGTCACCGTCTGTCGGTGGCAGGCTCGCCCCCGTCGGATCGGCCAGCACGGTCGGCCGGTACAACAGACCCTGGTACCTCCCGCCCGACGCTAGTCGTGCGCCGCCCGTGACCATCCCGGTCACCACTGCGTGCACACGGTCGCGTTCGGCCTCGTCGAGGAGCGGTCCGATCACCACGTCGACGTTGGCTGGATCACCCACTCCCAGCGTGTCTGCGACAAGCGCAAGCTGGTCGACGTAGACCTCGAAGAGAGACTCATGCACAAGGTGCACCCCGCATCCCCGCGCAATCCGGTCGCTCCTCGTAAACGCACCACTGACGCCTGCGGCGACCGCTACAGGGACGTCGGCGCCCGGGGCCACGAGCAGGGCGCTATAGGTCGGTGGTGTTACCACGGCCCGCGTCGAGTTCTCGGCCGCGGCCAGGGCAAACTCCCGGGCACCACTCGATGTCCCCGTATACGAGATGCCGCGCACCTGTGGATGCGCCGCGAGCTCCCGGGCAAGGTCGGTGTCGCCCGGCAACACTGTCAGCACGCCGGGATGTAGCCCTGCGGCATCCAGCGCGGCAGCAAGCACCAACCCGCCGCTGACCGCGACGCGCGGGGGAGCGACCACTATTGCCGCATTGCCGTCCGCAATAACTGACGCCACGACCGACGCGGTCACCGCCAGCGGGTAGTCGGTCGGCGCGACGACTCCGACCGTTCCGAGCGGCACCCGTCGAGTGAGGCGCAGCGCGGTGTTGGCAATCGTTCCGTCGCCAGTTGTGGGGGACTCGATGGATGCTGCGGACGCGTACAACGACTCAGCGGCTACGGCAGCCTCCAACTCGGCACGAGCTCGGGGTACCCCGGCCTCTTTTATGAGCCAGCCGCTGAACACGCGCGAATGTTCTTCAACCAGCGAGCCTGCTTTACGCAGAACTGCGGCGCGACCACTGGGGTGCATACGCGCCCAAGAATACTGGGCGGCAGAAGCGATGATCACACTCGAGGCGAGGTCGTCCGTTGAGGCGAGGGAGATGTTGCCCAGGATGTGGCCGGTGGCTGCGTCGGTCACCGCGGGAAACCCTCCGCGTCCGGCGACCCATCCGCCATTAAAGAGTTTTCCCTCCCAATCGACCGCGTCGAAAAAGCTCATCCTGTCCTCCGGTTGTCGTTCGGCGCGCGGCGCTCGCAGTGCGTCGTAGCGGTCTTGCAACGGACCGTAACACCGCGGTGGTGTGCGTTCAACGGGTGGTTTCCGGTTCACAAATACTGATGGAAACGTCATGTCGCGAGCCCTCCTCCCCAGGCTGCGCGGCGGCGAGGGCATCCCAACAATGGCGCCGCGCAAGCGGGGACCGCGGGGGAAACCTAGAATCAGTGCATGGCTGGACTGATCCGACGAAACGACATCGACGAGGTCAGGTCACGAACAAACCTCGCCGACATCGTGGGCGACTATGTAACTCTCAAAAATGCCGGCGTTGGCTCGATGAAGGGACTCTGCCCCTTCCACGAAGAGCGCAGCCCGAGCTTCCACGTGCGCCCCCAAGTCGGTTTTTACCACTGCTTCGGCTGTGGTGAGGGCGGCGACGTGTTCACCTT
>Ga0247736_10000712_pt1 | contig 11154 bp, 12 predicted proteins | sample UWRJL193509B2_FD_180935 | JGI IMG/M metagenome (GOLD analysis project Ga0247736, IMG submission 180935) | Plant litter microbial communities from Arlington Agricultural Research Station in Wisconsin, United States - UWRJ-L193-509B-2 | ecosystem: Environmental > Terrestrial > Plant litter >...
ACAACGGGCGTTCACCGAGAAACAACGCCGGGCGATCGTGGCCCGGGATGGTGCGTTCTGTAGTTGTGGGTGTGGTTTGCCTGCCGCGGCCTGCGAAATTCACCACATCATCCCGTGGGCGCGGGGTGGTCTAACTGAAGTCGACAACGGGATCCTGGTCTGTCGACCGTTCCATAGATGGCTGCCCGAATCAGGGTTCGAGATAACGATGATCAACGGGAAACCACACCTACTCGCGCCGCCACACGTCGACCCGTCGCAGACCTGGCGGCCGATGGGCCAGAACCGCGGGCAGATCAGCGACAAGCTCGACGGCATCGGGTTCTAAGAGGGCGGTCTCGATACGGGCGGCGCTCCGCGTCGTCCTACTCGACCCAAGTCGATACGCGCGGCCTCGCAAGCTCGGTCGTGCTACTCGACCAGCGAGCGTAAAAGAGCATCGACCAGCGAAAGTGGGGCTGCTCGACCGGCGGGCGTGGGATGCACGACCCGCGGGCTGGGCCGTCACACACGCTCGCTGGTCGAGTAGGACTGCGAGCGCCAGCGAGCAGCCCGTATCGAGACCCGGGCACCAACGCAGCGCCCTGTCACAGGGGCTAGGCACTCATTCGGTGGCGCTTACGCGGTGCCCAAGCTCGCGCACCCTCCGTCGCTGCCGCTTGTCGCCGAGGACAGCAATACGTGCACCCCTGCCGGAGGCAGAGCACAGCCCAGCGTCAGAGTGCGTTGTGCGTGAAGCGCCCGGCCAGCAGCGTTGCCGCGACCGGCATTGTGCGCAGGGCCTCCGCCGACGCAGCCAGCGGGTCGACATCCGTCACGATCAGGTCGGCTCGCTCCCCCACCGCAACAGCCGTGCGCACCGAGGCGGCAAACGCCTCGGCTACGGTCAGGCGCTGCTCCGGATGCCAGGGCTCTCGTCCATCGCGGGTACGACCGACGGCGGCCGACATCGTCACCCACGGGTCGAGCGGTGCGACCGGTGCGTCCGACCCGAACACCAGGGTCGCGCCGGCATCCAGCAGGCTGCGCAGCGGGAAGGTGCGGTCGGTGCGACCGGCCCAGTGGTGGTCGGCGATGTCACGGTCGTCCATGGCGTGCTCGGGCTGAACACTGGCCTCGACGCCGAGGGCGCCGAAGCGGGCGAAGTCCTCGGCGGAGACCAGCTGGGCGTGCTCGATACGTCCCCGGATGCCGAGCTCCTGGAACGCGTCCAAGGCCAGGCTGTTCGCGTGGTCACCGATTGCGTGAACAGTGGGCTCCAGTCCCGCATCCGCAGCCTTGCGCATCAGGGGAAGCAGTTGCTCCGGCGGCATCGTCAGCATGCCGCGCGAGCCCGCCTGCCCCTCGAGGCCGGGGAACTCGTCGTAGCAGTAGGCGGTGCGGGTGTTGAGCGACCCGTCGGTGAGCACCTTGTAGCGCCCGACCGACAGCAGTTCGTCGATGACCTGGCCGGTGTGCAACCCGAGCTCGATCGCGCGGTCGAGGTGCTGGGTGTAGATACCGAACTCGACCCGCACGTTGTCGGCGCCGGCAGCGCGACGGCGCTTCCAGGTGTCGAGGTTCCAGTTCATCTCGAGGTCGACCACGCCGACCACGCCGCGGGACGCAGCGTGCTTCGCAGCATCCGCTGCCCAGCCGTCGAGGATGTCGTCGTCGACGACCCCGAGCTGGCTGGTGATGTCGAATGCAGCATCCTCCTGCAGCAGCCCGGTTTCGTGCCCGCGGTGGCCGTACAGCTCGAGCGCGGCCGAGTTCAACCAGACGGCGTGCAGGTCACCGCTGACCAGGACCGTCGGCATTCCGCCGGCCGCGGCGTCGAGCAGCTCGACGCTCGGGGCATCCGGCCACAGCCCGTCACGGAAGCCGTAGCCGATAAAGGGCGACGCCCCGACGCGCGAGCGCGACAATGCCGAGGCGACCAGATCAGCCGTCTCGCGTGCCGACGACGCGCTCGACAGGTCGAGTCGCTGCTGCACGAGCGCGTACTGGCTGAAATGCACGTGGTTGTCCCACAGGCCAGGCGAGACCCAGCGTCCCTCGAGGTCGATGACCTCGAGGCCGGCATCCGCCAGCGCCGGGGCGATGGCAGAGATGATGCCATCGGTGATCTGGATGTCGACGGTCGAACCGTCAGCGAGGCGGGCGTTACGCAGGATCATCGCCACGCACCTTCCGCATCTCGGCGGCGAGCGGTGCGGAGGCGAAGATGCCCTCACCCTCGAGGTGACCGATGATGCGCTCGACGACCTCGGGGGCTTTGTTCTGGCTCAGCTTGAGGCGTGCGTCGAAGCGGGTCACGACAAAACGGATGCCGACGGTGCCCTTGGCGATCCGGCGCGCCTGGTCTTCGTCGATATCGAGCGAGACCGGGTTCGGCAGCTGCTGCTCGAAATGGTCGACCAGGTCGTCGAGAACCTCGAAGTTCTCGGCGTCGCTGAGGATCTCAGGCGTGCCGTAGAGGTGTGCGGTGACGTGGTTCCAGGTCGGGATGAAATCGTCGTTCTCGTACCAGGCCGGCGAGATATAGCCGTGCGGGCCCTGGATGATCATGAGCATCTCGTGCTCGCCGAGCTCGTGCAGCTTCTCGTCCGGACGCCCGACGTGGCTCACGATCGAGATGCCGTCGGCATCCTCTTCGAGCACAACCGGGTAGTGCGATGCGACCAGCCCGTTCGCGGTATTCGACACGAAAGTCGCCCACGGATTCTCGCGGATGAGGCGCTTGACCTCATCGGGATCGGTCAGTACATAGGTGGGCGTGTGGCGCATAAGGAACAGGTTCCCACACGATCTGGTCCGTACAGAAACCGAGCGCCCGTCGACGGCAGGTGCGGCAGGAAATCGACGCTCGGTGACCGCCCGCTCGCCTACGCCTGGCAGTGGGGGCAGTAGTAGAGCTTGCGGCCCGCGGCCATTTCCATCACGATCGGCGTTCCACACACGCGGCACGGTTTGCCCTCGCGGTGGTAGACCCAGTGCCGGTCGTCGCGGCTGGCGAGAGCTGCCGCGTAGGCACCCCGTGAGAGGCCGTCCATTGTCATCATCTGGCCGAGCTTGACGCCCAGTTTGAGCAGCTTCGTCCAGTCCTTCCAGAGAGCGCGCACGACATCCTCGGGCACCTGCTTGCCGGGGGTGTGCGGGTTCTGCCGCGCCCGGAACAGCAGTTCGGCACGGTAGACGTTTCCGATGCCGCTGACCACGGACTGGTCCATCAGGAGCAGGCCGATCGGGGTGGGCTTCTTGCGCACCGCTGTAACGAAGCGCTCCTCCCCCACCTTCGGCTTGTCGATGAGCGGGTCCGGGCCGAGCTTCGCGATGATCGCCTGCACCTCTTCGGGCTGCAACACCTCGCACGCGGTCGGCCCGCGCAGGTCGGCGACCGCGGTGTCGGTCAGTAAGCGCACCCGCACGGCGCCGATCGGCTCGGGTGGAAAAGTGTCTTCGCCCTCGGCTTTCAGGGTCTCCTGCTCGGCCATGCGCAGGCGCGTCTTGCGTGGCGCACCGATGCTCGTGTTCGACGCCTCGTTGTCGTCGGAAATGACCGTGCCGCGCTGGTTGGTCTGGCCCATTCGACCATTCGCGGATGCCGTGGTCGCGTCAGCGGTGAAGTCGCCCGCGAAGTCCCAGGCCCCGTACATCCCCAGGTGCACCCGCAACCACAACCGGTGGTCGAACTCGAGGTACATCTGCTTGCCGACGGCCTTGGCATCCGTCATCTGCATGCCGGAGATCTCGGCAGCACCCGCGGCGAACCTACCCTGCGGCGACGTCGCCGTGACAGTGTGGCCAACGAAGTGCAGCGCGAACTGGCGGGCGATGCGATGAACGGAGTGGCCCTCGGGCACGGCTGCCTCCCGGTTGGAGTGTGGGGGTTACGCGGTGATGTCGTGGCCGGCGATGAGGCCGGTCGTCTCGTACTCGGCGAGCTGCGCGATGCGGCGCGCGTGGCGCTCTTCACCGGTGAACGGCGTCGCGATGAAGGTGTCGATGAAGCTCTTCGCCTCGTCGACGGTGTGCTGACGCGCACCGATCGAGATGACGTTCGCGTCGTTGTGCTCGCGGGCGAGCTGGGCGGTCGACAGGTTCCAGACGAGGGCTGCGCGGGCACCCGTCACCTTGTTCGCGGCGATCTGCTCGCCGTTGCCGGAACCGCCGAAGACCACGGCGAGTGCTTCGACGCCGGCGGCCTGGTCGGCGACGACACCGAGGGCCGCATTGATGCAGAATGACGGGTAGTCGTCGAGCGGGTCATAGCTGGTCGGACCGTGGTCGATGACCTCGTGTCCTGCGGCTTCGAGGTGCTGGGTGAGGTCTTTGCTGAAGTCGAGGCCGGCGTGGTCGGTCGCGATGTGAATGCGCATGTCTCCAGTCTAGAAGCCAGCCGCACGGAGGTTTTCCCCGTGCGGCTGGCACTTACCGGTCTTAGCTGTCGCTGCGGACGTACTCGTTCTTCTCGATGTCGACGTGGATGACGTTGCGCTTCTTCTTGCTCGCCTTCACGACGTCGTCGACGGAGTCGAGGTCGCCCACGAACTCCTCGCTGTCGTGGCCGAGGCCGGGAAAGCTGATCTTGTTGTCGTCGGAGACCTCACCGAGCAGTGCACCACTCCAGCGCACCGAGTAGAGCTCCGGGTCGAATGCGAACTTGCCCTGGCGGTTGAGCACAATCGCGCTCGTGCCGAGGTTCTCGAGGCCCTTGATCGTGCGGTCCAGGTCGAGGGCACCGTCGATGACGTAACCGACCGAGATCGTCTTGTCACCGGCGACGTCTTCGCCCAGCCCATTGTCGACGGCAACCGTCAGCACGGCGACGCGCCACATGGCATCCGGGCTGGTGAACGGCAGTTCGACATCGGTGAGGTCGTCGGTTCCGCTCATCGTGTAGGCGACACCGGGCGACACCCTGGTAATGGTTCCGAAGACGATTCCCCCGGCAAGCGAGGCAGCCTCGTTGTTCTCGACGGCGAATTCCTGGTTCGGCAGCAGGTCGGCGAGGTCCTGCTCCATCGTCACGGTCTCGGTCGAATTGAAACGCGATTCGACGGCGTTGAAGAGATAACCGCGGCTGTCGGATGCCGACGTAACAGTGCTTGCCGGAACCCCCGGGTCAGAGCTGGTCGGCTGCGTTGAAGTGCATCCCGAGAGCACGAGAGCGCCGACGACAAGCGCGCTGGCAGACAGGACGGCGGTGCGGGTAACAGTGAAAGTGTTCATGGCTTTTCCTTGTCCTGTCTCTAGTAGTTCGCGTTGATCTGGGATTTTTCGGCCGGTTCCCAATCCTGGGCGGGGGAAGTGACGCCGTACTTCATGCACGAACTCGAGCTCGAGGTGTGCATGAGGCCGAACGCGTGACCGAGTTCGTGGCAGAGCAGGCCGCGACCCTGGCCGGTGGTGGCGCCACTGAAGTAGGTCGTACTGATGCGCACGGTGTGCTGGCGGCAGTCGCCGGACGAGTAGACGGTGTCGCAGGTCGTCAGGGCGAGCGTGCCGCCGTCGAGCTCGTTGTACCAGTCGAATCCGCACGTGGTGGTGTACGCGGCGTCGTAGAGCACGACGTCGGTGTTGGCGTCCTGGCTGGTGTCATCAGAGGTGGTGATGTGGGTCTGGTCGACGACGTTGGAGCGGGCGTAGTCAGCGTGCGCTGCCACTCGCGAGGTCAGGTCGTTGTAGATGAACTTCGGGTACCTGCTGTGGGCCATGTTCACTGCCGTGCAGCCGGTCTTGCCGTTGGAGCCGGAGAAGACCGCCTCGGCCGGGGTTGCCGCGGGGGCGAAGACCACGAGGGCGGCGGCGATTGCGGCGATCACCGCGAGACCGGCGAGTGCGCGGCGGCGAACCTGTCGGTGGGGCCTGAACAAGGGGGAACTATTAGTCATGAGGTCCTCTAACTGAGTGGGAGAAGGACCGGGAAGAACTCCTAGTCCGTGCCGGAGGAGCTTCCAGCTCTCTCTACTTTAGAGATGACGTCGGGACCGGCAGCTTCGGTCAAAACGTCTGCTACGGTGTCGAGTCCGTCGAGGAACAAGGCGTTCTTTTCTCCGAAGTACGGGAACGTGATCGACCCGTCAGCAGAAACCGTGCCCAGCAGTCCGCCACCCTGGCGGATGGAGTGCAGGTCAGGCTCGAAAGTCAGGTTGCCTGCAGCATCCAGAACGGCTATGACACGTCCAAGGCTCGCAAACGACGCAATGGCTTTGTTCGCATCGGCGGCACCGTCGATCGCCAATCCGAAGGTGACAGCCGCGTCGCCACTCACATCGCCCAGAGCCGATTCGACAGACACGGTGAGGATGAGGTCGCGTGACGTTGCCGTGGCATCGTCGAAGTCGACTTCACGTTCCTCGCCGGTAGCCGCATCAGACAAATAAGCAGCTCCCGGCTCGACCTTCGTCACTGTGCCGACGACTATTCCGGCCGCGAGTACAGCCGGCTCCGAATCTCCAACTGCGAACTTGTGGTTGGGCAGAAGGTCGGCGAGCGTGGTCTCACGAGCTTGCGAGCCCATCGCGTCACGTCGCTCATCGAGCAGTGTGAGTGCGTAGGCAGTTTCGGGACTCAGGCCATCGGCGCCGGCCGGAGATGTCGCACTCGCGGTCGGCACGGAATCCGCGCTTCCCGACTGGAGGTTGACGACGGTCGCTACGGCGGTGGAGAGAGTCAGCGCGATGAGTGCACCGACCCCGATCTTCGTTGCCGAGAGACGCGATGACGCCATTGTGTTCCTCTCTCGAACAACTCAGGACGAGCTGTAGCCATCGCTCACAATACTCGGAAAAGCGACAACCCTGTACACCCACATAAGGGGGTATTCACGCGCGTGCCACGAGGGCTCAGGCTATCCACACTTTGCGCAGGGTTTCGGTGACCGTCCAGATCGTGCGCGATCCGTTATCGAGACGCAGGACGGTGCCCGGGCGCAGCTCGACAGTGCGCTCGAGATCAATGAATTCGACCGTCGCGGCACCGGTCAAAATCACGCAGACTTCATCGGTCTCCACGTCGGACATCGAGCCGGGACTCATCTCCCAGACGCCGTACTCGCTGTCACCGATTGTTCCAAGAATGGCGCCGCCGATGAGGGGCGAGCCGGTCAGTACCTGGTCGCCATCGACAGGTTCGAGAGCGATCGGATGCGAGAGTGCGGCGACGTGGTCGATCATGAGTCGAACCCGAGCCCGACGGCATCCAGCGTTCGCAGCAGCATCCCGCGTTTCCCTTCGTTGTGGTCGGCGCGATCGAGGGCCCATCGGGTCGCCTGCACGCCGAGGAACGCTGCCGGCTCGGGCGGGAACGGCAGCGGCGTCTTGCGCACGAGTTCGAGGCTGGTGCGCTCGGTCTCGAGACCGTCGAGCTGGTCGAGCATGACGTTCGCCGCAAACCGGGTCGCGGCGACGCCCAGGCCGGTGAAACCCGCGGCATACGCGACCCGCTTCTGGCGGGCGAGCCCGAAAAACGCGCAGAACCGGGTCGACGTGTCGATGACGCCTGACCAGCGGTTACTGAACCGCACGCCCTCCAGTTGCGGAAAGGTCGCGAAGAAGTGCCGCGCGAGAGTCTCGAAGTTCTGCGGCCGGTCGTCGTAGTCCGACTTGATGCGCCCACCGTAGTGGTAGATCGCGTCGTACCCGCCCCAGAGGATGCGGTTGTCAGCGGTGAGCCGGTAGTAGTGGAACTGGTTGGCCAGGTCGGCGACTCCCTGCCGGTTACCCCAGCCGATGCTCGCGAGCTGCTCGGCGGTCAACGGCTCGGTCATGAGTACGTAGTCGTATACGGGCACCGTGTGCAGCGCGTACCGCCCGAGCAACGAGGGGAAGGCATTGGTCGCCAGCGCCACCTTGCGCGCGCGGGCGGAGCCCTCGCGGGTCTCCACCCAGACTTCCGACTTGTCCGAGGCGCTGTCGAGTCCACGCACCGCGGAGTGTTCGAAGATCTCGACCCCGGCCTCGGCGCAGGCCTTCGCCAGCTCGGCGACCAGTTTGCCCGGGTGGATCATGGCGGTGGCGCGGGTGCTCCACAGGCCAGCGAGATAGGTATCGGAATGGACCTCGGCCCGCACGGCCTCCTGGTCGAAGAACAGCTCGGTCGTGCCGTTGGCCGCCTCCTGCAGCTCGGCGACCTGGTGCGGCTCGATCGCGACCGACAAGGTGCCGGTGCGTTCGAAGTCGACGTTCCAGCCACGGGTAGCCACGGTCTCGTCGATCTCGTCGAGATTCTCCTGGCCGAGGCGCTCGAGCTGGTCGTACTCCTTAGCGAACCGGCGGCGACCATTGACCTCACCGTGGGTCAGACTGGCCTCGCAGAACCCGCCGTTGCGACCGGATGCCGCCCAGCCGACGGTGCGTCCCTCGAGAATTGCGACCCGGGCATCCGGATTCCGCTCTTTCGCCTGCAGGGCGGTCCACAGGCCGGTGTACCCGCCACCGACCACCACGAGGTCGAACGACCGCTCTCCGGTGAATACCGGCCACTTCGGCAGGGCGAGTCCCTCGAGCCAGAACGGCGAGAGCTCACTGCCCGCCAGCGATGCGCTCACGAGCGCGGGATTCGGGTGTGCGCGATCGAAGACAGTTCGGGGCATGGCCCAACTTTAGTGAGTGGGTTGTGCACATAGAGCACAGATTTTGTGGCATTTTGACGATGACAGGCGCACACTGGATTCAACGGTTCCCGTCTTCGTGGAGGCATCCCATGCCGAAGAATTCATTCGCTGATACTCAGTTCGACTTCACGCCCGAGCACCTTCCCGTGCTCTCGGCCGGCCGGCATCGAAACTCCCGCAAGGGCGCGTGCTTCATGGAGTACGCCTCCGTGCTCTCGGGCGAGAAGTGGAGCGACCACCCCGCCTGCACCCACCCGGCGATCTCCGCGCTCGCCCGGGCGGTCAACGACTGCACCTCTGACACCGCGAGATCCGCACTCGCACCCCTGATCCCCACCGTGATCGGGCTCGGTGTCTTTGACGAGCGTGTCTATGACCAGCGTGTGCATGACGGGCGTGGGGACGACAAGCGCTTCGACGAACGCATCGCGGTTCTCGTCGCCGCTCGTGCCGGTGTCGCTGCGCTTCCTATTGCCTGCGAGTCCCGCCAGCGCACCATCGCTGTCGGGCTGCTCTACGCCGGCGAACTTCTCGCCCGCCCGGCAGCCCAGCCCGCGGGCGCGCCTCCGACAGACGAACTGCGCTCAGCGATCGACGGGGCGCTGGCATCCGCACCCCTCGCCCACCAGTGGGCGGCTACCTTCAGTGCGGGGCTTGCCCCGAAGTCGGGCAACAGCCGACATGCGATGCGCGTACTGACGACGATCTCGGTTCTCGGAATCGCCGACGCATGTGTTCCGGATGCCGACGCCCGCCTCGAGCGCCTGCTGCGGCTGACCCTTGCCGAGGTCGCGGCGCTGGGCAGCACCGCCCCCGTCAGTCGAAAATCGGTTCCCGAGTTCGCGAACGCTTGATCTCGAAGAACCCGTCGTAGCTCGCGACGGCGACTACGCCGTCCCAGAGCTTTGCGGCTTCTTCGCCCTTCGGCGCTGGTGAGATGACCGGGCCGAAGAACGCCGTGCCATTCACCGAGATGACCGGCGTCCCGACATCCTGGCCCACCCGCTCGATGCCGTCGAAGTGGCTCGCGCGCATTTGCTCGTCGTACTCGTCAGAGTCGGCGTAGGCGGCGAGCTCAGCGGGCAGGCCCACTTCGGCGAGCGCCGCAGCAATGACGGCCTCGACGTCCTTGCGGCCGCCGGGGTGGATCCGGGTGCCCAGCGCGTCGTAGAGCGGCTTCACAAACTGTGAGCCGTGCAGCACCTCTACAGCCGTGACCAGCCGCGTGTAGCGCAGGGCGCGAGGGAAGAATGCGGCGTACTCCTTGGAGACGTCTTTGCCTTCGTTGAGAACGGCGAGGCTCATGATGTGCCAGGTCACCTCGAGGTTGCGCAGTTTCGCGACCTCGTCCACCCAGCGGCTGGTCATCCACGCCCACGGGCAGCTCGGATCGAACCAGAAGTCGACGGGGGTGGGGGTGGAGGATTCAGGCATGCCGCCAGCCTACGGCTGCAGCGCAGCCTGATCAGTAGTCAGTGTCCTTGGTGCAGGTTCCGGGGATCACCGGGCCGTCGTTGCCGACGGCCTTGTAGACGTAGCCCGCGCGGCTCGCCTCGAGGCAGTACTTTGCCTCGAGCGAGAGCTCTTGGCTGTAGACGGTGATGGTCGCGTCGGTCAGGGTGTTGTCGTAGCCGTAATCGGCGAGGCCGTCGACCTGCGGCACGACCTTTCCCGGGCTCTCGACCATATAGGTCACCACGGCAACCCGGGCACTGGCCAGCGCAGCGACGATGCTGGCGTTGGCGGCGGGAGTGTTCGGCTTCGCTCCCGCGTTCGGATCGACCGGGGCGGGGGCGGATGCCGCGCATCCGGCGAGCGCTGCGGCGAGCGCCACGACGACAGCAGAACGGGTGATCCAGTGAGCGCTGTGCATGTTCGTCATGCTAGCCGGAGCTCGGGCGGGCGAGAGTAAAGTTGGCTGGCGGATACGATCCGCGAACCGAGAACCAGAAGGAGCCAGCGTGCCAGGAGAGAACCTCACCAGGATTGAAGCCCAGGAGCGAAAGGCGATCGTCGATGTGCAGAACTACGACATCACCCTCGACGTCACGACCGGCCCGGAGGTGTTCCGGTCGACGACTGTCGTGACCTTCACGGCAACCCCCGGTGCCTCTACCTTCATCGACCACCTCAGCCGCGAGGTGCTCTCGGTTACCCTGAACGGCACGGCCCTCGACGTGGCCGAGGTCAACGACGGTGTGCGCATCCAGCTGCCGTCGCTCGAGGCATCCAACGTGCTCGAGGTCGTCTCCGACGCCGAGTACACCAACACCGGCGAAGGCCTGCACCGTTTTGTCGACCCGGTCGACAACGAGGTGTACCTCTACACGCAGTTCGAGGTTCCCGACAGCCGCCGCGTGTTCGCGGTCTTCGAGCAGCCCGACCTCAAGGCGACCTTCACCTTCACGGTGACCGCACCCGCCGCCTGGGAGGTCGTGAGCAACCAGCCGACTCCCGAGCCCTCCGTCGACGGCGACTCCGCGACCTGGAGCTTCGAACCCACCCCCGTACTTTCGAGCTACGTCACCGCCCTCGTCGCCGGCCCGTACGCCGTC
>Ga0247736_10000713_pt1 | contig 11154 bp, 12 predicted proteins | sample UWRJL193509B2_FD_180935 | JGI IMG/M metagenome (GOLD analysis project Ga0247736, IMG submission 180935) | Plant litter microbial communities from Arlington Agricultural Research Station in Wisconsin, United States - UWRJ-L193-509B-2 | ecosystem: Environmental > Terrestrial > Plant litter >...
CGGAGCATTTCAATTACCCCATTTTCACCGGGTAAATGGGCTGCTCCAATTCCTGCAAACAAGCTTCCTGTTTTGCTTATGGAATCAATATTGTGAGCCAGAATCACGTTCCTGTCTTCAATTAAATATTTTTGAAAGTTTTTAGACCTAGATGCCAATTTACTCAGGCTATCCAGTGCATCCAGGTCGCCTCTTCTGTAAGAATCGGTAATGTCATTCTGAATTTTAAAATAATCCACATTCCGTTTACTTTCATAATTGGTTTGCTCCAGATCAGGTGTACTGGCTTTAGTGGCCATTATAAGGGATGTTTTAAAGCTTTCAAGGCTAACGATTTTTTTATCAAGTTTGGAGCCTGTTTTATAGATAAACAAATCAATGTAAGTTGATTCTTCCTGTTCCGATTTACTGACTGTATTTCTGTACAAGAGGTTATTAATGATGTCAGGATCATTGGCAATAATTTCAGCGTAGGTTTTATTATCGGGAATTTCTATTTTGAACGCATCGTTATAAAAATCAAAACCCGCAGCATAGCCTGTAAAATTAAGCTTTTCGAGCAATCCCATTTCCTTCATGTTTTTCAGCCACTGATCAGGATTGGATTCGAGGCCAACAGTATTTACATTTGAAAGTGCCACAAAAAAGGAATCTGCCAGGTGGTAAACTAATTTATTACTTACATGCATGGTTCCATACAGGTAGGAAGGTTTGGACAACCCATTGCCGGTAATTTCCCAAAGTAAGCTGGGATATTTTTTTTGAGCAGTTAATATATGGGAATAAAGAGCAAGCGAAAAAATAAGAAGAACAGTTATGTTTAATTTAGAGAAGGTGGATTTCATAATATAGTGTATGATTTAAAAACACCCTGTCACTGGCAGCGGCAAATGAGGCAGGGGCCTATAATTTATGCTCTGAAAGATACAAAAAGAATCGAATTAAATAAGACGTAAACTGTGACAAACACTTACTATACTGATAAGTGAGTATGATTGAATAGTCAATTCAAACAGGCTAATTCTGGCTAAATAAGCTATCCACAAATTCGGTGCGGTTAAACACCTGCAGGTCTTCCATTTTTTCACCTACGCCAATGTATTTCACCGGTATTTTAAATTCGTCGGAAATACCAATCACTACGCCGCCTTTAGCAGTACCGTCTAGTTTGGTTAATGCCAGTGCCGTTACATCTGTAGCCGCTGTAAATTGTTTGCATTGTTCAATAGCGTTTTGTCCTGTACTGGCATCCAATACCAATAATACATCATGAGGAGCGTCGGGGATTACTTTCTTCATCACGTTTTTAATTTTGGTCAACTCGTTCATCAGGTTGATTTTGTTGTGCAAACGGCCGGCTGTGTCAATAATAACCACATCAGCGCCTTTGGCTTTAGCACTGCTTAAGGTATCAAAAGCCACGCTCGCCGGATCGGCATTCATTCCCTGCGACACGATGTCAACTCCCACGCGCTGACTCCAGATGGTTAACTGCTCTACAGCAGCTGCTCTAAACGTATCTGCAGCGCCTAATACAACACTGTAGCCGGCTTTTTTAAACTGATGTGACAACTTACCAATAGTAGTGGTTTTACCAACGCCATTAACGCCAACTACCATAATCACATAGGGCTTTTTATCTTTGGGGATTTCAAAGGTGGTGGCATCGGTTGAATTATTTTCAGTTAATAGGGCGGCAACTTCTTCTTTCAGGAGTGTATTTAATTCGCCGGTACCTACATATTTATTTGCGGCAACGCGTGCTTCAATGCGTTTGATGATCTTTAAAGTGGTGTTTACGCCAACATCTCCTGTAATCAGTACTTCTTCCAGGTTATCCAGTACATCCGCATCTACAGTTGATTTTCCTGCAATGGCTTTCGCCATTTTGCCAAAAAAACTTTCCTTGGTTTTAGACAAGCCTTCGTTCAGGCTTTCTTTTTCTTCTTTACCAAATAGTTTGCTGAAAAATCCCATAATATGTAGTGTAATGTTAGCGGATACAAATGTAATGTAAAATAGATAACTTTAATTACTCTTTATGGCGCCTTCTGATATAATAAACAAAAAAAGCTCCTTCATTGCTGAAGAAGCTTTTTAAAAGATTCTGTAGAAATTATTTTTTCAAATAATCAGCTACTAATTCGTTTTGAACGATTTCTTCCCTGAAAGCGTAAGCTCCTGTTTTTGGGGATTTGATTACTTTTATCACTTTGGTAAAGCTATTTCCTTTACCAGTTTTGAGTGTTGCTACTACCTTCTTTGCCATTGTATATCGTTTTAAAAGGGATTATTTAATTTCTTTATGAACCGTCATTTTTTTCAAAATCGAGTTGTATTTTTTCAATTCAATACGATCAGGCGTATTTTTTTTGTTTTTAGTAGTAATATAACGGAAAGTCCCGTGTTTACCACTGTCTTTGTGCTCGGTGCACTCTAAAATTACTTGAATTCTATTACCTTTCTTTGCCATTTTCTTATGATATTTATGAAATTAAGCTAAAATTCCGCCTTCAACAGCGTCTTTTAAACAAGCAAAAATTCCTTTTTTATTAATATTTTTAATTGCAGATGTAGATACACGAAGTGTAATCCATTCTCCTGTTTCAGGAACAAAAAACTTTTTAGTTTTTAAATTTACTTTAAACTGACGACGAGTTTTAGTATTGGAGAAAGAAACGTGGTTTCCTTTCATCGCTTTTTTTCCTGTTAATTGACAAATACGTGACATATTATTAAATCTTTTATGGTGTTTCCCCTCAAAAAGGGACGCAAATATAATATCTTTTTTTAAACCTACAAAATTATGTTCGATTTTTTAATAAAATACTCTATTTGCGCCTTTTTATCTACTAGTTCCTGTCTTTTGAAAAACGGCTTTTGCGTTCTCCGCCTTCTCTTGATCCACCAAACGATTTTTCACCGCTTGGTTTGCTGAAAGAAGACGTTCTTTCGCCGCCGCCATATGTTTTGCGTTCTCCGCCGTAAGATTTGCGTTCGCCACCTTCACGGCTTCCACCATAAGATTTGCGTTCACCACCTTCACGGTTTCCGCCATAAGATTTGCGCTCACCACCTTCACGGTTTCCACCGTAAGACGATCTGCGTTCTCCGCCACCAAATGATTTACGTTGCCCATCTTCTCTTGATCCGCCACCAAATGAACGTTTCTCACCATATCCACCGCTGCTTTTAGCTTTAGATACTTCAAATGAAACAGCACGTGCATTGAACTCAATACCTGCTTTATTCAGGTTTAAGAAATCATCCATGTGTTTATTTTCAGTTTCAAAGAAAGAGAAGCTGTTTTTTACGTCAATGTTAAAGATCATACGAGGATGAACTTTAGAAATTTCAGTTAAGAAATCTTTGATAGAGTTACGGTTAAATCCATCCAACTGGCCCATGTTAACGAAGAAACGTGTTGTTTTTCCGTTTGGAGCGCCATCTCCGCCTGCATTCAGGTCCTGAGAGTTTTGGTAATATGTATAGAATCGGTTAAACTCTTCAGAAATAAAACGTTTAATCAGTTCTTCTTTAGAAAGATCTTTTAATTCGTCATAAATTTTCGGAAGGTATTTTTCAATTTCATCATCTTTTACTTCAACCGAATGTAATTTATTTACAAGGTGAAATAATTGTTTTTCACATACATCAACACCTGTTGGTACATCTGCTTTAGTGAATTTACTTTGAATAATGCGTTCAATATCCCTGATTTTGAATGTTTCTTTTGCTGTTACAATCGCAATCGCAATACCTGATTTACCTGCACGGGCAGTACGTCCGCTACGGTGTGTGTAGTTTTCAGCATCTTCAGGTAAGTTGTAGTTAATAACATGAGTTACATTGTTAACATCAATACCACGTGCTGCCACGTCAGTTGCAACAAGCATTTGTAAGGTACGGCTACGGAAACGTTTCATTACCAGGTCGCGTTGTGCTTGTGATAAATCACCGTGTAATGCATCTGCATTATAACCGTCTTTAATTAACTGGTCAGCTACATCCTGTGTTTCTGCTTTGGTACGGCAAAATACGATACCAAATATATCCGGATAAAAATCAGCAATACGTTTTAAAGCCGCATAACGGTCACGTTGCTGTACCTGGTAATAAATATGCTCAATGTTTTCAGCACCCTGGTTACGATTACCAACAGCAATCGATAAAGGGTTTTCCATGTATTTACTTGCAATACGTTCCACCTCGCGGGGCATTGTTGCAGAAAATAACCAGGTATTTTTTGTAGGAGGCGTGTTACTTAAAATCTGATCTAAATCATCTTTAAAGCCCATGTTTAACATCTCATCAGCTTCATCCAATACAACTACATCTACATGAGATAAGTCAATAGCTTTACGCTCAATTAAATCAATTAATCGGCCCGGTGTTGCTACAATTACTTGTGAACCTGCTTTGATATCGCGGATCTGGCCCATGATAGGAGCGCCACCATAAACGGCAGTTACTTTCAAACCACCTAGGTATTTCGAGTAGTTAACGATGTCTTTAGAAATTTGCATACACAGCTCGCGTGTTGGAGCTAAAATTAATGCTTGTGTTGAGCGGTCGCTCAAGTCTAATTTTGCAAGCAATGGTAAGCCAAAAGCTGCAGTTTTTCCTGTGCCAGTCTGCGCTAAAGCAACAATATCCGTAGATTTGCCTTGCAATTGCGCAATGGTTTGTTCCTGAATGGGCGTAGGATTTTCGAAGCCCATTTCCGTTACGGCCTTAAGGAGCATTGGCTCCAAGCCTAAGTCTTGAAATGTCATTTGTTTAAATTAAATTGTTTATACTAGCTGCTTTGAGATTTAATTTCCGCAGTAGCTGTAACCTTTTATAGCCCGACGTAGGCGCGATCACAATGTTTGGATGCAAATATTAAATCTATTGCGGCACAAAAATAATACTATTTTAGTTAATAACAAAATACTAACAGATTTACCCCCTTTTTCTTAAGAATAAAATAAGCCGGATATGGCCTTTTTACTGGCACTACAGGAGATAAATTATTTTATGTTAAAATAAAAAAAACTATCTGAATTAACTGTTGCATCAGAATAATGTTCATTATCCTAATACCTACACTAAAAAATTACCAGGATTCATTAACAAATTCCATACGTATAATTACGCGCCTAAACCAGGTAGTTTTACTTATAGATAATGGCAGCCGTATACTTTAATTTTGTAAAGAAGCTATCATTACTATAAACAAAGGCATTATGAAATTAAAATTGGCATTAATACTTTCCTTGTTTTTAATCGGTTCGCCAGGCAGAGCACAAGACTGGATCAGGCTTTCTTTCCCGCAGGCATCTATTATAGGAGCTCCTGCAGGAAAAACAGAAGCTGAATTTATCCAGGCCGACTATACCCTAAAATATGAAAAAAATAGTGTCACAGATGTAAGCGAAAGTACCGAAAGCATGCAGGAATACCAGGATGATTTCAGGAAATTTATCACCTCTTATTTTAAGGGGAGTAAAGTGACCCTGCAATCCGTTACAGGCAATAAACTCCAGGTTAAAACGCTTAGCCAGGAAACCATAGATAAGCTCGAAAACGGTGTTAAATATGTATATGAAGGCGTTACTGCGCAAACTCTTACGCTTAGTCTTTGTGCTCCTAAAGAAGACCGTAATGGCCTCATCAGTATCATGTCGGATATTGTAAAGGCCCTGCACTCCGATAATCTACTACAGGTTCCGGCAATATTGATAGATACTCTAAGCAGAAGTACCATAGACAGTGTGTTTTATAGAATGGAGATCTATGAGCCTGGTGTGTATAATAAAGTAAGGGTCATCAGGATTAAACAAAACGGTAACATCTGTAATTGTAACTGGGAGACCAATTGTTTTTCCTACTTTGTTAATTATGGTACCGGTGGTTTTCCAAGAGCAGATACGTTAATAGCCGGTAGTGAAACCAAACACGCCACCATCCTTGCCAAACCTGTGTTTTGCGGAAAAGACAATAAGGGCCTTGTCTACCAGCTACAGGTTGTAAGGGATGATAAAGGATTGCATCTTTGGCTTTTGACATCACAAGGGAATAAAAATAACGCTATGAGTCGCAAGCTTGAAGTGCCGTTTAAGGATGTGATGGTTAAAGGTAAACCTGTACGGGAATGGAATTTAGGGAAAACATTTTTATACCGTTATATGAGTAATGATGTGATTAAAAATATATTTTTGGAAGTTGTGGCAAAACAGATTACCAATGATAAGCTCGTCATCCTTAACTGGAAAGAAGGTAAGCCAGGTTACAGTGATATTAAGCTAAGTACATTGAAATACCCTGAATTTAAAGCTGTATTTGTAAAGTAGCACTGTTTTCCCATCAGTATTTCTTATACCTTAAAACAGGTTAAAACAGCGATTAAATGGTTCTCTAATTTGGTTTGATTGTTATACTGGTTTACATTTGTATAGGTAATTGACAATTTATGAAATCACTGATTATTTTACTCTGCACGATAAGCGTTTATACATGCTACTCACAAAGCAATGCTTATAAAGAGAGTATGAAAAAGTGTGTAGCACAATTCAATACCTCCACTAATAGATCGGATTTTTTAAAAGTAGCTAAGGCCTTTGAAACCATTGCCAACACAGAAAAAAAAGAGTGGTTGCCTTTTTACTATGCAGGGCTGTGCCAGGCAATAGCGGCCTTTGAATCCGACAAAACAGCCATTGATGCCTTATGCGATAAAGGTGATAGGTTCGCTAAGACAGCAGATTCATTAAGTCCTTCAAATTCCGAGGTTCATGTTTTAAATGCCATGCTGGCTGCCGCACGCATTATGGTAAATGAAAAGCAACGCGGGCAGAAATATGGTGTACTTTCCTCGAAATACGCCAACAGTGCTATTAAATTAAATAACTCTAACCCACGCGCTTATTTGTTGAAAGGACGTGCTTTGCTTCATACTCCCGAATTGTTTGGCGGTGGAACAAAAAAAGCAAAACCATTTTTTGAAAAAGCCCTTGAAAAATATAAAATCGCTAAACCTGAATCTGCCATCGTACCGTCCTGGGGCGCAGACCAGGCGGAAAAAGAATTAAAAGCGATCAATGAGCCACCTAAAAAATAATTGATCCCTGATACATTATAATTCATCAATCATCTAATTAGTAAGCAATGGAAACAGAAAAAGAACAGGAACTATGGAAACTGGCAAAGAAACGCGTTGGTTTTAAAAGACATTTAGCAACCTATATTATCATCAATACATTTTTATGGCTGCTCTGGTATTTCACAGATCGTAAGGATGAAAATGCAGGCGTGCCATGGCCTATCTTTCCAATGCTGGGTTGGGGAATAGGACTAATGTTCAGTTTTTTAAACGCCTACGTATTTGTGAGCCATAATTCTGTACAAAAGGAATACGATAAATTAAAAGGCAAATAACCCAATTGTGTTTATGTAATTCATCCCCCAATGAGCTTTTATGATCTTAGTAAAGAAAATCGTGCCCGTTTGGTGAAGCAGGTCAAAGGAGCTATTTTACAGGACGTAACGAAGGGTTCCCTCCACAAAACGCTGCTCTATTTTTCCGATGAAGATACTTATATCCGTAAAGCGGCTTACCTTTCTATGGGAAGGATCTATATGGAAACCCCGGAAAATCAAAAGCGCATTATTAAGGTACTGAATGAACTGCTGGAAAATGACCGGGCGTCTATACGCCAAACGGTTGTAAATACAGCAGGTGAAATAGGTAAAGTGGATTTTGCTGTAGTTGAGCATTTCTTTAAAAAAGCATTATTTGATGAACACCACTCCGTAAGAAATGCAGTGATTGGTTCGGTAAAAAAAATGAGCGAAAAAAATCCTGTGCCGGTGTTAGAATGGGCAAAACAATTTCTGTATCACGAAGATAAAGAAATCAGGAGAGAGATTTGCCATGGCATTGAATTGCGCGGACGTACACACCCACAGGACATTTTACCTTTACTCAAAGAACTGCAGTTTGATAAAACCGCCCGCGTAAGAAATATCCTTGTGCATGTAATAGGACAGATAGCCTATAAAAAAGGATGCCTGGCCACAGTGATCAAAGACCTTAATACATGGGGCAATACAGAAGTAACAGATAAAGCGGTGGAAGAGATTATTGATGTACACTACCGGTACAGGGATTTTTCAGTGTTAACACAGGAGCAGGCTATTGAGTATATAAACCGGCATTATAAAAAAAGGAGTTAAATGTAAATTTAACTCCTTTACTATTTAAAGCACTCTTTTAATCTTACTTCATATATTTTTGTTTTACCTCGCTGTAGGTAGGGAAATTGTTATAATGCCAGTTCATAATAATGGTTCCGTCTTTAATTAAAATTAATCCAGGGTTCGAACGGATCATTGTTTTTAATACAATACCATCGGCATTGGCAAAATCATATAAAGCCTGGTGTTTGTGCTTATAATCATCAATCTGTTTAGCATCACCAGCAGTTAATCCAATCAATTGTTTTTTATCTGCAGCAGCCAGTTTGTAGAGGTCATTGATCTTTGCATGCAGGGTTTCATCCTCTTCTGTTTTTGTAAGGTCATAGCAAACCAGGAGGAACATATACTCCTTATTGTTTAAAATGCTGTCTTTAATATCGTTTCCGTCTAAAGAACTAAGTGAAAAATCCACAATTTTTGGAGGATGTACCGCATCATGTAATAAGATATTATCTGTAGCCACCCATTTCCAGTTCAAAGTATCCTGCCAAGGGTAGTTTTTCATGTTAAAGTGTTCCTGTTTTCCTGTTTTTAAATTTTCGTAAATGAAACCCGATTCATATTCGGCAGGTTTAAAATCAGGTGGAACAGCCATGTTATCTTTTATATTCATACCTATGGCATATGGCCTGAAATCAATAGGAGGAAGGTTTCTGTAAGCGTAAATAGGGAACGCAAAAGATAAAATAATAGCAATGAGTGTTAAGGAAATCGTAATCAGTGGCGAAAATAATTCATTGATATTATCCTTCCCGGAAATGAGCAGGGTAATAAGAATCAGCAGAGCGATATCTTTCCAGAAGCTCGTCCATGGTTTTAAAACAAGGAAATCTCCAAAGCAGCCACAGGTAGTTACTTTATTATAACAGGCAGAGTAAAAAGTAAGGAAGGTGAAAAATACAATTTGAGTAAATAATAAGCCAAGCGTTAATTTAGGCTTGTAACCCACAAGCAGCATAAAGCCTAAAGCCATTTCACTCACACATAATACAATGGCAAGTGGCAGGGCAATGTGGGCAAAGCTTTCAAAAAAAGACATGCCCGAATCGGCTTTAAACACTTCAAAATATTCCTGCAGTTTGTAACTGAACCCAACAGGATCATTGGCTTTAATAAATCCGGAAAAGATGAACAGGCCTCCCACCAGGAAACGCGCAATGTGCGTGATAATGGCAAATTTGCTGATAAAGCCGGAACCGTTCACCAGTAAAACCAATACTCCTAAAATAATACCTACGGTTGTTTTACTAAAACAGGGTGGACAAACAGAAAACAGGAATGCAGCCAGGCCAATGGACCAGATAGCACGGAATAATTTTGAGGAGAAAAATTTTTTCATAGTGAGAGAGGGAATATTGTTCTAAAGTAGGATCTATAGAGCTAAGATAATAAGTTTTTTACGTTTTTTAACTAACAGGGCAGTTTTAACTATTGTTGCCGGGGTCGGTGATTTTTTTTATCTTTGAACGTAAAAACCACCATCATGAAACTTTTCGCTACTCTTCTTTTAATAGGTTTCTCGTTATTACTTACAACCTGCAGTAAAAAGCCAACAGGTACACGTGGTGAAAACGAAATATGGCTGGAGTACAAGTTATTTAATCCTTCGCAGTTGGTTGTAAAGGTAGGCACTACGGTAACATTTACCAATAAGGATAATGCCAACCATACAGCCACCAATATTAACGGCTTATTTGACAGCGGAAAAATAACCAGCGAAAATTCTTTCTCTTATACCTTTGATAAAGCAGGAACCTTTAGCTTCTACTGCAACTACCATTCTACCAGCACTTCAGAACAAGGTTATATTATCGTACAAAATTAATTGACTTTTTTATTTCCCTGCTTCTTGATAACTTCCATTTCTACCTGGAGATTTCTCAACATGCTCATAATGCTGCCTACATTCAGTTCTTCTTCTTTATAATCGGTCATGTTAATGCAGCAGGTATATTCCCATAATTCAACCACATCTTTTAAATTTACTTTATAAGGCTGATAAATTTTATTATCGGAATGGCATTCCATATAACCTTTTTTGATGTTGAGGTTAAAGATCCGTTTGTAAGACAAGCCATCATCTTTGGTAACCACAATGTACGTATGGCCGTTTTTCACATCTTCTAAGCGGTCGAGGTATTTGGCTACAACAAAAGAGCCTTCTTTAATAGGCGGCATACTGTCTCCTTTAATAGGGAAAGCCCTGTGTTTACCGGTAGGTAGAAAAGGAAGCTTCATACGTGGCAGTCGTTCCATGTATTCAGGATCGGCATAGCCTTTTAAATAGCCTGCACTCGCTTTCAACGGTACAAGCTCAACCATGTCTTTTCCATCATCATCTATTAATACAGGAAAAAGCATACGATTTTTTCCGATTTTCATTAAGCCGTCCAAAGATGTTTTGGTAAGATCACCTCTCACCAGGGCATCAACAGCTACATGGAAAAAATCCGATATAGCAATTAATAAGTCAATGGAAGGTTCGTTACGGTTTTCTTCGTAAGCGCCAAGGCGTGAACGGGTAATGCCTAAGTTGTCTGCCAACTGCTCCTGCGACAGGCCTTTTTGCAGGCGCAGGTATTTGAGGTTACTAAAAACTTTACTCATGATTGTGAATTGCTATAAATTGTAGCACGAAGATACTACATAAGATAGTAATTTTACAAAGAGTTTTTGTTAATTTTTATTTAATTTGTTGTTGCCTGGGGTTTTGTAAATCAGTTGAGATGGATTTGCAAAACCTTTTTGGTTTTTAAGAAATAGCCGGGACTAGCTTTTTAAATACCTCATTTTAATGTGAGGGATCTCGTCTTCCAGGTACACATCACCTTCGGTTATAAAGCCAAGAGTTGTATAAAACCGTTCAAGGTATTGCTGGGCAGAAATAACAATCACAGAGCTGTTATATGACCT
>Ga0247736_10000715_pt1 | contig 11131 bp, 9 predicted proteins | sample UWRJL193509B2_FD_180935 | JGI IMG/M metagenome (GOLD analysis project Ga0247736, IMG submission 180935) | Plant litter microbial communities from Arlington Agricultural Research Station in Wisconsin, United States - UWRJ-L193-509B-2 | ecosystem: Environmental > Terrestrial > Plant litter >...
CCTCGGAGATCGCCGCGAGCGCACGCCGGGTGTTCTCCTCGATGATCGCCTCGAGGGCGTCGAGCGCTCCGCTCTCTGTGATGGTGTTCTGCAGCAGCGCGACCTGCGAATCGGTGAGATCCGGGTCGCCGAGCAGCTCGTCGAGAAGGCGTCGCGCGTTGGCTGGCAGCCGCTCGCGCGCCAGGGCAATCAATACGGTGCGCTTGCCCTCACGCAGATCGTCGCCCGACGGCTTGCCGGTCAGCTCCGGGTCTCCGAAAACTCCGAGAACGTCATCGCGCAGTTGGAACGCGACCCCGAGCGGCAGCCCGAAGTCGCGCAGTGCGGTGAGCTGGGCCAGGGTTCCGCCGCCCAGGGAGGCCCCGATCGCGAGCGGCGCCTCGACGCTGTACTTCGCCGACTTGTAGACGATGACGCGGTTGGCCCGGGGAAGAAGGTCGGCCTCGGTCTGCCGGGCCCACGCGTTCTCCTCGAGGATGTCGAGGTACTGCCCAACCGTCACCTCGGTGCGCATGAGGTTGAACTCTGATCGCGCGGCGATTCGGGCCTGCAGGTCGCTCAGCTTCGAGAGGCCGTCGGCGAAAATCTCATCGCTCCAACTGAGCAGCAGGTCGCCGAGAAGCAGGGCGGACGACTCGCCAAAAGCGGGCGCGGAGCCGAGCCAGTTCGATTCGCGGTGCAGCCGCTCGAAGCGGCGGTGGGCGGCAGGCATGCCCCGGCGGGTGTCGGAGTTGTCCATGATGTCGTCGTGAACAAGAGCGGCGGCGTGGAAGACCTCCAGCGCCGTCGACACAAGGATCACCGCGTCGAAGCTGTCACTGGCCGGAGCATCGTCGAAGAGGTCGTCGGCGGCCACCGCCTGCCATCCCCAGTAGCAGAACAGGGCTCGGAATCGCTTGCCGCCGGCGAGAAGCTCCCGCGAGAAGTCGACGAATGGAGCGAGCTCCGGCGCTATCGCGGTGAGCTGGGGAGCCCGCGCCGCAAGGTAGGAATCTATGTTGTCTTGGACCAGGTCCACTAACCGCGTACTCTCAGCCACCGTCATAGCCTAGTTCGGCTAGCGGGGCGTACTATTGGTTTCACTCACCACAACCCAGCCGTAAGGGGATCGGGATGCCACTTTCCGAACAGGAGCAGCGCCTCCTCGACGAGATGGAGCGCAATCTCTACCAGAACGACGCCGATTTCGTTGCCACCGTTGGCGGCGCACGGGGCCGCACGAACTACCGAGGGATCATCCTCGGCGCTGTTCTCGTCGTTGTAGGAATTGCTGTTCTGCTCGTCGGCGTTGGATCAAGCCTGCTGGTTGTCGGCGTACTCGGCTTTATCATCATGTTCGCCGGCGTCATCGTCGCTCTCACTCCGACGCGCAGTGCGAAGTCGGCCCCGCGGCAGCCCGGCACCACCGCACCGACCGCGACCGCGGGCAGGTCGGGTGGCTTCATGAGCAACCTCAACGAGCGCTGGGAGAAGCGCCAGGAAGACCGCGACCGCTAGCGGCCGCACCCGATAAAAGACCGATCCTCACGGATCGGTCTTTTTTTTGTTCTTTTTCGCTCCCGGGAGCTCCACTTTCCTCCACTTCAAAATTGCCGAAATCACTGGGCTATTTTCGGATATTCCTGAGATTTTGCCTGCTTCTAAGAGATTTGTGGATGAAAGTGGAGTAAAGTGGAGGGTACCAAGACCTGGGCCGGCGAGTGGAGGGGGTGCACCTGTGTTTCTCGGTACGCATGCGCCCAAGCTCGACGACAAAGGCCGCGTCATCCTTCCTGCGAAGTTTCGCGACGAGCTCGCCAATGGCCTTGTCATCACCCGTGGACTTGAGCGCTGCCTCTTCGTCTTCACGCAGCGTGAGTTCGAGGCCGTTCACGAGAAGATCCGCCAGGCGCCCCTCACCGACAAGCGCGGACGCGACTTCGTGCGCATGTTCCTCAGTGGGGCGAGCCCGGAGCAGGCCGACAGCCAGCACCGCGTCACCATCCCCGCCAACCTCCGCGAGTACGCCAACCTCGACCGCGACCTCACTGTCATCGGCGTGGGCAACCGCGCTGAGATCTGGGACACCACCGCGTGGGAGACCTACTACGACGAGAACGAAGACGACTTCTCCAACACCGCCGAGGAGGTGATCCCCGGACTCTTCTAGCGCCGTGGCGCTGACTCCCAGCCGTTCGCAACGCCCTGACTTTCTTCCCCGATGTCAGGTCGGAATGGATGGGGATCAGTTCTCCGGGGCAACCGGACAGAAACTATGAGCAACGACATTCACATTCCCGTCACCCTTGAGCGCACGCTCGAGCTGCTCGCCCCTGCTCTCGAGCAGCCGGGCGCCATCGTCGTTGACGCCACCCTCGGCATGGGCGGACACGCGAGCGCGATGCTCGAGCGCTTCGAGGGCCTGCGCCTGATCGGCCTCGACCGCGACCTCGATGCCCTCGCGATCGCGGGGGAGCGGTTGAAGCCCTTCGGCGACCGGGTCACGCTGGTGCACACGGTCTATGACGACATCCGCTCGGTTCTCGACGACCTCGGCATCGACGAGGTGACCGGCGTGCTCTTCGACCTTGGCGTGTCGAGCCTGCAGCTCGACGAGGTCGACCGCGGCTTCTCGTACTCGAAGGATGCGCCGCTCGACATGCGCATGGACGCGAGCGCCGGCCTCACCGCCGAGCGCATCCTCGCCGAGTACAGCGAGTCGGAACTGCGCCGCATCTTCTACGAGTACGGCGAGGAGAAGCTGGCTCCCCGCTACGCCAGCAAGATCGTGCAGGCCCGCGCGATCGAGCCGATCGTGCGCTCTGGTCGTCTCGTCGAGATCATCATCGCGGCGACCCCTGCAGCGGTGCAGCGTGCTGGCCACCCTGCCAAGCGCGTCTTTCAGGCTCTGCGTATTGAGGTCAACCAGGAGCTGTCGGTGCTCGAGCGGGCGATTCCGGCCGCCCTCGACAGCCTTGCCGTCGGTGGTCGCATCGTTGTTCTCGCCTACCAGTCCCTGGAGGACCGCATCGTCAAGCGCATCTTCGCTGCGCGATCGGCGTCAACGGCTCCGCGCGGGCTGCCGATCGAGCTGCCGGAGCACCGACCGGAGTTCGCCCTGCTCGTTCGGGGCGCCGAACTTGCCTCAGACGAAGAGAAGGAGCGCAACCCGCGCTCGGCTCCCGTGCGCCTTCGCGCCGCAGAACGAAAGAGAACCGCAGCATGAGCGCCGCCTACGCCTACGCGCGCCCACAGGAGCGCCGGAACGTCCAGCCTCGTCACATCGAGATCGTCACCACGCGCGCACAGCGTCGCGCGCGGCCGAAGGCGTTTTACGCGGTACTCGCCGTCAGCGCCGTTTTCGCGCTCTTCCTCGCCCAGCTCATGCTGAGCATTGTGGTCTCTGATGGTGCCTACCAGATCTCGTCGCTGCAGGCGCAGCAGAACCAGCTCTCACGCACGGAGCAGGGCCTGGCAGAGCAGCTCGACCTTCTCGCCTCGCCGCAGAGCCTCGCGCAGCGCGCCGAGTCGCTGGGCATGGTGGTCGGCACGAGTAGCCCGGCGTTCCTGCGACTCTCGGATGGTGCTCTCGTCGGCACCCCGGTGGCCTCGACCGGAACAGCGGGGGCGCTCGGCGCCGATGGCGGACTGGTCGCCAACTCCCTGCTCGTGCCTGGTAGCGAAGCTGAGATTTCCCCGACGACGAGCGAGACGGGTGGCGCGCCTGCGCAGAACGCGGCAGCCGGCTCTGTAGCGTCAAGCGACGGTGCGCTTCCGTCACCCACCACCCGATAGCTCGGGCGAACGAAGGACACTCGGCCAGTGAATAGCTCGCGCAACACGAGAAGCCGGCTCGCTGCGGCTGTGCTGGCGCTGCTCGCGGTGGTGCTGCTGTTCAGCTTTCGGCTCGTCGACATCCAGGTGGTGCGCGCGGCGGAGCTCAACGAGCAGTCCCTCGGAAAACGCTCCGTTGCCGTTCCCACCTATGGCGTGCGGGGGAACATCACCGACACCAACGGCGTGCTGCTCGCGTCCAGCGTGGACCGCTACGACATCACCGCCAGCCCCAAGGTCATGTACGCCCTGGCCGATCCGAGCAACACGAAGCCCATTGACTATGTTGCGCAGATCGAGGACCTCGCGGCGGCCACCGGGGAAACGGTCGAGGCCATCACGGCCTCTCTCAGCGCCAACCCCGACTCCGACTTCGCCTACGTGCACAAGCTCGGCACCCTGGAGGTGCTGGAGGCCGTCAAGGCGTTGAAGATCCCGTGGGTCTACTCGGAGGTTCACCCGAGCCGCACCTACCCGAACGGTGCGGTGGCCGGCAACCTCATCGGCTTCATCGGCACCGATGGACCCCAGATGGGCATGGAGCTCGACTACGACTCCTGCCTCGCCTCGACCAACGGCTCGTCGACCTACGAGAAGAGCAAGGATGGCGTGCGGCTTCCCGGAAGCACGGTAACGGCCAAGGAGCCCGTCGACGGTGGAACGCTGAAGCTGACCATCGAGACAGACCTGCAGTGGTACGCGCAGGAGCAGGTGGCCGCTCAGGCCATCGCGGTCGGAGCCGAGTGGGGAACGGGCATGGTCGTTCGTGTCAGCGACGGTCACATCATGGCGGCCGTCGACTATCCAAGCGTTGACCCCAACGACGTCAACGGCGTGCCCAACACCGCGCTCGGCTCACTCGCTTTCAGCACGCCGTACGAGCCGGGGTCCGTCTTCAAGCCGATCACGGCGGCCATGGCGATCGACCAGGGCCTCGCCACGGCGACCACGCAGGTCATTGCGCCCGGACGCATCTACTTTCCCAATGGCCAGTACATCAAAGACGTGTGGGCCCACAACGACATTCACCTCACCCTTGCGGGTGTGCTCATGAACTCGTCGAACACCGGCATCTCGAAGTTCACCGACATGATGAGCCAGCAGACGCGATACGACTACTTCAAGGCCTTCGGAATCGGCACCAAGACCGGTGTTGGCCTCTATGAGTCGGCGGGGTCGCTGCCCAAGACCAGCGACTGGGACCAGATCACCAACCTCACAATCGGCTTCGGGCAGGGTGTCTCTGCGACATCCGCCCAGTTGGCGTCGGTGTACCAGACCCTCGCGAACAATGGTGTGAAGAAGCCCCTCACCCTGGTCGAGGGCTGCACGATGCCCGATGGAACCGTCACCGATCTGCCCGATACGACGTCGACCCAGGTGGTCTCGGAGTACGCGGCCGACCAGACGGTTGCGGCGATGGAGACCATCGTGACTAAGGGCCCGCTGAGCCGGCAGTTGACCATTCCGGGCTATCGCATCGCGGCAAAGACCGCGACCGCCGAGGTGGCAGAGAATGGCGTGTACGGCGACGAGCGCATTGTGGCGATAGCGGGCATGATTCCCGCCGAGAACCCGCAGTACGTGGTTATCGTGACGCTGGGCAAGCCCGATATTATGAAGACTTCCGCCGCTGCTGCGGTGCCGTTCAAGAACATCATGACGCAGGTAATCAAGACGTTCCGTATCGAGCCGTCAGCGACGCCCGCGCCGGACATGCCCGTCACCTGGTGACAATCGACACGAAATGAGTAGCCGATGACCGCTCGGATTCCTCCGGTCCTTCGGCCAGAGCATCCGTCAGCTCGATCCCTCGCCGAACTCGTCAATGAGTTCGAACTGCAGTTCACGGGCTCAGTCGACGGCGTCGAGATCACGGGCGTGACGCTGAGCACAGGCGACCTGCGTCCCGGCGACCTCTACGTCGGCATCAGCGGCAAGAACAGCCACGGGGCCAGCTACGGACAGGTCGCGAAGGAGGGTGGCGCTGTCGCCATCCTCACGGATGCGGAGGGCGCGGCGCTCGTCGCCGACCTCGGGCTTCCCGTCATCATCGTCGACTCCCCGCGGGCCGCGCTCGGCGAGATCTCGGCGTGGGTCTACCGCACGATAGACAAGCCCCCGCTGCTCTTCGGCACGACCGGAACGAACGGCAAGACCTCGACGTCGCACCTGCTGGAGGGCATCCTCCGGCAGCTGGGCCTCGTTACCGGCCTCAGCTCCACCTCAGAGCGCCACATCGGCGACGAGATCGTCGTCAGCCGCCTGACCACGCCAGAGGCGAGCGAGATGCATGCGCTGCTCGCTCGCATGCGCGAGGCAGAGGTGCGCGCCGTCGCGATTGAGGTGAGCGCCCAGGCCCTCGAGCGCCACCGCGTTGACGGCATCGTCTTCGACGTCGTCGCCTTCACCAACCTCACGCACGACCACCTCGACGACTACAGCGACATGGAGGAGTACTTCCAGTACAAGCTGGCGCTGTTCGACCCGGACCGCGCGCGCCGCGGTGTGGTGTCGCTCGACTCCGCCTACGGCGCGCGGGTGGTCGAGGAGTCTCGCATTCCCGTCACGACGATCTCGTCGACGCCGGGGATCGAGGCAGAGTGGAACGTCGAGATACTCGACGAGCAGCCGGCCCACACCGAGTTTCGCCTCACCGGCCCGCATGGTCGCTCGCTCGTCACCCGCGTGCCGCTCATCGGCTGGCACATGGCCGCGAACGGCGGCCTTGCCATCGTCATGCTCGTCGAGGCGGGCTTTGAGCTGGAGGCCATCGGCCAGGCGCTCGACGAGGCGGGCGGTATTGACGCCTACCTTCCGGGGCGCACGGAGCGAGTTTCTGGCGATCGGGGTCCAACCGTCTTCGTCGACTTCGGCCACAGCGCAGACGCGTTCGAGCAGACCCTCGCCGCGGTGCGCACGGTCACCACCGGCCGCGTCATCATGGTGTTCGGCGCCGACGGCGACCGCGATGCCACCAAGCGTCACGAGATGGGTCGTGTTGCGTCAGAGGGATCGGACATTCTGGTCATCACCGACCACCACCCCCGCTTCGAGAACCCGGCCTCCATCCGCGCCACCCTGGTCGAAGGCGCCCACCTGGCGGAGCACGAGGCCGAGCTGCACGAGGTGAGCCCGCCCGAGAAGGCCATTCGCGTGGCTGTCGAGCTGGCGAAAGAGGGTGACTCGATTCTGTGGGCCGGCCCCGGCCACCAGGACTACCGAGACATCGAGGGTGTGCGAACGCCCTACTCCGCGCGCGATGAGGCACGCCTTGCCCTGCGCGAGAACGGCTGGTCGTGAGCTTTCCGCTGAGCGAGGACGAACTAATGGCAATCGAGGCCGCGCTCGCGTCCGGGGCGACGCTCGAGGCCGCCATCGGCTCACGCCTGCGCACGAGCCGCACCGCGAATGGCGCGCTCGTCATCGACGACACGGGGCATAGCGATCGCAACAGCATGGCGGCCGCGCTGCGGTTTCTCGCCCAGGTCACGGGGGAGTCCGTGCGGTCGGTCGCTGTTCTCGGGGAGTTCGAGTCGCAGCCGGGCGACGCCCTCGAGGAGCACGACTACATCGGGCGCCTCGTGGTGCGCCTCAACATCAACCAGCTGGTTGCTGTCGGCCACGAGGCGCGGCACATTCAGTCGGCTGCGGGACTCGAGGGCTCATGGGACGGGGAGTCGCTGATCGCCCGGACCCCCGCGGAGGCATACGATTTGGTGCGTGGCCAAATACGCGAGAATGACGTGGTGCTCGTGAAGGCATCGACGAGGGCGGGCCTCGGCCAGCTCGCCGATCAGCTTGAAGGTGCCACCCGATGATCCCCCTTCTGCTCGGCGCGGGTATCTCCCTTGTTTTCACGCTGACAATGACGCCGCTGTTCATCCGGCTGTTCTCGGCCATCGGCTGGGGCCAGTTCATTCGCGATGACGGACCCCAGTCCCACCACGCCAAACGGGGCACGCCGACCATGGGCGGCATCGTATTCATCATCGGCGCCATCGTCGGCTACCTGCTGGGCCACATCATCGGCAATCAGCAGCCCTTCACGCGAGTGGGCTTCCTTGTCATCTTCATGATGGTCGGCATGGGACTCGTCGGGTTCGTCGACGACTTTCTCAAGACCCGCAAGCAGCGCAGCCTCGGTCTCGGCGGCTGGTCGAAGATTGCCGGCCAGGTCGTGGTCTCGACCATCTTCGCGTTTCTCGCCCTGACGAGCCCCGACGAGAACAACCTCACCCCGGCTGGCACCGTCATCGACGGCGTGCAGCACATCTACATCTCGGCGATCCGTGACATCTCGTGGCTGCAGCTCACCGCATTCGGTGCGGTGGGAGGGGCAATTCTGTTCATCCTCTGGGTGAATGTCATCTCGGTCTCGGCATCCAACGGCGTCAACGTCGCTGACGGTCTCGACGGCCTCGCCACCGGTGCCGCGATGGTTGCGACAGCCGCCTACATCTTCATCGGCTTCTGGCAGTACAACCAGAGCTGCTTCGGCGGTGCTGACCAGGCAGACCTCTACAAGTGCTACGTCGTGCGGGATCCGCTCGACCTCGCGGTGATTGCCGCGTGCATCTCGGGCAGTCTTGTCGGCTTCCTCTGGTGGAACACCTCACCCGCTCAGATCTTCATGGGCGACACCGGCTCGCTCGGCCTCGGCGGCGCGATCGCCGCTCTCGCTATTCTCAGCCGCACCGAGCTGCTGCTTGCGCTCACCGGCGGCCTGTTCTTCATCGTCACCGGTTCGGTGATCGTGCAGGTGGCCTACTTCAGGCTCACCAAGGGCAAACGCATCTTCCTCATGAGCCCGCTGCACCATCATTTCGAGCTCAAGGGCTGGGCTGAGATCACGGTTGTGGTGCGTTTCTGGATCATCGCCGGACTATTCGTCGCGGCGGGCGTCGGCGTCTTCTACCTCGAGTGGGCCAACCGCTGATCGTGCGCAACCTCGACACGCTCACCAGCTGGCACGCGGACTGGAAGGGCCTTCGCGTGGCCGTGCTTGGCCTCGGGGTCTCCGGGTTCGCAGTCGCTGACACCCTGATCGAACTCGGATGCGTCGTCACCGTCTTCGCCAGCACCGCCGACCCCGAGCGCAGCGACCTTCTCGACGTCATCGGCGCGGGATTCATCGAGGGCGCGCTCGAGGAGCCGCCGCAGCAGCTGCTCGACCTCGACCCCCAGCTCGTCATCGTCTCACCCGGCTTTCGTCCCGACCACCCGGTGCTGCAGTGGGCTGAGCAGCGCGGCACTGCTGTCTGGGGTGACATCGAGCTGGCCTGGCGAGTGCGCGACAAGGTGAAGACCGCCGAGTGGATCTGCGTCACCGGCACCAACGGCAAGACCACGACCGTGCAGCTCACCACCCATCTCATCGCCGCCGCCGGCCATCGCGTGGCCGCTGTCGGAAACATCGGCGTTCCCGTGCTCGACGCGGTGCGGGAGCCAACGGGGTTCGACGTGCTCGTGGTCGAGCTCTCAAGCTTTCAGCTGCACTGGATCAACCGCAACGCCGCCGGTGCCATATCGCCCCTCGCGAGCGTCTGCCTCAACCTCGCCGCCGACCACTACGACTGGCACGGATCAGCAGAGGCCTACGCGGCCGCCAAGGCAAAGGTCTACGACAACACCAAACTCGCCTGCGTCTACAACAGGGCGGATGCCGCCACGATGCACATGGTCGAGGAGGCCGATGTGGTCGAGGGCTGCCGCGCCGTCGGCTTCGGACTCGGCGTTCCCGGGCCGAGCGACCTCGGCATCGTCGACGGCCTCATCGTCGACCGCGCCTTCCACGACGACAGGCACTCCAGCGCCCTCGAGCTCACCACGCACGGGGAGCTGGCCGAGGTCGGGCTGTCTGCGCCGCACTCGGTGGCGAACGTGCTGGCCGCGTCGGCTCTCGCGCGGGCCTACGGGGTGCCCGCAGAGGTCGTGCGCGCGGCGATAGCGACCTTCCGAGTCGACCACCACCGCACAGAGACCGTGGTGCTGCACGACGAGGTGCTGTGGGTCGACGACTCGAAGGCGACCAACGCGCATGCGGCCGATGCGTCGCTGTCGGCCTTCGCATCCGTCGTCTGGATTGTCGGTGGGCTGCTCAAGGGCGTCGACATCAGCGACCTGGTGCAGGCTCACGCCCCACGGTTGCGTGCGGCCGTGCTGATCGGCGTCGACCGGGAGCCACTGCGTGCGGCGTTCGAGCGACACGCCCCCGGGCTTCCGCTGTTCGAGGTCGACACCGCTGACACTAAAGAGGTCATGCCTATAGCTGTCGGCCTCTCGGCCGCGGCAGCCCTGCCCGGAGACACCGTTCTTCTGGCACCGGCCGCCGCATCGATGGACCAGTTCAGCGACTACGGCGACCGTGGCCGGCAGTTTGCCGCAGCAGTGCTTGAGAGGGTCGGAGGTGCGCAGGGTGAGCAACTCGACCCGCCCGCGTCTGGCGACACCCCCACCAGCTGACCCGCCGAAGCAGGTCATCGGTGTGCGTCGCATCTTCGCGATGGAGACCGGCAACTACTTCCTGCTGCTCGGCACGACCGTCTTCCTCGTCATCTTCGGACTCGTCATGGTGCTCTCGTCGTCATCGATCGAGTCGCACGTGAAGAACGACTCCTTCTTCACGGCGTTCCTCAAGCAGGGGCTCTACGCCGTGGTGGCCCTGCCGCTCATGCTCATCGCGTCACGCATGCCCCCGGCCTTCTGGAAGCGGATGGCGCGGCCCGCGATCCTGCTGGGCCTCGGCATGCAGCTGCTGGTCTTCACCCCGCTGGGATTCGAGTACGGCGGCAACCGCAACTGGATCACCATCGCCGGAGTCAACGCGCAGCCCTCCGAGTTCGTCAAGCTGGCGCTCATCGTCTGGATCGCCTTCGTGCTCACCAAGCCGTACACCGACGAGACGGATTGGAAGCGCTACTTCATCCCCGTCGGCGCTGCCTCGCTCGTGTCCATCGGCCTCGTGCTGGTCGGGCGCGACCTCGGCACGTCGATCATCATGCTCTTCATCGTCTTCGGCAGCTTCTTCTTCGCCGGGGTGAAGATCAAGTACCTGCTGGCCGGCGGCGCGGTCGTCGGCGTGCTCGGAACGATGTTCGCCTTCGCCAGCGACTCGCGAACCAACCGCATCAACGTGTGGCTCTACGGCTGTGGCGAGAAGGACTACCTCGGCGACTGCTGGCAGCAGCTGCACGGCACCTGGGCTCTGGCCTCCGGAGGCGTGTTCGGCGTTGGCCTCGGCAACTCGAAGGCCAAGTGGTCGTGGCTGCCCGAGGCCGACAACGACTACATCTTCGCCATCATCGGCGAGGAGCTC
>Ga0247736_10000717_pt1 | contig 11123 bp, 10 predicted proteins | sample UWRJL193509B2_FD_180935 | JGI IMG/M metagenome (GOLD analysis project Ga0247736, IMG submission 180935) | Plant litter microbial communities from Arlington Agricultural Research Station in Wisconsin, United States - UWRJ-L193-509B-2 | ecosystem: Environmental > Terrestrial > Plant litter >...
GGCGGCCTTCTGCACGTCGGGGTCGATGGTCGTCTCGATCGACGCACCCTTCGGGTCCTGACCGGTGAAGATGCTGTTCAGCTGGTCGAAGAACTGCTCGTTCGCGGTTCCACTGAGGTAGTCGTTAAGGGCACCCTCGATGCCGGTGTTTCCCTGGTTGAGGGTGAAGTACCCGGTGACCGGGGCGTAGAGCTTGCCCTCTTCGTAGACGCGCAGGTACGAGAAGTTGTCGTCGAACGGAACCGACTTCGCGATCTCCTGGCCATCGACGAGGATCGAGCCGCGCTGGGTCGAGAAGCTGTCGTACAGCGTGCGCGAGTTCGTGCCGTCGGCCGAGAGATTGTCGGCCTGGAACACCTGGATGATGCTCGACGACGTGAACAGCGCGAGGAACATGAGCAGCACAACGATGCTCACGCGCTTGAGTTGCTTGGTCACGGTTCAACCACCAGCCTTGGAGCCGTTCTCACGCTGTCCGAAAGGCGAAGCAGTAGTGCGGCGATGATCCAGTTGGCAACGAGCGATGATCCGCCGGCCGCGAGGAACGGGGTCGTGAGACCCGTGAGGGGAATGACGCGGGTAACGCCACCGATAACGATGAAGACCTGCAGCGCGATGACAAACGCGAGGCCGACCCCGAGAAGGCGGCCGAAATCATCCTGCCCGGCGAAGCCGATGCGGAAGCCGCGCGAGACGAACAGCAGGTAGAGGGCGAGAATCGCGAAGACGCCGACGAGACCGAGCTCTTCGCCGAGCGACGCGATGATGTAGTCGCTGTTGGCGAGCGGGGTGATTCCCGGTCGGCCCTGGCCGAGACCGGTGCCGATGAGGCCGCCGTGCGCGAGTCCGAACATGCCCTGCACGAGCTGGTAGCTTCCGCCGGTTGCGGCGATGATCTCCGGGTTGAACGCGTCGAGCCAGGCGGCGAAGCGACCGTTGACGTACACGAGCACCTGGCTCGCCACGATGGCGCCGCCGAGGAAGAGCGTCAGGCCGAGCACAATCCAGCTCGCGCGCCCGGTGGCAACGTAGATCATCACGAGGAACAGACCGAAGTAGAGCAGTGCGGTTCCGAGGTCGCGCTGGAACACCAGCACGCCCATCGAGGCGATGAAGACGATGAGGATCGGGCCGAGGTCGCGTGCGCGCGGGAACTTCATGCCGAGCACCTTGCGGCCGACCATCGAGAGCGAGTCGCGCGCACTCACGAGGTAGCCGGCGAAGAACACGGCGAGAGCGATCTTGCCGATCTCACCGGGCTGGAAGCTGAACGGCCCGAGCTGGATCCAGATGCGCGCACCGAACTTCTCGTCGCCGATGATCGGCAGGAGGGGCATGAGCAGCAGCACGATGCCGACGAACATGGCGACGAAGCGGTAACGCTGCAGAACGCGGTGATTGCGGATGACCACGATCGTGACGATGGCGAGGAAGATCGCGATCGCGGTCCAGACGATCTGGCGGATGCCGGCGCTGCCCCAGCCGGACAGATCGTCGGCGAGGTCGAGCCGGTAGATCATGGCGATACCGAGCCCGTTAAGCACGGAGACGATCGGCAGGATGAACGGATCCGCGTTGGGCGCGACGATTCGCATCGCGAGATGCATAGCGAAGACGAGGATCGCGAGGCCAAGGCCGAGGGTGATGATGCTCGAGTCGATCGCACCGTTGACGCCGAGCTGCACGAGCACGATGGCGGCGAGGTTGATAATGCACGCCATCGACAGCAGGAAGAACTCGAGGTTGCGCATGCGCGCGGGAGTGCGAAGGCGAAGAGTGATCTTGCCAGTGAACGTGGGAACCCCTCCGGCCGGTGACGGTCGGACGTCGGTTGCTTCGGTCGGCGCGTTACTGAACGACGGCATCGGCCAACTGGTCCACTATGCGCTCGGCGTCCGCGAGGTCGTCGGCGGTGATGGTTGCTTCGATACTGTTGCGCGTGAAGCTGGAGAGATCGTCGAGCGAGATGTCGGTCTCGCGGAAGACGCTCGAGAGAATGATCGGCCCGAGGTCTTGCTGCACACCCTTGTAGATAGCGACGTTGTTGTTCGCATCGGCACCGACGTAGTACCGGGTCTGGGTCCACTGGTAGGCGGTGATGAGTGCCGTGACGATGGCCGCAACGATGAGCACGATTCCCACGAGCCAGATGATGCGGCGACGCTTCGCGCGACGGCGGTCTTCGCGGATCAGTTCGTCGAGATAGTCGTCGGACTCCGGCTCGAAGTGGCTGTCGTCGGGCTTGGTCGCCTTGAGCGGGTGAAGAAGCAGGGTCGGAAGGCGAACGGCCTTGCGGCTGCTGTCACCTTCGAAGACGAGGGGGGATGCCGCTGATCCAACGATCAGGGACGGCTCGTACGACTCGTCCGTAGTTTCGACGATGTCGACGAGCACCACCGTGACATTGTCGGGCGCACCCTGGTCGAGGCTGTCTTTGATGAGGCGATCGGCGGCATCCTGAGCGGTCTCACACGAGGTGAGCGCCTGCTTGATCTTGTCTTCGCTGACGTAGCTGCTTAGACCGTCGGAGCAGAGCAACCAGCGGTCGCCGGCCTGTGTCTCGAACTGCGTCGTGTCGATCTCGGGGGTCGCGTCGACGTCGCCGAGCACGCGCATGAGTACCGAGCGGCGCGGGTGGACGGCGGCCTCTTCCTCGGTGATGCGCCCGCTGTCGACAAGGCGCTGCACGAAGGTGTGGTCGGCGGTCATCTGCTTCAGTTCGCCATCGCGCAGAAGGTAGATGCGTGAGTCGCCGATGTGGGCGATCGCGACGATGTTGTCGACGACGATGAGTCCGCTGACGGTTGTGCCCATGCCGGTGAGCTCTGAGTGGTCGAAGACCGTCTCAGCGAGAAGAGTGTTGGCCGCGGTGAGCGCGGAGTGCAGGGCGAACTCGGCGTCGGCGCCCGATTCATAGGCCCGGTCGGTCTCGATGATGCGCTTGACGGCGATCGCGGAGGCGACGTCGCCACCCGCGTGGCCACCCATACCGTCGGCGACGACGAACAGGTGTGCTCCCGCGTAGCCGCTGTCCTGGTTGTTCGCTCGAATCTTTCCGACGTGCGAAACGGCCGCGCTCTTACCCGATATGGCCATTCACCTACCGCCGAAGCTCAAAGCTGGTCGTGCCGATCTTTACCGGTGTATTCAGGGGCACCTGGGTTGGAACGGTCACTCGTTTGCCGTTGAGGAACGTTCCGTTGGTCGAGTCTAGGTCCTGGATAACCCAGCCTTCGTCCCAGAGCAGCAGTCGAGCGTGGTGCGTCGAGGTGTAGTCATCGCGGATGACGAGGCCAGATTCACTCGCGCGACCGATCGTCAGCTGCTCGCCCTGCAGCAGGATCTCGAGGCCCTCTTTTGCGCCGCCGGTGATGACGAGGCGTGAAGCCGAGGTCGAGGTTCCGCCCGGGATTACCGAGGGAGACGACACCATGGGGGTGGCCGGTGGGGTCTGGAAACTGGGCTCTGGCGTGAATGGCGCGGGGGCGGCATCCGCTACTGGCTGCTTGCGGGCTTTCTGGCCGAACAGGTCGGTGCGCAGCGCGTAGACGACCGCGAAGATGAAGGCCCACATGAGTCCGAGAAAGCCGAACCGCAGCAGCAGAAGAGTCAGTTCACTCACCGCAGGCTCCCGTCGGCACGAAGATCGGAGTTCTGGTCGACGTCGGCGGCCTTTGCGACAACCCGGAAGACGATGCGGGTTCGGCCGATGTCGATGATCGAGTCGGGTGCGAGCGGTGCCTTGTTGACCTTCTCGCCGTTGAGCAGCGAGCCGTTGGTGGAGCCGAGGTCGTTGACCTGGCCGCGCTTGCCATCCCACAGCACTTCGACGTGCTTGCGCGAAATGCTCGAGTCGTCGACGGTGATGTCGGCGTCGGATCCGCGACCGATGACGGTGTGCGATTTGAGGATCGGGTAGCGCTTGCCGGCGATGTCGAGAACCGGCACCCAGGCGACCGTGCCCTTGACGTTGACCGATTCGATCTCGATCATTCCCTTGCTGAGGTTCATGTCTTTCTTGAGCGCGATGCTGACCGGCCCGGAGAGCGCGTAATGCTGCGCGGTCGCGTGGCGCTGCACGAGCTGCGTGAGCTCGTCGATGAGGTTCGCGCCGAGACCGTTCATGCGCTCGAAGTCTTCGCTCGAGAGGCGAACGGTGAACTTGTTGGGAACGAGAATGCGGTCGCGAGAGACGACTGCAGCCTTTGTGTCGAGTTCGCGCCGCAGGGCGCTCGTGATCTCGATCGGTTGCAGACCACTCTTGAAGGTCTTGGCGAAGGCACCGTTAACTGCCCGCTCAAGACCTCTCTCGAAGTTGTCCAGAAGCCCCAAGGCTCTCCCAATGCTCTCGCTCGATAGGTATTCAGTCGATGTTAGCCGGTGGGTTTGCACGGCAACTGCCCATATCGCGCATTTACAGCGACCGGATGACGCGTGCCTCACCCTAACGGACGACCATTAGCCCAGCGGCGCTGTGGTAATCTCGCTTGGTTGGTGCGCAAGCATTGATCACTCGCGCGAGTGGCGGAATTGGTAGACGCGCACGGTTCAGGTCCGTGTGTTGGTAACGACGTGGGGGTTCAAGTCCCCCCTCGCGCACAGCTGGGCCCCGAGCAATCGGGGCCTTTTCTGTATCTCCCACGCCGCACGGCCCGCTCGCTCGCGCCCATCGGCCTCCAGCACATCGAATTGCCCGAAAGAGCCCTATAAATGGGAACTGAGGGCACTTTGGGGATACTCGATTGTGCGACCCATTCTGTAGGCCGCGGATTGCTCCGACCAGTCGCTGATTCTGGTCTGCACCCTGTTCATCGCCTGGATCTTCGCGGCCATACTGCTCGCCGTTTTACCCGTGATTGTGCTCGGTCGGGCAAGCGGCCGGGAACTCGCCACCTGGCTGGCCGCAACGACGCCATCCAAGGGTGCACGCTTCTGGTGGTCGATCAATGGTGGCGGAGCCGTCAGCTGGGCGATCACCGGTTCGTTCATTGCCGTCGCGTCGGTGATCGGGGTGTCTCGGGATGCCGGACTCCGGAGTGAGCCGATCGTGGTTATCCTCGCCGTACTCGTCGTCATCGGATCGCTCATGGTCATCATCTCCGGATTCGCCGTTCGTTATGCGCGAGAGAACGCAACGGTGGGCGGTGCCGAGTTCGCCAAGACGCGGCATCCGAAATTCTTTGACTACCTCTACCTCGCGGTGCAGGTCGGAACCACTTTCTCGACAGCGGATGTCACCATCACCAAGACGCCGATGCGCAACATCGTGTCGCTCAACAGCCTCATCGCGTTCGGGTTCAACACGGTCATCGTGGCGTTGCTCGTGAGCGTTCTGGTGCAGAACGCGGGCTGAGCCAGGCAAGGGCCTGATGAACGGATGCCACCGCGCTCGAGCCCTCCCCAACAGCGGCGGCCACCCTCTTCATCGAGCCGCGGCGAACATCACCCGCCGCGAATACACCGGGAACACTGGTCTCGAAAGGGAGCGGACCGCGTCCGAGCTCTGCGAAAGCGTGCGCCGTCGTGTCGAGCAAAAGGTCGGTGCCGGTCAGCACGAATCCGTGCTCGTCTTTCGCGGCAGCATCGAGCCACGACGTAGCGGGTTCGGCTCCGATGAAACAAAACATCCCCCGGCAATCGAGGGTCTCCCCGGTTGAGAGGGTCACCCCATCGAGGGCGACCTCGCCTGCGAGGTCCACGATCTGGGTGGACGTATGGATGGTCACGCGCGGGTCGTCCACAAGTCGGTCGACGAGATAGGCCGACATGGTCGCACCGAGCGCTGGCCCCCGCACGATGAGGTGCACGGTGCAGGAATTTGCCGACAGGAACAGTGCGGCTTGGCCGGCCGAGTTCGCCCCGCCGACAACAACAACGGGCGAGCCCTCGACTTGTTTGGTCTCCAGGGGAGTCGCGGCGTAAAAAATACCGACACCTTCGAACTCAGCCCAGCGGTCGAGCGCGAGCGAGCGATAGGCGGCCCCGGTTGCGACGATCACGCTTCGGGCGTGAACACGGGCACCATCGGTGAGGGGGAGCACGATGCATCCGTCTTCCTTCTCCAGCGCGACGACTTCGCAGGGTGCGAAAATCTGCACACCGAACTTGATTGCCTGCAGTTGCGCGCTGCCGGTGAGGGATGCCCCGCTGACTCCATAGGGAAAGCCGAGGTAATTCTCGATTCGTGATGTCGTCGCTGCTTGCCCTCCCGGGGCCACGCCATCGAGGATCACCGTCGACAGGCCCTCGGATGCACCATAAATCGCTGCGGCGAGCCCGGCTGGGCCGGCGCCGATCACTGCAAGGTCGACCGTTGTGCTCTCGGCTTCTGCATAGGACAACCCGAGCTGTTCGGAGACCATTCCGGGCGTGGCATTACGTATCGCAGTTCCTTGCACGAGCACGACGGGAAGATCACTTTCCACGATCGCCAGATGGGTGACTTCGTCATCGTCCGGTTCATAGTCGGCCCAGACATGCGCGAGTTCGAACCGAGCGGCATAGGTGCGGAGGGCGAGCACCTCTCTCGACCGTGCGGGACCAATGATCTTTAGCGTGAGCGCAGCCGGGCCGTGTGTGAGTAGTTCGCGCCTCTGCCAGAACGTGCGGAGGAGGATCTCTGCGAGTTCGTCGTCTTCTGACATCACGCGGCGTAGTGCCGCGCGATCAACGCGCAACATTCGACCGGGTGTCGAGACGCGCGCGGTGAGGAAGGCACGCTGCCCGCTCAGGGCGCCGAGTTCGCCAACAAAGGAGCGACTGTCGTAGCCAGCGACATCCGTCTCGGGTAGACAATCGCTTTCAGGGCGAACGACCGTGACGTGCCCGCTATCGACGAGGATGACCGGATACCACTGGTCTCCGGCGCTGAAAAGCACATCGCCCGCGCTCGGGCGAAACTCGTCACCGAACAGCTCGAACCGTTGCCACTGGTCCTCGGTGAGTACCGGAGAGATGGTGGCAGCGTTGTCAGTCAATGCTGCGCCCACCCGACTCCACCAGCATTGCCGACTCGTCGGCGGCGATCATCCGCTGCACGATCGCGTATCGGTGCATTTGGTAGCTTCCGTGGGCTGCAGCCATGACAATCGCCGCGACGACTCCGGTGAGAATCGCCTGAAGTCCAGAAAATGCCAGGACGTCAAGCGCCAGCGCGATTCCACTGCCGGCGACAATCGAGTTCACGACCGCGATTGCGCTCGAGGTAGTGAAGAAAATACCGCGCCAGGATGCTCGACGACCTATCTCCAAGAGTTCGTTTGGTGCACGATTGCCCACCGGGAGCGGAAAGTACTCATCCGCGCCGGGCAGGAGTGTCGCGTAGTACCGGCGGATCCGCTGGATCGAGGCCAGCGCAACGACGTCTTCGAGTGATGTCTCAACCAACCGCTCGTAGGTGAAGATGCCGAGCAGAAAAACGACGGGGATGATCACCCCGAGAAATCCGAACGCGATGGGTGTCTGCGAGAGGAAGCCGAACGCGACGAGCGAGCTGGACAACGTCATCAGGTAGAGCGACGCCCGGCTCGACGACTCGCTGACCGTGATGCCTCGGGCAGACTCGAGCACAAAGTGTTCGGTCAACAGGGCGTTGTAGAAGGCATTCGGACGGTCCGATAGTTCCTCGGCTGAGCGCCATGCCTGGGGGAGCGGGTGTGCGGTGGTCACGGAACGCCTCCTTAGTGGCTGGTGTGCGTTCCATTTGACCCGGCGATGACGTCGCAGCCGTTGGACATTTGTCGAGACAACGCTTGACGGGCGTCTACTGCCTTGGGGATACGCCGCTCATACGCTGATCGCCACCAGCCATCGACCCCTGGAGCACCGCCATGACATCCCTTGAACTCCCCGCGCCCGACACCGCATTCGATCCGCTCAATTTTGCTATTGTGCAGAAAAAGACCTTCGAAGAACTGCAGGTTGGCGAGGTGTTTCGTGCACCTAGTCGCACTCTGACCGATGCCCACAGCTCGGCGTTCCAGACCGTCTCGGCCGACAATCACCCGGTGCACTACGACGCCATCTGGGCGAGGGCCCACGGACACAGCGCGCCCGTTGTTCATGGTCTTCAAGTGCTGGCGTTCACCGCGCCGGGCGCGACGCTGTTTCCGCACGTGATCGGCGAGGTTTTCATCGCGTTCACCGGGCTATCGTGCGAATTCACCGGCGAGGTGCACAGCGGTGACACGCTCTACTCGCAGCTTGTCATCGCGTCGCTCGAGCAGGCCGATGGCAAGGGGCTCGTCACCACGACGGTCGTCGTGCACAACCAGCGGGGAGAGGTCGTACTCCGCGGGGAACACCAGTACACCCTGAAGCTCACGCCGGCGTCATCATGAGTGCGGCATCGACCGCCACCGTCACCACCGGCGGCGCGCTCGCTCCGCTGAAAGTGAAATTGTTCCGTGCACTCTGGACCGCATCCCTGATCAGTAGCATCGGTGGCTGGATGCAGACGGTCGGCGCCCAGTGGTTCCTCGTCGAGAACCACAGCGACGCGGCCCTCGTCGCCCTCATCCAGACCGCGTCTGCCGCACCGTTCCTGCTTCTCGGCATTCCTTCGGGTGTGCTCGGCGAGTTCGTCAACCGACGCACACTCCTGATCGTCGTTCAGTCGACGCTCGTCGGGATCGGCGTGATCCTGAGCGTCGTCACCCTCATCGGCGGCATGACTCCCTGGCTTCTGCTCGCCTTCACCTTCCTGCTCGGTGCAGGATCGGCGGTGCAGGGGCCCGCCTACCAGGCATTGATTCCAGAGATCGTTCCCCGCACGCTCATTCCGAGCGCAGCGGCCCTCAGTTCCATTGGCGTGAACGTTGCACGCTCGATTGGGCCGGCTATCGCCGGGCTCGCGGTCGCCGCTATCGGCATCCCGTTCGTCTTCGCGCTTAACGCGGTGTCGTTCGCGGTCTTCCTCGTCGTGCTGATCTCCTGGCGCGGATACATACCGCCGGCGCATCGCCCCGAGCCGTTTGTTGAAGCAACTCGCGCCGGGCTCCGGTATGTCTGGAACTCCGGCGTCGTTCGCCGGGTTTTGGTTCGACTCTCGCTCTTCATCATCCCGGCCTCGGCGCTCTGGGCGTTGCTTCCACTCGTCGCCGCCCAGCAACTCGGCCTCGACTCGAACGGCTACGGCCTGCTTCTCGGCGCGGTCGGGATCGGGTCTGTCGGTGGCGCATTCGTCATCCCCAAGGCGCGAGCGAAGTTCGGTGCGAATAGAACGGTGATGCTGGCATCCGCGCTATTCGGGATCGTCATCGTGGTGTCGGCGGTCTCGAGTTCGCTGCCGCTGACACTCATCGTTCTGCTGTTCGGTGGTGTCGGGTGGATCGCGGTCATCGCATCACTCAACGGTTCGGTGCAGGCGTTCCTGCCGTCGTGGGTTCGGTCACGCGGACTGTCGGTTTACCAACTCGTGCTTTTCGGGAGCACTGCCGGCGGATCGGCATTGATCGGTGCGGTAGCTCAGGCGGTCGGGGTGGTTCCGGCGAGCATTGCAGCGGGCATTCTGGTTCTTCTCGTCGCGGCAAGCCAGGTGATCTGGCCGCTGCTTTCGACGGCCGACAAGGAACGCTCGTCTGTAACGATCCCTCTCACGGATGTCCCACCCGTCGACGACGTAGCGCCGATGTCGATCAGCGATGCCGCCGAAACGCTCGTGCTCATTCGCTACCGGGTCGAGCCCGCGAATCGTGCGGCGTTTGTCGCGCAGATGCAGGTTGTTCGTCAGACTCGTCGGCGAACGGGCGCTCGACAGTGGGAGCTCTACGACGACCGCGAAGCACCGCTGATCATCGTGGAGGCGTTCTCGGTGGGCTCCTGGCGCGAACACCTCAGCCAGCACGAAGACCGGATGACGGGGTTCGACCAGGTAGAACTCGAAAAGGCGCGGGCACTCGCACACGGTGAGCCAGACGTGCGGCACCTCACCCAGCTCGACCCGGCGGGGCCGAACGTCAGCGTTTGATGCCGGCTCCGACAAACACCACGATTGCAATCACGGCGGGAACGACCGCGGCGTGATCGCCGAACACTGTCGACGCGGCCGCCCCGACCAGGCAACCCAGCACGAAGCCGACTAGCAGCGGCCAGCTCGAGATCCAGCTGGCCAGGGCCGTGGATGAGGTGCCGCGGGTGCGTACGAGGTCGACCGCAGCAATCACGGCGGCGACCAGATTGCCCGTCATAACGGCTGTCGAGGGCGCCTTCGCCGGCACCAGATGGAGGAACGAGTTCTGGGTCGCCATAGCGGCGACCGCACACAGCCCGATGAGCACCGAGAGCGGCGCATCGGGCGCCGCCGACGCGGTCGTGGTGAATGACAGGATGCCCGCGGCGCTCAACATGATGGCCTGTGCCCCGAGCAGCACGGTTTGCGTGCGCCCCCTGCGCTCGCCGAACCGACGAGCGAACAGGGTGGCCACGACGGCGATCAGGATGAAGACCGGAAGCGCCAGTACGGCCACAAGGCGTGGCGGTGTGGCACTTACGAGATTTGCGGCAAGAACGACGAGGTTTCCGGTGATGTGCGCGGTGAACAGGCCGCCGAGCAGGATCCAGCTCGTGACATCCGTCACCCCGGCGAGCATGGCGAGGATCGCGGGAAGCCGGATCGTCTTACGGGCGGCAGTCGTAGTCGTTTCAGTGGGGGTCATGCTCTCACTTCCCGTCGGGCGAACAGCTGGCTGAAGAGGTGTTTCGGAACAGCGAGTCCAAGCGACATCCCCAGCACGATCAGCACTGCGGTCGTGCCGTCGGATAGAGCGCCGAACAGCGTGGCCGGAGTTCCGCCGAATGGAAGTTCTCCGAGCGCATTGATTAGGCGGAACACGTAGACCCCAGGCACGAGCGAGACCACCGCGGCGAACGCGACCCCGGCAAACGGGATGCGCAGGCGGTGCGAGATCGGCGCCATGACACCGCCGACCACGAGACACGCGACTGTCGCCCCGACGGCGATGTTCGCCCCGAGGTCGGTCATGGCCCAGGTGCGCAGGCCGTGCGCAAGGGCACCGACCACGACCGGTAAGACGATGAGGCGATAGGGCATGGCGAAGTAAACCGGGTACGACGCCGCGGCGATCGCGGCTGCGAGCACGTCCAGCCAGAGTGGAACGGCGCGA
>Ga0247736_10000718_pt1 | contig 11118 bp, 7 predicted proteins | sample UWRJL193509B2_FD_180935 | JGI IMG/M metagenome (GOLD analysis project Ga0247736, IMG submission 180935) | Plant litter microbial communities from Arlington Agricultural Research Station in Wisconsin, United States - UWRJ-L193-509B-2 | ecosystem: Environmental > Terrestrial > Plant litter >...
CCTTTTAAAGGATTCGAAATTGGCAACATGTCTGAAGAGAACTACGATCTGATTGATTTGCATAAAAATGTAGTAGATCAGATTACTTTGGTTTCTCCATCAGGCAAACCAATGACTCGTGAAACCGATTTAATTGATGTTTGGTTTGATTCAGGTTCAATGCCTTATGCACAATGGCACTACCCTTTCGAAAACAAAGAAACCATTGATTCAAACGAAGATTTCCCTGCAGATTTTATTGCTGAAGGTGTAGATCAAACCCGTGGTTGGTTTTATACATTACATGCTATTTCTACGCTTGTTTTCGATAAGGTAGCTTACAAAAATGTGGTTTCAAACGGATTAGTACTAGATAAAAACGGGCAGAAAATGTCTAAACGTTTAGGAAACGCTGCAGATCCATTCCAAACCATTAACGAATATGGTGCCGATGCAACACGTTGGTACATGATTTCGAACGCAAATCCTTGGGATAACTTAAAGTTTGACATCGAAGGAATTGCTGAAGTTCGCCGTAAATTCTTCGGTACGCTTTACAATACTTATGCCTTCTTCGCATTATATGCTAATATTGATAAGTTCGAAATCGATAAAAATAACCTAAGCAAGGTTGAAGACAGAACGGAATTAGACCGTTGGATTTTATCGTTATTGCAAAACTTAATTAACGAAGTTGATGAAAGTTACAATACTTACGAACCAACCAAAGCTACCAGAGCAATTCAGGCCTTTGTTGATGAGCATTTAAGTAACTGGTACATCAGACTAAGTCGCCGCCGTTTCTGGAAAGGCGAAATGACTGATGATAAACGTGCTGCTTACGAAACGCTTTATACTTGTTTAGAAACTTTAGCACAGCTGATGAGTCCTGTTGCACCTTTCTTTGCCGATTGGTTGTACAGAAACTTAACCGTTACCGATAAAACTGCTGAGCAATCAGTTCATTTAACTTTATGGAAAGAAGGCGATGCAAACTTAATCGATACCGATTTAAACGAACGTATGCTTTACGCTCAGGATATTTCTTCGATGGTTTTATCACTACGTAAAATTTCGAAAATTAATGTTCGTCAGCCTTTAGAAAAAATATTAATCCCATCGTTAAATGGCGATTTCGAGCAAAAAATTTCAAAAGTTGCCGATTATATTCTTTCAGAAACAAATGTTAAACACATCGAATTTATTACCGATACGCACGGCATTGTAATGAAAAAGCTTAAACCTAATTTTAAATCATTAGGTAAAAAAGTTGGTAAGGATATGAGCCTTGTAAAAAGCGCATTAGAAGAGATGAATCAGGACGATATCCAGCGTTTGGAAACGGATGGCTTCATCAATGTTTCCGGCAGCAATGATGTTCAATACAAGATCGATTTAAACGAAGACGTTGAGATTTTTGCAGAAGATATTCCAGGATGGCAGGTTACTAATTTAGGCAGTTTAACCGTTGCCTTAGATGTAACCATTTCTGAAGAATTGAAACAGGAAGGAATTTCTCGCGAATTGGTAAACAGAGTTCAGAACCTACGTAAAGAATTAAACTTCGAAGTAACCGATCGAATTAAAGTTTCATTACAAAATGATAACTTAATAGCTAATGCAGTTGCTAAAAACAAGGCTTACATTTGCGCTGAAATTTTAGCAGACGAATTTGAATTAACGGATACTGAGATAAACGCAAACAAAATCACTATCGATGATGTTGAGTTAAGCATTTCAGTAACTAAAATATAAATCCATATATTAGAAAACTAAATTAAAAACATGGAAAACAGTAACAAAACACGCTACTCAGACAGTGAACTACAGGAATTTAAAGAATTAATTCAAGATAAATTACGCAGTTCTAAAGAAGAACTTAATGCTTTAACTTCATCATTAAGTAACCCAAATGCAAACGGAACAGAAGATACGTCTGGTGCTTACAAAACATTAGAAGATGGTTCTGCGACGATGGAAAAAGAGCAAATCAATCAATTAGCTGCCCGTCAGAAAAAATTTATTGATAACCTGGAAAATGCATTAGTTCGTATCGAGAACAAAACTTACGGTATCTGCCGCGAAACTGGTAAATTAATTCAAAAAGAACGTTTACGTGCGGTTCCTCACGCTACTTTAAGCATGGAAGCTAAATTAAAGCAGAGTTAATGAAAGGCTATACAAAACCTTTATTAGTTATATTTTTGGTTTTACTTGCCGATCAGGCACTTAAAACTTGGATTAAAACCAACATGTACCTTGGTCAGGAATTTAAAATCATTGGCCAATGGTTTATCATTCATTTTACAGAAAATAATGGTATGGCCTTCGGTATGGAATTCGGTGGTGAGTTTGGAAAACTAGCTCTATCATTGTTTCGTATTGCTGCTGTGGGTGGTATTGGATACGGTTTACACTATTTAATTAAGCACAAATACCACCGTGGTTTAATTTTAAATGTTGCCCTGATTTTTTCAGGTGCTTTAGGAAATATCATCGATTCGGTTTTCTACGGAAAAATTTATGGTTATGAAACCTGGTTTCATGGTCGCGTTGTAGATATGCTATACTTCCCAATTGCCGAAGGACATTTTCCGAGCTGGATACCAATTTGGGGTGGCGATGAATTCGTTTTCTTCAGACCCGTTTTTAACCTTGCTGATGCCGCGATATCCGTTGGTGTAATACTTATACTGATCTTCCAAAAAAATTACTTTAAAGAAGATGTAAAAGATGATGTAAGCATTAACAGCGAGATTGTAGAGGATTAAGGGGAATTACGATTTCAGATTGACGAATTACGATTTCTTAGCCTAAATATTATATGCCCATTTCTTAATTGAAGTGGGCTTTTTCTTTAAAATATAAAGTTGTCATTGTGAGGCACTAAGCAATCCTAAAGCATTAGTTATTAAACCTATTTATCAAATTGCTTCGCCACTAGCTGTGACAATTGTAGTAATTATTTCTTGAAAGCAACCTTCTACCAAAATCAAGGCCACTTCCCGCTATCCTTACTGCCAATGAAACCTGTATACTTTAACCAAGTTTCATCGAAAAATTCACGTCAGAATTACATTGCATTGGCATTCATACTATCGGGTTTAGTAACTTTGGATACCACAAGAAACAAAAGCTGCAAAACGCCTAAAAATGATAAATTTTCTTGATATATCTTATTTAAAAACAGGAACCGAAAGACAAAGAAAAGCTTATCGGGTTTTAACTGAACGTGCAATTCTGGAAAACCTTGCTCAATATAATCCTATTTTTACTGGTACAATCCCGATTAATATAGACATCGAAAACAGTGATTTAGATATAATTTGTTACGCCCAGGATGATAAAAAATTTGAAAATGACTTGACATACCATTTTAAACATGAGCGAGGCTTCAATATAAAGGAAAATAAAAAGTTTAGCGCTCTAAAAGCAAATTTCTTTATAGATGATTTTGAAATCGAAATCTTTGGCCAAAATATTCCAACAAAACAGCAAAATGCTTACCGCCATATGCTAATTGAGCATAAAATACTTCAAGAAAAAGGCGAAGATTTTAGAATGCAAATCATTGAATTAAAAAAACAAGGACACAAAACAGAGCCAGCCTTTACCAGGTTATTGAATTTGCAAGGAGATCCTTATGAGGCGCTATTGAGGATGCAGATTTAAATTTCTCTATCATTTAAAACGAGAGTGAGATTAATCTTTTGGATGCGGCAACTTTGAATATTATGTAATATTGAAACAAGAAGCATCAGCAACTAATGAAACAGATTCTTCGTTTCTCTGAATGACAAATTATTACCCATTTCAATCCTTAAATAACAAACAAATCAAATAACCTACAAAGTAGGCCAGCAAGTCATAAACAGTAAAATAAGTGCCTAAAACTGTACTCCAAAACTTATTATTCTCCAAGCCAAACCAATTAACATAATGCAAGCCTTGCAAAAACTCAATTACAAAAGAAAAAATCAACACACCTAGAGCTAGCTTTTTATTATTTGTTTTAAGAAAAATCCTAAAGAAAGCATATATCAAAACCACTACCAAAACATCCCCTCCAAAAGGACGAATAAAAGCATCATTAAGGTATTTGGCAATCAAAACTTCAACAACGAAAATTGTAATAAAAATGATTAGGAATTTTAGATTGAAAGTTAATTTCATGCGCTAATATAGTAGTTGTATCGTCATTTTTAGCAAAGCCAAGAAATCTTAGGAATACGATAAAAATTATCGATTCGGCATTTCCTCACTTGAAATGACAGCTTGAAAAGGTATTGAATAAAGGTGTATGTGTTGATCATTTTGGGGTACGAAGCAATGACGGGTTTACATTTATACAAAAAAAGCCCTAACAAAAAATGTTAAGGCTTGTAGTATGAATGGTCTTAAGATATTACTGGGATTAAACGCCCAATAATAATCTAGCTGGATCTTCTAGTAATTGTTTTACACGAACCAAGAAACCTACTGATTCACGTCCGTCGATAATTCTGTGGTCGTAAGATAAAGCAACATACATCATCGGACGAATCACAACTTCACCTTTTTCAGCAACAGGACGCTCAATAATATTATGCATACCTAAAATAGCCGACTGTGGCGCATTAATAATTGGAGTAGACATCATCGAACCAAAAACACCACCATTAGTGATTGTAAATGTACCGCCAGTCATTTCTTCGATTGTTAATTTACCATCGCGAGCCTTAAGAGCTAGAGCCAAAACAGATTTTTCAATTTCAGCTAAACTCATGCTTTCTGCATTACGAATAACTGGTACAACTAAACCTTTTGGAGCTGAAACTGCAATCGAAACATCAGCAAAGTTATTATAAACAATCTCCTCGCCATCAATACGAGCATTTACAGCAGGGAAATCTTTTAATGCCTCAGTCACCGCTTTGGTGAAGAAACTCATGAAACCTAAACCAACACCATGTTTTTCTTTGAAAGAATCTTTGTATTTACCACGTAAATCCATGATTGGTTTCATGTTAACCTCGTTAAAAGTAGTTAACATTGCTGTTTCATTTTTAACAGCAACCAAACGTTTTGCTACGGTTTTACGTAATGGTGACATTTTTTCGCGACGCTCAGAGCGTGCGCCTGCAGGAGCAGCAGCAACTGGAGCGTTAGCTTTTGGAGCTTCAGCCTTTTTACCAGCCTCAGCTTTTACAGCATCATCTTTAGTAATACGACCATCAATACCAGTACCTTTTACAGCAGCAGCATCAATACCTTTTTCAGCAAGAATTTTACCAGCCGCAGGAGATGGAGTTCCAGTAGCGTAGCTTTCACCAGATTTTTCAGCAACCGGTGCTGCTGTTTTATCTTCAGTAACTACTGCCTTTTCTTCTGTTTTAGGAGCATCAGCTTTTGCAGGCGCTGCGCCACCATCTTCAATTTTACAAACTACTGCGCCAATAGCTAAAGTATCGCCTTCAGCAGCTATGGTTCTTAAAGTTCCAGCTTGCTCTGCAGTTAATTCGAATGTAGCTTTATCTGATTCTAACTCAGCAATAACTTCATCCATTTCAACAACATCGCCATCGTTTTTTAACCATTGCGATAAAACAACTTCGGTTATCGACTCACCAACTGGTGGAACTTTTATCTCTAAACTCATATTTTTAAAATTGTATTTTCTTTGATGTTTTGTCTAAATTCAATATGTAAGCTATTGATAGGAAACCTTCAACCCTACACCTTTTCACCCTCAACCTTAATCGGCTTCTGCTAGGTTTTTACTCGCTTTTTTAGTTGCACTTTTAACTTCTTCCTGTTTTACAGAAACTTCTAATGCCTTTGCTAAAATATAAGCTTGTTGATTAGCATGTTGTTTTGCAAAACCTGTTGCAGTACTGCTGCTTTCTCTTCTAGAAATTACATCAATACCTTTTAAACCAGTTTTATACAATTTGCGGAATAAGTACGGCCATGCACCCATGTTTTCTGGCTCTTCTTGTACCCAGAAAATCTCATCTGCATTTTTATATTTTTTCGTAATCGCTTCCATTTGATCAACAGGTGTTGGATATAACTGCTCAACGCGAACAATTGCAACATGTTTAACTTTATCCGTCTGTTGTTTTTCAAGTAATTCGTAATAGATTTTTCCACTACAGAAAACTACACGAGTTACATCTGCAACTTTAACATTTACATCATCAATTACTTCTTTGAAACCCCCTTCTGTAAACTCTTCTAATTTAGAAACACAAGCTGGGTGACGCAATAAACTTTTTGGTGAGAAAACCACTAACGGTTTACGGAAATCGCGTTTAAACTGGCGACGTAAAACATGAAAGAAGTTTGCAGGTGTAGTACAATTCACAACTTGCATATTGTAATCTGCACAAAGCTCCATAAAACGTTCGATACGTGCCGATGAATGTTCAGGACCCTGACCTTCGTAACCGTGAGGCAATAACATTACCAAACCATTTTCTCGTTGCCACTTCGTCTCTGCACTCGCAATATACTGATCTACAACAATTTGTGCCCCATTAAAGAAATCACCAAATTGTGCTTCCCAAATGGTTAAAGCATTCGGGTTAGCCATTGCATAACCATATTCGAAACCTAAAACTCCATACTCTGATAAGTGTGAATTATAAATATCAAATGGTGCTTGCTGATCTGAAATGTTTGCTAATGGTACATATTCTTCTTCGCTATCTTCTAAAGTTAAAACCGCATGACGGTGAGAGAAAGTACCACGTTCTACATCCTGGCCACTTAAACGAACTCGCTTACCTTCTGATAACAAAGTACCATAAGCCAATTGCTCGCCCATTGCCCAATCAAAAACATTAGTTTCATTAACCATTTTACTGCGTTCAGCAAATAGCTTTTCAATCTTTTTGAAGAATTTTTTATTTGTTGGTAAAGTTGTAATACGTTTACCAATTTCTAATAAAGTAGATTTTTTAACTGCTGTAATAGGAGAAGTTTCGAAATCTTTTGGAGTTGCCATACGCAGGTCTGCCCATGCACCGCCAAATTTAACTTCAGTGTCTCCAGCAACAAATTCTTTTGCTTCATTTAAACGTTCTTGTAAAATTCCACGGAAATCCTTTTCCATTTCTTTTGCCAATCCCGCTTCCAATTTACCTTCTTTGGTTAATTGCTCAATATATATTTCCCTTGGATTAGGGTGTTTTTCAATTGTTTTATACAATAAAGGCTGCGTGAATTTAGGCTCATCAGACTCATTGTGACCGAAACGACGGTAACATAAAATATCAATGAAAACATCATTTTTGTATTTCTGACGATATTCCATTGCCAGATTAATAGCATAAACCAAAGCTTCAGGATCATCGCCATTTACGTGAAATACTGGCGATAAAGTTACTTTAGCAATATCTGTACAGTATGTACTTGTACGAGCATCTTTATAGTTTGTAGTAAAACCAATTTGGTTGTTAATTACCAGGTGAATCGTTCCACCAGTTTTATAACCTTCCAAACCAGCCATTTGAATTACTTCGTAAACAATACCTTGACCAGCAACAGATGCATCGCCATGAATCAAAATTGGAGCTAAACGACTGTTATCGCCACCATATTTGAAATCGATTTTCGAACGACTCATGCCTTCTACCACACCATCAACAGTTTCTAAGTGCGATGGATTTGGGCAAAGACTTAAGTGAACGCTTTTACCTGCATTAGTAGTTACATCTGTAGAATAACCTAAATGATATTTTACATCACCTCCAAAAGGTGTTTCTGGATTATAACTCTTACCTTCAAACTCAGCAAAAATATCTTTATAAGTTTTTTGCATGATATTCGCTAACACGTTTAAACGACCGCGGTGCGCCATACCAATTACAAATTCTTCAATTCCCAATTCTGCACCTTTTTCGATAACCGAATCTAAAGCTGGGATTAAAGCTTCTGCACCTTCTAACGAGAAACGTTTTTGTCCTAAGAACTTCGTCCCTAAAAAATTTTCGAAACTTACAGCTTCATTTAGTTTTTTAAGGATACGTTTTTTCTCCTCGATTGAAAAGTTTGGCGTGTTACGTGCGCTTTCCATTTTACCCTGAATCCAGTTTAAAACTTCTGGTGTACGTAAAAATTTAAATTCTGCACCAATTGAATGTGCATAAGTTTGTTTTAGGAAAGCAACAATATCCTTCAATTTTGCTGCACCGATGCCAATTTCAACACCAGAGTTGAAAACGGTTTCTAAATCTGCATCAGATAAACCAAAATTAGCCAAATCTAATGTTGGTAAATGTTTACGTCTTTCGCGTACCGGATTGGTATGCGTAAACAAGTGACCGCGACTACGATAGCCATCAATCAGATTTAAAACATTAACCTCTTTTAAGAATTGTTCTGGAGTTTCTACGGTTACTGCAGTGGTTTCAGATCCTCTTCCAAAATCAAAACCTTCAAAAAACTTTTGCCAACCAAATTCAACTGATTCAGGATCCTGCTGATACGACTGATATAAAGAATCTATATATTCGGCGTTTTCGCCATTAAGATAAGATAAACTACCCATTATTAACTGTTTACTATAAGCATTACAAAATTAGAATTTTACCTTATATAATTGGTAAAAAACTATATTAAAATGAGATTTTTTGAATTATAGAATTATTATTGATAATAATTGAATTCTTGATCTTTAAATGCAAGAACAATACCATCCCGAAGAAGATTATTATATTATTCAAATTCACTCAATCGATTATTTTTAAGAAGCCCAAATTGTGGCGTAATTTCCTTTTGGATCAAGATTTTTGATGTTTTTATCCAAATCAAAAGCACTCTTCGTTTTTTGATCGTTCCCTACACCTGCCATGTTTGCCCAATTACCCCAATTGCTTGCTGGATTATAATCAACTAATTTTTCTTCAAAATATGCCGCACCCAAAATCCAGCTTACCTCTAAATTATTTATTAAGAACAAAGCCGCAGTTTGTCGGGCAATATTAGATATATACCCCGTTTGATTTAATTCATTCATAACTGCGTCAACTACCGCGAACCCAGTTTGCCCAGTTTTCCAGTTATTGAAATTCTCAACTGCATTAGCCTCATCTACCACGCCCTGACTACCAAAACCATTCGGCTTAAAAAAAGTGTTACCATATTTTTTAAACATAAAACGGAAATAATCTCTCCAAAGCAAACCAAGTAATACATGGTTAAACATGGCCTTGGTGCTTGGTGTGCTTTCCATTTTTTTGATTTCCCAATAAACTTTTCTCGGCGATAAAGTTCCCATTGCCAGCCAGGCTGATAGTTTTGAGGCAAGAATTAAGTTTTTTGTGGTAGCAGCTTGTTTCATGGCTGTTATAACCTTTTGCAATGTGCTTATTCCCTCACTTTCACCCCCAACAAACTCAAAATCAGATCGTATATCCTTTTCTTGAATAGCTAAACCTAAATCGGCTAAACTTGGAATATTTCCCCAATCAATTACTTCAGCAACGTTAATTCTATCGGGCGCTAAAAAACAGGGTTTAATAATTGCATCACGTTCAATTTTCTTTTTAAACTGATTAAATGCATCAGGAATATCTTTAATCGGGAAAGGTAAATCCTCCTTATTGTATAAAGTATGACCAATAAAGTGTTTAAGATTAATACGCAGCTTCCAAAGTCCATCTTCTACCAATGTTGATACCTGGGTTTCTTCATCAGCAACTTCGCGGTGATGATAAACTTCGTTAATTTCATATTCCTGAGCCAAAGCTGGAATAATTTCTTCGGGTTCGCCTTTAGCAATCAAAAGATTGCCTCCAATTTGTTTTAATGAATTTCTTAAAGCACCAACGCTTTCGAGTATAAATTGCGCTCTGATGCTCCCAGTTTTTAATGTGCCGTATTTAGTTTCTTCAAAAATACGTGGATCAACAATGTAAACTGGCAAAATTGAATCTGACTTAGCAATTGCCTCCACCAACATTTCATTATCGTGTAAGCGAAGATCGTTTCTAAACCAAACTAGAATTTTTTTAGACATCGTTATGTAGAAAAGTGTGTTAAAGACCGTAATTACAAATTTATTGTATTTTTTCTCCGCATCAAAAACATGTCGAATTCTTTACAAATCCTCAACAAAATACTATTTTCTTATGGAATCTCATTTGCGGGCGCATCATTGCTTTAAAATTTAAACTTAACACAAACACAAAATGAAACGATTTTTAACGATATTCTTATTCCCCTTAAGTGTTTATGCTCAACAGCAAATAAAAAGTAAAGCCGCTTTAGAAAGCGTAACAGTTTACAATAATGGCGCACAACTAACGCATACTGGAAAAGTTAATCTCCCATCAGGAACATCAGAAATTGTAATCAATAATATTTCGGGTCGTGTTAACGAAAGTTCTATACAAGTGGGAGTTTCTGCAGGTGTAACCATTTTAGCTGTTCAGTTTAATCGCGATTTCTTAAATACTGATGCTGCAAACCCCGAAATAAAGCTTTTAAACGACAGCATTAAAACAGTAAATACTGAGCTTTCTAAAACAAAAAATGCAAAAACCATTGAAGAACAGACTTTGGTTTTGCTAGACGAAAATAGAAAATCTGGCGGTTCCAATACAGGTACTAATGTTGCTGAGTTAATTAAACTTGCAGAGTATTATCGGGCAAAGAGCACCGAAGTCCGTAATTCTATATTGGCAATTAGCGCAACCGAAGAGAAACAAATCCGAAAATTAAATGCTTTGCAACAGCAATTGGCAGAGTTGAGAAACAATCCCAATCAGCAGCTCGGCCAGCTGGTTTTACAACTCCTGGCAAAAGAAAACGTAAATGCAAATTATAATATTACCTATGTTACGCCAAACGCTAATTGGTTAGCAAGCTACGATGTTAAAGCTATTAATACTTCAACTCCTTTGGGGATTGTTTACAAGGGTGCAATTACGCAAAATACTGGTTTAGATTGGAAAAAAGTGAAGCTTTCTTTATCAACAGGAAACCCGAATTATAATATTACCGCGCCTACTTTAAATCCTTGGTTTGTTTCAGTTTATTCGCCTGCTCAACAAAGCCTAGCAGGAAGTTCTTCGGGTATAAGAATTAGAGGAATGGCATCGCCTCTTGGAGAAGCGAATATGCTAAACGATGTTGTAGTTGTTGGATATGCAA
>Ga0247736_10000719_pt1 | contig 11071 bp, 10 predicted proteins | sample UWRJL193509B2_FD_180935 | JGI IMG/M metagenome (GOLD analysis project Ga0247736, IMG submission 180935) | Plant litter microbial communities from Arlington Agricultural Research Station in Wisconsin, United States - UWRJ-L193-509B-2 | ecosystem: Environmental > Terrestrial > Plant litter >...
CAACAGTCCAGATCTCGTTCCCACTTGCGCTGCATGGATTTCCCCCATCGATTTTATGGTTCCCTTTATCCCGGTAGTGAGGATGTCCCTTGGCCAGAATGGGAAGAAAGTATCCGTAGCCGGGTCAAGGGTACAGGAATATTTTAATAGGGTAAATTTCCCCTGTGAAAAAGAAATCTTGATATGAAATACGCCTATTGCGTTTTTGATCTTTATTGTATATCCACCGTTTTTCCTTTTGATTGCGGGCGTGCCAGTCATAATGCCTGGGGCATAACAGGCCCTAAAATAAACGGGCCGGTTATCGCGGTACGAAACCGAGATCCAAATTGAATCCACTGTCTGAAAAATATCGAAGCTGAGCTCGCCTAAGTTTTCCGAGTGGAGAAAGTTACTATTCTTAAACTGGGCCATAGCAGTTAGGGCCCATGGTGATAATCCTTTCATACCGATCAATTTTTCTGTTAAACTATTCCCGTCGACAACATTATTTTTGTAACCATTGTTTTCTGCTATCTGTTATTTTGCAGACTATTTATATGTTAACACTTTTTTTAAAGGTACATGTTACTTCGGTGGGCATTATGGGCAGTTAGGCACGGAGTGATTATGACTTCTTTTAACCCCAGTGCGCGTATCTGGGATTTAAATAAACAAAAAAATGATTGGCGATCATGAACTGTTACTGGATACTGTTGCATTGAAATTTTGGACTTACGCAATTATGGTTTAGTTTTCAGCGTCCGAGTAGCTAAACGAGGTAGAACGGAGAAAATTGCGGGAATTATTCTTAGCCGAGTTGTTCGTGCTGATTTAGGTATGCAGGCACCCAAATATTTTGATTTGTTTAAAAACCAATTGATTATTTCTTTGTTAGAGTGTAGCTTATGCTGTTAAAAAAGAAAATTCCATTCAGTTATATATTTAAAAAGGTAAGGGTTGAGCTATTGTATGTACTCATCATCGGTCTTGCCGTTTATTACCTTACCTCGGTTTTCCGTAATCTTATTCCAGAAATGCCCTTAGGAATACCTGCTTTCCTGGGAACAGCAATATCTGTAATACTTTCCTTTAAGCTGAACCAATCCTACGACCGGTGGTGGGAAGCAAGAAAAATTTGGGGTAGTATTGTGAACGACAGCAGGACGTTTGTGCTCCAGCTACAGTCATTCATTTACCCAGTTGATCAGGATGCAATAAGAATAATTTCATTCAGACACATCGCCTGGTGCCATAGCCTGAGCCGATCACTTCGTGGAAAAGATGGTGCGGCACATCTCGGGGAATATTTAAGTGAGCAGGATGCGTTGAAGATTCAAGAGCACAACAATAAGCATTTGGCTATCCTTCAGTTAAATACGCTACATATCGCCAAGCTACGAGAGGAAGATAAGCTCAACGTTTTCAGCCATGTTCAGCTGAATAATACATTGGTTAATTTTTCCAATGCCATGGGCATGGCGGAACGCATCAAATCCACTGTGTTTCCAGTAACTTACAGATATTTCCTTCATCTGGCGATCTATCTTTTCATAATTACTTTATCTATCTCTCTAAGAGATATTGAAAGCTATTTTGAAATTCCGCTGTTAATGGTCATTTCTGCAGCATTTTTTCTTCTGGAAAAAACAGCAAGTCATATGGAAAATCCATTTAGCGATCTGCCAACTGATACCGCGATGACCTCAATATGTAATACCATCGAAATAAACTTAAAGCAACTGTTGGGAGAAGAAAAGATCCCTGATGTTCTAACCACTGATACCTTTTATATTATGTAAGGGTATGTAGGCATCGAGGTTTTCTTAATTGGAGAGCAACGAGAACGCAAAGTAATTTCTCATATCTTGATGGATTATCGGTTATGGTGCCATCCAGCCTTCAAAATAATGTAATTTTAGTATACCAGCCAATACTTGGTTCTTTTCCTAGAAGCTATCTGGTTGTTCTATGACCATTTATTCAGCCCAACTCAGAAAAAACTTTTTAGATTCTAAGCCTATTGCAACGTTGATCAGGAAAGGTAAGCCAAGGTACCGCGGATCGCTGTCCTGCCTTAAGGACTGAAAAAGAAATAAACATGGCTTGGTTGAATCCGCACCATGTCTACCCAGATTAGGGGCTTAAAATTGAATTTTAACGATTATACCTTTGCGTTGAAAACCAATTAATTTAACCCCGTTGCATAAATTTTCTGTTATTTTTAAATTTGTGATAAATAGATTTATATTAAGGTACTGCAAGGATGCTATGGAATTTTTTAAGCTGGTCAATTCGCTACGGAATCTGTTGATCAGTGAATTCGAAATCTCCAGCCAGATAAGTGTTGGGATTCAAATGTAGCAACTTATATGAATTGTCGCGCGCCTGTACTTACCATAACGAGCTCTAATTAATATTTCAAGTTTTAATTGTTCCCGTAATAGCTTAACTAAACCCGCTATTGAGAATGCATTTAAGGCGGAGATTGGTTATCAGGATATTAATACTATGATTGATCAAGTTGTGCAATCCGTAAGGCACTTGCGGATAGAGGTGTCATTTTGCCAATAAAAGGGTTAAGGCACTTTTAACTTTTCCTAAATCGATTGCAGACTTTTTTCTTTTTTTACTCGGCAGAGAGCTATGAATGGTTTGCTTGAGAAATATAATATACAAATCAGAGTGAAGAATTCAGCGAGAATTCGCAGGAATGAAAATATTAAAATCAGACTTTTCCTTGTCTGATGAATTAGATTGAATAAACCAGAATTGGGTCCCCCATCTCAAAGGAAATAAAACTGTTGTGCCGTTTTTTCTCAATTGCGTGAAAAGGACCAAATGAACTGGTGGCACAGTCAATACTTGTTTAAATCACATAAATCACTTTTGGACTGAAAACAAGATATTTGCTATATTAGAGTTTTAATGAGCTAATGATTAAAAATGAGAAAAACAATCACGAAGCGATATCCTTCTGGGGACGAGCAGGCGAGAATTTCTGCATTACATCGCTATAAGATTCTGAATACTCCAGCTGAATCTGACTTTGATAATCTTGCTGTTATGGCTACTGAGTCTTTCAATCTGCCAATATGCATTATATCCTTTGCTGGAGAAGATGAAGTTTTCTATAAAGCAAATGTGGGTTTTAAGGGGCGTGACTTTGAGCCCTTGAAAGGGAGTTTTGGTGGCCAGATTATCCAGCCTGGAGAGGTGTATGTGCTTCGTGATATTCCAGAGCATAAAGATTTTTTCTATAACCTGAACGATGTCAGATTTTTTGCAGCTGCTCCTTTAGTGTCGGCCAACGGCTGTAGCATTGGGAACTTCATGGTAATGGGGAATGTTTCAACTGAATTTGATGCCCACAAGCAACTCATGCTTCAGCATTTCGCTAAAATGGCGATGGATTTGCTGGAGTACAGGCTTGCGCTTTGGGAAGCTAACGCGCTAAAGGAGTTAAATCAATCGCTGATGACATCGAATGAAAGCCTATTGGCGCAGAATGAATGGGTGAGCGGTTACCAGGAACAAGTTGTTCAGGCTAATGCGGTATTGGAAGGCGTTCTGGAAAGTTATGAGCTATTATTTAAATATTCGCCCATTGCCATTGGGATATGTTCCTATCAAGATAAAATCATCTGGCAGGCAAATGATGCACTGGCTGAAATCTTCGGAAAAGGTCGTGTTTTGCCTGGGGCGAATCTGGAAAGCCTTTTCGGTCGGATTAATGGCAAAAGTATATGTAGTGTATTCGATGAGATTCATCCAGATACACCTTCTTTTCTTCTAAAAGGCGCCAAGTTGCAGATTAAAGCTACAGATGGAAATAAGAATATTTATGTTGATCTCGCTTTGCAGTTTGTTGGTCGGATGGGCGATGAGTCTCAGAATATCATGTTTATATTATCTGATGTGACCGAGCAGGTGATTTTAGGGCAAATCAATAATGAGGCAAATCTGGTATTGATGAGTGCAATTGAAGACACTGGCATGGGCTATACAATTGTAGAATTCGAAAACGGTGAGATGAGCTGCAATGTTCAGTTTAAGAATAATTATGGCTATTCTGCCCACGAAGGCCTAAATTACCCTGATATTTTTAAAGCAATGCTGCCAGAGTACAGACAAGTGATCAAGAATGCTGTTAACGAGGCTATTGAGAGCAAAGGCATTTATCGTGCAGAATACGAGGTAAAATGGCGAGATGGTTCTATTCACCGTATTCGTGCATATGGAAAACCTATGTATGATGCCGATGGAAAAGCTACTCATATTATTGGCCTGAACAAAATCGTACATTAGCTCATGGATATTTTCGCTTAGAAACGGCAATCTCCTTAGGAAGGATCTCGAGTAATACTGTCTAATCCTTTTCGAATTTTTAGCAGCATTGGTCTTTTAGTTATTAAAGTTTGATTTCGATAAAATGCCAGGTAAACCGTAAATGCACTTCAAAGCTTAAATACTGTTTTTAGCTATTTCGTGCTGAAACCTGTTGATCAGGGAATTTTAAATTTGGACGTTCCATTGCACCGCTATTTTTCCTACCAAACGTCGCTGACCGTAAATGGCATTGGGGTGGGCATAAATTTTCCAGTCAGATGGGGAGAGCACCAGCAAAGTATAATCTGGGTGAACTTTAAATTTCTTTTCAAAATAGACCTCAGCTTTGGCAACGTTATCTAAAATTTTTACTGCCCGTTCTTTTGCATTTGAACTAAAATATACTGTTTGTTTTACCCCATCCATTTTTTGAAGACCATTATAGGTCTGGGAAAAAACTATTTTAGTAAATAACAAAAGGGCCAAAAGGATGATATTCTTTTTCATGGTTATTGAGTTAATGTCTCGTTAATGCTAGGTAAAAGTTCTTACATGTTTGAGTATGAAAAAAAGCCTATATAGTTTTCTAGCAGGTTGGTTACTCAGGTTTAAATACTTAAGATCTTATTTTCATGTCAGAATAACTTCTGTAGTACCGACTCTTTCCTTTGGGCTGATACTTCTACTTCCGAACCATCAGAAAGTTCCAAAGTACCCCCATCTCCTTTACGGTATTTAACCACATAAGATAAATTGATAATCATCGAACGACTGATACGGGCAAAAAACTCATCGTCTAATATGCTTTCGAATTCTTTTAAGGTTTTGGAAACCACTATTTTTTTACAGCCTGCCAATATAAATACACTATAATTGCTCATAGCTTCGACCCTGATAATTTGGGTCTTATCTACAACATATATGCCTTCGGCAGTATTTAATGCTAACCGGTTACTGTTGATTTTTTCCTTTTTTAAAGATTTGTAGTTAGATTTTTCTGCCACACGTTTTCTTAACCTGGTAATTGCAGTTTTCAGTTCTTCCTCATCAACTGGCTTTAGCAAATAATCTACAGCGCTTAACCGGAGTGCCTCAAGAGTATAGCTATCATATGCGGTAGTAAATATTACCTCAAAATCGAAGCTGCCCAAACGCTCTAAAAATTGAAAGCCATTTATTCCAGGCATTTCAACATCCAAAAAAAGCACGTCTGGTCTAAGGTCAATAAGCGCGTTTAGCGCCTTAGAAGGCTCATTGAAAATGCCAACAACCTGTAACTCGTCTTCAAAAAATCCTAGTTTCTGGCTAAGCAGTTTGCTCCCTTTAACCTCATCATCTAATATTGCTGCTTTTAGCATGTTTTTTTTATTAAATTTCGTTTATTAATTTGGGCTAAACAAATAATATTAAGCTGTTGCTGCTCATATGACATTTAAAACAGTGACAGCTTTGAGTTTATTATCCCAATTTCTGTGAAAATAATTCACTCTAAAAAGTAAAGCCTAAATAGTCATGCATGTGGTCAAAAAATCTATGCTGATTTAATTTTTCATAACGGACCTATTTTTAATTCACGGGGTCTAACCAGGTTTATTAAAAGATATAGAGATGCCTTACGAACTGTCTTTTTTCGCTAGATAAAATTATCTGGCTAGTAATAATGTTATAGACCCTTAATTCTAATTGGTTTTTTGTTTGTTTTAGGAGGGATAGGTTGAGGATTAAGAATTACTTTATCTTTTGGATGAACTTTTACAGGCCCCAATTTTTGATCAGGAATTTTATCGGCAAGGGGTTGCTGTAAACTAATATGAGTAGAAGGCTTTTGATTTAGGGCTGTGTTATGTATTGCGCCTGGACTAATACGGTTGATTATAGTGTGCCAAAATAAAGATTTTTGCCCCATATACTCCTGGTAAACATTTAGCCGATAATTAGTTTTTCCTTCAACCATTTTTTTACCAGGTATATGGTAGGGTTTTGGTTCGATATATAGATTTTTAATGCTCCATTTACCGCCACTTCCAATATTTACCGCCAGCGTTCTTTTATTTCCGTATCTTTTTTCGTCGCCTTCCATGCTGTAAGCCATCATGATTTCGGCCTTCACCGATGCCGTAACTTTATTCGGCCAAACGGCGCCTGGTATTTCAGAGAATGGAACACCCACTATATCAAAGGGAAAGCTTACTGTCACTTGCGCGCCTGTTGGAACACCTACCACCTGTGGTATGGTGAGTTGTTGAGCAAAGCCTAGGTGGCTTAAACTCATAAAAACGATTTGCAAAAAGTATTTTTTCATGAGAGATATTGTTTAACTGTTTATGAAATGCATGTTTAAATTGACTATGGCTTTATCTCTGTAAAACTGTGTTTAGCTATAGTAGTGCCGTCACCTAGTTGCCCTGAGCTATTTAAGCCCGTAGCCCAAACTGTATTGTCATTTTTTAAAATTAAAGTATGTTGGTGGGTCGTTTTAACTTCCTTTACATCGGTCATCACTTGTTTAAATGTTTTGACATTGGTAGTGGTAGCGTCACCAATTTGGCCAGCAACATTAAAACCGGCAGCCCACAATGTATTGTCCGTTTTTAGCACCATGGTATGAGCATCTCCGGAACTTACCGCTTTTACATTGGTCATGATTTGTTTTGCTACATGGGCAGTAAGCTGAGTATTGTCACCAAATTGGTAAATCTCACCATTCCCAAGGCCCCAAAGTGTTTTGTCAGTTTTTAGAATTATGGCATTGTTTGTACTGGCACTGACCGACTGCACGTCTATCATAATTTGTTTAAAAGTTATTACTTTATCATTGTTGTAGCCCCCGAATTGGTAAGAATCATTATCTCCAGCCACTAATAAGCTGTTATCTGTACGTAAAATGTACGTGCTAAAATTAGCTGCTAAAACACTTTTCACATTTACCATTATTTGGATAGGTAGTTTTACCGAGCTAGTTGTGCCATTGCCAAATTGACCATAATTGTTGTTTCCCATTGCCCAAAGTGTATTGTCTGATTTTAATATCAATGAATGGTAAGCCCCTGCGGCAACAGACTTTACATCCGCCATAATTTGTTGAGGCGTTTTTGCAGTGATAGTGGTACCATCACCCAATTGACCAAAAGTATTATTGCCTGTTGTCCAAAGTGTTTTATCATTCTTTACAATTAAAGTGTGTTCGGCGCCAGCACTTACCATCTCCACATTGTCCATAATCTTTTTTGCTTTAGTCACATTGGTTGTTGTGCCATCGCCCAGCTGTCCAAAATTATTGGCTCCGGTTGCCCATAAAGTACCATCGGCTTTCAAGAAAAAACTGTTCAAATTTCCTGCAAAAATTTTTACAACCGTATTTAGATCTTTATGCTGAGATTTATCTTTTTTACATGACATAAAGCCTAAAAGCAATAAAAGCACAGGTAAGATTTTAAAATTTTTCATAATGATTAAGTTTCGAATTATTGTTTTGTGAACTCGCCTATTGCTACTTCTCCGTTAGCATAATTTCTTGTTCCATAAAGTTTTCCATCAATCATTATTAAAAGTGTTCTCATATTATTGATATAGCTAGAAGCACCAATATTTTTAATAGATGTATATTGGTTATTTGGAACAGGCAAATTAAATGAAGCCTCTGCAAAATGCCTATCTGTAAATTTGAAGGTTGAAGCTTGAAGCAGGAGGCTTCCAGGCTTTTTCCAGCTGCCAGAATACGTATTACCATCAAGCTGATTGCCTTTTGGTATTTTAATTAATTGACAACTATAGGGTTGATTTTTATTAGAATAGGAGATGATTTTTTGATTTTCAATTGTGAACTCGCTTTGAACAGTCGCTCCCTGGTAAATTCTTAAAACACCATCATTATAACTATAGGTAGGCCCCGCAAGAAACCCTAAGGAAGTGTACCAAATAGCTTTGCCCTGTAATTCGAATGTAGTAATGACATGATCATTATCTGCAACACCTAAGCCTTTTTCTACCAGTACATACGCTGTAATATCAAATGGCTCTTCTACAGTTTCTGACGCTACCTTTTCTTTCTTACATGCCATAAAGCTCAGCAGCAATAATAGCAAGGATAGCATTTTTAAATTTTTCATGATTGTAGATTTATTTACAATCAAAAAAACGAGTTTAATACTTCCCAATTTTTGAGAATGAGTGAATAGCTAATTTTAATGAGTGAACAAGGTTTTGGGTTAGCGAAGAGAAAATGTATGTTAAAAACTTAGAGGTTATATGAACGTAAAATCGAAGTACATTTTGTTTTAGCAACCAATAATGCTGTTTAGAAAACTTTAAACTTAATTACAATTCTATACAAAACTTCTCGCTTTAGCACATCAATGGTTGCCATAAATAGTAGCAATGAAAAGAGTAATAGAACCCGGCCGACAGCGCTATACCAGTTTTCATGGTATTAATCAAAGGGGAGAGCTATCTGAACCAAGCCGCCCTGGATACTGCTTTTCAAAAAAAATGAACTACTCATAATTCGAAATTGATGAAAAGCCATTCGTAAACTTCCCCAAATGGCTTTCTGTGAATATTTTAATATTACAAGCCCTTAGTTTTAACGAGTTTCTTGTCTGTTTTTGGTGGGATTGGTTGGGGATTAAGAATTACTTTATCTTTTGGATGGACTTTCATCGGTCCTAATTTTTCCCCTGGTATTTTACGGATCTGTACATCGTTGCGATGAATATTGGCATACCACATTGCTGAACGCTTGCCAGCAAAAGACTGATAAACGGATAGGAGGTAGTTAGTTTTTTCATGTATTACATCCTTATTTGGTATGGAGTATGGTGTTGGTGATACCGTAAGACCGGTTATGGTCCAGCTGCCCACTTTTTCTGAAGGATTTACGAATTTAACTGTTTTATTGGTATATTTCGTAGCATCTCCTTTCATATAGTAGGTGATTTGTAACTCGGCTACAACACTGGAATTAGGGTACCAAACGCTGCCCGGAATTTGCGAAAAGGGAACTCCGTTTATCGTAAAAGGGAAAGTTACATTCATTGTAGCTGCGCTAGGATACCCTTCTACTTGCGGATAGGTGAGTTGCTGAGCGTAACCTATATAACTCAAGCTCATTAAAACGATATACAAAATGAATTTTTTCATGGTTGATATTTTAAAGCTTTAGTTCTTTGAACAGAAATCTGTATTTATCCGCTTCATCTCCTAATTGGCCGTAAACATTATAGCCGGTAAGCCAAACTGAATGGTCTGTTTTTAAGATGATGGAATGGTCTACTCCTGCAGCTATGCTTTTTACATTGTCAGTTACCAATTGAGGTGAGTTAATCTTTGTCATGGTGCCTACACTTAGCTGACCGGCCCTGTTATCTCCGGTAGCCCAAAGTGTATTGTCTGTTTTTAGAATTAAAGTATGGTGCGCCATCGAACTCATCGCAGCTACATTTGTCATCATTTGTTTTGGGGTACTAATATTGTCATAAGTTCCGTCTCCTAATTTTCCGTTAGGATTAGCACCAACCACCCAAAGTGTATTATCATCCTTTAAAATCAGACTGGCATCGATACTTGCATTTATGGCTTTTACACCAGACATAATGAATTTAGGTGTTTTAGAACTGGTGGTGCTCCCATCGGCAAATTTTCCGTATTCGTTAATGCCGGTTGCCCAAAGTGTATTGTCTGTTTTTAAAATTAAAGCGTAATTATACTCTGCGCTTACGGCTAACACATCTGTCATAATTTGTTTGGGTGTTTTAATCATTTGGGTAGTACCATCCCCTAGTTCGCCGTAGTGGTTGTGGCCCATAGCCCAAAGTGTGCCGTCGGTTTTTATTGCAAATGTTTCGTTAATCGAGGTACTTATCGCCTTTACCTCCGTCATAATTTGCTTTGGGATTGTCGAAGGTTGGATGGTATTATCACCCAATTGTCCGCCGGAATTATTGCCTACTCCCCAAAGCGTTTTATCGGTTTTTAAAATCATGGTATGTGCACCTCCAGAACTTACGGCAGAAACATTACTCATCACCTTTTTTGGCCTGGTTATCTGGTTGGTAGTGCCATCAGCCAATTGCCCATGATCGTTCCTGCCAGTTGCCCATAGGCTGTTATCAGCTTTTATAAACATAGAAAGTTGTGCCCCGGCGTAAACGCTTATAACGCTGTTATTTTTCCCGGCATCATTATTTTCATTATCTTTTTTGCATGCCATAAAGCTCAATAGCAATAAGAGTAGTGATGTGATTTTTAATGTTTTCATTTTGAAATGTTTAAATAAAAAGTGCATCAAGCTTATTGCATCATAAAAGTGCCCCATACATTAATTGGATATGCCCTGCGGCCTCCCTCAAGCTTGTTGTTCATCATTATAAATAAGGTGATGCTATTCGCTTCTTGTTTTTTAACTGCGAGGTTATTGATAAGGGTATAATTGGCTTCAGTTTGTTGATTATTAGTGATTTCTGTGTATTTAGTTCCCATGAAATTAATTTGTGTTGAATGAACTGTGCCATTCCAATTCCCTTTAAATGCTTTACCATCAAATTGGTTGGTAGCAGGTATTTTTACCATCTCGTATGTGTTAATTATGAGTGGTCCATTGTAAGATTTAATTTGACCATTTTCGGTCACAAAAAAACCTACAAGTTCATTATCGAAATTGAATTCAAAAACCCCATTAACGTAAGTGTAGCTTCCATTGGTGACACTGTAATGGGTAAGTGTTGCTTTACCATCTCCTTCTAAAGTTATAATATATGGATAGCCA
>Ga0247736_10000720_pt1 | contig 11069 bp, 8 predicted proteins | sample UWRJL193509B2_FD_180935 | JGI IMG/M metagenome (GOLD analysis project Ga0247736, IMG submission 180935) | Plant litter microbial communities from Arlington Agricultural Research Station in Wisconsin, United States - UWRJ-L193-509B-2 | ecosystem: Environmental > Terrestrial > Plant litter >...
CTATACACATTTGGTAGAGTCGCATTACGCCAATCCAACAGAAAAAACAGAGAACCAGTTGGATATTCTTACCAATAGAATGAACGACCTTGAGGCATGGAATGTGGAAACACAGATCATGCTTGTATGTGCCAACTTAGGATTAAATGACCTTCAGCAAAAAGTAAGCACCTTAAGCGGCGGACAAAAAAAACGCCTGGCACTGGCACAGGTTATTTTAAATGAACCCGATCTGCTGATCATGGATGAGCCTACCAATCACCTGGATGTTACGGTAATTGAATGGCTGGAAGAATATTTACGCAGCTATAAAAAAAGTATTTTACTGGTAACCCATGACCGTTATTTTTTAGATGAAGTGTGCGACAGGATCATTGAAATTGATGAGCACTCGTTGTTTGAATATAAAGGGAAATTTGATTACTACATGGAAAAGAAAGCGGAGCGGATGATGATGCAGGCCTCCGAACTGGAGAAAGCAAAGAACCTCTACAAACGCGAGCTGGAATGGGTAAGGAAGCAACCCCGTGCACGAACCACCAAATCCAAATCGAGAGTAGATGCCTTTTATGATGTTGAAGCCAAAGCAAGAAAGAAAAGTGTTGAGAAAAAAATTGAGCTAAGCGTTAAAGTAGAACGCATCGGTAGCAAAATTATTGAAGTGAGGAATCTGAAAAAAGCCTTCGGTGATAAAAAAATATTGGAACCCTTTACCTACACTTTTATTAAAGGAGAAAAAATCGGGATCGTTGGTCCTAATGGGATAGGGAAGAGTACCTTCATTAATATGCTTCAGGGTATTGAGCCGCCTGATAGCGGTACGGTAACAGTAGGTGATACGATTGTGTTCGGGTATTATTCTCAGAAAGGCATTCAGGTAGCCGATGATAAACGGGTTATAGAAGTGGTAAAGGATATTGCAGAATTTATTCCTTTGGCAAACGGAACATCCTTAAGTGCTTCGGGATTATTGACACGCTTTAATTTTGCACCTGAAGTTCAGTACGGGCATGTTAGTAAATTAAGCGGTGGAGAAAAACGCCGTTTATACCTGCTAACGGTATTGGTTAAAAATCCCAACTTCTTAATTCTCGATGAGCCTACCAATGATTTGGATATCATTACCCTTCAAACACTGGAGCAATTTTTACTGGACTTCCAGGGATGTGTGTTAATAGTATCCCACGATCGTTATTTCCTCGATCGTCTGGTAGATCACGTATTTGCATTTGAAGGAAATGGTGTGGTAAAAGATTTCCCTGGCAACTACAGCGAATACCGCCAATGGAAATACGATACGGAAGATGATGCCGAAGAACTGGCTAAAGAACAGAAAGCAGAAGCACTTAAACAAGAAGCGGCGATGCCTGTAGCAGAAGTAAAACAGGCAGAACCTGTAACCGCTGAAAAAAAGAAGCTGTCATTTAAAGAACAAAAGGAGTTGGAAACACTGGAAAGCGATTTGGCAAAACTCGAAAAACGCAAAACGGAAATAGAAGCCCTTTTGGCCGGTGGCACAACAGATAATGCAGAGATCCAAAAAATATCTGCCGAGTTTAATACGATTTCAAACAGCATCGATGAAAAAACCATGCGTTGGCTGGAGTTACAGGATTAATAGTTAAGTTAACTGTTTTAACATAAAGAACACGTCTGTATTATTTTAAAGCAAGATAATCAGACGTGTTTTTCGCATAGTTGACAATGCATTTTGCACCTTAAAAGATGTATATTTATATCAGAAAACAATTAATTTATGGAGATGGAACTTTTTTTGCTATTTGTTATACTTATACTACTTATTATTTTTCATTCGGTTAAAAATTCAAAGCTCAGGAAAGTAGAAGATAAGCTCAAGAACATTGAAGACTACCTGAGACAAGTTCAATTATACCAATCACGTAAAGAAGCGGATGCACAATCCGGTGTTACGGTAACACCAACTGTTGTTGAGCCGGCGGTAAAACCTGTTGAAGATAAAATCGTTCCGGAAATCATCATTGCTCCTGTGATTCCTCCTGTAGTAAACATTCCGCCGGTTATAGAGCCCGAAAATGTTCCGCTGGATGTTCCGGAAGTTATTCTCATAGATGAAACCGTACCGCAAATACCAACGGTAGAAACCATAACAGAGCAACAAATTGTTGAACCCCGAAAACCGGTAACACCTTATGTTCCTGAGCAAAGCTGGTACGACCGCTTCAGAGAAAATAATCCTGATCTTGAAAAATTCATAGGAGAAAATATCCTGAGTAAAGTAGCTATTACTATACTCGTTATTGGTATTGCTTTTTTTGTGAAATATGCTATTGATAAAGAATGGATCAATGAAATTGCACGAGTGGGTATTGGTATCCTGTGCGGTGGAATCGTATTGGGCTTTGCGCATCGCCTGCGCCTTAATTTTAAAGCATTCAGTTCTGTATTGGTAGCCGGTGGTATAGCTATCTTTTATTTCACTATAGGCATTGCATTTCACCAATACCATCTCTTCAATCAAACAACCGCTTTCCTTTTAATGCTGGTCATTACAAGCTTTAGTGTATTCATCTCTGTTATGTATAACAGGCAGGAGCTGGCAGTACTTTCCTTAATAGGCGGCTTCAGTACTCCTTTTATGGTAAGTACCGGAGAAGGGAATTACCTGGTGTTATTTATTTATATCCTGATCCTGGATGCAGGTATGTTGGTACTGGCCTATTTAAGAAAATGGAACCTGTTAAATATCCTGTCTTATGCGTTTACCATGATCCTGTATTTTGGTTGGTTACAAAGCAAGGTAATCGGAGAGCCAGGTGCGCCGTATAAAGGCGCTTTTATCTTTGCTGCTATATTTTATGTAGTGTTTATTATTATGAGCATGATCAACAACATCAAGGAAAAAAGAAACTTTGGTGCCATCGATCTGTCTATATTGATCAGTAATACCTTTTTATTTTACGGGGCGGGCATGCAGATACTGTCACACTACCATACAGAACTACAGGGTTTGTTCAGCTTAACTATGGCCATATTTAACCTGGTATGTTCATGGCTACTCTACAAGAAATTCAAAGCCGATCAAAAGTTGGTGTACCTGATGATAGGCTTAACGCTTACCTTTATTACACTGGTGGCTCCGGTGCAGTTGCATGGCAATTACATTACCATTTTCTGGGCACTGGAAGCAGTACTGTTGATCTGGCTGGCACAAAAATCAAACATCGTGATGTACAGGTTTGCTTCTGCCATCATCACCGTATTAATGAGCCTTAGTTTGTTTATCGACTGGACACAGGTATATATGGCTCATACCGATATTCCTTCCGCGATCCTTTTAAATAAAGGATTCATTACCGGCTTAGTATGTGCGTTCTCTTTCCTTGCCACATCCCTTTTACTTAAAAAAGAAACAGAGGTGGTGAAATTTGCAGGCATTGGTTTTAATCCTGTAAACTATAGCAGATTTATGCAGGGAGCTTTTGTTGTGTTACTGTATGTTGTTGGTATGCTGGAGCTGTTTTATCAGCTCAACAGGTATATCTATTACGGAACAACCATTGCCATTATTATAGGCGCATACCACTTTATATACTTTCTGCTTCTCAATGTGGTGTCGGCCAACAAGGAAGGTAAATTTATACAGGGAACAATGTTCCTTTTAAACTACATCAATGCCATCTTGTTTGTAGTTGTATTTGCCATCATGCCATATATTGATTTTAAAGAAAATGTATCACAAATGGATCAGGGCTATCTGGGCTTTATATTTCATTACGTATCCCTTTTCTGTTTTGTGGCATTCCTGTTTTTCATGCGCCGCATGTTGCTTAAGCCTGATGCGGGCATTGCACCAAACAAAGCGTTACATACCATTTTAATATCTGTTGCTATTATCTACCTGGGTAGTGTTGAATTACTGCTTCATATTTCGCAAATAGCAGTGAGCGGTGTTGTATCCAATACGGATGCCGACAGGTGGGCTAAAGCGGATGAAATAGCTTCCGTAACCAAGCATGTGGTGAAAATAGGCTTTCCAATACTCTGGGGTTTACTGGCCTTTGTATTCTTATTTATCGGAATGAAAAAACAAAACAAAACCCTGCGTATTACCTCTTTGCTTTTAATTGCAATGATCCTGATTAAGCTGTTTGGCTTTGATATTCAGGATGCTTCCGAAGCAGGAAAAATAGTTGCCTTTATCATATTGGGTGTGGTCTTACTGATCATCTCCTTTATGTATCAAAAAATTAAAAAATTGATCATTGATGAGCGGAATGAAACTCCGGAAAATAGCAATGGAGATGCAGATAAAACCGAATAAGACACACATGAAAAAAATTAGTTTATCAGTTATAGTTTGCTGCACACTGGCCCTGCAACTAGTTTCACAATCACAAAAGTATGCGTTTGTGGTTACAGGTATTAAAGAGAACTCTTTATATAAAATACCATTAAGCCCAGCCTGTAAGCAGTATATGTCTGATGATATACATGATGTAAGGATCTATGATTCAAAGCAGCATGAAGTTCCTTACGTTTTACTGAGTGAACCCCTTTTGAAATCGAAATCCGATTTTGTGCCCTACGAAATTGTATCACAGGAGCATTTCAAAAACTACTCCGAGATCATTATTCTTAATAAAAACAAGGATAAGATCAGCAACATTGCCTTCAATATAAATAATTCTGATGCCTATAAATACTGCTCCATAGAAGGTAGTGATGATAATACCCAATGGTACAGCATCAGTGAGTTACAGGAGTTAAGCCTTTTATATAATGACGTATATACCAATCAGTATAAAGGCATTTATTTTCCTTTAAGTGACTACAAATATTTTCGCTTAACGGTAGAAGACTGGAATTCACATCCGCTGAAAATAAACTCAGCGGGTTATTTTAGAAACTCTGTAATAGCTGGTAAGTTATATGATGTATTGTTTTCTAAAACCATTACAGAAGATCCTAAAAATAAAACAACCACCGTTAGTTTAAAATTTAATAATAACCAATCGGTGAACCGCCTCGATTTTAAAATTGCCGGTCCGCGCTTATACAAGCGCCACGCGCTTATTTACGCTAAACGCGCAAGAACCTATAAGAACAAAACAGAGCAGTATACGGAGAATTTAGTAGAGTTTGAATTAAGTTCAGATGGCTCTTTGCTCATAGATGTTCCCCGCTTAAACGAAAAAGAATTATTTATAGAGATCCAAAACAAGGATAACCCGCCACTGGAAATAGAATCGATCAAATGCCTGCAACAGGCCTCATACCTGGTATGCGACCTTAATGCAAAAGAAAACTATACACTTAAGTCGGGCGATGTGCAGTTACACGCTCCTGAATATGACCTGATCAATTTCGTATCACAGATCCCGCAACTCCTTCCGGAAGCCACGCTTGGGACTGTTACACCCATTGCTTCCACTGAAACGAAAGTGGTTCAGAAAGAAATATCCTTTTTTGAAACTCCGCAATTCCTTTGGATCTGCCTGGGTATCGGCTGTATTGTTATTTTTATTTTCTCTAAAAGCCTTCTAAAGGATATGGGCAAAAAAGAATAAGTATACTTCTGAAAAGGTTATGGTTAAAACAAGACTTACACTTTTTTACAAGGACAGCATTAGTGGTGGAGATTTTCTGAATCTGTTGAATTTTCTAATATTTTCAGTCGGGGAAATCTCTTTACAGGATGATGGGATGACGGATAAAGTGAGAAACTTTCGAAGCGGCAATGCTATTAGTTTTGACTTTACAGCAACTAAACTCCCAGAAATAATGGCTTATTTGTCTGAAGCAGGATTTGATTTTCGTATTGATAACTGAATACCTGGAGGTAAGGTTTCTCCATAAATAATTCTTATTTTAGTGCTACGGACATCCTATGGTTAAACATCTATTTTTCTTTATTGCATCTGTTATTTTTTGTTTTGCCGCCCAGGCACAAACCCAATACATACAAACCGTTCGTGGCCAGATCCTTGATAAGGTGAGTTCTGTGCCTCTCCCGGGCGCCATTGTAAGGTTAAAGAATGATTCCACAAAGAAACACATCACCACAACGGATGCCAATGGGTATTTTAAACTCGAAGGTATTGCCGTTGGCAGGAGATCTTTTATTGTAAGCCTTTTTGGCTACACTACTATTCCTTTAAATGACATCATTGTATCGTCCGGTAAAGAAACCTTTTTAACACTGGAAATGGAAGAGTCCCTGGTGAACATAGATGAGGTAGTAGTGAAAGCCGATGAAGGAAAAGATGTGGTAACAGATATGCAGACAGTGAATGTTAAAACCTTTAGCATAGAAGAAACAGAACGCTATCCGGGTTCAAGGCAGGATCCTGCGCGTATGGCCTCAAACTTTGCAGGAGTGCAGGGAACAAACGACAGCCGCAATGACATCATTGTGCGGGGGAACTCTCCTGCTGGTTTGCTATGGCGGCTCGAAGAGATCGATATTCCTAATCCTAATCATTTTGCCGTAGCAGGCTCAGCGGGTGGACCAACTGCTATTATCAATAATAAATATTTGGCAAACTCCGAATTTTATACGGGGGCTTTCCCGGCAAATTACGGAAATGCATTGGGAGGGGTGTTTGACCTTAAGATGCGCAACGGAAATAACCAGAAACACGAACGTACGTTTCAGTTTGGTTTACTGGGAACAGAGATAGGATTGGAAGGCCCTATTAATAAGGAAAAAGGCAGTAGCTACTATATTAACTACCGTTATTCTACCTTAAAACTATTGTCGGGCTTAAATATAAAATTAGGCACCAGTGCTGTGCCTCAATACCAGGATGGCGCTTTCCGTTTTAATTTTCCTACCAAAAAAGCGGGTGTATTTTCCTTAAGTGGAATAGGTGGTGTAAGCACTATTAAGATTATCTTAAGCACCCAGACAGAAAGGCCTAAGGAACTCTACGGTGATTTAAACCGCGATCAGTATTTTAGTTCAAACATGGGAGTGGCTATTTTAAACCATAGCTATTCCTTCAATAGCCGTACACTTATTAAAACATCGCTCGCATACAGTGCGCAGGGCCTTGATGTATCTCATTACCTGGTGTTGCGTAACGGTGATTTTGTACCCAAGGATACGCTTCCTAAAATATTGGGATACAATTTTTATGAAGGAAAAGCAACCGTGGCGTTTTATGTAAAGCACAAAATAAACCCAAAGAATAGTTTTAAAATAGGATTTTTAGCCAATGCCTTTCATGTGAATTTTTATGATGAGGCAAAAATTAATTCGCGCTATGATACGGTTGCTCAGGCAATCCTTGATAAACCCTACAAAACAAGGATCAACAGCCAGGCAGATTTTTTCCTCATACAGCCGTATATTACCTATGTTCATAAATTCAATGAACGCTGGAGTACAAACCTGGGTGTATTTTCACAGTACCTAAGCTTAAGCAATAGTTGGAGCATAGAACCAAGAGCCAGTTTGAGATACCAGTTCCGCCCTGATCAAACCCTCAGCCTGGCTTACGGCTTACATAGCCAGATGCAGCCTACTTACCTGTATTTTGCTTCGCCCGATAGTTTAGTAAGAGATGGAAAAACCTATTTAAACAATACCAAACAGCTGGATAATAAAGAATTAGGCTTCACTAAAAGCCAGCATGCGGTGATAGGCTACGATTGGCAGGTGGCTAAATTTTTCAGGACAAAACTAGAGGCTTATTACCAGTACTTATGGGATGTGCCGGTATATGCAGTTCCTTCCAGTGTTTCTTTATTAAACAGAGGTTCAAGCTTTAACCGTTTCTTCCCAATTTATACCATGGAAAATAAAGGAACCGGCTATAACTATGGATTGGAATTAACGATCGAAAAACTATTCAGCAAGCATTATTTCTTTTTATATTCTGCCAGTTTATTTGAAAGTAAATTTACAGCCAGTAACCACAAAACCTTTGATACCGATTTTAATGGTAATTATATGATGAATGCCCTTGCAGGATTTGAGTATGAAATTGGAAAATCAAAAAAGAACTCTATCAACGTATCAGGTAAATTCACTTATGGAGGCGGCAAGCGCTATTCGCCGGTAGACGTGGCTGCCAGCAATGCAGTGATGGATGTGGTGGCAGATAATGATAAGGTTAATACCTTGCGTTTTGACCCCTATAACCGCCTTGATTTCAGGGTAGCGTATAAAATAAATACTAAAAAAATCACGTACGAAATAGCGGTTGATCTGGTAAATGTAATGAATACAAAAAATGTATTGGCCCTGAGCTATGCGCCTGATCCTGCTAATATTAATGCAGACCCCTTAATTAAAAATTATCAGTTGGGATTTTTACCTTTGTTCTATGTTAAGGTTGATTTTTAAAAAGAGTAATTTATTTTTTATTCTTTTCGTACTTATAGGTTTGCATGGCCGCTCGCAGGTCATTAATATTGAAGGCAAGCGTTTTTTAAATGATACCAACGGCTGGGTGGGCAATGCCGATTTTAACTTCGCTATTATTCAGAATGTACAGCAGGTACTATCTTTCTCCAATACATTACGCATCCAATACCAAAAAAACAGAAGCAGGTTTATCCTACTGAACGATTTAAATTTTATTAAAGCAGGGAAAACTAATTTTGTAAACGCAGGTTACCAGCACTTTCGTTACAATTATAAAGTACATCGGCTTCTTACAATGGAGGCATTTACGCAGACGCAGTATAATCCTGTATTAAAGCTTGATTTCAGGTACCTTTTGGGAGTGGGACCAAGATTACGATTATTGAAAAAGGAACATGCCAGGATCTATGCAGCAGCCTTGTATATGTATGAATATGATGATATAAAGAATGAATCAGTAAGTCTGCATGAACACCGCATCAGTGCGTATGTTACTGTTACTTTTAACCTTTTTAAAAACTGCGAACTGGTCAGCACCACCTTTTATCAGCCAAACCTCAATAATACATTGGATTACCGTATTGCCAACGACAGTAGCCTGGAGATTCACATCAATAAACATTTAAACTTTAAATCAACGTTTAATTTGTTGTTTGATACTTACCAGCCTATAGATATTCCCAACCTGGTTTATAATTTTAGAAATGGCTTATCTGTAAAATTTTAATTAACGCGCTTTGCTGGTATCAGCAATGGGTTGGCCTGCAGCAGGTTCAATTTTAACTTCGTTGAGGGCGTTATCAATTGCTTTTCCTATAGAATCAGATATGTGTCTTGCTTTTTCATGCATTTTCACTCTATCTTCGGCTGCAGGCTTACATTGAGTTAAACCAGCCATACATAAAGATAAAAACAGAATTATAGAAACTTTTTTCATATTGAGTTAAGATTAAGGCTAACGAAGATACTAAAATTTTGCTAATTTGTTTTTAATGGGTATAAATATCGGGGAAGTTAATTGGGCTAAATGATAAAAGCCTCCATGTAATATTACATGGAGGCTTTCCTAACTAACTAAACACAAAGTCTTAGTGTGCGTGAGCATCAGTAGTAGCTGCTGCTGTTTCAGTAGCAACCGGAGTAGCTGTAGAATCAGTTGTAGCAGTAGCATCATTCATTGCATTTTCTAATGTAGAAGTTAATGCATTAGAAATAGAATCTTGAATGTGTTTTTGTAATTCTTCTGCTTTAGCTTTTTCTTCAGCTGAAGGACCACAAGAAACGAAAGTTGTAGCTAAAACTGCTACTGCGATGATTGAAAATAATTTTGTCATTTTAATTTTTTTTAAGTTGTTAAGTTTGTTATTTGATCATTTATACCAAACCTTGAAAGAAGTAACCCGAAAAAAAGGAGAATTTTAGAGAATATTTTCAATGTATTGATAATCAGTTAATTAAAAATTAAATTAATTTTGTTTTTAAACCATCACCTCTAATCACGGCGATAAAAGTATAGAATCTCTTTTCGTTCCTCAAAAAGGATTTTCGCTTGCGCAGGGGTATATACTTAAACTAAGCATTGCGTAAAGGATTGAGTGCCGAAAGCCAGGCACGCCAGCTGGCGGGACGCCCAAAAAGTAAAATGATTAAAATAAATCTACATTATCCTGATACAAGACGTGAAAATAACAGAGTAGGTTCTGTCATTTAAAAATAAGGAAATGGAAAGTTAATAGGCTTATTTGCTAATAAACTCGCTCACGAGTTTTTCTGCTTTGGTAAAGGCTTCTTCCAGGATTTCGTTTAATATAAAGGTGTCAAACAAATCTGCGGTACGTAATTCTTTTTCTGCTTTTTCAACCCGGCGGGCAATGCTTTCAGGGCTGTCTGTACTGCGCGTATTTAAACGTTCTTCCAGTATTTTAATGCTTGGAGGCATTACAAAAATTGCTAATGCTTTTTCGCTAAACTGTTTTTTTAAATTCAATCCGCCTTCCACATCAATATCAAAAATAACGTGTTTTCCTTTTGCCCAGATTCTGTCAACTTCACTGCGTAGTGTGCCATAATGAACGCCTGAGTACACTTCTTCCCACTCTAAAAATTCTTTGTTATCAATTTTCTCCTTAAATTCATCAACCGTCAGGTAATGGTAATCTTTACCGTTTTCTTCAACACCACGTTGAGGGCGACTTGTAGCAGAAATCGAAAACTCGAGCTGATCAGGAAAAGTTTTGAGTAAATGTCGCACGATAGTGGTTTTACCTGAACCGGAAGGCGCTGAGAATATAATAAGTTTACCGTTTGGCATGGGCAAAAATAATCATTTTCTGCAAACCATAAAATTATTATGGGAATATGCCGTTAATAGGGCAGGCATGCTGCCCTATTAACGACAGCAAATATTATTTGTCTTTGTAAATGATAAGATTGATGATGCCTTTATTAGGAGTACTGTTGTCTGTTAAAGACACTACAAAAGGTTTACGCTGGCCTTCAAAACAATTGTATACCACATAGCCTTTGTCTTCTGTTGGGTTAGGTAATTTTTTTTCGTAGTAGGTTTTAAGATCTGAAAATAATTTTGAGGTAAGATCCAGGTCATCACAATTAATCTGAACAGCGACTTCGTCCAGGCTATCTTTTTCTAAACTGTAGGCAACAGAGTAATTAGTTAAGCTGTCGATAGTGTATTCAAAATATAAATAGTCCTGGT
>Ga0247736_10000722_pt1 | contig 11067 bp, 9 predicted proteins | sample UWRJL193509B2_FD_180935 | JGI IMG/M metagenome (GOLD analysis project Ga0247736, IMG submission 180935) | Plant litter microbial communities from Arlington Agricultural Research Station in Wisconsin, United States - UWRJ-L193-509B-2 | ecosystem: Environmental > Terrestrial > Plant litter >...
CCATCGACAGCGTCAGCCGCAGCGTCAATCGACAGTGACGAAATCAATCAGCTGCTCGACCCGGCCCAGCAGCGCCGGTTCGAGGTCGGCGTACGTCCGCACCTGGCCCAGGATGCGCTGCCACGCCCTGGCGATGTCGGCCTGGTCCTCGTGCGGCCAGCCAAGGGCCGCACAGATGCCGTGCTTCCACTCGATGTTTCGGGGGATTTGCGGCCAGACCGGCAGATTCAGTCTGGCGGGCTTGACCGACTGCCAGACGTCCACATAGGGATGGCCGACCACCAGAACATGCCGGCCGTGCGGCCCGCGGGCGACGGCCTCGGCGATCCGGCTCTCCTTGGACCCGGGAACCAGGTGGTCCACCAGGACGCCGACCCGGCGGGTGGGGCCTGGCCGGAATTCGGCGAGCAGTTCGGCGAGATTGTCGACACCCTCGATGTACTCCACGACGACGCCCTCGATGCGCAGATCCGCGCCCCAGACCTTCTCCACAAGTTCCGCGTCGTGGCGGCCCTCCACAAAGATGCGGCTGGCCCTGGCCACCCGCGCCGGCGCATCCGCCACCGCCAGCGAGCCCGATGCGGTGCGTCCCCGCGTGGCCGGAGCGCTCGAGGACGGTGCCACGAGGACGATCGGTTCACCGTCGAGCAGGAAGCCGGCACCGAGCGGGAACAGCCGCAGCTTTCCGTGCCGGTCCTCCAGGGTGACAACCTTCTTCTCCACCCTGACCACGGCGCCGCAGAAGCCGGTGGCGACCTCCTCGATCACCAGGTCGCGCACGGCCTCCTGCCGGGGGACGACCCGGCGGCCGGCCTCCCGCCATCCCGCGGCGAGCACATCATTGGAGTAACGGTCTTCATTCACTGAATCGACGCTAGCGGAAGTCCCGCGACGACGTGTGGGCCGCCACGGTGAGCGGTTCGAATCTGTCGGCGATGAGATTGACCACGCCCTCCGGGGAACGTTCGAGGATGCCGCGGATCATCAGGGCGGGGGACTCCCTGGCGATCCTCCGGAAGTGGGTCCACACGCCGACGCTCACCACCACGTTGACGTTGCCGGTCTCGTCCTCCAGGTTGATGAAGGTCACCCCGTTCGCGGTGGCCGGTCGCTGGCGGTGGGTCACGACCCCACCGACCTCGATCCGGCGGCCGTTCTCACTGGCGGCCAGCTGGTCGGCGGCCAGGGCGCCCCTGGCCGTCAGGGCAGGCCTGGCGTGGCGAATCGGATGGTCGTCGGTGGAGACCCCGGTGGCCCAGAGGTCATAGGCGACCTGCTCCACCGGCGTCATCAACGCGAGTAACGGTGGTTGCACCGTCTCGAACGAGCCGCGCAGGTGCGCGTCGGTCTCCTGGGCGGCCTCCCCGGCCGACCACAGCGCCTGCCGGCGCTGAAGTCCCAACCCTTCGAAGGCACCGGCCGTCGCCAGGGATTCGAGCTGTTCGGTGTTCAGCCCGGCCCGCCTGGCCAGGTCGTTCATGGAGCGGAACGGCCCGAACCTGGCGCGGTCGGTGACGATCCTCTCCGCCACCGCCTGGCCGATGCAGCGCACCTCGGCGAGCCCGAGACGCACGGCCATGGCCCCGTCCCTGCGGTGACCGCGATCGTCCACCGGCAGGCTCCTGTCGTAGTCCGGCACGGCGGGCTGGTCGTGCTCAAGACAGCCCGGCCGGCCGGCCGGACCGCCCGGCGGGCCGGCCAGCGGCTCGAGCGCCGCGTCGGTGCCGGAGAGCTGCACATCGGGGCGCAGCACCTGCACACCGTGCCGGCGGGCATCCGCGACGAGCGATTGCGGCGAGTAGAAGCCCATGGGCTGGGCCCGGAGCAGCGCCGCGAGGAAGGCGCCGGGATAGTGCAGCTTCAACCAAGCGCTGGCGTAGACCAGCAGGGCGAAACTGATCGAGTGGCTCTCGGCGAAACCGAAGTTCGCGAAGGCCTCGATCTTCTCGTAGATCTCATCCGCGAGGGCGCCGGTGATCCCGTTGCCGGCCATGCCCTCGTAGAGGGTCGCCCGCAGCGAGGAGATCTTCTCCACCCCCCGCTTGGAGCCCATCGCCCGGCGCAGCAGGTCGGCGTCTTCGCCGGTGCACCCGCCGACAGCCATGGCCATCTGCATGAGCTGTTCCTGGAAGAGCGGGATGCCGAGGGTGCGCTCGAGGACCGGTTCGAGTTTGGGGTGCAGGTAGGTCACCGGTTCCTGGCCGAGCTTGCGCCGGATGTAGGGATGCACGGCGCCGCCCTGGATCGGGCCGGGCCGGATCAGGGCGATCTCGACCACGAGGTCGTAGAAGCGGCGGGGTTGCAGGCGCGGCAGGGTCCCCATCTGGGCCCGGCTCTCCACCTGGAACACGCCGATCGAGTCGGCGCGGCAGAGCATGTCGTAGACCCCGGCCTCTTCCCGGGGAATGCCGGCCAGGCTCCAGTCCTCTCCGAGCGAGTCCCTGACCAGGTCGAAGGTGTATTGCAGAGCCGCGAGCATGCCCAGCCCGAGCAGGTCGAACTTGACCAGCCCCATCCACGCGCAGTCGTCCTTGTCCCACTGGAGCACGGTGCGATTCTCCTTGCGCGCGTGCTCGATCGGGCAGACCTCCCCGACGGGACGATCGGTGAGGACCATGCCGCCGGAGTGGATTCCGAGGTGGCGGGGAAAACCGAGCACCTGGCCGGCGAGGTCGGCCACCTGGTCGGGGATGTCGTGGTCGGGGCTGGACACCGCCGCTCCCCAGCGCTCCACCTGCTTGGACCAGGCATCCTGTTGGCCGGTGCTGTACCCCAGCGCCTTGGCCATGTCTCGCACGGCGAACTTCGGCCGGTAGGTGATCACATTCGCCACCTGGGCGGCGTTGAGGCGGCCGTAGCGTTCGTAGACGTACTGGATCACCTCCTCCCTCCGGTCGGAGTCGAAGTCCACGTCGATGTCGGGTTCCTCCTCCCGGAGGCTGGAGAGGAACCGCTCGAACGGCAGCCGGTAGAAGATCGAGTCCACCGCGGTGATGCCGATCACGTAACAGACTGCCGAATTCGCCGCCGATCCGCGGCCCTGGCAGAGGATGCCCTGCCGCCTGGCGAACTGCACGATGTCGTGCACGATCAGGAAGTAGCCGGGGAAGTCCTTCGCCTCGATCACGGCGAGCTCCTTCTCCAGCCGGTCACGAACGTTGGCGTTGTAGCCGGGGTACACGCGCGACGCACCAGCCCAGACCAGGTGGCGCAGCCAGCTCATCGGGGTGTGCCCGTCCGGGACGTGCTGCCGGGGCAGCCTGGGCCGGGCCCGGCGCAGCGAGAACGCGAGTTCATCGGCCAGCGGCACCGTGCGGGCCACGGCCCCGGGGTACCGGCCGAAGCGGGCCGCCATCTCTGCCCCGCTCCGCAGGTGCTGGGTGGGTGCCGCGGGCAGCCACCCGTCCATGTCGTCCAGGCTGCGCTGGGCGCGGACAGCCGCGAGGGCGGCGAAGAGCCTGAAGTCCGCCGGTCGGGCGTAGTGCACGTTGTTGGTCGCGAGCACGGGAAGCCCGGCCCGTTCGGCCAGGGCCGCCAACCTGTCGTTGGTCACCGAGTCCTGCGGCAGGCCGTGATCGACCAGCTCGACATTCACGCCGTCCCGGCCGAACAGGGCCACCAGCCGGTCCAGTTCCCTGGCCGCCGCCCGGTCGCCGTCCCGCAGCAGGGCCTGGCGCACGGCTCCGGTCCGGGAACCGGTCAGGATGCTCCAGTGCCCGCCGGATGCCTCGGCGAGTTCATCGATGTCGTAGACGGGCCGTCCCTTCTCGCCGCCGGCGAGCTGACCGTGGGTGAGCGCGGCAGCGAGCCGGTGATAGCCCTCCTGGCCCCTGGCGAGGACGACGAGGTGGCTGCCTTCGGGTTCCGGCACCCCGTTCTGCCGCCGGGTCAGGTCCAGGGACAGCTCGGCCCCGAAGACCGTGCGCACGCCAGGGTAGCTCTCGGCGGTTTCGGCCAGACGGACCGCCCCGTACAAGCCGTCGTGGTCGGTGAGGGCCAGGCCGTGCAGGCCGAGCGCCCCGGCTTCCTCGAGGAGGCGCTCAGGGGAGCTGCCGCCGTCCAGGAAGCTGAAGTTCGAGTGGGCGTGCAACTCCGCATACCCCACGGTGTCCGCGGCGGGGGGCTCGACCGGCGGTCCGGCGTGGGCCGGGGCGGCGTAGGGCTGGCGGTGCCTGGACCAGGCCGGGCTGTCGCCGCCGTCGGCTGCGGGCGGAGGGCCGCCCGGCCGCCGGTCGGAGAGTCGGCGTTCCAGTTCCGACCACGGAATGGGCGGGTTATCAAATCCCATCGGGCTGCACCGTCCTCTCTGCGGGTGTGGGGTGGGCTGAGTGCTCACCGTGTGCCGCGTGCACCGGGTGTACCGCGGGCTCTGCGCGTCCGGTCCGCCCGGGTGTCGCGGGGTCGCGCCTAGTCATATCGGCCCTCAGCGCGCCAGCCGGCGTCGTCCAGGGCCAGCAGCCACGCGTCACCGTTCTCCTCGACGATCTGCAGTCGGTGCACCGGGCGTCCTGCCGCCGCGTCCCACCACCGTTCGAGTACCGGCCACGGACCGGCCCAGGCCAACACCGGGCGGAGGTCCGCTCCAGCGGATCCCGCGCCGCGGCGCTCGGGCGAGAACGCACGCGGGACGCCGTCGAGGGCGCCGCGGTCGTCGACGGCCGGCGCCCGGCCGTCGTCGGCCACGAGGGTGACCGGATGAGAACCCCGGTAGACCGTGGCAGGGAGCAGCCCGCCCAGGCTCCCCGACCAGGGGCGATCGACAGCCCCCGACCGCCGGGCCGCCACGTTGCCGGGTGCGCCGGCCGGGTCATCACCCCAGGGCAGCCACCGTTGGCGCTCGGCGAGCAGTCGTCCGCCGCCGATGGCAGCCGTCAGCACGCCCGCGTGGCCGACCAGCCCCTGCACCCGGGTGAGGGCGTGGTGGATGCGTTCGTCCGGGCCCGATCCCCACAGGCCGTCCTCGTGGTTCGCGACGGCGTCAACCTGGTCGGGGGAGAAGACCACGCGCACGACGCCGGCCGCCAGGCCCGAATCGGCCCGCCCGTCTCCCTGCAGCTGCCAGCGGACCCGGTCGATCAGATCGGAGGCCGTGAACCACCGCGGGTGCCGCCAGGTTCGTTCGGTCAGCAACGAGTCTTCGGTGCTGACCAGGATCGACACGGCGGTGCAGACCAGGGTCTGCTCCCGCAGGGCACTCACGAAGGCGTCTGCGGTGCTGCGCAACGCGAAGGCGAGTTGGTCGATCCGCTCGAGGGCCGGTTCGAATTCCCGGCCCCTGTCGAACACCGGTGTGGGCGTGCGGGGAACGATCTCCTCGTGCTCCCGGCCGGCCGCTCTCGCGTGCGCCTGCGCCGCCGCGGCACCGAATCTGCGGTGCACGTCCTGGGCGGGCAGCGCGGCGAACTGGCCGAGGGTGTGCACGCCGAGCCTGGCCAGCAAGGTGCCGAGTCCGGCATCCGCGACCGCCGACACCGGCAGCGGGGCGAGGAATGCCGCGGATTCGCCGGTCGGGATCGTCCGCACGCGCTGGTCCGGTTCCCCCCGGTCGGGCAGTCCGCGCCGCGCCGCCTGCTCGGCCGCGAACGGTCCGTCGGCGATGCCCACCCTGGCCTCGGCGAGTCCGACGCCGTGCAGGTAGTCGAGCATCGCCCGCGCCGCGGCGACCTCACCGCCGTAGTAGCGCACCGGACCGCGGGCCCGGATGGCGCAGGTACCTGGACGAAGCACCGCCACCCCGGGCGTGATCTCCTCGAGTCCGTCCACGATGGGGTCGAATGCCCGCCGGTCCAACGCCGGGTCGTAGGCCAGCACGATGAGATCCGTGCAGCGGAACTGGGCCTCCCGCACCGTCAATCCTCGGCGGACACCCAGGTGACGCGCCTCGGGGGAGCAGGCGAACACCATGCCGTGATCGATGAGGGCCAGCGGCCCGCCGGCGGGCAGATCGGTGGCCGACCGGGCGGCGAGAACCGGCCAGTCCGGGCACCAGAGCACGATGGTGCGTTCGCGGTTCATGGCGGTCACCCCGCTGCCGGCTGCCCGCGGCGGTTCGACAGGGTCGCCGTGGCGTTGAACAGGCCCAGGGGAGCTGAGCCGTCCGGGAGCGCTTCCTGCGGCCTGGCACCGTCGGGCAGGTGCACCGGCTCTGAGCGCCGCCGACCGCTGCCGTTTCGCCCGGAGACCTGCACGGTCAGGTCCCGGCCCGAGAGATAGCCGTGTCCGGCGCCCAGCCCCTCCCACCGGGTTCCGGTGACCCGCAGGTCCGCTTCGGTCTGGGACCAGGCGCCGGCAACGATCAGGGTGCAGCCGCTCTGCCGCAGCCGCGCCCCGAGTCTGGCCGCCTCGGCGTCGCCGACGACACGTTCGGGGCGTACGACAACGAGGGGCAGCACGTCCACGAGCGCCGCCGTGACAGCCAGCCACTGGTCACCGGGGGAGGGCACGAGCACGAGACGCTCGAGGTCGATCCCGAAGCCTGTCGCGGCCTCCGTACCGAAGTCGGGCAGGCCCACCACGGCGCTCCAGCCGCCGTCCTGGCCGGCCGCGGCCAGCACCGCCATGATCAGGGATGTCGACCTGTCGATCGTGTAGACCACACCGGTGCGCAGGATCCCGTCCGGCAGGATGCGGCCCAGCGCCCCCGTCACGGCCCTGCCCCCGGTTTCCCAGCGGTCCCGCTGCATGCCGTGGATGCGCGCCTGCAGCTCGCTGACCCGCTCGGCCGCGGAGACGCCTGACGGGCCGCCGACGGGAACGGCCGCGGCGCTCGCTACGGAGATCAGGGGGATGGACACCCTTCAATTTTCGAACACAGATTCGATTTAGTCAACCGGTGTGGATAACCGAAGGGTGGGTCGGCCGCACGGTAACCTGAGCCTATGTGTGGGCGATTCATCATTACCGATTCGGCGCCTGACCTCGCCGCCATGTTCGACATCGAGCACGAGGCCGGAGCGCTGCCGGAGCCGTCCTGGAACGTGAAACCGACCGATCAGATTGCGATCGTGCTCGAATCGATGAAGTCTGATCCGGTCGTTCGTCGCCTGGAACCGGCGCGCTGGTCGTTGGTGCCCACCTTCTCTCCCGAGTTGACCGCCGCGTTCGCCACCTTCAACGCCCGCGCCGAAACCGTCGCCGAGAAGCCGACCTTCCGCACGGCCCTGGCCAAGACCCGAGCCATCGTCCCGGTCACGGGCTACTACGAATGGCACACTGAGGGCACAACGAAGACACCGTACTTCGTGCACTCCGACGACGGCCTGCCGCTTGCCCTTGCCGGCCTGTACTCGTGGTGGCGCAACCCGGCCCTCGGCCCCGACGACCCGGCCCGGTGGGTGTTGACGGCCACGATCCTCACCACCGGCGCCCAGGGTGCGCTCGCCGGCATCCACGACCGGATGCCCGTTGTGCTGCCGGAGGAATGCTGGGACGCCTGGCTGGATCCGCACACCGAGGGTGATCAGGCCCTCGTCGACGCTGTCGTCGAGGCGTCCACCGAGGCGGCGGCCGGGTTGGCCTTCTACCAGGTGGCCCCGGTCACCGGCGATGCACCGGAGCTGCTCGAACCCCTCGGCCCGGAGCGCGAGGTCGGCTTCACCGTCTGAGGCACGGGGCGGCGCCACGCCGCCCGCCGCAAGCTAGTACGCTCGAAACGAGCGCGGATAAGCTTTCGCGGCACCGTTGAGAGGACCCTGCCATGCCCATTGTTTCCTTCATCGTCGCGATGGCCGTCTTCGTCTTCGGCCTGTGGCTGTTCGGCCTCGCCTTCACCGTGACCGCTTGGCAGGGGGCGATCTTCTTCGCCGGCATCCTGGCGGTCAGCGCGGCGATCGCCATCCCGGTTCGGGCGATGCGCAACTGACCTGACGGAGCCACCCGGTCCGCCCAGCTGTCCTGACACCCGATCTCGAGGATCCACATGCGCGCCGACCAGCTCACCGACCCGATCACCTTCCACGGTGAGGGCCCGGTCTACGCACCGTCCTGGGGCGGTTTGCGTCTTGTCGACCTCTTCGCCGGCGACATTGTGTCCCTGGCCCCGGACGGCACGGTGACCCGCCGGCACGTCGACACCATCGCGGCCGCCCTCCGGCCTCGGCTGGGCGGCGGCGCGGTCATCGCCCTCGAGCGCTCATTCGCGCTGGAGGAACCCGACGGCACCCTCACGGCCCTGCCGGAGGTGTGGAGCGATCCGTCCGTGCGCATGAACGACGGCGGCACCGCCCCGGACGGCTCGTTCTTCTGCGGTTCGATGGCCTACGACCAACGCACCGGCGCCGGATCGCTGCATCGGCTGGCCCCGGACGGATCGGTCAGCCTGGCGTTGGCCGGTGTGACCATCTCCAACGGCCTTGAGTGGAGCCCGGACGGGTCGCTGGCCTACTACAACGACACTCCGACCGGACGGATCGGCGTCTTCGACTGGGCGCCGGACACCGGGCTGACCGGGCTGCGCACCTTCGCGGAGATCCCGTCGTCGGACGGCTTCCCCGACGGCCTCACGGTGGACAGCGCCGGCGGCGTCTGGGTCGCCCTGTACCAGGGTGGCGCCGTGCGTCGCTACACGCCGGAGGGGAGCCTGGACGAGGTCGTCACCGTGGCCGCCGAGCGGGTCACGGCCTGCACCTTCGGCGGCGAGGACCTCCGCCAGCTGTTCATCACCACCTCCAGGGAGGGCCTCGCCCCGGGCGAAGACCCCCTCGCCGGCTCCGTTTTCACGGTGACCCCCGGCGTGACCGGCCTGCCGGTCACACCATTCGCCGGGTAGCCGCCGCCCGGTTCCGGCTACACACTGGTCGGGCTACCCGGTGGGGCTAGAGGCCCGCGACGAGGTTGATCAGGGTCGCCAGGATGATCGAGCCGAACAGGAACGACATCAGCGCGTGCCGGAGGGCAGCGGCCCGCATGACCGACGAGGTCAGCGAGGTATCCGACACCTGGAAGGTCATGCCCAGGGTGAACGACAGGTAGGCGAAATCCGCGTAGCGCGGCGGCTCGACCTGGTTGAAATCCACCCCGCCGTCGTCATCCGCGTAGTACAGCGACGCGTACCGTAGCGTGAACAGGGTGTGCACCAGCAGCCAGGACAGCGCGACGGTGGCCAGGGCCAATGCCGCCAACAGGATCTGGCCGGCGCCGGCCGCACCGCGGGCCTGTACCAACACGATCAGGATGCTGCCCAGACTGGCCAGGCTCGCCAGGATCAGCAACAGGTCGGTGATGCCCCGTGAGGGGTCTTCCCTGGTGGCGTGCGCGGCCGTGGTCGGCGCATCCATGCGTGCGACGACGACCCACACCCAGCCGATGTAGAGGATCGCGGCGACGGCCCAGCCGACGGCCGGCGCGAGGAACCAGCCACCGAGGAGCCCGGTGAGGAGGCCGGCCACGACGCCGGACAGGACCATGGCGATCAGACGAGTGCTGGAGCGGTGCACGCGCGGCACCGGCGACGGGGTGTTCACCCGCTGATCGTCCCACGGATCCCCGGCCCGGCGGGACGCCTCGCGGTGTCGGCGAGATACCAGAAACGCTGGTTAGGCTGGTGACCGAGTGTATTTCCCGTTCCAGGCCGAAAGTGACCGCGAGTATGTCAGACAGTCCGGCCGCGGCCAGTCCCTACGAGGTGCTGGGTGTGAGCCCCTCGGTGACCGACGAGGAGCTGCGACGCGCCTACCGGCGGAAGCTCCGGCAATCCCACCCCGATGTCGGCGGCAGTCCCGCCTCCTTCCACGCCGTTCAGGTGGCCTGGGAACGCATCGGCAGCCCGGAGAGCCGGGCCGCCTACGACGGCGCCCGCTACCCGGAAACCTCCTATTCCGGTGCGCCCGCTCCGGCGAGCACGTCGGCGCGATCGTCCTCGTCCGGGATGAAGGCCAGGATGCACGGTCACCCCGGCGGTCACTCCCGGCAGCGCTACCTGGCGCTGCTGCGCGAATGGGCGGGCCGCGGCACCGTGATCGACGACCCGTACGCCCCCGACCTGATCCGGTCCGCGCCACGGGAGATCCGGCATCGTCTGGCCAAGGCCCTCGCCGAAGAGTCCACCGCGCAGCTGATCTCCGCGCTCGGCATCGGCTACACGGCCTGGCACGACATCGCCACCAGGGACGACGTCGAGAAGGTCGACCACGTTGTGCTCGGTCCGGCGGGGCTGTTCGCGATCCTCTCCGAGGACTGGGGGTCGCCGGTGCAGCTCAAACGGGGCGAACTCGCCGGGGAGGCGCTCGAACCCGGTGAAGAACCGTTGGCCGAGTTCGCCGGTGCCGCCCGGATCCTCGCGAAGTCGTTGCGGGTGCGCTTCACGGCCCTGATCGTGGTGGCCCCGGACGAGGCCGTGCCCGAACCCCTGTCGCTGCCCGGCCGCGGCCGGCGGCCCCTGGTCGTGGTGATCCCGCGGTCCCGCCTGGTCGGCGTTCTTCGCGACGGGATCCCCGGCATGGAGCGGGGTAGCTTCGAGAAGGTCTTCGAGCTGCGCAGCACCTTGCAGAACGGCATCCGCTTCGTCGAGGACTAGGCGGGCACGGCCTCGCCCAGACCGAGCTTCTGCACCCAGTAGCCCAGGAACGCGGCGCCGGCCTCATCGTGGATGAGGTCGCCCTCCACGATCACCGGGTACGGCTTGTCCAGAATCCCATCGGCCGGGCGCACGTCCACATGAGCGACATCGAAGCCCGCGGCGTGCAGGTGATCGGCCATCTTGTAGTCGCTGCGGGAATCTCCCACCGACCGCCACAGCCGGGGGAGCGGTCCGCCCGCGGCGAAGAAGGCCAGGGCACGCTTGGCGGCGTGGTCCTTGTCGAGGTCCACCGATTCGATGTCGGTGGAGATGATCGTGGTGTCGATGCGGAACGGCACCGCGCCGGCGGCATCGGGGGAGACCTCGTCACCGAAGCGCACGCCAAGGCCGTGCTCGATCATGATGGCGTACGCGGCTCTCTCGAACGACGCCTGAGCGACGTGGTAGGCGGCCCGGTCGACATCCGTGCGCTGTTCGACGGAGATCATGGCGAGCTTGGTCTCGTCGAAGAACATGGTGTCGACGTAGTCGGTGGCGACCAGCTCGCGGAT
>Ga0247736_10000723_pt1 | contig 11062 bp, 9 predicted proteins | sample UWRJL193509B2_FD_180935 | JGI IMG/M metagenome (GOLD analysis project Ga0247736, IMG submission 180935) | Plant litter microbial communities from Arlington Agricultural Research Station in Wisconsin, United States - UWRJ-L193-509B-2 | ecosystem: Environmental > Terrestrial > Plant litter >...
TCTAACGCAAACTGATCTTTCACTTTCATGCTACTTTGAATCGTCACCGAGCCAAGATGCAAAGAACGTATGCCGCTGGTTTCTGACACTTCAACGATATTGTCATCTTCCACACTTTTATGGATTTTTCGATTGAATCTCAGCATGTCGTATTAGCTCTCAGTATTTTCTGCAACCACAGTCGCTGGCTCTGAATCTGATACAACCTCTTCATCAGGCGCTATTTCTACAAACTCTGTATTTTCAGCAGCTACTTCTGTAGCAATGATGGCTTTAAATTTACAGTTTAATTCCATCAATAAAGGATCAATGTGTTTGATCTCTAAACTGATTTTTGTGCCAACTTTTAGTTCAGATGAACCGGTTGCTGGAATGCTAGGCACTTTAATATTAGAAACTTTGGTGATAAAAAACATGCCATCGATACGCACTAGATTTTCGCGCCAGATGGTGGCGGTCACTTCTGTCAGCTGTTCCTGAATCAAATATTGCAAACACCAATAACGTTCCATGCGCGTTTGAAACTCACTGTAAGCGCTGTAAGTTTGGTCAAAATTTCGCATGATGACGTTTAACTTGCCATCCGCGACGTTGTACGGCGCAGGCTCGCTCTTCAACATAGCGATCAACTGACGCTGATTGACTAAGTCCACCGCGCGACGCAATGGTGATGTACTCCAAGCATATTGCGCAACGCCTAAGCCTTGATGCGGTTCGGCAGTGGTTGTCAAAAATACTTTGCCGCCCGTTTGCGCGCGATAAATGCCCGCAAAACCCGCCTCTTTTAACAAACCGCCCCAATGACTATTGGCGTAAATCATCAATTCTGCGACTAATTTGTCCATCGGCGAACCGCGTTCTCGCGCGACAATCTGTACTTTGCCATCGTTAACATAAAAATTGTAGTCGATTTGCGGCGCACGATTTGGATCGGCTTTACCACGTGCGATTTCTAGCTTTTCAGCCAGCGTAAACAATAACTTAAGCTTTGCCCAATAAGGGTGACCGCTATCTGCAACTAAAGTAGCCTCATTGAAAAACGGTTCTATCGCGTCATGGCGCAGATTATCGGCAATCTTAACTTTTTCCAATCGTGTTTCATGCGCCACGATTTCAAAATCTTGCGTTACATCCAAATATAAACTCAACGCAGGTTTCGTTTCGCCTGCATCCAAACTAAATGGTTTAACGACACTTTCCGGCAACATAGTGATTTTGTTGCCAGGCATATACACGGTAGATAATCGCGACAGCACAATCGCATCTAAACTGGAATCAACTGGCACACCCAAACTAGGCGCGGCGATATGAATACCTACGCGGGTGTTTCCATTTGGAAACGTTTCTAAACTGAATGCATCATCGATTTCAGTGGTTGTTGCATCATCGATACTGAAGCATTCAGCACTCGCCAACTGCAATTCATCCGTTATTTCAACCTGCTCAAACGGCGGGAAATCGACGCCGCTTTTGCCATTTTTATCTGGAAACATTTCGCGCAGAAACGCACCCAAATGGTAATCGTGCGCGTTTTGAATCAAGCCGCAATCGGCCATCACCGTTAAAGCTAATCGGCCAGAACTCTGCGCGGCTTCGTCAATGGCTTTCCATTCCATGCTATTTTTATCGGGGTTGTAAATCAGTGCATCGGCTTTTGCCGCAAAGCCTTCTGGCAATTGTTTATTGTTAAGTTGCGTGACCCAAACCGCCATTTGCTCAGCCTGCAATTTTTTACGTTCAACCGCCGCCAGCGCTAATTTAAGTGTATCCGCAGGCGCAGCTTTATAACGACCTTTACCTTTGCGGTAAAAATACATCGGTGCGCTGTGCAGTTTTATTGCGGTTGCTGCCGCCTCGATTGGGCTAGGTTTTTTGCCGTAATATTCAGTGGCTAAAACTTCAAAAGCGAATTCTGGCTCGCCGCAACATTCCCATAAGAAATCGATTTCCAGGTTTTCAGCTTCAGCAAGCGCGGCATCCATAAAGCTTGCCAATGGCGCTTCAAACTGCATTAACACATTGTTAGTTTTGATTTTAGAACGTTTGCCAGAAACGGATTCCACCTGCAAAGCTGCAGGTGATTCTGACATGATAGAAGCAACTTTAAAGCTGCCTTCTTCTTCGTAAAACACATTCATTTATTGAGTTTTTTCTATGGGGCAAATTAATGTAAACAAAAAGTTAACCATTATTTTGAGGCAAATATTTTAAAAGCATCATTTTAAATTGTTCTACACAATTAAGCTTGTTAAATTCCATTTTTAGGCTGATTTGAGCGTTAAGTCGGTCAAATTTACTGTTGTGAGCAAGCACAAAAATACGGTATATTCGTGCCATGAGCAAAGCCTTTGACTTAATACAAGCGCAATCCCAAACACCAACTAGCGCGCGGGTATTGGTGTTAGATACCTTATTAAACGCGCCATTGCCGCTGTCGCATCCTGAGATTCAAAAGCAAATCGCTGAACCGATTGACCGGGTAACGATATATAGAGTACTGGATTGGTTAAGTACGCAGGGTTTTGCGCACAGCGTGATTAGCCCAGATAAAACCAGGCGTTTCAAAGCCAATACGCATCGCTCGCAGCATCAGCATGCGCATTTTGAATGTACGAATTGCGGGCAGGTTTATTGTTTAGATAAGGTGGATGATGCCATCGCACAAAGTTTGCCAGAGCGATTCACCATTAAAAATGTGCATTTAAGTATTAATGGCATTTGTGCAAACTGTCAGGCTTAAGTTTCAAAACTTCAGTTTCAAATTTTAGTACTTTCAATAAATTCCAAACCTCATCTTTCAATAAAACAAACGCTTAAAATCCCCGCCAATCATTTATGCAACTTAGTTGCATAAATATAACATTGTAGTTACCATGTCGAAAATTGCAACAAAGTTGCATTTAATCTCATCACAATATCTATCTACCTTTATTCATGCGTCCGCGCATGAATAAGCGATGATGAAAACCTGAAAGAATCGGCATGAAAAAACTTCCCGTTACCGTTTTATCTGGCTTTTTAGGCGCAGGTAAAACCACCTTACTGAATCATATTTTAAATAATCGAGAAGGAAAGCGAGTCGCTGTCATCGTCAATGATATGAGCGAAATCAATATTGACGCACAACTAGTACGCAATGGCGGCGCTGAATTATCGCGTAGTGAAGAAAAATTAGTCGAAATGAGTAACGGCTGCATTTGCTGCACATTGCGTGAAGATTTGCTGATCGAAATCACCCGCTTAGCCAAAGAAAATCGTTTTGATTACCTGTTAATCGAATCAACAGGCATTTCAGAACCGTTGCCAGTGGCGGAAACCTTTACCTTTCGCGGTGAAGATGGCTTAAGTTTATCGGACGTGGCGCAGCTAGATACCATGGTCACTGTGGTCGATGGCTTTAACTTTTTAAAAGATTACAGCTCGCGCGATTTGATATCACAACGCGGCGAAAGTATGGGCGATGAAGATGAGCGCACCGTGGTTGATTTGCTGGTTGAGCAAATTGAGTTTTGCGATGTGCTGGTGTTAAACAAAACTGATTTATTAAATCGCGATGAAATCGGACAATTAGAAGGTATTTTAAAAACCTTTAATCCACGCGCAAAAATCGTCCATAGCCAATTTAGCAAAGTACCGTTGGATGCAGTGATGAATACTGGTTTATTTAACTTTGAAGCCGCCGAAGATGCCGCTGGTTGGTTAAAAGAATTACGTGGCGAGCATGTTCCAGAAAGTGAAGAATATGGCATTAGCAGCTTTGTGTATAAAGCGCGACGCCCTTTTCATCCGCAGCGATTCTACGATTATATCGGCCAGGAATGGCCAGGCGTGATTCGTTCAAAAGGTAATTTCTGGATTGCGAGCCGGCCAGAATTTTGTATCAGTTGGTCGCAAGCTGGTGCAATTTCGCGTAATGAGTTAGCAGGACTTTGGTGGGCAGCCACGCCTAAAGATCATTGGCCACAAGATATTGACCAACTAAAAACAATTAAAAACCGCTGGCAAGAACCATTTGGCGATAGGCAACAAGAATTAGTCATGATCGGCATTAATATGAATAAAGCGGCATTAATCGCCGAATTCGACCGTTGTTTACTGACGCCAACTGAAATGTTGCTAGGCGACATGGGTGAATACATGCAAGGCTGGAAAGCGCTGAGCGACCCTTTTCCAGTTTGGCATCAGAATGAAACGGAAAACCAATTAGCCATCGCATAAATCGCTACTTTTAATTAAAGCAAAATCAACCTAATCAATATCATCTAACAGGCAATATATGAAACAAAAACGTATTTTTTCGGCAATCGCTTTGCTGTTCTCCTCCGCTAGCTGCGCATTTGCCGAAAGCATTGAAGACCCAGTGAGCTTAGATTCCGTGGTCGTGATTGGGAAATCACCCACCTCAAAAGCAGCGGATTTAGCAGGATCTTTAGATGTGATTACGCGCGATGAGCTGGAATATGAACACGTAAGCGATACGCTCGAACTGTTCAACAAAACGCCTGGCGTTGCCATTTCACGTTTTAATCAAGGCATTGTGAATACCGATATTACGATTCGTGGCTTTGCGGGTGACGGTGATACGCCGCATGCCAAGCTGTTAATTGATGGTATTCCGTCTAATTTACATAATGGCTATAACGAGCTGGATCAACTATTTCCTATCGGCATACAATCGATTCAAGTGTTTAAAGGCACTAGCGATCCAAGTGTGGGTTTATTTGCCACCGCAGGTAATTATCGTGTAGAAACGCGTAAAGATACGGGCAAACAGATTGAGTTAACGCTAGGCAGTTTTGATACCAAAGAATTACAAGGTTATTTTGGCGAAAAAACAGGCGATTTTAAACAGAGTTATTCATTGGGTTATCGCGATGCGGGCGGTTATCGTGATCACACTAATATTGAAAAAATCGCATTATCTGGCCGCTGGCAGTATGACTTTGAGAAAAGCACTTTGGCATTAAGCACGCGTTTCGCGAAATATGAAGCCGATTCACCTGGTTATTTAAGCAAGCAACAAGCAAGAGATAATCCGAGAAGTTCTGCCAGCTTTGCCAGTGAAGATGGCGGTGAAAAAGAAACCAAGCAAATCAGCCTGCATTATGATTATTTTTTCAATGATGATTTCGATGTCAGCTTAAAAGCCTATTGGCAAAACTTTCAGCGCGAACGCTGGGTGCGCTTTAGCCAAGCAGGGTCTTTGCAAAACCGTTATGACGACCAGGATATGGCGGGCTTTATTGCAAAAAGTAACTGGCAAATTAACCCGTATTGGAGGCTAGAAACGGGGTTTGATATGGAAAATCAAGACGTGATTGAGCAACGATTCGGCACCATTGGCCAACAACGCGTGCGAAACAACGCTAATGTCATCCGGAATTTTGATTACACTTTTAATACCAAAGGCGCTTATGCACAAATCGCGCATACACCTAACGCACTATTTAGCTGGAATGCCGCGTTAAGAGCCGACCGCATTGATGGCAATTACAAACAATTTGATGCGGCAGGCGTGGCAACAGCGCGCAAAATTTACGACTTTGGCACTATTATTCAACCCAAAGTAAATGCGTTTTTAAATATCGCGGATGGCCAAACTGTTTTCGCCAACGCAGGCCGCAGTTTTCAACATCCGTTTAGTTCAGCGGCTTATACCGCGGGCGAACCAAAGCGCGCGATGTGTCGATTAATGATGGCTGGGAGCTGGGTTTAAAAAGTAAATTTCTGAATCATCTCAATACGCGCATTTCTTATTGGCAACAAAAAGCCAAAGACGAATTTGTCGTGGTAGATGGTGTTTCACAAAATGTGGGTGAAACCAAACGTCAGGGCGTGGATTTGAGTTTTGATTATCCGATATTGGATAATTTGAGCATTTGGGCGAACGTGTCAAAGGTCTATACAAAAATTGAAAAAACCTCTGATGCGAATCAAGCGTTTCAAGGTAATGTGCTGAGGGGAATTCCTGATCATACCGCCTCAATTGGCGCGAATTATAATTGGTCAAATGATTTAACTTTACGCGTGCATGTCGACAGGCAAGGCGCTTATTATGTCAACGAAGCCAATTTAGGCGGAAAGTTTGGCGCGTATACATTGGTTAACGCCAATGCGGATTACAAAACCAGTTGGGGAAAAGTCAGTATGCAAGCCAATAATCTGTTCGATAAATATTATGAATACGTGTTTGAATTTGCCAACACAGGTGTTGATACCTTGCATTCACCTGGCGCTGGCCGTAATTTCACCGTATCCGCTTCTGTCGATTTTTAATCTTTTTAAAATAAGCTCACTACAAATTTATGTTACTTGAAATCGAAAATTTAAGTTTTAACTACTCCAATTCAAACCGTGCCAATTTAAACCATGCAGATAAAGCCATTCTGAGCGATTTATCACTCACACTGGATTATGGCGAAGTGACGGCTATTTTAGGTGGCAATGGCACGGGCAAATCAACCTTACTTAAACTGATATTAGGTCTGGCAAAGCCAGCCGCTGGTACAAAAAAACTATCTGTAGAAAATATTAACGTACTTGAACAGCCAGATTTAAGCCGCCAACGTATCGCCTATTTGCCAGAACAAGCCGTGCTTTACCCGCATTTAACTGGCTTTGAAAATCTGGAATATTTGCTGAGTTTGACGCAATCTGCTAATAAAAAACTAACTAAGCTTGAACTGGAGGTTTTTTTAACGCGGGTCGGCTTGCAAGCAAGCGCTTGGCATCAACGCACCAATCACTATTCTAAAGGCATGCGCCAAAAGTTAATGATTGCGCTAGCGTTAGCGCGCCAAGTCAAACTCATGCTTCTGGATGAACCTAATACAGGGCTAGACCCTGTGGCAACGGCAGATTTAAATCGCACTATTCTGGAGCTTAAACAAAGTGGTGTCGGCATTTTGATTGTGTCGCACGATTTGCTGTCAATTGACGAAATCGCAGACAAACAATTTATCTTACGCGATGGGCAATTAACACAGATTGAAGGCTCGATTATCAACCGCACACTGGCCGATTTACGCCAAGTTTTTGCACCCCAAGCAGGTCAGATTTAATGATACATTCTATTCTGTGGCAAATCGTACGATTTGAATGGCGACGCTTTTGGCGTGATAAAAGCAGCCTGCCTATTGCACTTGGGCTGATACTCACATTGGCAACCAGCTTGTATTTAAGCCATTACCAGTTTCAACAAAGGCACGCGCAGCAACAAAAAGCCCACGATATTTCACAAGCGCAATGGATGGATCAACCCGATCGCCATCCGCATCGCGTAGCGCATTTTGGCGATTTTGCGTTTAAGCCTGAGCATATTCTGGCGGGTTTTGACGAAGGCGCCAATGCGTTTACCGGCCATGTATTATTTTTAGAATCGCATAGGCAAAACAGTGCTAACTTTAATGATGCGACTGAAAGTACGGCATTGCTGAGGTTTGGGCAATTTACACCTGCGTTTGTATTGCAAGTGGTGATGCCGCTGGTGCTGATTTTTATTGGCTTCGCGGTCGTTTCGCAAGAGCGCGAACAAGGCTCGCTACAGCAATTAGTGGCGACTGGCGTAAAACTTAACCAGTTTATTTTGGGTAAATTGCTGGCGCTTGCCATACCAAGCGTTGCATTGGTTTTTCTGTTAGGTGTTGCAGGTTTTGTGTTTGTTTTAGCGCAAACAGGCGGACTCTCAATGGATATAGTCAGCCGAATTGCATTATTAATATTGAGCTATTCGCTGTATTTGTTTATCTGGTGCATGGTGATCACCGCCGTTTCAACTTTAGCGAAACACTCGCAAAGTGCCTTGGTTTTATTGATCGCCTTATGGCTGATTTTTTGCATCGCCAGCCCAAGGCTTGGTCACGAAATCGCCCATCAACTTTATCCAACGCCCAGCTTGGTACAAGCAGATTTTGCCGCAGAAGCTGCACTTGAAAAAATCGGCGATAGTCACAACCCAGATGACCCTCATTTCAATGCGTTCAAAATTAGCGTGCTTAAACAGTACGGCGTTGAAAAAATTGAAGATTTGCCCGTTAACTATAATGGCCTATTGATGCAGGAAGGCGAACGTTTAAGCACGCAAGTGTATAGCGACCAACATGAAAAAATCGCGCAGCGCATGTTGCAGCAATCCACATTGGTCAGCAATTTGGCGTGGTTAAATCCCGCGATCGCCATTCAACAATTCTCGCGCGCAATCAGTGCTAGCGATTTGGCGCATCATCAAGCGTTTTTAGCGGATGCAGAACGGCAACGTTTTAAAACCGTGCAATATTTAAATGGCTTGCAAACGCATGAAGTGCAACATGAATCCGATAAAGAGCAACGGATCAGTCAGCAATTTTGGCAAAAGGCGCCGCGCGAAGATATCGTTTTACCGGGTATTCAATTTGCCAAATCTGTGTTACTTCAGTCAATTGCCGTGTTAATTGCTTGGCTTGTATTGGGCGGCTTGCTATTCAATTATTGCGTTAAACGCAGCAACATATAAGTTAAAAATCACATCATGAAATTTGAATTCAAGCTTATTTTTCGTCAAAAATTAGTGTTAAGTGCGTTGCTATTAAGCATGTTATTTGCGGCAATTGCCTTATGGAATGGCTGGTCTAAGATAGAAACCATTCGTCAGGAAATTAATGCGGCCAAACAAGCAGAAACGCTGCGATTTGCAGAAAAAATCCAGCATTATGGCAATGGTGGTTTGGCGGGTGAAACTGGCTATTATGTTTTTCACACCGTGTATAACATGCCCGCACAATGGAGTTTTATTTCGCTGGGCAACCGCAATTTTTCACCGCATATTCAACGTGTTCGGCTATTGGGTTTGCAAGCACAATTGTACGATGGCGAATCGCACAATCCAGAATACGCGGTTGCAGGCAATTTTGATTTTGCTTTTGTGGTGATTTTTATTTTGCCGCTGTTTTGCATCGCACTCGCGCATGATCTTTGCTCGATCGAGCGCAATCAAAACCGGCTCACCTTACTGCAATCGCTGGCCGCCAAACCGTTTCGATTTTGGGCGCAACGATTACTCGCCCAATGGATAATCGCCAGCATAAGTATTATTTTGCCGCTGGTGATCTGTACTGCATATTTGCAATTACCTTGGCTGGATTGCTTAAACATCTGCTTGGTAGTGATGTTGTATGCTTTATTTTGGATTGTCATCAGCGGCGCATTGAGCTTTTACTTACTAAAACCCAGCACCAATGCCATACTTTGCTTAAATATCTGGTTGTTGATCACCATATTGATACCAAATCTAGCGAGCATCCTCATCAATCAAGCTACGCCTGTCATCGCTGGTGCAGAAATCGCACTGGCAAATCGACAAAAAACCCATGACGCGTGGGATTTACCTAAGCAAACGACATTTGATGCTTTCTTTAAAGAATATCCCGAATGGAAAGATACGCCAGCTGTGACCGGACGCTTTCACTACAAATGGTATTACGCGTTTCAACATGTGGCGGATGTTTCAGTGCGTGAGGCAGCTCAGCAACGTGAGCAAGCTTTATTGCAGCGTGATGCAAATAGCCGCGCGCTTGGTATCGTGTTGCCATCAGTTGCGATGCAGTATTGGCTGGATGATTTAGCACAAAATAATCTTGAAAATTTGTTAAACTATCGTCAAAAAATAAGCCAGTTTCACCGCCAGTTACGTGAATATTTTTACCCGTATTTATTTAATGAAACGCCTTTTAACGCCGCTGATTTTCAGGCTATGCCTAAATTTCAGTGAGAAATCGACATCAATAAAAATCAACCCAAGATAGAACGCTTATGGACAAACGCATTCCCGTCACCCTGCTTACTGGTTTTTTAGGTAGCGGCAAAACCACGCTACTGAATAAACTATTGCACGATCCTGCCATGAAAGACACGGCGGTGATTATTAACGAATTGGGCGATGCCGGATTAGACCAGATATTCGCCAATAGCAATCTGGCTGAAAATATCGAAAACGAGCATATTGCCGATAATACGGTTTTATTAAGTAGCGGCTGTTTATGCTGCACGCTTAAAAATGAGCTGGCGGATACCATGCGCGATTTGTTTTTTAAGCGTGCGTTGCAAGCGATTCCCGAATTTAAACGTTTAGTCATCGAAACCACTGGCATGGCAGACCCTGGCCCGATTTTGGGCAATTTGATGAATGAGCCGGTGATTGAATCGACTTACAGACTGGATGCAGTAGTTGTGACCATTGACGCGGTTTATGGCTTACAGCAGATTGCGGATAACATTGAAGCACTGAAACAAGCAGCAGTAGCCGATGTGCTGCTGATCACCAAAACCGATTTAGCTACGCCAGAACAAATAAATGCGTTAAAAGAAAAACTCATTTCAATTAACCCAGGTGCAACGCAACATCGCGTTTTAAATGGTGAGTTAGATCCGCAATTTGTGATTGATGTCGGGCTTTTCGATGTTGCAACCAAACAAGCCGAACCACAACGCTGGTTACGCGCGCCGCTAAAAACCGCCACGCCAAAAGGCACATTGCCGCAAAAAGCACATGACGATGAAATCGTCAGCTTTACTGTGTTTATGCCAAAACCATTAAATTGGCGCGATTTGAAACCAGTGATACTTAATCTGTGTCAAACACACGGTAAAAACTTACTGCGCTTAAAAGGCATTATCCATGCCGAGGACCAACCCGCGCCGTTAGCGATTCATGCCGTACATTTTACGCCCTACCCACCAACGCTACTGGAAGGTTGGGATGAAGATGAACCGATTTCACGGATTGTGATTATTGGTAAGGGTTTAGACGAAAAACCGATTCGTAAAATGCTCACGCAAATTTAATAAATATGCACTGAAATGTACTGTGGAACACAGCAGACATTGCAAACATGTTCAAACTTTACGGTTATAATATTTGCATATACTTAAAACCTTAATCAATTATGAACAAAACTCGAATCGGTATTATCGGTACTGGATTTATTGCTAATGGCCTGTATAAACTCATTCAGGCGTCTAGTGATTTTACTACGCACAAAATATTAACAAGACGGCCATTAAATGATCAATTTGCTTATCCTGCTGG
>Ga0247736_10000725_pt1 | contig 11052 bp, 10 predicted proteins | sample UWRJL193509B2_FD_180935 | JGI IMG/M metagenome (GOLD analysis project Ga0247736, IMG submission 180935) | Plant litter microbial communities from Arlington Agricultural Research Station in Wisconsin, United States - UWRJ-L193-509B-2 | ecosystem: Environmental > Terrestrial > Plant litter >...
GCAGACACCCTCCGCGCAACTTACGAGGTCAATGTCTTCGGACTGGTTCGCGTGACCCACGCCATGCTCCCGCTGTTGCAGGCATCCGCGTCGCCGGTCATCGTGAACGTGTCGAGCGGGCTTGGTTCGTTCGCTGTCACCGCCGACCCGACCCGTCTCGAGTCGACGTTCCCTGTCATCGCCTATGGCTCATCGAAAGCCGCGGTGTCGGCTGTCACTACGCAGTACGCGCGGGCATTCCCCGAGCTGCGCGTCAACGTGGTCGACCCCGGCTACACCGCCACCGACCTCAACGGCAACAGCGGCCACCAGACGGTGACCGAGGGAACGGATGCCATCGTCGCGATGGCGACGATCGGTTCCGATGGTCCGACCGGTACCTTCAGCGACCGCAACGGCCTGATCGGCTGGTAGCGCGCCCATCCCACCCCGGGTCTGTGCATTCTTGCGGGTTGAGCGCGCTCGCACCCACAATTTTCGACAAATCCAGGGGTGGGACGGGAGTGGTGGCTACTTCGCCAGAAACTCCAGCACGACGCGGTTCCACTCGTCGGCGTGGCTGACGTTGACTCCGTGGGGCGCACCTTTCACGACATAGAGCTCGCTCTGCGGGATCGCCGCGTGGGTGCGCGCCCCCGATCCCTCGAACGGGACCGTGGCATCCCCGTCGCCGTGGATCACGAGCGTGGGAACGGTTACGAGCTTCAGGTCGTCGCGGAAGTCCGTGGTGCCGAACGCGGCCATGCAGGCGAGCGCGGCGACCTTACTCGACTGCAGCGCGAGCGCGAGCGCCTGCTGGCGCTGCTCCTCGGTCACCTTGAGCTCGCCGTCGACCGAGTAGAACTGCGTGGTGAAGTCGTCGTAGAACGACTCCTGGTTCGCGGTGAGAGCGGCCGTCATCTTGCCGGCCTCAGCTGCCGACAGCGGGCCATCCGAGTTGCCCGGTGTGGTCAGCAGGTAGGGCGGCACAGCGGATGCGAACACGACACTGTGCAGGCGGTCGGTCCCGTATTTGGTGAAGTAGCGTGCGACTTCACCGCCGCCCATCGAGAACCCGATAACGGTCACATCGGTGAGGTCGAGCCCTTCGATGATCGATCGGAGGTCATCTGTCAGGGTGTCGTAGGTGTATCCCGTGAGTGGCTTGTCACTGCGCCCGAATCCGCGACGGTCGTAGGTGATGACGCGGTAGCCGGCAGCGGTGAGGGCCGGAACCTGTTCCGACCACGATTCGCCGGACAACGGCCAGCCGTGGACGAGCACGACCGGGCGGCCGGTCCCGCCGAAGTCGTCGACGTGCAAGTTGGTGTCCTTGAAGAGTCCGTGGTGAGCAGTGATCTCAGTCATGAGGTGAGTCCTTCCCGCATCCACCAAGGTGATGGATGCCTCTCCTCATGATTCGACAAGGCGGGCGTAGGGGTTGGGCATGCCTTTCGAAGCTGGGAACGAGGTAAAAATCATTCCCGGCGAAGTGGAAAAAAGCGAGTATCTGTTATCAGCGCGGGTGTTTGAACACCCGTGCTGATAGCAAACTGGCGCGACTACTGGCGCGTCATCGCGATGTGCATCAGGTGCTCGGGGTCGGCCAGGTGACTGTGGTCGTCGTTTCCGAGGTCGATGCGCACCCAGTCGATGGTGCCGGGGAACTCGTTGCCGCTCGGGCCGTAGTCGGCCGAAACCGGCGAGGCGAGGTCCGAACCGATGTCGAGGGTCTCGTCCATCGAGAAGAAGAACGGCAGGGTGCGCGATACCCGCCCGGTGGCCAGGTTCTTCTGGTTCTCTGAGATCGAGACCGACCCGCCCTTGCCCAGGCCGCCGCCGTCGTAGTCGAAGGCGAGTGTCAGCTCGTGCTCACCGGCACCGAGCGGCTGGCCGGCCCGGGTGTACTCGGTGGCGATACCGCCGAGGTTATAGGCGAACGCGGGCGCACCGTCAGTGAGGTACAGGCTCCAGCCGCCATACGCCCCGCCCTGCGCGATCACGACGCCGCTGGCATGACCGGTGGGCAGTGTGACTTTCGCTGTCACCGTGAACGACTTGTTCTTGATGTTGAGAACGGAGTTCTCGCTCATCCGCTTCATGCCCGGGTACAGGGTCTGCGAGGTCCCATGAACGAGTTCCGGCCGCCCGGCCAGCTCGCCGTTGAATCGTTCAGCCGAACGGATGTCCATCGGCAGCACGTTGAAGCGGGCTGCCTGGATCAGGAACAGGCGTTGCAGTTCGGCCAGCCGGGCCGGTTCGCACGCAACGGAATCCGAGGTGGGTGGCGGACGTGTCGTCACTCTGCGGCGACCGCGCAGCCGGTCGGTAGCGCAGGCAGTACTCGGGCGCGCAGAGGTGGGACCCGCCCTTGAGCGTGCGGCGTTCATCCGAGGGGTGGTCGACCAGGTCGCCCACCCAGCAGGAAGCGACGTCGTGCCGCGGTGTGTAGGGCGTGGTCGTCCACTCCCAGACATTGCCGATCAGGTCGACGAGCCCGAACCCGTTGGCCGGGAACGTGCCGACCGGAGACGTGTCGGTCCAGCCGTTCGCTGTCGTGTTGAGAAAGGGAAACCGGCCCTGCCAGGTGTTGGCCATCAGCTGCCCGCGCGGGTGCAGTTCCTCGCCCCAGGCGAAGGTCGCGCCCTCCAGCCCGCCCCGGGCGGCATACTCCCACTCCGCCTCGGTGGGAAGTCGCTTACCCGCCCATTCGGCATAGCGCGACGCGTCTTCGAACGACACCTGCACGACCGGATGCTCGGGAATACCGTGGCTCGACGACCCCGGGCCACGTGGCGTGCGCCAGTTCGCTCCGGCACGCCAGGCCCACCACTGCCGCCAGTCGCCTAAGTCGACCGGACCGGCGGTGCGCTCGAACACGAGGGATCCCGCCGCGCGTTCGCGGGGGGAGAGCTCGGGATACTCGCTAACCGCGAGCTCTCGCTCGGCGGTGGTCAGGTAGCCGGTGTCGGCGACGAAGACTGCGAACTCCCGGTTCGTCACCGGGTGCACGTCGATCGAGAACGGTGCGACCGCGACGTCGTGCACCGGTCCTTCGTCGGCGTAGAACTGCTCCGACCCCATCCGGAATGTTCCTCCGGGCAGGGCTCGCATGGGCGTTCCGCGAGTGACGGTGCTGCCGGCAATGAGTGCGCTCACGAGTGAACCTCCCGGGTGTTCTTCCGAGGGTGTGCCCGGTCGCCCGCGAGGTCATCACCTGCTGGGGGTGAGTGGAGTCCGGTCAGTCGACCGGGCCGGGGGTGAGGGAGTACGAGACACCCTTCTGCACGAGGATCCGCAGGTAGGAAGGCACGGCCCGGGCGATATCTTCGACGAGCCCCTCGGGCACTTCCTGGCCGGAGATGTCGACATGGATAGTGTTGTCGAGGGGCTGGTACGAGTAGCTTCGCAGCGACGGGTACCGGTCGCCGAGAACCGGCCAGGCGTCGTGAAGGGATGCCCGCACGGTTTCGGAGTTCACTGTTCCGAAGTAGTCGATGGTCACCGGGTGCGGAATGGAATCGGCGAGCTCCTCGAGCTCGACGATCGGGGCACCCTCGGTCACGATCACGTGGATGAAGTCGGCCGTGTTTTCGGCGTTGTGATCGAGAGACACCACGACGAAGCGATCGCCGGCAGCATGGCCGAGTTGTGGGCAGTACCCGCTCATCGACTCCTGGTCGTCCAGGCGTACCTGCGCGTCTTCGGGGCTGATCCCGACCTGGTTCCCGTAGTAGAGGGCGTCGCCGGAACCGCCTGCCTCGACGTAGGCATCGATCTCGGCCTGGGTGAGCTCCGGCGCCTGTTGCGGCACGGAGCGCGTCGCGAAGGCCGTGGCACCCGAACCGCCGAGGATCACCGCGACCAGCGCTGCGCCGATGACCGCGATACGCACCCGGCTCTTTCGGGGAGCGCGGTGACGGTGCGCGAGGGTGGCAAGCATCCGCTCGACTTGTTCGTCGGTCGGAGCGAGCGCGGGGACATTCGGTTCGGTGATCATGATTCCCTCGACTCGGTCAGGGCGGTCCGCAGCGAGCGGCGGATGCGGTGCAACCGGCCGCGCACGGCGCCGGTGGTGAGGCCGAGGCGCGTGGCCGCGCTGTCGTAGTCCAGCTCGTCCACGATGCAGAGTGCGTATACGCGCTGGTCGGTCTCGCCCAGCGACGCGATGCGGTCGGCGAGGAACCGCTGCAGCTCCCGGAACTCCGCGACGGTCTCGGGAGACTCGGCTGGAGAGTGCTCATCGGGAGTCAGCGGTGCCTGCCTTGCGGTGCGCCGGGACCGGGACCGCACCTGCTTGAGGGCAAGATGACGCGACGTCACGAGCAGCCAGGGCAGCAGGGAATCACCATGGATCACTAGCCGCGAACGGGCAGCCCAGAGCGTGCTCCAGACATCCTGGCTCGTCTCTTCTGCAGCGCCGGTCTCGGTGACTATCGCGAGCACGTAGAGGTACACGTCGCGGATGTACCGGCGGTAGAGAATTTCAAAGGCATCCCAGTCGCCGGTCGCAAGCGCCGACAGCAACGCGCGGTCGGGGCGGGTGTCCTCGCCACGTTCGGCGCCGAGGGTAAGTGTGCTCACATCTACATAGTCCCCGGTCGGACCGAACTGTCACACGATTATCGAGAAATAGTTCGCGGCGATGTCTTCAGGCTCGCGATCGCCGCGCGGCGAACCAGGCCGGCAGGTAGAGCGGGGCGGCGACGGCGAGCACGATTCCGCCGACGACCATCGCCGTCGAGGTGCTGGTTGACCCGGCGATGGCGCTCAGAACGATGGCGCCGACCGCCCCGGCCGGCTGGCCGACCATCGAATTCATCGACAGCACGGTTGCGCGATTGTTGCCGGTGACCTGCGCGTGGAGCAGGGTGTTGTGCAGGGGGTTCGATGCGCCGTGCACGGTGTAGCAGGCGAGGAACGCGACTATCACGCCCACCGGCCCGGCGACCAGGCCAAGGGCCACAACCGTCGCCCCCTGCAGGATGCGGAAGAGGCCTGCCACAATCGGCACGAGAGTGGGCGACGTGACCCGGTGGACGAGGGCCGAACCTGCGGCGAACAGGAGCCACGCCGCGGCCGTCACCGGGCCGAAGACGGCGGCGGCCTGCTGGGAATCGCCGAGCAACTCGCCGAGCCGCACCGGGGTGAGGTTCTCGAACGCGATCATGCCGAATCCCCAGAACAGCTCGACAGCGACGAGAGCGAGCAGCACGCGTGAGCGGGCGAGCAGCCGGGCGCCGTCGCGCAGCATCCGCGGCACTTCGAGGGTCGCCGTGCGCAGGCTCGTGCGGGGCATCGCCGGGTCATCGTGCACGAGCAGCAGCACGGCGACGAGGTAGCCCGCGGTGAGGACGGCCGAAACATAGATGGGAAGGCCGAGAGGATCAGCGCCGATCGCCGGGGCGAGCAGGGTCAGCGCACTCGCGAGAATTGCGCCTCCGCCAATGCCGACACCCAGTGCAACGCCCGCCGCCGCGAGTCCCTTCGGCACCGACTCGGGCTCACCCAGGCCGATGACCCCGTCGGCGAACCACGACTCGAGCACCCCGGAGTCCAGCGCGCGGAAGACGCCCTGCAGGGCGTAGACGGCGATGAACATCGGAAGGCTCTGGGCGAATGCGAGGGTGACGACGGCCGCGAGGGACACCGCGCTCGCCGTGACCAGCACCGGACGGCGGCCCCAGGCATCCGCCAGTCCGCCCGACGGCAGTTCGAGAGCCAGCACGACGAACCCCTGGATCGACGCGACGACACCGACCTGGGCGATGTCGAGCCCGCGGTCGAGGGCGTAGAGAACGGTCACCGGAATGAGCAGGCCGACCGGAACCCAGCGCAGGAAGGTCAGCAGCACGAACCGGCGGCGGAACGCGGATGCCGTGGCGAGCTGGGCAGTCATGTCAGGTCCGCGCCGGCTTGGGGTAGAGCATCACCTGTACCCGCACGTCGGCCCCGCTGCTGCTGCTGTCGTCCCCGGGCATGGTCCGGTAGCGCTCGAGTACGTCGGCCAGTTCGAACGACAGCGACCGGGCGCGGTCGGGCGTGAGGGTCAGCATGAAGTCCGAGAGCCCGGATGCATCCTGCCAGTCGAGGGGCCATTCGCGGCTGGTGTCGAGCCAGGTACCGAACTGCTCGGTCAGGATCTGGAAGTAGTGGCGTTCGAGCCAGTTGTGCGCCGCCTCGGCGTCGGGGTCTCCCGCGACGCTGCTCGCGACGAATGCGTGGCGATCGGTGGTCGGCTTCCACCAGCGTTGCCGCCCACCGCGGCCAGGCTCGCTGGAGTCCGGCTGCGAGGTCTCTTCGACCAGGCCTACTTCGGCCAGCTTGCGCAGGTGGTAGCTGGTGGCGCCGGTGTTGGTGTCGAGCAGTCCCGCGAGAGCAGTTGCCGTGCTCGCGCCGTTCTGCCGCAGCAGCGCGAGGATGCGCGAACGGATGGGGTGCGCGAGCACCGTGATCGCGTGGGCGTCCAGGTGCGCGGTCGTCGCTGCCTGCTGGTTCATGCTGACACTCTAGGCAGGTATCGGGTAGTTGCACAATAGTTCTGCAGAATTATTGTGCAACTGGCGATGCCGCCTGCGAGTCCGGTGTGCTGTCGACGCAATCACGAAGTTCTGCGGATCCCCGCTGGCACAATCGGGGGATGAGTGAAACGTCGCACCTGCCGCTGGACACAGTCGAGTCGAACCGGCGGATCGCTCGCTTCGCCCCGCTGATCTCTGCCATTACGGTGGTGGTGCTCGCGGTCGCCCTCGGGCTCGTCATCCTCTGGCGAGAGAATGGGCTGCCCTTCGGAGTGGACACCGAATGGATGGACGAGATCATCGAGCACCGCTCGCCGGTGTGGGAGGTGCCCGCCCTCCTCATGAATTTTCTCGGCGGTGGCGTCTTCGGAGTCTTCGTCGTACCGCTGGTCATCATCGTGGGTCTGCTGCTGTGGCGTCGTCGCTGGGCTGCCGTGTTCTTCGCGGTGGCGACGATTGTGAGCGCGGGAGTCGTGCAGGTGCTCAAGAGTGTCGTCGGCCGACCGCGGCCCGAAGACATCCTCGTCACCGCCGACTTCGGTTCGTTCCCCTCGGGGCACAGCGCGAATGCCGCGACCATGGCCGTCACCCTCGGAATCATCTTCGCGCGCACCTGGGTCTGGTTCTGGGGGGTCGTCTACACGCTGCTCATGATGCTCAGCCGCACGTACCTCGGTGCGCACTGGATCTCCGACACCATTGGTGGCCTGCTGATCGGGGTCGGGGTGGCGATCATCGTCTGGGCCCCTCTCGCCTACAAGCTCTATCTGGAGAATCACCGCGACCACGAGCCGGTGTGGAAACGAACCGGGCCGAGCGCAGTACGCTGAATCGCCCGCGGCTGCGAACCTCGGGTGCCTGGACGCTGGCGACCACCCGGTCGTGACCTGCCCGGGCCGGGGCGAGTGAGGGGAACTACGTGAAAACTGCGGTCATCGGGGCGGTGTTGCTCGTGATCGGTGGGATTCTCGTGCTGACCGGTGTGCTTCCGGCAGAAGAGGCGCTCGGTGTGGCCGAACGCGTCTGGCCGATCCTGCTCTTCGTGATCGCCATCACAGTCGTCACCGAGCTCGCGGCCGAGGCCGAGTTGTTCCGTGTGGTCGCCGAACGCACCGCAGCCTGGGGGCGTGGGCGTGCGATCGCGCTGTGGCTGTTCGTCGTGCTGCTCGCGGTCCTGAGCACTGTCTTCCTTTCACTCGACACCACGGCGGTCTTGCTGACGCCGGTCGTGGTGTTGCTCGCGCGGCATGTCGGCCTGCCGCCGCTGCCCTTCGCCCTGACCACGGTGTGGCTGGCGAATACCGCGTCACTGCTGCTGCCAGTCTCGAACCTCACCAACCTGCTCGCCGAGCATGAGCTCGCCTCGCTCGACGGGGGACCGGATGGCCCGCTCGCGTTCGCCGCCCTGATGCTGCCCGCCGCCATCGTCGCGATTGTCGTGCCCTGCCTCGTGATCCTGTTCGTCTACCGCCGTGCGTTGTTCACGCGCTACGAACCGGACGCCCCGACGCGCGCGGAAGACCGGGTGCTGCTGGTGGCATCCGGCGTGGTGATCGCCCTGTTGCTCCCTGCGCTCGTGTCGGGCGTCGAGGTGTGGATCCCGGCCTGCGTCGCCGCGCTCGTGCTCCTCGGATTCTTCATCGTGCGCAAGCGCGAGGTACTGCGCTTTTCGCTTCTTCCATGGCAGGTGGTGCTGCTCGCCTCGGGGTTGTTCCTCGTTGTCGAAGCCGGACACGCGATCGGCCTCACCGCGGTGCTCGAGACGGTCGCCGGAACCGGTTCCGACCCGCTCAGCCTGCTGCGGCTCGCGGGCAGTGGTGCAGTCGGCTCGAACCTGGTCAACAACCTGCCGGCGTACCTCGCGCTCGAACCGGTCGCGGCATCCCCGGAGCGTCTCGCGGCGCTCTTGGTCGGGGTCAACGCCGGCCCGTTGGTCACACCGTGGGCGTCCCTCGCGACCCTGCTCTGGCACCAGCGCCTCGTCTCGCTCGGGGTTTCGATGTCGTGGCGCAGCTACGCGCTGCTCGGCCTCGTCGTGGTCCCGCTCATCCTCGTGCCAGCCGTGCTGGTGCTCGCCCTCTGAAATCCCTAAGTTTCCTCCAAGTTGCCACGAAGAGTTCGAGTACCACGAAAGTGCGGAAGTGGCCCACGTATTCTCGGTAGGGCCGCGACCGACTGGGGCCGCGGCCCTTTCGTGAAGGGCTCCGGATGCCACGGCTTCGCCGCAGCAGAACCTCGTCAGCAGGGCTCGGCCGTCGCCGCTCGGGCACCGGCTTCAGCTACCTGACCGAGAGCGGCGCGACGCTGAAAGACGACAGCATCCGCGGCCGGCTCGATTCGCTCGCGATCCCTCCGGCGTGGACGGACGTCTGGATCGCACCCGACCCACTCGGACACATCCAGGCGATCGGAACGGATGCCGCCGGCCGGCGCCAATACATCTACCACCCGCAGTGGCGGGTGCGCCGCGACAGCGTCAAGTTTGACCGCGCTCTCGAACTCGCAGCCGTGCTGCCGTCCGCGCGGGCGGTGGTGACCCGGGACCTGCGCCGCGACGATCCGGATGAAGCGCGCGCACTCGCTGCGGCGTTCCGGCTGCTCGATTCAGCGTCGCCCCGCGTCGGTGGCAAGCGGTACCTCGACCAGAACGGCAGCCACGGGTTGTCGACGCTTCTCTGCTCGCACGTGACTATTCACGCCGGCGACGAGATCGAGATCAGTTTTCGCGGCAAGGGCGGTCTCGCCTGGGAGGCCGAACTGCACGACAGTGACCTCGCCAGCGTGCTGCGCTCGCTCAAGCGTCGCGGGCCCAACGCGCACCTGCTCGCCTTTCGCAACGAGGGCGAACCGGGTGACGAGTGGCACGTGCTGAGCGCGACCGACATCAACGACTACGTGCGCGAGCGCACCCACGGCGACTTCACCGCGAAGGACTTCCGCACGCTGCGCGGCACGATCGTGGCTGCGCAGTCGCTTCGCGACAGCGAGCCGGCTTCGACGAAGACTGCGACGCGGCGGGTGGTGAACCAGGCAATGCAGGCCGCGGCCGACACCCTCGGGAACACCCGCACCATTGCGCGCAAAAGCTATGTCGACCCGCGCGTGGTGGCGAAGTACGAGTCGGGAATCGTGATCGCGCCGAACGGTTCGTCGCCCGAGGTGGCCCTGCGGGAGTTGCTGCTCGGGCCGGCGGCGAGGGAGCAGTAGTTTCTGCTTCTGCTTCTGCTTCTGCGGTTGCGGTGGTGGTGGTGGTGGTGGTCGTGCAGGCCGTGCGGCAGAGTCGGCAGCGGGTCTCCCGGTGTCCCTTCGGCCAGGGTGCTGACGTTTCCCTGAGCTGACAAGCGGGCAGCGACGGAGGTGGTCTGGAGTGCTGTATCGCGCGGGTGCGGGTGACTTCGTCGCCTTGAGCCGCGACTGTGCACGTGCGTGGCAAAAATCAGCAATTTTGCCTCGGAAACTCGAAGTCGTCGATGTCACGCTCGCGGCAGCGATCCGCTCCCCGCTCGCTGGTCGAGTAGCACGGTGAGCGCTAGCGAACCGCGCGTATCGAGGCCCTTTTGCGACCCGAAACCGGGCAGACAGTCTTCCACAGGCACCGTTTCTCGAAGTTATTCATACATACCCAAAGTGAGGCGCGAATGTCGGTGGGTCTTGCCAAACTAGACCCATGGCAAACGACAACCGCACCCCCGAATCGGCACCGCGCGTGCTGGGGCTGTCGCTGTCTGCTGCCGAAACCAAGCAGGCCCTCGAAGACGTCGAGCGACAGGCCAGATTGCTCGAAGCCAAAGCGATCGAGCTCGCCCACTACATTGCGGTGAACTCCCGCAGGGACCTCCCCAAAGAGGAGAACCTCGCCCACCATGCCGGGTATCGGAACGCGGTCGAGTTCCTCGAGTCGGTCACCCACATCTCCTCCGCCGAGGCCCGCCGGCGGATCGCTTTGGGCAACAAGACGCAGCCGCGGCAGTTCATGGGGCAGGTGCTCGAACCTGAATACCCGAAGGTCGCGACAGCCCTGAGTAATGCAGAGATGCCAGCCGAATCGGCGCTGGCGATCATCCGGATGCTCGAGGCGTCCGCGAAGAACAAAGTCATGCCCGAGAAGATCGCAATCGCCGAAGAAGCACTCGTTGAGGATGCGACCAATGCGTGTTTCGACGCGCTAAAGGATCAGATCAACGTATGGCATTCCTACCTCGACCCGGATGGCCTTGAGCCGAGAGAAGACCGGGCCTTCCGCAAGCGCTCCCTGAGGTTCGGGCATGAGGTGAACGGCCTGACTGAGATCATAATCATGGCGCCGACGATCGACGCCGCGCGGATCAAGGCCGCTTTTGCGGAAGCTGACCAGCTGACCACCAGGCCCCGGTTCCTCTCGAAAGAAGAACAGGCGGAGCAGGATGCCGCCCCGGAGATGGTGACGGGCCCGCATGGTGAGCAGTATGCGAAGTTCCGCGACCCACGCAGCCGGTCACAGCGCTGGTACGACCTGATGTTCGGGTACTTCTCCGTCGGGCTTCGCGCTTCCGATCTGGGTGAGTCGGGTGCA